>Ga0308160_10002791_pt1 | contig 20420 bp, 29 predicted proteins | sample PhyFR1_FD_201036 | JGI IMG/M metagenome (GOLD analysis project Ga0308160, IMG submission 201036) | Phyllosphere microbial communities from UC Gill Tract Community Farm, Albany, California, United States - DLSLF.R1 | ecosystem: Host-associated > Plants > Phyllosphere > Unclassified | place: USA...
TGACCCGGGCTCACTTGCAGAAAACGTCTTCCGAGATCAAGTGACAAAGGACGAATGGTTGATGATAAGGAAAATGAAGGATGAACAGGGTATCCAGTAGTCTACTTTCCTCTGCTTATTCATTCTTATGTCTCGTCCTTTGTATAATCGCATATGCACCATTTGATTTCATTTCAACATTGTGCAACAAATGGCAAATAGGGCAAACCTTGCATTTAATACAGAATAGCGTACAACAACATGATAAACTGGGAATGTGGACACGCTTTCTCTACTCATCTCTTCAATCCAGACAAGGCACCAGAAGTGCCGACAGGAGCATGATGCGCAGGGGCGTCAGGCTGTCTAGCCTGGGGAGCTTGAGCCTGAGCCCTCTGTTTTGCCTCGGCCTCCCTAGCCTTCCACGCTGACCTGATTGACTCTGCTCGCGCAAGTACCTTATCGTCAGCTTACCTCTGTAATTTGATGGACAAACTTACAGCATCTATATCCACTCCATCTCTGATACTGACCAGAATCTTCTCCATTACCGATTTATGATTCGCATCGGGTTTATCGTCTCTGAACCTCATAATCTTCCAGGTTTCTCTATCACTATCCCAATTGAATTCTATGATCCTATCATCATACTGTTCTCCCGATTGTTTGATACTGATCCATCAACTTTGCCTACCCTCTGCTGAGGAGACTTACTCTTCCCATTCCTCATCCGACATGTCCATACTGTCAAAGAACTCGTACGAGGAGTTCGAATTGGCAGACCCCCCTAGCCATGTGTATAGTAGGAAAGCTGGTTTAGCGGTAAAGTTGGGCGTATCAGGGTCGTGCGGACTAGGTGGGAACCGTAACTTCAACTTGAAATCGATCGAATTTTCAGAGGCGGGTTTCCATTTTAATCTGAAACGTAAGCCTCTCCAGATATGGTCAAGAAGGTACAACGTACATCTTTTCATCTGTCCCGAGGACATATGGCGTTTGCGCACAAGTGAAGATCAAGCCATCGTGGCCATGTTGTAGTTTCTCAATATGTTCAAGGACCTGTGAGACCCCATACGCCCTATCTTGTTTCTTTGCTACCATCCTAGCAGGATGTCAGTCATGTGTGTGAGGAGCGAGGATGGTACGTACTCGAAAGGTAGGAAATTTCGCCAATCTGGGTTTGCTTTGAGTCCTTTCTCAAAAGGCTGGACTATGAACTGCATTAACGTCTGCTCGTCAGTTTTGTTCTCACTACGAGAGGAGTGAGGTAGACTTACAGCGTAGCGTTTAGTGATATCCTTATGGGTGATACATGTTCCGTTGAACACTAAACAGTCGAATGCGTAATATCGCAGAGTTTGCTGTATCATTAGCCCCAGCCTCTGATTCGGAGTAGACTAGACATACCTCGCCCGTGGCTTTATCGATATCAATGATAAGTTCCCCATCAATAACTGTTCCACCAATTTGATGGCCAGAAGTCATCCACGGTGGGAAGTACACCCTGAAGAATCGCTGTTTACGGTCCACCTACATATCAGCTGGGTCTTATATCGTCGAAGAACAATTAATGTAGGGGTCAAGATACTCACAAGCCAAGTTTCCTGTTCATTCGTATGAGGATTCATACGGATGAAAACCATCACCCTAAGTCCATCCGACTTTTCACATACCCAGAAATCCATCTTTTCAAGTAATTGTAAATGATCCTGGGTGAATGAGATTGGTTGAGAGCCGGGGAAACGGGTTCCATGCTTGACACCACATAGTTTTGATAGTTCTTCCTTGAGGGAGTATATGATGCTTGGGTGGGCTTCTTCGCCTGGCATATCCGGGATGGGGTGGAGCATTTTGGGTGTGAGCCTCAAGGGCTATGAAAAGTGATTATATCTAGTCTAGTAATCTATATAGTCTAGAGTTGAGTCGTTATGCTTAAAGATATATAGAGGAGGTGCAAGAGGTCGCGAAGATAGAAAGCAGGCAACGTACTTTCCCACGCTATCCTCATTCCCAGACCTCTTGCTTTATTACCCGATCCGGCAGTATACCAACTGATAGATTAGATCTGTACCTTAATCTGAATCAACTCTAAGGATGAGACGTTTAGGTGCGAGATGTTGTTATACTTTATATCTGTACAGCATAGCATACACGTATACAATATGTACATTATTCAACACTATTTAGCCTTGAATCGACTCGATTCACTTCTTAGTTTTGTACCAACAACCATTTATCCCAGACATTCAATTTCGCAGTACTTCAATACTGTCTATCACCTATTCTTAAACACCAACAACAACACATATACAAAATGAACACCCCCGCTCCATCACCTACTAGACCCATCGCCCACTTCCACGCTATCACTGGCAAAAGGATCTGCAGTCATCATCTCAAGCTGGACGCTTTAAACAAGAAACTCTCCAGTGCCGGCCCTGGTATCGCGCATGAGCGACGCGAACCAACGTATCATGAGATCACGCCGAGGGAGCGAATGGAATTAGAGAAGCAGATGAGGGAACGGGACGAGGCAGTTCAGAGAGCGGAGAGGGAGGCTCAGGAGATGAGGGATACGGAGGGGCGAGCTCAGGAGCGAGCGGACGTGATAATTCCCCAAGCAACTCTCTGTGAGGGTAAGCTTGAGGCCTTGGAGAGGCAGTTAAGGAGGATGGCAAAGCGAGGGGATAGGAGTATGAGGAGGATTCAGAAGGAGATGCAGATCATGGCCATCAAGCAGAAGGAAGTCGTCAAGAACGTCGACAAGCTGGCGAGTGATATGTCGATCCTAGAATCTAAGATGGAGGGGATGGAGGTTGTAAAGGAGGAAGATATGGAAATGGAGGAATAGTAGATCTAGTCATTCCGTATTCATTCTTATAGTACATTATAGATTTGGTTGTTGTTCTCTTAGCGTTGTAGATTATTGTTTGAGACATGTATCTCGCCTCTACTATCGGCGGGCTAACAGTGTGGGTAGTCCACGCCTGACGCAGCGTGTGACGGGAGTGTTAGTGGGACGTACGACGGGATCGATGTTTGGGTTTAAATACTCTTCATCCCCTTTCGTCTTCTCTCTTCTCCTCTTCATTCGTTCGATTTCCCGTTTCGCACATCGACTCTCATTACAATGTAAGCTCAATATGTTCGCGATGCATGTCGTCTAACATACACAGACTACGCTTCCAACATGATTCCCAGCCCCCAATCCAGCCCGCCACCCAAATCGCCGCTCCCCCCTATCGATAATCTCGACAACTCGACCCTCGTACAAGATCCCAAAACAAAGAAAACACCCGTACAGGACGTTGCAACGATGTCAGAAGAAGGAAAGAACTTAGAGGAGCGTAGGATAGATTTTCTGACCAAGCGAATCATGGCGATTGACAAGTCTGAACGGGAAATGAAAGCTCTCCTGCGGACGTTGAGGGATACCAATGCAGACCTAGACAAGGCGATAGCGCGAGTCAATGGATCATTGGGAAGGCTTGAATTGAAATACAAGGTACTGGCTAGGCGAAAAGCGGATGAAGTTGGGGTTGCCAAAGGCAAACGGTGAGGAGCTATCGATGTTGTAGTAGTACCATTGCATGTATTTCAAGTGTGTCATGACTCGTATTCCGGATGTCCATCAAATAACGGGCATGGTAAACTCGAGCATCCATTGGAGAGATTTGTGGTACTCCGGGTGGATCGATTGGAAGTCTCGCAAGTCCACAGTCTTGCCGAGGATTTACTTGTCGGAGGCTCGATTGAAGTACGCATCAAGGAGGACGACCACCATTTGTCAGCGCTGAAGATATTATCTGAGAGGAGTTCGCACCAGCATTTCCCATCCTGTTGTTTGTGTTCCATGCGATGCGACCAACAGTGCCTGATCCATCTTGTGGTGTTTGCCCTACTGCTTTACCCAGACACAATTAAGCAGCCTCCTTCTGTGTTCCGGGTCTCGGTTGTCAAAACAATCTGTCATCTTCAGTACGCCATACACACATCGGAAATCTTCCATCATCATGGCTGCCACCCCAGAACCCACCACTGCGGACGAGAAAGTCGACCATCAACCTATCATGAACTTGATCACGACACAGTCCCAACCCCAACTAGACACCGAGGAAGATCCTGCCCGAAAAGCAATCTCAAACGCCCTAGAGCAGATTTACAAGAACTTAGAAACAACAACGAACAAGTGGGATACACTCGGAGGAGGATGGGGATCTATCTTATTCGAAGAATTGGCCAGGAGTTGTAAGGAGTTGGAGGAGGTTGCGGAGCTTATTAGGGCAAGGTTGGATTCTGCTGAGTCTATGTAGTTCTGTTCATCCATGTTTAGTTTGTAGATTTTAAGTTGTGCTAGCGTATGTACTTCCTCGCGTCCTTTTGGAGTACCATTTGTACATTTCCCGTCGTATGTTCCCTACCGCTGGAAGGTTCAACAAATATCCCTGATGCAGATCGATAGATTGAGCGGGAGTCACCTACCATATCCAGGCAGAGCAGAATAGTACGCGTATCACCTTGTCCTCTCTTTGGTCGAAGCGTAAGTTAACGAGTAACCAGCAGCCCCGCTGATGCTCAGAACCAAAATGAACGCGAACAGGAGTACCACAGACATCAAAACCCAAATCCAAAACCTACAACTAGACATGAACAAAAAACGAACACCAGCCGAGACGCATGCTCTTATTCTTGAAATACAGAGGATTATCGATACTGCCAAAGCTAGATTACGACAAGATCAGGAGGAAATGAGGATTGCTAGAGCGAGGGACAAATGGAGGGATGCTTTCTTGCTAGTCGCTCTAGAAACTCAGGGGGAAACTATTATGGAAGAGTAACTCTACCAACCATATTGAAATGAAACGGCTATACCACCTATGAAACCTTCAATGTGCGAGTACTGTGTATTCCTTGTATGTATACATCGACTTTGTCTATCCCTAATCCATACCCCAGCTCTGATGTGATCCAAAGTACCTAAATGAAGATGCATCAAATACTAATCGAAAAATGCTAATGTACCTATGAACTACTATTGACCTAATGACCTATTGACTTGTATCCCTACATTTCCCATATCCTACTCCTAGATATGCTTGACAATTCCCAGGATCGATCGCCATGATCCCCTTCAGTCCCTTCGATCCCCTGTGCCCTTCGTTTCCTCATTTCATCGTTTCCATCGTTCCACATTCTATCGTTTCTTCGTCCCTCATGCGGTAACCCCCTCCAAAGCGGCGCTGAACGCATCAAAAGCGCCCCCCTGGAGTAAATGTAATCGATCCACATCAACCATATCACCAGAAACACCAGGTCTAACCATCAATCCCGCAAGACTCAATTGTCCAGCGAGATGATGTAATGCCGAAAGCATATCACTTAAACAAGCGACACTCTGAACTCCATCACCAGGGAATAAAGCTGGTAATAACCTCAGTAAGCGGGGGAGGTCATTTGCGAGTTGACTCAGGCGGGGTTGGGTTTGGCGGGTGGTAAGAGCTTCTTTGAGTAGGTTGGGGACTTCGGTGGTGGTGTTGATATAATCGATGAAAAGCTGTCCACCGTATTCCCATCCGTCCACTTTGCCTACTAGTCCCTCACACAATCGGCCGAGTAGTGCCATGTCTCCACGTAAAACAGCTTCAGGCGCGAGTTTATCGATAAGAACCCGATGTGCTCGATTCCATAATTCGGCTTTGAGGAGAGCGTGGTATTCCCCCCATGCATATCCGGACGAAGCGAGAGAAGCGGCGTGGGATTCATGGATCCACTGAACAGGGATTTGGAGTTTGGTAGTGAGGAAAGTGATATCTTCAGAAGAGGGATCGGGATGTCGATGAAGTAATGCTCGAATCGATTTCTCGCGTCTACATATCAGCTTTCAATCTCAGCATCTTAGAATGACTCACCCTCCAATAGTCTCCAGATGAAGCAACACGAACGCGGCGTTCAACCACTGCCCCCCTAGCTCAAGTTGAGCAGCATACCCCTGGGTAATACCGTCCGCCAGGGCACTATATCCCTCTTCATCCCTATCGACGAAATCCCTCTTCTGCATTACCCTCGACAGGATCAAATACAAATGCCAAGGAAGTCTAAGGTCTGTAGGTGAAGCGGAGCAATTTCTTGGATTGAGAACCTGGTCGAGGGAGACAGTAGCATCTGAAAATACCCGGATTAACTGGTATAGAATATCGGTCGGTTGGGTTGGGATATTCCACTTGACCTCAGATTTAGATTCGAGGAATGGCGGAAGTGGTTCGGCGGGTGGATGAGGTGAATTGAGAGCACTGGTAAACTCGTCAAAGACGTCGGTAATGGTCGATTCGAAAGGACATCCGAACCATAAATACAATCCAAAAGCGCGTTTCCAATCTAGATCCTTTGAAATGGAAATGTCGCCAGACTTCGACTGCGAAACGTCCATAATCCCAGCGAGGAGAGCGTATAACCTCCGATACTCGGCGGCAATGAGTGGATTAGCATCATACTTGTTCCAATCGCTCAATTGTCTCAACATCTCATCCCTGAATTCCCCCGTACGGCCAGCTTGTGAAATCAAGCTCGCTAAACGCATATCATTCCCCTCAAGAGCCATATCGACAGCTCTAGCGACTTTATTACCACTGAGGAGTGAAAAGACTTTAGCAGCACGATTCTCGCCATTCTTGAGTAAATCCGAATCGACAGCGGGAGCAACGGCGTTTTCTAGCCATTTTGATAAAGCGAGTTTACGACGAAGTTGGGATATACGCTCGACGAGTTCATCGGGTGAGTTGGGTGGGAGTAAGAGATCAATCTCGTCGAATAGTGCTTGACCGAGTCGGAATATGGTCGCTTCATGAGATCGGTCACCGGTATCGAAAACAGAAGCGAAATCGCGGAACCGGATCGAAGTCGATAAACTAGCTTGTGGGATCCCATCAAGTGTCTGGATAGTAGAATGATCGAGGTGAAGGCGTAATAACCGTTGCGCTCGGGTGGATTCAGTCTCGGTATCCTCAGTCAAGAGCGAGACATTCTCAATGTTCACCTTAGCGGCGGAAGAGGGTGTACTATTCGTCAGCGTTGCTCTTATGGCAGATGAGGAAACTTACAACTTGGTAGAAGGCGAACAGATCTTGCCAAAATGCACAAGTTCCCCATTAGGTCCCCAAGAACACCTAAAACTCCTCCCCAAAGCTAATCCAGCATCAACCTTCACCCCCTCCTTCCCACTCTCCACTCCATCAGCCAAAGCGACTTTGGCATATTTCCTAGCTTGTCTCAAGACGGGGGCGCTGGGTTTTGAGCCGAAAGAGGGACGCTACTTGTCAGTTCCATCCAAAATAAATGAGAAAGAAATACCTTGATGGCCCTATCAAGCATCTTTTCATCCTCTCCGGCATTACCAAAACCCGCCAAATGAGATCCCAACGTCCTTTTCACTTGCTTCTTCTCAGGTCGTACATGTTGAGATTCGAAACCGAATTGGGAAGATTGCATTTCACGCAACTTCATCAGTCCCTCATGACCGAGTTTCAGTTGGACCGACTCCATCTCGTCGTATTCTGGCGGAGCACTCCCACTTGCACTTGAGCTGGAGGAGGCTTGATCTTGGTCTGATTCGGATTCCTGTTCTGAAGCGGTCTGCGAACCCTCTGATACCGATTCTTCTTCATCTTCGACCTGCTCCACATCCCGAATAGATTTGGTAGGTGGCAAGAAATCCTCATCGGATTCAGGAGTCCGACTAGGTGTTCGTGATGAAGGTCGATTGTAGGCTTCACGAGCTTTAGCCGATCTCGAACCATTGGTGACCATCTTTCGCTTGATAGCTCCAACATCCCCAACATCCTCATCGTCCTCATCACTGCCATCCCTCAGACCGTATTTACTAAAATGCTTGACCTCGAATGTCCAAGCTCCATCATCCGTATAACTGACAAATTCAGTTTCAGGGATATTCTTGACTCGCTTCAAGAATCGAGCATGTCGAGGATCGTTGATGTCGGTAATAAACTGTTTGGTGGCTTTATCACGTGGATAACAATTCAATAGCGTGATTCGAGCAGGCCGGTTAAGCCCTTGGCCTTGAGGTGGTTTATCTTCCCAGTCATCGGGGTAGACTGCTAGTTCCATTTCGGTAAATACTACGACTTTACCAAACAAGTCATTAAGGTCGAAGGCAGTAACATCGACTGGTTCGAGGAAAGTGACTTCTCCGAAACCACTTCGGCCAATTGTGAAATTGGGGATCTTGGAAAGATATCCTTCGCCCATTTGTCGTAGTTTCTCCATTCGGGGTTTACACCAGTACTGCCCCTGGCTGGGTTGACGTTCAGAACCAGCAACGGCAAGTGGTCGACTGGACTCCAAAGGTGTAGGACGCCGTGTGGGTGTATCTTGGTTTCCAGCACCATTGCCATTGGTAGCGTTAAGGCTGGAGGGAGGATTGAAAGTAAGGGTAGCGGAATTGGAAAGACCATTCTGCGAAACGTTCAGATTCGACCTGGAAGTCGAGCTCTTGAGCGCGGATTTCCCAAGGACAGATTCCAGGTGATCATCACCATTAAGTCCATTGGTTTTAGGAGTAACGTTCAACCTCTTGATACTAGGCCTAGGGATGAAAGCGTTGGGCGTGAGCGCAGTATCGGTAAGACCCTTGTATCGATCGGAAGCAGACGAATTGAGTCCATTCCGGCTAGAGCTTGATAGTGGGGTAGAAGCTCGACCGGGAGATTGGGGAGTAGCGAATCCTCGTAACTTGTTGATCTGATTCTTGCTAGGTGTGATCCGGTAAGATGAAGCGGTAAGGGGAGGAAGAGCGGGTTTCTTGTTTTGACTTCCAAACTCGAGTTTCTGACCTGTATAGTTGAACAGCTCGTTTCGGCCATACGGGTTCTGGTCGATCGAAGCGTTAAGCGAGGGTTGCTGAGATTGATTGTTTGTCGACTGCCCAAGACCGCCAAAGAGGGAACTGTTCATCCCGTTCTGCTGAGGTTGTTGTTGGTTCTGATTTCCAAACAATGAAGTTTGAGCAGGCTGGGATTGACCGAGACCTCCAAACAATCCTCCACCAGTAGTGTTTTGCTGAGGCTGCTGTTGAGTCTGGCCAAACATGCCTCCTCCACCTCCGAATAGTCCACCGGGTTTAGGCTGGTTTTGCTGTTGGTTCTGCTGTCCGAGGGTATTGTTGGTCGAGCCGAACAGACCACCAGACGATTGTCCAGTGTTACCGAATAGCGATCCAGTCTGGGCAGGCTGCTGTTGGTTTTGCGTGGTCGATCCAAACAGACCACCGGTCGCAGGTGCAGCGGGTTTGGCTCCAAACATTCCTCCTCCTCCACCGAACAGTCCACCAGTAGCGGGCTGTTGAGCTCCTTGTTGCTGGTTGTTCTGGGCACCAAAGAGTCCACCACCAGTAGTGTTGTTGGTGGTATTGTTGGTACTACCGAATAGTCCACCAGTCTGGGCGGGTTGCTGAGCATTGTTTTGACCAAAGCCTATCATCAGCATTATATTACAACCGTCCTCACGAAGGGACTCACTGAATCCGGTAGAAGCACCAGCAGCAGGAGTTGTCGAAGCACCTCCAAATAGTCCACCAGGCTTGGGAGCAGTAGCTCCAAATAGACCTCCAGCAGCAGGTTGAGCAGGCTGTTGAGCCGGCTGTCCAAACAATCCACCAGTAGCAGCAGCGGGTTGCTGTTGCTGGTTGTTCTGCCCGAATCCACCACCACCACCAAACAAGCCACCAGTAGCAGGCGCTTGCTGTTGGTTTTGAGTAGCTCCGAAACCACCGAATGTCGTTCCAGTACCAGCGGCGGGGGTCTGTCCGAAAGTGTTTGTAGCTGCTCCTGATCCGAATCCTCCGGCGGCGGGAGCTCCGAAGCCGGCCGTAGCGGGTTTAGCAGCTCCAAAAGATCCAAATGTATTGGTGGCAGCGGCTTGAGCTGGTTGAGCGCCGAACCCAGTCGAGGTGTTTCCAAATAATCCACCACCAGTAGCGGGCGCTTGAGCGGGCTGACCGAATAATCCTCCCGTCTGAGCTGGCTGGCCGAATCCGGTCGATGCGGGTTGTTGTGTTTGACCAAACATTCCTCCTCCAGTACTAGATTGGCCGAATCCACCTGAAGATTGACCGAAACCAGTATTGGCAGCTGGGGCAGCTCCGAACATTCCTCCTGCGGGTTTGGCACCGAAAGTCGAGGTAGCGGGTTGTTGACCGAATGTGTTGGTTGGTGCAGCCTGTCCAAATCCACCAGTCGCTGGAGCTCCAAATCCACCTGCAGCAGGTTGTTGAGGTGTAGCGTTCTTTCGGTTTTGCTGATAGTCCATTGCTCTCAATTCATCAGGACTAGCTCCCCGATAAGCCTCCATGGCGCTGACATTGTGGAACAGGTGAGGGGGAAGGTTGGAGGTGCTTGAAGTACCGGATGGATCCTGTTGCCAAGATGGGAAATACGCTGGGTCGGCAGTACCGGTCGTAGGGGGTGCAGGAGCGGGTCGATCACCATAGTATGGGTTTGATGTATTTGGGTTCTGAGCTTGTGTGTTTCCGGTATTGGCTGCGCCGAATGGTGATGCGGGTTTGGCACCGAATAGACCGGATGTAGCGCCTGATCCAAAGGTGTTGGTTTGAGCGGGTTTAGCACCAAACATCCCTCCAGTAGCGGGTTGGTTGTTGGTAGCGCCAAACGTTGAGGATGTGTTGCCGAATAGTCCACCTCCGGTTGCTGCTACAAGTCAGCTTTCATACTACAAGAGATCCAGGTGCTTACCTGGTGCAGCTCCAAAAGTAGATTGTCCAGTAGCGCCAAAAGTCGGACGCGCAGCTCCAAATGTATTTGTAGGCTGAGCAGCCGCTCCGAATCCACCTAATCATAAGTCTCAACCCATGTACAAGTGAGACAAACCTACCGCCTCCTCCAAAAGTAGAAGTCTGCTGTGTGTTTCCTCCAAACAATCCACCTCCCGTAGCAGCAGGTTGTTGACCAAATCCACCACTTCCGAATCCTAATTATCAGCTCTCGAGACTATGATTCCATCGCTGTGCACCGTGTCGCGTCACGTATCCTAAAAAATGACATACCAGTCTGTTGTGGTTGCTGTTGCTGCTGCTGACCGAATCCTCCTCCTCCGAATAGCCCGCCCTGCTGCGGCTGTTGCTGTTGCTGGTTATTATTGTTCTGTCCCCATGTTGAACCTCCACCAAACATTATGTCGATCCGTAAACTTGACTGTCGTTACTATAATTGCCGCTTGTTTGTGTATGTTTTCGATGATTTCCACGTTTAAAGGATCCTACGAGCTGCTGTTCCGTATTCCCAAATGACTAATGAGGGTTGTGATGATTATTAGATGATGGATGACGATAAGGATGACAGTGACAGATGAATGTATGAGGTTGCCTTCAATTACCCTTCAAGACTTAGAGTACACGCTCATCGGTAATACGGCGTTATAGATTACACTGTACACCCTTATACACTTATGTGGCACTTTGTATAAAATCAGGCGCGCGTAACGCGTAGAGTAGCAGTGATCGACGCTTGAACATTTAGAAATCTCGGCTCAGGTATACTAATACAATAGGAATGAGTAGGCAAACCCCGACTACCCCATCCAGGGGACTTCCAGCGGAGGAATACGAGCTTGCAGATGTCGACAATGGTCCGGAAGCTGGTCCTTCCAAACCTCGTCGCAAACCAACACCTGCAAGGAAGTTGACCATTCATGCCGGACCCTCCTCTTCAGTCCTCTTCTCCGCACATCCTCAATCTCCGCACCAGCGTCGCTCGTCACATCATCGAACTTCATCATATCCTGATGGGGTCAGTGGACGGTTCTCGGGAGCTCAAACAAATTTCCTAGATGAAGACTTGGATTACTTTGGAGGAGCCCAATCTAGGCGGAGTGAGGAAGTGCAGATGCCTAATATTGGACATATGTTGGGATTCACTCCGGATGATGAGGATCATTATGCCGTTGCGGCTGGGATGAGGAGTGATTGGAAAAAGAGGCTGTATTTGTTGATGGAGGAGCCGTCTAGTGGGAGGGAGGCGTTCTATGTTCATATAGGTGTGACTGGAGGGATCATATTTAGGTAAGTCGAGTCTGGATGATACAGAATCCGGTAGGCTATAGCTAATGTTCAGTGCAATATTGACTATCCTCTCAACACTACCGACTTATCACACAAATCCACAGACAGTTCGGCTATTGTTTGGACTAGACACAACAGTAGTAGTCCTCTTCACTCTCGAGTACCTAGCCCGAACCCTAGCCCACTCGGATTCATGGTCACAATACTACCGCTGGTCAACCTCCTTCTTCGCCATCCTCGACTTCATAGCTGTCTTCCCTTACTACATCGAAGTAGCTCGTAACGACGATACCTCCATCCTATTCCGATTCTCAATCCTCCGAACATTCCGACTATTAAGAGTATTCAGGTCATTCAAATATCAGAATCAGATGCTCCTAACGATTGAAGTCATGTACGTCGCTGTACAACGTTCAAAAGACGCCCTGGTCGCTTTATCATTCTTCATCCTACTGGTCCTAGTCTTCTTCGCCACTTTAATCTACTTTGCGGAAAGGGGATCATGGGATGCGAATCTAGGTGGATTCGTAGATGCAGATGGGGATCCAAGTATGTTTGATTCCATACCCCAAACTGCTTGGTTCGCCCTTGTCACGATGAGTACGGTGGGGTATGGGGATGTGGTACCTCGTAGTTTCCTTGGGAAGCTATTGACAATGCCTTTGTTGATGTTTGGGCTATTGCTCATTGCTTTACCGTCTTTCGTTTTGGGGAGGAATTTTGCGATCGTATTTGACGCAATGAACAACCAGGCGTTGATCGCGGTGAGCCCTCACGTCATCCTTGTGATATCAAGCTGATCCCCAGCCGAGCCCAAACGACACTCCCCGCTCTTCCCTCGATAGAGAGAGGGGTAGACCACAATCACCCGATGAACAATCGTACCCAAACACATCAGCTCCACTACTCCCAACAACATCTACCGAAACACCCTCCTACCCGCCAGCTAGGACGAATGGTCACTCGGCTCAACCTAGTACGGCTGCGAAAGCCCAGCCCCGAATGTGGGATGGTGCGCTTGATGGTCCTGTCGATAACAAGACATCGAAAGATCTTACGAATATAAAATTAGCAAAGAATCAGCTTGTAAGTCGCCTGCCGAATTGATCATCCCCTTATAAATACTGCTCTATCCCCTTTCATATTCCCCAGTCTCATTGCACTATCTTGTCCTAAGTATAATTATGTTTCCCTTTATATGATTTTCCCCTATCCTTTTCATCCGTTCAGTTCTCGCTCATTGGACCGTGAACGCGCTGATGTCAGGTCTTACATCAACAAATAGAATCCCTGAGACGAACTGTGGAAAGACAAAACGAAATGATGACCGCCTTAATGAAATCTCTTAACGTCAAAGGCTTAGAAGATCCAGCTCCACGCTCAGAAACGCGGAGCATGGACGAAGATGGAAAGCAGTCAATGGATGCATGATTTGGCTATATAGGCGGATGCATCAGTACCTAAGACTTACAACAATCACCCCATTCTGTCCAACTTCTCCTTGAGTACATTCAACTGCTCCATTAGTTTAGCGTGATCCTTATCCATGGATTCGCGAAGCGACGCGAAAGTACTGATAATGCCTCCCTCTCCCTTGATCGCTTCTCGTAGGTCCTGTCTCACATCGGCTAGTTGACTACATATATCCCTCGTGAAAGACTCACACTCCATCTTCATTGCTTCTGCAAAGTCTTGATAGGCTACCGCAACGCTAGACTGTGCAGGGGTTACGGTGTTTTCGGGTCCATCAGTTACCCTCAAGCCTTCGAGTCGGTTTGCGAGGTGTGCTGCTTGACTGTTTGATGTATTGTTGGGAGAGATGGGAGTGGTCATGTCGTGGCGTGTATGGGAGATCCGAGGCTATCAAAGACTTACAACAATAGTAACAGTCGTTTGCTGAGGAAGAGTGATGGTTGTTAGTGTAATGCTGAGGAGTATATACCGTATTTATATCATAAGACCGGGAGTCATAAGGGAGTCATAAACATAAACACAAACACGATTTAGTCTAGATACGAGTCGATTTGAACCAAGTCTCCTCCTACTCGTTGTACTGATCCTACTCGTTGTATCTGTTCTAACATGTTCTACCTGTTCTATATGTCCTACCTGCCCTACCTGATTAAACCACTGCAAGGGAATAAAGCTTATCAATTTGCAGAAGGTGATAGGTGATAGGTGATGGCGAGGATGTTGTAATGCGTTATGCCACTTTGCTTAGTCAGCCTTATTTGTCGCCTGTACAGTGAAGTGAGTAAGGTACATTTAGAGGCGAATTAAGTCACACTACTCTCACTATTCATCACACTCATCCTTATACAACACAATGTCGGCAGTTGCTGGACCATCTACCGCTTCCTATTTGGGTCGAGCGGCTGACTATGTGCGACCAGACTTTCATCAGGTCAACCTTGATATCGAGGGGTATTTGAAGACGGAACGGAACCTCAAACTCGACGAGGGTAAGTCACCTTTTCCGCGGTTGCTTAGAGCTAATGTCCAGATAATCAAATATGTCGCCTATCCCTCCTACCCCTAGGATGCCCTTTACCACCCCAAGAATGCCCATACCGCCACACAACCCCCTCTATCCAAAACTTCAAAGGCCCACCCATCTTACCTCAACACCCCCGAGAACGAGAAAAGAAGACAACAGTCTGTAAACACTATCTTCGAAATTTATGCAAAATGGGCGATAATTGTGAATATACCCATGACTTTAATTTACGGACAATGCCAGAATGTATTTGGTTCAAGATGCAGGGGAAATGTGAATTGGGTGGAGAGTGTTTGTATTACCATGATCGAGATAGGAGGGTTGAATGTCCGGATTATAAGAGGGGGTTTTGTGTTGAGGGGCCGGCATGTTCTAGGAGACATGTGAGGAGGGTTCTTTGTGGTGCTTATATGGCTGGGTTCTGTCCAGATGGACCATCATGTAAAGCAGCTCAGTAAGTCTATTCACTCTCTAGGTTCACATCCCTTCTTCCCAGTACTAGTACTGATAACCAGCCCGAAACCAACACGCCCAGATCCATCCGAATATATAAACCCCCCAACACCCGATCCAACACGCGCAGGCCCCCCACCAGCCCTTCCAGCAGGATACGGTCGATGGAGAGAATACGTCTACGACCCGAACGCCCGTGTAATCCCAGGAGCAGCATGGGCAGAAGGAGGTTCATTAGCAGGATGGAGGTCTGGTGGTATTTTGAGTGTTAATGCTAGGGATAGAGGAGGTGGGGGTGGGAATGTTGGAAGAGGCGGTGGTGGTGGTGGAGGGGGAGGGGGATTTACGAAAGATTTATCGACTATTCTTTGTTTTGTGAGTGGTCTTTCTTTTCGGGGGACTGTGATAATATAAGAGACATCGCTGACAGGATAGAGATGTAATCAGCATGGTCACTTTGCGAATAATTGTCCTAACGATAAAGTACCGGGAGATCGAGGTGGATTGAAGAATAAGTAGGAGATCCTTCTTAGCCGTGAACGCCAATCAAGGTAGAGTCTCTCCATACAATGCATTACATGTCCCTTGTACTGTACTCTCATGTCAGTCAAATTAATCAGCGCCTGATCCTGATCGTATGCCCTCATCACGCCTAGTTGACCACATCCACTCAGCCACGGACAGATATATACTATACGGCAAAGAATGAAAGCATAAAGAATACATCAAACCCTCATAACCAAAACAAGAACTAACCCCATAACTAATCCCTCTTCTTCCCATGCCCCCTATTTCTATAATAAGCCTTCTTAGCAACCCCCTCATCATCACTATCCTCATCATCACTCCCCTTCTTTCCCGTTTTACCTTTAACACTCCCAACGCTGATATTGACTTTGGGCGGGACACTGAATCCGAATGCTTTGCCGACTTTAGCTAGATCTAGGCTGTTTACGTCGAAAATCTTTTTAAGAGAGTAGGAAGCGTATGATTGGAGGTAGGAGCGGTATCCGTCTCGTGCGGAGGTGTTTAGGTAATGGTTCTTGTTGATTAGGTTCTCCAACTACTGATCAGCTTTTGTAAATACGTTGAGGAGAGGGGGCATACCTGTTTCTGAACATCGGATACTTTCTTTTGAGGGAATTGGTATTCGTTCAAAGGCACTTTAGCGACCTTCAAGAACCTCAAGAAACCAAGTTCGGAAGGTAGTAGGAAAAGTAGACTTTTCCCTGCCTTTCCAGCCCTTGCTGTTCGACCGACTCGATGGATGTAATCTCTTGGATCATCTGGTGGATCGAATTGAATGATCCAGTCGACTTTGGGGATATCGAGTCCTCGGGCAGCTACGTCTGTACAAAGTAGGATACCAGTTGGGGCATTACAGAATTCAAAGAATGTGTTTGTTCGTTTTTGTTGTTTTTGTTTTCCCTGCCCGTCAGCCCTTCATCCTTTCATACTGTAATGAAAGAGCTTACATGTAAATCAAGAACAGGAACATCAATGTAGTTGAGCAACTCGGCGTGGTATTTGACTGAATTACAGGACGAGAAGAAAACAATGACTTTCTTCTTCAAATTCTTCTTGAGGAAAGTAAAGAGTAGCATGAATCGCTGGTCGGAATCACAGACGACGTATCCTTGTTCCAACATGTCGACTGTTGAAGCTTCCTTGGATGAGTCTACGTTGATGTATAGCGGTCCGGGGCGGAGGGAGATTCGGGCGAGGTCGGTAACTTTGGTGGTTTGGGTAGCGGAGAAGAGCATTGTTTGTCGGTTCTCTGCATTGTCAGTATTGGTCTTGTCGACAAACGTAAAAGAGGGACATACCATTAGGTAGGATCTTGATGATCTGCTTCATCTCCTCCTCGAAACCGACCTCCAAGATTCGATCAGCCTCATCAATGACAAGCGCCTTGATATTCTTGAAGATGAATCCTTTCGTGTTCTGTCATTAGCCTCATACCCTTCAAGTAGTAAAGGGACGTACCTGGAGATGATCGAGCAATCGCCCAGGAGTGGCCACGATCAGATTAACTCCCTTTGCCAATTTATCCGCCTCTGCCTTCCTGTTTGCTCCTCCCATCAATACACCGAAGGTCTGAGAATGACCTTGCATTAATTCCTTTGCAACTCCGAAGATCTGCAATGCCAATTCTCGAGTGGGGGAAATGATGATTACTCCAGTACCTACTTATCAGCCTGCCGTCCACTAGAACACAAGGGGACATACCATTAACAGGCTTGAACCTGAGAGTACTGAGCATCTCGACACTGGGTACCAAGAATGCCATAGTCTTTCCACTTCCAGTCCTAGCGGCCCCGAGAACATCTTTACCAGCGAGTAAAGGGGGAATTGTCCTAGCTTGAACTTCCGTCATGGTTTCGAAACCCATCCTCTGGATTGCAGAATTGGTAGGAGTCGATAGGTTCAAAGTTGAGAATGAGACTCGTTCATATGCTGCGGGAGCAGGAGCAGGGGCGGAGGCGGGTGTATCGTCAAGCTTGACTTTGGATGAACTTGGTTCAGAGACCTCTGGCTCGGCTTGGGCGGGTGCTTCACCATCGGAATCGGGTCCAGCGGCGGTAGAAGCTTTCGAAGGCCTCTTTCTTTTCTTGTTTGTCTTGCCTTCCGGCCTTGGGGGGTTGGCTACAGCGGACATCTTGGGTTGTATATGGAAGATTTAACGCGACACTCGAATGACAACGAGGATTCAACTTTCTCGGATTAATGATTTAAATTATTCAAAGAATAATAAGTGGAGGTTAACGGAATCAAATTAGATAGAAGATTTGAAAGTAGACCAAATTTCAGTCGTGTATCTCTTTCTGTTCAACTTATATCATGACCTTTTAACGCACTTTATAATACAATACTATAGGTAAGTCTTCCTCCCCCTTCCTCCCTCCCCCCCGATTTACCCCCAATCGCCTGATGACTTCGTGTTTTTATTTCAAACTAGAGTCTGTTAGGCGAAACGCCGAAGACACATAGACGCACAAATCTGAATCTCGTTTCCGTTTGGCAACCTCTATATCCAAACAGTACTAACAAACAGATAGGCAAGAGCCATAGACAATCAGAATCATTGGATAGATTAGACAGTAAGTCAAGTTCTTTATGCTTCATTCGTCCTGTGCCTAAAAGGTACTATGGAAAAGAAGGTAGGGTGGGAGAGGTTGTTTCGGGTATGGTATATAGCTGGTTTGAGTTTGAGCTCTATTCAAAATCAAGTTATCTATCACCCGTCTCCGTCTACCTTCTCTTCCATCCCTTACCCTTTCCCCTTTATTACACCACGAAACGCGGGTACGGATACAGAGATTGATTTGGGGTCAAAGCACCCCAAATTCAATTTGTCTGCCATTCGTCCTCGTGTACCCACCCACCCTGCCCGCCCCTTCTTTCTCTTTCCTCTACCACTCTCGCCGCACACACTCTCTACTCGACGCTTCTCCCTCTCCCCCCTTCCTTCATAATGATGTGCATAATATGCGAATTACCGCCTGAGCTCCTGCTTTCGTACCGTCTTCATTGCCGGTGCGGGAGTAGGGTCGATGCTGTTAAAACATGGCTGTTTTATTTCTACTGAATCACTAATATTCCATTCGAAGCTCATAAAAGTTAGCGGTAACTGAGCTGATTCCCCAGATATAAAGTTTTTGAATTACACCTTTAAATACCAATCTTTTTAGTCTTTTAGGTAAGTCTGATTTTCTATGCATTTCTGTCATTACCTCCCCAAACCATTTTAATAAATGATGATCCCAACACGACGGTCTTCTAACCAATAAACAAACTGGTGAAAACGCCCGACCCATTACGGGCAACCAATCTGAACCGCACCCCTCCTTACCTATTTTCGAAATTTTAGGGAAAATTTGGCTAATAATTAGTATGTCGGCTCGACAACCCACCGCTGGGCCTTCCAGGCCCAAACAACCGGTCGCTTCTCAAGCTCCCCCTCCCCCTCCTTCCTTATCATCTTTCAACCCTTCCCGAACCCAGTTCGCCCTCGCCCAACCTGTCCTTGGATCTGCCGATAAGGTTACTATCTGGGATATCTCCTCTGATAGGGTAATTGCCGAATGGGAAGTTGAAGCTGCCGGTCAAGTTTCTACTTTATGCTGGGCCAGTATATCCGGTGCTGGTAGTAAGAAACAGGGGAAACGTCGGAGAAAGGGTGCAGATGCTTCAGAGGATGGCGAAGAGGATGTTGTTTTGATCGCCACCAAATCCTCGCTTGTGGTCTACTCTCCACGCCGGTCTCAGGTCGTCAGGAAAGTCACCTTATCGTCACCAATCACTGCTTTGTGGTCTGACGATAACGGTATAATCGCCTCGACCGCTACGAGTGTACTTGTATTCTCACCGGACGTTACGAGTGTTTCCAACACTTTCGCTCTTCCCGCCAACACCCCTTCACCTACATCTATCGCTATCCTCGCCTCATCCACCGCCGAGACATTACACGTCCTCGTCGCTACCTCCTCCATCGTTACTCTACATCTCGAGTTGTCGACATCGAAAGTATCATTCGCTTCCTCACCACTACCAGTATCCACCGCTTCCGTCACCTCCCTTCAACCATTACCTATCACCTCGCAAGGTGCCTCCTTCCTAGTGGTATCAGAGGACGACCGTACCGTATCTCAATACACTATCCCTTCACCCACCAAAGCACCCAAACTATCTTACCGATATGCCTCACCAACTCTCTCACCCGCACACTCTGTCGCTTTGTCCTCAACACTACTTTCAGTCCTACATCAATCAGGCGAGATATCACTCTTCTCCCTCCCTTCCGAGCTCGACTTCGCACGTCCCAAATCAGACTCGAAGCCAAGTACCATGAAGCTAGTCGAAGGCAAAGCGGATCAACTCTCTCGTCTTGCTCGAATCGAGTTCTCCGATGTTGCTGGCACACTCGTCTGTGGTCGTATAGCAGGAGCTGGTCGAGTCAAATGGCAATCGGCATCCTACGAACTACCAGAGGGTGGAGTCAGACCATCAACAATCGTCAAAGTCGAAGCTCAGGATCTCGTTGGTAAAGCCAATGGTAACGCTTCGAATACTCAGCGATATCACGCTCCTACCGAAGTTGCCGAGATGCCTGATGCCGATATAGATCAAGCTCCCGCATCCACTTTACCAACAGACGTCGACATGGCAGATCTATCACTTGGTGAACGACTCCTAGCTGTCCCCAATGGTCAAGTCAACGGCGATTCCAAGAAATCCACCGAAGGTCCAGCCAATGCTGCTTCCCTTACTCGTCTCTTGGTTCAAGCTCTACATACTTCCGACCCTGCCCTTCTTACTCTCTGTCTATCACATCGTGATCCCACTTTGATCAGGAATACCATCCGAAAGATGCCTGCTCAGTTAGCTCTACCTCTTCTGAAA
>Ga0308160_10002792_pt1 | contig 20419 bp, 24 predicted proteins | sample PhyFR1_FD_201036 | JGI IMG/M metagenome (GOLD analysis project Ga0308160, IMG submission 201036) | Phyllosphere microbial communities from UC Gill Tract Community Farm, Albany, California, United States - DLSLF.R1 | ecosystem: Host-associated > Plants > Phyllosphere > Unclassified | place: USA...
TTTAGCACCGCTTTTCCCTTGTTTTCCTTCTAGCTACATCTCTCTTTTGTACTTCATCTTTCTATGTATCTATCACATCGACTTAAGTGAATCTCACATCCTGGGCGCCGAGCTGATTACAATAAGTCGATCGGTCCCCCATTTCAAAGGCAACAGCCTATGGAGCATTAATCTGCACTGAAATTAAGTCAAGTTCAAGGGATGTGAAACGTGATCCAACAGAACATCAATGAGTTTTGGGGCACGGGCCTTTAGCCCTATATCTGCATACATGTCTTCCTGCCCGGTTGCGCCAGATCTATGGGCTAAGTCTTGCCACAATGGGGGACCAAGAAGCGTTGAACGCTTGTCATGATGATGTCGACCACGGGAACAGGGCATCCTAGGGCCCGCGTTGATTACAGTAAATTGATTGGTCCCTCCCATTCCTAAGGGAGCAGCCTATGGAGTACTGATCGCTGATCTGCATTGAGCCTATATTTAGGTTTCAGAAAGGTATGACATGATCGAAAGCCAGTTTACTCCAAAAAGATTTGTGCGGCGGGACTAGGCTTAGGTATATCTGTCCCAGTCGTAGGCATTTCGGCAGCCTGCTGTGTCGAAATCAAGGTAGAAACGACAAATGGCAGATGCTGCTGGTGATGGTCTCGGATTATGTTTAGCAGATCCAATTCCAATTCCGCTATTCTTCGGATGATGTCGAAACTGAGCGCCGGTTGGCGAGCAGGCTGGTAGCGTGTCCGCTTCGAACTACTCTCAAAGGGCGCAGACTTGCAGAACGTAGACACCGAGAGGAATGGTAAATGATCGGAAGAGGAGGTGTTATTTACCTTTCTTTGCCGGTGTGTTTTGGTGTGACGGACGACCGGAGTTAGCCACGTGAAACCTTGCCGGGTTCATACAAGCGCGCTGCGCTGCCAACGTACGTGCAAGGCAGTCGCCCTCTCAAATCGGCTGCTGGACTAGCTGTGAAGTTCAGCAGGAACTCTGGGAGCACAAAACTCAACCCGACACCTGATTGTACGATGCCGAGTATGGGCTGCTCGCTACCGAACGAGTAAACAATCGGCAATCCTGTTAGGATGAGTTGCTCCTGATTGCGTAAAGTTTCGCGTACCTTAATCCTGTTGTGGAGCATATTGTACTTGTTGTGATTCCTCAATCTGACCTGCATACCCTCAACATGCATGCTTGTCTTGTCTATCTAGATCTACACAGTGCTGACGTCTTTCCCGTAGAAGGGGTAACTTGTGTTCGTGTGGCCCCACTCCATGTGGCGGCGACGACCAAATCTGGAACTCATGAGCCTCGGCTTTTCACTGGGAGAAATCAGAGTTCCATCAGAGAGGGATGGCTTCATGTAGGATCTCGAATTCGAAAGCCGAGTTGACTATGTACGCTTTCGCGTATGGACATGCCGAATCAGAGAACGTTGTCTCGGGCAGACGCGTCTTCCAGTGAAATGCATAACATTGTCGATGTAGCCGCGGATATCCATACACCACACAGAAACGACCAGTCGGAATAGCACATTTGACCCGCTGCTTGGGCTGACATGCATGAAACAGGCTTTCTTTGGTCCCCAAAAGTGACTACGTAATAAGGCTTAAGTCAAACACAATCGTTTCTCGCCTAGGACACACTGGTTGTTTGCACGTGCAGTGTTGAGTGGCAGATGCTTGTAAAGTAAGTTCCAAGCGAATTCTCCGAAAAGCAGATGCGAGACAGCGAATTTTGGCTTTGCAGATGAAGGGGTTACTGTTCGTTGTGAATCTCAGCACCTGAGCTAGATATTGAGCCATGGCGACGCTTCGGGTAGCGGTGCAACCGCTCAACTCGCCCACCGATGCGGCAACCCTACCCATCAATATCATCCTTTCACCGGATCGAAACCGCAAACAGCGCACACCTGATCGCGACATCAATGAGCCTTTTAGGTCCTATTGTTTTAGTTATTATTCAGGCTCCCCTGCAGACCTATCACCCGAGATACGCCGAGCGTCCGCTCACTCATCACATTCTGCTTGCGGCGCAGCAGATGATTCGGCAACTAGCAGTCGGGAGCGAGATTCCAGCGGGGTCTTCTGTCCAAATAACTTCAGCCTGATGGTATCGGCTCGAAAGACGTTTCACTCCTACAAATCTCAGTATCTTTGCTACCGGCATTGCGGCTCTGTTTCGGCCAGCTATCGAAAGAATGTGTATCGAATTCGACGTCGATGTCGAAGACTATGACAGCAACGTCGTCGTTGATCCTACCCTGTTCGAGACGGTGATCACCAATCTACTCAGCAACGCTTTGAAGTATACGGAAAACGGTCGAATTGGTCTGCGGCTATCATACAATACCTGTGCCGAATTGGTCATCACCGATACCGGCGTTGGTATCGCATCATCCGACTTCGACACAGTCCTTGATCGATTTTCTCGTGCAGGATCCGGTAAAACAAGGGCCATTGAGGGTACAGGGATAGGCCTGGCTTTGGTAAAGGAGATTGTCCGGTTTCATGGTGGTGAATTTAAATTCAATAGCAAGACGCAAGAGGAAGGTGGTGATGATCATGGATCGACTTTCACCGTTCGCATTCCGCTTTCTCGACCGCAATCGCTGGCGAATACACCTTTGGACGGTACAGCAAGCAGCTTGCGGAAGAGGCGATGTTTCGTGCAGCGCATTTGGATGTCGACGCGCCGCTCGAGTCTCTCAATCTTGTCGAGCGTCAGGAAGACGAATATATGTTTGACCCCTCCGATGTGCTGCTAGTAGTAGACGACACGCCTGACATGCTTCATTATCTCCCGCAACTGCTTCATTCATACTGCAAAGTCGTCACCGCCAAAAAGGGAGAAGAAGCTCTGCAGATAGTGCGTGCGTCCCCGCCGCAGCTTATCTTGTTCGACCTTATGATCCCCAAAGTTGACGGTCAACAACTACTCTCGGCGCTTCGTGCGGATGTCTCGACGCAGCTCATACCGGTGATCCTTCTGTCCGCCTCGACAGACGAAGAATCGAGATTGGCGGCCTACAATGCAGGTGCGGAAAACTTTATGCTAAAACCGTTCCGACCTCGGAAACTCGTCGCCCGAGTTCACGTTCACATGGTCTTGGGCAAGCGCCGGCTCGCTCTTGAAAAGTCATTCGCGAGCAGAGGACACGAAGTCAAAATACTCTCCGATTATTGTTCCTCGGGGATTGTGTGGATCAGTGCAGAAGGCAAGGTGGTATACGCCAATGCGGCATGGCTCGGGTACTCTGGGATAGCTGAGCATGATGATCCGAACAACTGGCCGGTAAGGCTCGAGCCCGAGTCGCGGGAGCGCTCGGAAGGGATCGCACAGATATCACAGTCTCTTGGAAGTGGCTCACGGGAGCGACCGTAGAAGGGAGATTCTCACGTCTCGATCGAGTTCATTCAGGACTGACGGGAAACCTTGGCTGTCTTCAGGATATATCCTACCAAGAAGAACGCTTACTCGAAGTCGAGAGGACGCGAAGCGAGGCGGAAGAATCCAGGCGTCAGCAAGAGCTACTAGTCGACCTCACATACCATGAGATTCGAACTGCGATTTCGGCGATTCTACAATGCTCGTCGCTAGTCAAAGCCAACATGGCGGCCTTGATGGCCGATTTGATGAAAGCCAAGTCGACCGGATATCGCCCCCCCGCCCGAGCTGTTTACGGAACTTCAAGAGGACCTGCAAGCACTGGAAAGTAAGTCGCTATCGCGAGTTGCGTCTGAAACCAGGTATATATCAGTGCGAACTGGTCCAAGAACGTATCGCGGCAGATATACTCTCTCAAGGGCGTATACAAGTCGGAACTCTAAGCCTGTACAATACCGAGCGTGATATCATCGTTGAGACTAGAAAGGTATGTACCGTAACGTCATGTCTCATTGCTGATCTCAGATACTCGCTGTATTCACGCCCGAACTCAAGATGAAAAATATCGAGCTACAGTTGAGGCCTGGAACCACGTTGACAAGTCTGGGTGTATCGACTTTGACAACGGATCATGTACGCTTGCGACAGGTCGTGACGAACCTGGTTTCCAATGACATTCGCTTTACAGCTGGCAGCCCTCATCGCTTGATAACGGTGACTTATGATGTGTCCCTAACCAAGCCAGAGCAGCATACATGTGGACTGCCCGACGAGCCGGACCCATCTTCCACACCGACAGCTACAGGTAGCCCTGTATGGCTTTGTGTCAGCGTCAAAGACACCGGACCGGGTCTGGGCCCGACAGAGCTCAAGAGGTTTTTCTTGCGATTTTCACGTACGCTGAAGATTCGCTTCCGATGCCTGCTGGCCCTCTCAGAAGCTAGCGATATGATCCATTTTCAATACGGTGGATCCGGATTGGGTTTGTATATCTCCAAGAGTACGTACAACCCACGCCACAATTTACGCGGCCAATTTGCTGATCTAGGCAGAGATAACGGAATTACTCGGCGGTCGTATTGAGGTTTTGAGCGAGCTTGGAAATGGTAGTGGTAAGTGCGCTTCGCATGTTTACAACGCCGCTGATAAGAGACTTTCGATTCTTCGTCGAATGTCGAATGGGCAGAAGCCTTCCGCCAACCTCGAGTGCAACCACACACCTCGCCACAATACCGGACCATAGACTGGATATGCCCCACGAAAGGATTCAGATTGAGCACGACTCAATAAATGGATCCAGCTCGAATCATTCGCGACTGCCGATCAACAAGAAGGTCCTGGTGGTGGAAGACAACATCATTAATCAGACTGTCCTCAAGCGTCAACCGATAAGCCGGCTATGCTTGTGAAGGTAAGTCCAGGATGCAGGATCACGTTTTTGACCGTCAGTGGCGAATAACGGCGTCCATGCACTGGAAGAACTTGAACGACCTGGCTTTTCCGCCGACGTCATTCTGATGGATCTGGAAATGCCTGGTGAGCACTTTACATTTTCTGATATGCTCTAGACTCACGTGACAGTCATGAACGGCTTCGAAGCGGTCAGGCGCATACGTATAACGGGAAGCAGAGGGTCGCATACCTCGTCAGGCTGTCATTGCGCTGACTGGTAACGCTCGTCAGTTGCAGATCAACCAAGCGATGGAAGCTGGAATGGACGATGGTAAGAGCTCACAGAACGCCCCTCGACATCGCTGATGCACCTAGTAATGATAAAGCCCTATAGGCTTCCCGAGCTGGTCAAGAAGATTGACTCGGCTATCTTGGAGAAACACGGTAGCGCTTCCGAACAGCAGGTTGACTCGGTCACCACATCTTGAGCCTGGATATAAATTACCCCACCAAACTCTGCTCGCACCACAAGATCTGCGGATGACGCGCTTCTTGCTTGACGACGCAAGCTCCGCAATACTTCGCCATACTTGTTTGTACTATAGACGATTCATGCGTACACCTACGACATCACCGCCACTTCCCTTCGGCCTTGTCTCGCTTGTGGTAATGGTCGACGAGAGCGATCTCGTGACACGCTCAATCCCAGGTACAGGCGAGGATCTACTACGGTACCGGTCCAAAACAGTGGAACCCATGAATAATCAACAAATGCTACCTTACATCTTACCGCCGCTTCCGGCGACATCATCGTCACTGTTTGGCCGGCGATCTGAATCTTTCCCAGCCTGATTGGCGTGGCACCTGCTGAGTCAGGTCGGTCCCTATATGTCCATTCATATCAGCTAGGACTTACCCGAAAAAAGCGCATGTGTCGCCACTTGGCGGAGCCCAGTCCCAGCATGGGTCGGACTCTGGTTGAGGTCCCTCTCGAAAAGTTCCTTGGGTTTGACCATTATCATGTTCTGTCTAGAGGTGTCTGATCTTCGCCTTTGAAGAAACGTTCCGTCCCATTTGCTCTTGCCGCTAATCTGACCCCCGGTATGTCTTCTTAGTGATAGAGACGGAAAGTCGTGATCGGACTCGTACGAGCTACAGCTCGACCGACATGACTGAAAGCGATTCGCGGCTTTACAAGATCAGCTTTGCACTTTTCAACACAACAAGACGAAGGCTACTGAGGGTTCGTCACCTTCCAAGAACCTCTACTAGAGCGCAGCGATTCCACTTGATTAGCAGAAGAGGGTCTTTGGGCCTGTGTTATTGTCACTCAGTAAATGATGAGGCCTGGTCGATGAAAGGGTATGCCAGGCAAAACATGACATCTGCTCTCTCTCTTCGGCTCACTGGTCGAACCCAGTCTTATGTCCTTTTTGATGAGATCAAGCTTTCCGATGTATAGCGACTGACTAAACCGAAGCAAGACTGCCTTTCCTACAAACCCACATCTGACCAGGCTCGCCATCGGCTTGTCGCTTCCCCTCTCCTTTGAGCCCACACCCTATGTACGCATGTCGTGCCTACCTTAAGAAGGTCACGAAGACCGACAAGCCCATTCTAAGCTCCCTTGCGTCTTGAGGAGTTTCTGCCATTCCCTCTGGATCTCTCGATATATGCCTAGGTGTGTTCGCTGATGTTCGTTCAAATTCCCCATCCTCTCCCACCAATCGAGCCTTCGGATCTCTTCGTTGAGAGGGCGTATACCAAAGCACCGGAGTTCGGGTGACAGAGGGAGCGTAAGCAAATTGATCGCGATGCGATTCCTTTGTCTACGGCCCTTTTTGGGTTGGATGTGGTCGTCCTTGTATTGGGAAGAGCGTTTCTGCCAGCGGGAAGCTTGGAGAACTGAAGAGATAGCCGTGAAAGGTGTTCTCATATAGTGATCGTTAATTGGGCTGTGCCGAGAAAGGGGGCTGAGAGTTCGGTCAAAGCATCTCGTCTCTCCTCGGGTACCGCTTGGAAGCTCGATGACAATATTTGACGGTACAGTACCGCTGCTGTCGACACAGTCATATGTGGATTCTCCCCGCTTCCTGTCGTTGATTGGAAGAAGCTGCATCAGCGGAGACATCTGCCAAAAGTTTGAGGCTAGCCCGAGGGGGCGATGTGCCGGGATAGTGCTGCCCCGTCTCGCACCGACTGATATCAATGTTGTGTATGGTTGGACTTCGGGCACTTACCATTCAGCGTTGCCCGGTCCAACTGGCCCGATCAACCCAGTCGCACGGGATATATTGAGACTTACAGTAGTCCAGCTCATAATCAACAGTCACTTCGTTTCCCATGCCAACAACGTTGCTGCCTATCGAACAGCTCTGAACGTTTATGCCCAGGCGGAGCATATGCCGCTTTGGTCGTTTATCGTAAGTGAGAGCATGCATGCTGGTGCGTCAGTTCCGGCATAAAGCATGGCTATTCGTCTTGGATTGATAAATCGACCTGCCCAGAGACCGGAGAACCATCTCCCTTGAAATTCCGCGATCGACGTTGTATTAAAGGGAAGATTGGCCAAATCCTCTTCGCATGCCACATGATGAAGCTCAACTAGGAGCGTGTCAAGACCTGCTATCATTTGAATCAGCATCAGGTCTGTAGTGGCTTTTATTCCCAATTGTGGACGCCTTAGGCTTCCGTGGAGAATAACTCGACGCTATCTCCGGGTAAGAGAGCCTTGCCTTGCTTTTCGAAGCTACAAACGAATAAGCATCACTCAAAGCCCTCGCTCGACTGACAAAGAGGTTATCCCGAGGACTAGGGCAATGCATAGGAGGTATGAGGCCTATGAGGCCAGACTCGAGTAGCTTGGGTAATATGGCCACAATGAGCACAGATGTTGAGTATTCGAGTCGGTACACGCGCGTGTCGATAAGATGTACTGGATAAGGCTGGCCAAAGAAGAGTGATTCGTCACTCGGTGACAGTTATACGACAGAGTCGTCATCCGACTTGTCCAAATCTGGCGACAAATTCGTCGATTGGTGACGGGAACGTGAGCGTGAGCCTCGAGGAACGGGAGCGACTGATTGCGAAGATGAGCATGTGTCGATCCTGGCGTAATTAAACGCACGGCTCTGACTCTGACTCTGAGAAATAGTTTACTGTCCAAGACAGTAAGAGTTTTGATCTGATACGTCTCGTTCTCGTCGATGTGAACGAGAAACGCGGTGATGCTGAACACTTCCCAAAAATATTACGAGACCCGCTGTAGCCTGGAAGGTGACTCACCCCAGCGGTGGTCTGTTTCCCCTATGCAGCCCACTTTTCGGCGAGACGGCATAACTTCTCAACTTCCTCTCTTCTCCCTTCCCAAGTTTAGCCAATCCTGACAGTTTCAGCAGGTACAATTTTCCCACCCCTACCACAAAGAGCGGCATCAATCCTTTCCGCGGTTTCCGTGTATGCGCTATGACGATACAAGGGAGACCTGTCAATCTTTCCAGATGTTGGAATCCGGATGGTACGACGGTGGTCGAAAGTGTGTGTTGCCTCCATTGAATACCATCTGCCGCTGCCTTTCGGCGTGTAATAGACCCCAGGCCTCGTCTGGCAATCTCAGGCCTCTCGACGGCGTTAGCCATTCCATCTCTTCGCCGAGAGCCGCGTATACCAAGAGGGTTGTCGCTTGGCCCACAAAAGTCCCATTGAAACAAGTGGCCTCTGTCCAGGTATGCTCTAAGCAGCCTAAGCCCGGGCATTCGTGAGGACCGTCCCTAACGGTAGCGAACACCGTCTTCCGCCAGTCTAACTGACGCATGTGTATGAATGTATCGGTCCCTTTAGTGTAAGATCGAAACAGTCGACCATGAATGCGAAAGTAGAGCCATTGCACAGACGTCAAGTCTGCGTAGTCGACGCGATCGTCGATCCATTGCCCCAATTTCAGAAGCTTTTCGAGTTCTGGGGCGCGTCGCAAGTCTCGCTCTGATGATGGTTCGATCCAGGAGAAGACATCGTCGGGGAGTGGCCACAGCACCTGGCCATCGCCATCGATGCCCGGATAAAGAAGATCCGTATAGATCAAAGTCTTCATGCTGAGTAAAGGCGGGACCCATGGGGGCTAAGTAAACTTTAGCGAAGAGTCGTTCACCATACGAGCGACAAACTCACCCAAAAAGCCGGAAATCCGATTACCAACGTCTCCACACAATCGAATGCTCCTTCCCGCTCAAGCATTGTGTGCCAGGCCATGTTGGTTTCCTCACCATCATCATCAAGCTTCACGTGCTTCAATGAATTGGATTTCACGAGTTTGTCGACCTCAGATTCCGGTAGTAGCGAGTACGAAAGCCCACGGCCTCGAAGATGTAATCGTCGAAGAGTGCACGAGCGTTGGACCAAGTCGGCAAAGATCGGAAAGGTTTGCGACGTGACTGTGACGCTAAGCTCGACCAGTGGTGGCAGAGTTGGTATCAGACTTGCTCCTATCATGCGGTCTAGAGGATGGTCGAGGAAATCGACGCTGAGAGTGTCGAGATTAGGGACTAGTCGCAATAGAGATGACCAAAAAGCGTCCCACTGATCATCGACAAGAAACAGATTGAGTCTGCGTAATTCCGGAAACGGATGCATGGTCGAAAGCGACCGCAGCACGGTGCGCAAAGTGTCGCCGCAGCGAGAGATGAAATGTTCTGATGCGCCCATACCGGTCGCAGCGCCTAGAACCAGTTGACGTAAGGACGATTGCGTTCCTTTTAGGATCGCGCATAGAATGGTGGCTGTGGATGCGGTACATTCGACCCGTAATTCTTGAATGTAGAGAGCTCGGGCAGGTTGGTTGTCTAATGCGGTTTGGAGAAAACGGTAATGGCCCAATACCCAATCCTCGAGCTGGTCCTCCATGTCATCATTGACAAATCCTCCAACGCCTCCCATGGCAGGGCATTCATTGCTTTGCCGAAAACGATATAGTCCGCCATAGCGTAGGCTCTGCAGCCGTCTGCCAGGTCTTACTGACTGGCTAGTCTGAGGAGGGTTTGCGAATCAAGATCGTAAACAATCTGTCGCGAGACGTCGAGAAGAGTATCGACAGCACGGTATTCTACCATGATTGCTGAAGGATGATAGGAGTTCGGTTTCCTAATGGATTTGACTGGCGATTCATGCAAATATATCTACAGACAGCCGACTCAGCAAACACCGCGGGCTTACAGACACGCTCCAAAGTGGCACATAGCTAGTCACGTGATCTTAAGGTCAATGAATTGGTATGCGACAGCAAGAACTACGAACGAGAATCGTCTCTTCGGTGAACATGGTACACAGGCTAGGGCACGGCCTTTTGAATGGCAGAAAGTGTATAGAGACGTCCAGATCGCCTAAGCGGCCAAGACCCTGGATACTTGTAAATAGCATGCTGAACTGCGCTTGATAGGTTACAACAAATACAGCACCGTAGATCTCTCGGGTGGTTGTCAAGAGCGAAACGTTGAGATCGGGCCTGTATGACAGTAGGCCAACATGTAGCGGTCGATAAACGCTGTTTTCGAGGCCACTTGATTGCTGGAAACAATAAAAGCAGTGATCTGTTTTCTGGAAATCGAGATGAGCGATCTGTACAATGAATTCCAGAGGAAGCTTTCCCGTTTATTACCCGGATGATAGGTACAATTTCATCTTATCTGAATATTCATAATCTCCAACGAACTTGACTATTCGCCAGGTTGTGCCTTGAGGCTTCTGGGTTGTGCTGGTTGTAAATCAAGTTCCGGTTGCAACTCAGGTTACGGTTATCCGCTTGAGATATGCCTAGCTCCCTTCAATGACTTGAGATTTCTGTCCAACAAGGTTTGCTGGAATCAACCCTTGTAGTCGTTTCATCTGCCAGACGCCGAATGGGGAGGCGAGGAGCGTAAATGTTGACATTATTAGTCGGCAATCGTTTTCTACGCAGATCTCGATTCCCCGCTGCCGGATTCTCGATCCACACTGAACCTCCTGATCCGTCGAATGTATATAGCAAACCGTAGCAGCAGTTTCTCCCTTCTTCCGCAAGCACCATCTAATAACCCATTCCCACGCAAATTTGCGAGTCGCGACGCGATTGACGAAACTTGCTTTGACATAGCACTAACCTCACACTCCTAGGCACCTCGTCGCGATATGGTTCCACCTGGCGGGTAGAGGCGTAAGATACGGATCGATTGGAGTTGAGTGGGAGTCTAGTGGAGAATCACCTGCATGTCTGTATCCACATATAATTCAGGTGTGTTCATCGTTCGGGTAGTCCCATTCCGATCGCAAAACCTCGTATCCGGGCCGAACGCACTGATTGTAGTGCCAATTGATGAATTTCGGATCGGGGTAATCGCGAAGCTTCTCTCGGAAGCGGTCGGCCGTCAAGGCCTTTCCATGCAGTTCACGAGTAGACTGAAGTCGGAGTGCCAAGAAATGAGGATAGTACGTCCCGTCCCGGGAGATCAGCTTCACGTTACATGGCCGAACTGCATCTGGAGCAGGACCAAGACGCACCTTAAGGTAAAAAGATAGCTCTAAACGGTCAAACGCATGATGGATATGGTCACGAAGCAGGAGGCCAGCAGAAACACTAATGATTGGTGCGAGATACCTGATAGACGAGAGCGATTAGTAAATCTAAAGAAATGAGCTTGAAGCGAACACCCTGACCTTGAAAAGCCACGAAACTCACATCCGGTCGACTTTGCGGCACGATATGGCACGCTGTGCACTCTTCATACGGCGCATTCGTGACTAAGCAGGCAAATTCACTAGCAATCAAGGCGACCCTAAAAGAAGACTGCCAAGATTAGCTAAATCCCGGACGTTAGGGGAGTACATTGAAGCCTTGCCTGCTGTGCGGTGGATCTCTTCGACTTTGAGCGTGTCAACTGACTACCATTGGGATTAGGCGGACAATTTTCTGCGAAAGTACTCTGGACCCCTAGCAAATGTCACAATCGTCTGACCGCCTTAAGTCGTCATTACAAGCGCGGGCATCGGAAGCTGTTGCGAGCACTCACTATGGGGTACAAAGCAATAATGGCCCGGTCCAGGAGGCTCCGCGTCGGTCACGACCGAGCCGTCTGGCTTATAGAAACATCCTCCTTCTTCATGGTTCGCAATTGGCGTATTACGTCGTAAATATACTCCAAGATGCTCACCCCGCTGCGGATGAGAAATTCAAGTGGAAACGTTCCAATCAGCTGCGAGTCGCGTGAAGAAATGGTGGTCACGTCTTGGTCGTCCCATGAGTGTTTTGCAAGAGGATCTTCAGTCATTTCTTCGTTTAATGAAGCTTCGGAAGGTCACGCCGCTGATTCTACATACAACCAACCTCCTTACAATAAATGACGGTATTATTCGGTATATCTACATGTGGCAAAAGTTACGCAAGGGATCTCAAAACTGGTAAAAGCTTGACCGTATGCGGATGGCAGAGAGGTTCCACGTGGTCTGACGAGAGCATGCAAATTCCGACTTTATGTTCTCAATTGGCAGTGTTCATTGCGAGATTGAGCCATTTCCGCAAGAGAAGTGTCTGATATTGGCAGATACAGTATCGAATTTAAGACTATGCGAGTGGGTCGAGCTGATATGACGGAGAGCGTTCACCGGCGTGCAGCATATCAGACCTGTCATTTGAGCCTCAAGGCCCGGTTTTGACAGCTATCGCCATTGTCGCCGGGCTCGTTATCCTGCCACTTGCGCCTACAGATGGGTTCGATAAACGCTATCTGCGCGGGGCGGTTCTCAATACACCGAGCGGGCCGTCGATTTGGCTCTATCGCTGTTCGAGGGCGACAATGCCTAAAACAGTTTACTTTAAATAACTCCGGCCTCCAGTTGCTGGGCCGCATAAGGAAGTCGATCGATCAGCGATTACAACACATCGATCCAGCCTCTCGTCTTATAAACATTTCGTTCAATGGCTAGATTCACATCTTATCTCGAGGGTAGTTTGGCCGAGCGTTTGTCATCCAGGGCCGAACAGTCAAATGCCTGGTAAGTTGCCTCACGCAAGAGCGCTTGAGTACGAGTTGTTTGAATCAAACCTGTATGCTCAAATGCTTCTGCGCGAATAAGGACGAAGGCTGACGACCGATTCCCCGTCAATCACCGTATCAGCCAGACGTGTTTCTTAACGATGCCAATGCGGAAAACCATGAACGGCCCAGGGAGAAGAGTGGCTGAATGCGATTGGTATGCGATTCTTTTATGGTAATCATCCGTACGGCAATGTGATTGAATGAAAAATAGCCAATGGGCCCACTTGAACAAGACTGGTCCTGACGAGAAGACAGAATGTCTTTTCACAGCCAAAAGACGCCATTCGCATCGAGACGGGCAATAACTGTAACTGAATGCTACATTTCCAAGCGTGTATTGCCTCAAGGAGCCTGGAAGTATGAGCACCGCAGAGCTAAACTGGTCTGGGGGAGTTCCCCATTCCTCGCTTTTCATCGGGATCTAGAATCGCCCAATCACTATCGCCCCCTGTACAAGACATGATGGCCTTTCGCTTTGCATCCATTTCCTGTCCCCAACGGTGACTATACTTGCAAAGAACACATAGCGATTTGAGTTGGCCCCTAAAGACGCTTTTCGGGCAGCAAGCCTCCTTTCACGGTCGTTGAGCACCATCAGGCAATCACGGAGCTCGGCTTCGCGCTTGTCCAGATCCAAAACCTCTTGGCCCAGGGCTTTGGGTAAAGAGACCTATGTCGCTTGTCAATTCTAGTACAAGTATGTCAGTCATTACGGAATGTACGAGACTACGTACCAGTCAGTCTATGTTCACCTATACGCAAACGGCCAACAGGCGGGTCACCATTGTCTGCAACAAAAGCCTCCACTCGGAGGCATACATTGTCGAGAGCTGGAGCAGCAGACCGATAGGAATCGTTCAAGGTATATTGACACCGATCTAGGCTATGTGCTTCACCTGCTTTACCACATACACATGGCTCATTGGGTCACCAACGTCTCGCTGATTTGTTCCGTCCTGGGCCTGGCATCAGCATCGGGTCTTCACCTTGAGCCGTCTACACGTCGCCTTTCGGTGTGGGACAGCGTGCCTAAGAACGCACATACATTACTTGCGAGGCTGTTCTGGTATATACGGAGCTTACAGTGCCAAATGTATGTACCACCCTTCCTAGAAATTTAGGTGCTGATTACGTGAACATTTTTCCAGTGTCACCTCATGGCCAGTGCTCCTTGGAGATAAGGATGTCCTTTTATCTTTGGAGCCGCCTCATTCGTATGCGCTAATGAGGTGCGTTGCTTCCTTTCTTTTCTCCGCCAAAATGCAAGCTGATGAAGCAAGTGATCATCAGCTCTATACTACGGTATCATTACGTCTTGGTGTGGTGCACGAGCTGAGAGCTCATTCGAAAGGCGATCTCTCACTCGACGATATTAGCAGTGTTCGGCACGATCTCGAGCACTCGGCCCCGGAGCTCAGCCTGCAGCTGTTGAACATACATGGAGTGGAACGTAGACTCGCCTTGATGAGTTCGCGGACTTTCCCCTTATTGGTCCTGAGCTAATCCGTAGTCCCACTAACCTTCGGTCGAACAGGACTTCTCGTAAGTCACTCGAAGCTAGTACAAACTCTCCAAAAAGATTCGGTATATGCTGCATCTCAACCACGAGCAGGCCCGTAGACTCTGGTTAGTCATCTTGCTGAGACGATATAGATCCTTCTTGGACCTGTTCAAGGAAAGCAGCGCCCACTGGAGATGATCGAGCTCGTGGATGCGATATCCGGGGTCAGTATCGGTAAGTCACAGCTCTCACCCTTCATAGAGGCATGGTAAATGCTCATCATATAGACTTTCACGATGAGGTCGTTTGGCTAGTGTCGCAGTCAGAGCAGCAAAGGCACCTCAAGGCCGGCTCAGAACGATCAAATCAACTAACAACACAGATTGATGATTCCCGAGTTGATATCTATGTTTGCTGGTGCCTATTCGCCGTTCATCAAGTCGTGGTCTCCAACATGTCAATTTCCCTCTGGCCAAGGAATTATGGGAGACTATCGCGAAAACTCTGAGGTATGTACACGAATCAAGTATAGTGGTGACGGCATTGATGTGTATTTCAGAAGGGCGATAATGTTTATGGCAGGTGAACAGCAAGTTGCGCAGCTGCTGAACAATATGATCCAATCTGCCAGGAATCATGCGCAGGATACTGGCAGCGGCGTGAGTCAGATCAGTATACGCTGGAAGTCGTTGACTCTCAGGCCTCCTCTTTGCCGATCTCGGTCAATGAGCTGCTCCTGGACGTTTTTGCCGAAAGGCTAGAGCAGGCAAAGCAGAGCTCCCATTTTCTCGAAAATCTTTGAAGACCTTTCGATGCGAAAGCTCGTCCTGAGAGTGGATCTAAACCGGACAGGGTCAGCTAGAGGTATGTCAGACACAGATAGTGGTGAATTGCAATGATTTATGTGGACGGCATCAACAGGCAAGCCGCGTTCTGCTCACAGCGCATGGCATACTTCTACTTACTTCCTCTCCCTCTCGGCGAAGCTCGAAGTATGACTAAGTGTCGCGGACTGGAGGCACGCTCGATAGATGGCGTATGTACTGAATTTGTGAACGATCTGAGAGGCATCATCTGCTTTGTGTGCTTTGTCGTACCTCCTGTGCTTGTGATTAAGGGGTGGAAGAGACACAAATCACCAAGTACACTCTGCGTAAGCCATACCCCTCCAGCATATGACGATGGGCATATGTCTCATCAAATCAAAAGACACATATCACTTGCGTATGATTATGTATTCGAGGTGTCTTTGGAAAGGTATATTAGAGCAATGTGCTCTCAAACACTTAGCTGCCAAGCTGCCGTATGATATATGCAGCTGAAGAAAAGATACACCAGACCAGCGAGCGAGGAAGGCGGAACTCGACGATGTCGCGACAAGTCCCTTCCCTCCCCTGAAGAGTTTGCTCGGTCTACTATCACCTCAGGATTGACGGGCTTTCCCCCGCCGCTCCTCCTGTCTCTATCACTTGGACCTTTACCCTTCATCTGGGAAGCGCAAATTCCGAAGCGATATGCCATAATCCCGTTGAGCAACTGGCGAAACAAAAACTTCTCGATACTCACTATTGTCAGCCTACTCATATGCTCGTGATGAGGAGCCAACTTCCTTCCTTTCATCGAGACCTAGATCCGCACCGAAGGCGAGCCTCTCATCATCGCTGCGGTCCAGGTGCTAGCTCAATCGGTATCATCGACTTACTTTACTATAATAATGACACTTTGTCCCCGTCTTGTCGACAAAGCTCGGTGGACGACTTCCATCGGACTTGCTGCTGGTATCGTCGGGTATGTACTGTTCACTCGATCGACAACTTCGGTCGGTGCCGATTGTTGGCGATGTTTCTTCCCTGGTTTGGTCATTGGATCGGCTGTCTTCACGGGAGTCAACGTGGACATAATGACCACGGTGAAATGGCAGGCCCGGTTGGAGCCGTCTTGCAGGTCTCACTGCAAATAGGGGCGATAATAGCTTTCTTCATACAAGCTGGGCTTCTGACCGTCCACTCGGGTGGAATTTACAACTGGACCAACGCTCGAACCAGCTTCTACTTTATGCGTGGCGGGAGTGTAGTCTGGTTGATTCTGTTTCTGGCATGGTACAGAGAGCCAGGGACGCGATTTATGCGGCTAACAGGAGAGCAACGGTGGTGAGAAATTAACGCGGATGACAGGGAAGTAAAGGCGATGAGAAAGATTGACGCGGAAGACACGAAACCACAGGCGTTGAAATAATTGTGGGATTTTTGGCGGTTCCGACTAGAGATGAATGTATGAAAGCTGGTTCACGCATAGATTTCCAATTATTGGTCTCTGTTCTACCATGTCTGGCTTGCCCTCACTATGCTTCCCCTTGGCCTCACTTTGCCGACACAACACAGCCTTTGACTGACGTAGCAGGAGGCTACACGGGTGGCTCTACATGGCTACATGCACTCTTGCAAAGAACCTGGGTCTAGGGCTGATTCCGGCTCGACCGACTGCAGCGTATATCACAGATGCACTTGCGACAGTCGACGTACTATGCCGGTTTTTCGACCCAGGAACGCCTATCGAGATTGACTTGGCTCTGACCGATGTGCAGTTGTTTCTGAGCTGTGCTGCGCACTTCGTTCGCCCAGTCAAAACGCTCATCAGCGCATGTATACGAACGGAGTACTTCATCTCGAACTTGCTGAACAATACTGAGCAGGTCGGAACGGAAGTCAGAGGTACAAAAATCAAAGACTTTAATCCCTTCGATCGAGTGCAGATCGTAATACTCCCCAGTGGTGGCAATTCATATCGCCGTTCTACCTTGCTAGTCCCATTGGACCACGGGCGAAACCACTGTTCCGGACAGAAGGCGACATCCCGGCTCAATAAACCTTAGTGCTCGTCGAATGCTACACGTAGAGATCGGCGTCGTATGTCGCAGGCTAAGATGTGGTCCTTGAATATTATGGTGTCCAAGGGTTACGGTGATTTCTAGGTGGACTGTAAACAGTGGTCTATTTTCCGGGAAAGCGAGATAACCAACGATTTGCACATCAGTGTCAGAGGCGTGATCTGATTAGTTTGTCGATGATTAAGACCTCAAGGTATGGTCCTAGCTAGGCGAGATCAGAACGTGGAGTCGATACCTTTGTTGGAAATGATGATGACAGTGGCGAACTCCATCGACTCCCCCTCAGTCGGATAGGTACATCCTCCTTTGACTGAATTTATTCAGGACACGATGATCCTTCTCCCTATCTTACGTGCACTTGCGTTTGGTGATCCATTTATGGTGCAGCAATTGACGAGACTTCCGGCCAAATGATTCGGGCGATCTGTTGCCGATCTGCGATGGAAGTTCCCTCCTATTCAACCCATTTCCACGATTCCTGGCGCAATATAGCATTGACGTACAAATGAAGTTGTAGCAGACAAGATGCACTCGCGGTACAGGCGCCCTTTTCCAAAGAGCCAACCCACATGTTCTGATTGTAGTTCGCAGAGAACACTATATACGGATAGACACATGTCCATTTGAACAGAACGAGCGATCGGAAATGCAATGCTAAAACACTGAGATTTCTCAATCATCAGTATGTTCCACCGTTTCGCTGTCAAGCTCCTTAGGATCACAGACTGAATCTTCGTGCACCCAAGCGGTTTCTGCGTCCTCGTCATCCAGAGCAATGCTGGAAAAGAGAGCTGCCGGCGTGCTCCCGTTTCAGCTTCGCCAAAAAGCTCTATCATACTTGGCTGCTGTTAGTATCGAGTCGATCAGCGTGACCCAAAGAGCTTGTCAGGCCTCGCTAACTACGTCATAGCCCGAACTACCTAGCACAATCCGGCGAAACCATCATGTCTGAGAAAGGAGGAGAGAAAACATTCATGCTCGGGAATTGGCCAACGATCCTAACTTTGACCGGGAGAAGTGGACTTGCGAAAAGCGAGCCTATCATCAGATTCATCCGGAAGACGACGGTACTGAGACAAGTGACGAAGGAGATACCGGTTCAATTTGGCTTCCAATGACGCCTCTCGCGCAGACAGCCTTTTCTCACGGTCTTTCAGCTCGCCGAAACGACGCTCGATTATGGCTTCGCGTTTGTCCAGCTTTTGTTCCCGCTCATCTAAAATCTGCGCTTTTTCGCTTCGACTTTCTGGAGTGCTGCTCGTGTCAGAATCTTCAACCAAAAGTATACCGAAGACCACATACGACCCTTCTTGGATGTTCTCGCTCACCCACTGGGCGAAATGACTTGTCGCGAGCACGTCACCAGTCGAAGGCCGTCTATTCGGCTGTGATAGGTGGATCAGTCTGTATTCTCGTGCTAGGATCAGGATCTTACACGAGAAGCCAAAAGGCTTGTAATAGTTTGCTGCAGCGGCAAGCTTCCTCCGGGCGGCATAATGATGTCAAAAGCTCTCTCGATTCCCCTTTTCCGGCTATCAGGGAGTCTTCATATAAATAAATTGGTGTCACTATGCCTGCGTTATTGCTCACCTCAGATTCACCAATTCAAATAAAACGCAGCCCAGGCTATACATATCCGCTTTCAAGTCGTACGGCTTTCCAGCTAGAATTTCCTGATCGTAAGTGATGCTTCTTGGTAGGGGCCGGAGCATGTACTCACAGGCGCCAAGTAGCCCCGGGTCTAGAGTGTGCGGTCAGCGTATACAAGTCATACACCAAGCGCTGTTATAAACCTACACCGACAAAAGACTGGGCGACTGCTTGAGAAATCTCTAGAATCCTACTGAGGCCAAAGTCCGCCAGTTTCACCAATCCATTTGGCATCAGGAGGACTATGAGATTCCTCAGTATATATCCAATCATTCTTCAACAGTTGAACGCACTGTTCTCGGGCTTGATGTCTCGGTGGACGATTATAGTCCTGCCATCTGATAATGGTTGGAGGAGTGCGTTGGGCAAGTTGGTAATTGGTTCTGGCGGCATCGGAGAGTTGATTGCCCGTGCATCTGTTGCAGGAGAGAGCGGTGCCCATATGGACCCGGAGTATGAGGCTGCATCATCTTCATCAATTGCCTGATGTAAGTAAGCTTGACTAGGTATCGTGCTCACCCGAGAGACACTCTAATCCTTGCGGGAGACACTCGCTCTGGAGAAGACATCATCTGCTCTGAAGAGGCCGTGAGAATCCATTCTCAGATAATCCATCCTCCAGTAGTGTGTTCTGCAGCGGCCCATTCTCAAGTGGCCCAACTTTGGATGGGATTGACGGGATGATATGGGCAATGAATGTTGAGACCCAGTGCTGGTACGTAGGGATGTGAGAGTTGAAGTTGTGTTGCGCTGTTCGGCCGATGGAGAATTTCCGAGCTCGACCGTGTGGAACAAGCGACACACGACTGCGCCAGGGTATTCAAAGTGCACGCCGTAGGCCAAGCGTGGACCAAGACTGGTCATCGTGGGACCGACTCCCGGCGGATCAAGCGCTCCCGTCAGCTTCGGTCTGGAATACCTTGTAGGGCCCTCCATTTTGATCTTCAGATAGGTGTCAAGAGCGTACAAATGACTGTGTTAGAGATAACGGCGCTGTGCCAGCGGTTATTGTCACCGAACCTCTGAACGAGAATCCGGAGGAGCCAAGATGCTTTCACGGAAATGACGAGATCGCTACACTGCACAGCTCCGGTTACGATTACGATATGAACACACCTTTCACGACAGTCCCTTCGATTATCAAGATTTTTCGATGGCGGAAACGCTTTTCTTTTTATGGGAACGACCACGTCCAGCAGAAAAAGGGCCGTAGGCAAAGGAATAGCATCGCCATCACTTTGCTTAAGATTTCTCTGCCACTGGAGCTCCGTCGCTCCACTATACGTCCTCTCAACGAAGAAATCCGTAGGCTCGGGTGGTGGGAAAACAGGGAGAGCCTGAATGAATGTCAGCGAACACAACTAGGTGTATACCGAGAGATCCAGAGGGAATGGCAGGAATCCCTCAAGGCGTAGGGCAGTTTAGACTAGGCGTCTCTGTCTTCGTGACCTTTGATGGCGGGCACGATATGAGTTCATAAAATGAGGGTATGAATGAGTGGTAAAGCGAGAAGCCGTCAGCGAGCCTGGTCAGAGTCAAGCA
>Ga0308160_10002794_pt1 | contig 20413 bp, 19 predicted proteins | sample PhyFR1_FD_201036 | JGI IMG/M metagenome (GOLD analysis project Ga0308160, IMG submission 201036) | Phyllosphere microbial communities from UC Gill Tract Community Farm, Albany, California, United States - DLSLF.R1 | ecosystem: Host-associated > Plants > Phyllosphere > Unclassified | place: USA...
GTCGGCCAAAAAAAGGCTCCTCAAAGGCTTTCGCCCTGCTGGATAGCCTCATTGAGCGCAAGGAGAAGGATTACGGCGGTACAGCGGCCTCAAGGCGTCTTGATATGGTCGAGTTCCAGCTTACAAGAGTTGAGGCTGAGGCAACGCCATCGAAAATTCCTAGCTGGCTGATCGACGAGATTTCTCGTCTTGATCATCTGCTGATCCAGGCCGATAACGTTTCTGTGGCGATCAATTCTTGCTATTGGAGTATCGGAGTATCGTATCGCGAGTTCTGCAAGGTAAGTTCTTATTCTCCCGGAGCTTCCCCGTTTTCGGTAGCTCATGTCAGGCCTCTCACGCAACATCAGGCGAAATCCAGCACCCAAGGACGATGGAGAAAGATGCTTTTGCAAGACTTTGTGCAACTCCGCCCGTGATCAAATGGATGGAGCAGCCAACGGCGCGAGCGAGACTACAGAAACGGTTACAGAGGGCGCGGAAGTTTGTGATTCTTGTTGACATATTTGGGGAGCAGATTTTACAGTGGGTCCCCGAAATATCAGTATCACGACTCGATCTCGTGCGGTTGGAAGATCTACAGAAGATTGCGTCGGGATCCATAGAGCAGAAAAGAGTACAGATCATAAGGAATAAATTACCGGGACAGCCAGTGAAGCCGATCACGTTTCCCAAGAGTAGTCATAGATAGTATGCGTATGGATGGCGCACTCATGTACCCTCTGTATTGTTGCCCAGCCCTGAGCCACTCATGCACTGCCGCGGATAGAACGTAGTGTTGCTCTTGTTTCGCCCGATGATGTCGAGTCCCAGATCGTCTTGCTACCGCTGCGGATCCACTCTGTGTATCTCTTGTAGCTAGTGACGTTTTGACTTCATGGATATCACCTTGTACTCGCCAAATGTCTCAGTCTGCTTCATTGCAGGTCACGGTGATCGTGACTTGAGTATACTGCAAAACAAAGAAATTGCATTGCATGGTTATGAGATATCATTTCGAGAGCGTGAGAGCCCAGATCTGGGCACGGTCATCCCCATACTCGTCTTGCGCACACAAGCATCACATCCAAGCATCCTGAATGTCAACGTGTGAGCGTTTGACATGAGCTGTATATCAGGCGCGTTTGAGTTACCTGAATTGATAGGCTTGAGATGCTAGCGCAAGCCGATCGTTTCAGTCGCTTTTATTCGCTTGGCCCTGAATGCCGCCAAGAGCTGTACGACCAATAGCGGGTAAGTCTAATGACATAGACAAAACGAGAATAAGATGCAACGTTTCATCTTCATTATCTGTGAACGAGCAGCTTTTTGTTCATGGAAGATGCGGGGTTGAGAAGTAACATAGCCCCCGGCGGTTGAAAAGGACGTGCAATCACGACTTACGAGTCGATCTACGAGTCAACAATCTTTAATCATCATATGTTGAATTCCGGCTCGAGTGGAGACAATAACTTGTGAGCTCGACGAGACTTCCAGGTAAGCTTGCTCAGCTTACCTTAGAATCCGAGATCAAGCATATTGTACTCCAGGTATAGCGACGCGAGCGATGCCCTTTTTTATGGTTCCATCCTGGAGCGAGCCTAGCTTTGGGCTACTCTTTCATAACTCAGCCCCCAGTGACGTTGTGCTGGCCGTAAAAGTCGACTATCGATGGTGGTTGACGCCTATCATACGGACTCAAGCGACCACACCTATCCTCTTTATCCGTGAAGGGGCGACCATCGAATGGCGCGCCATATCGTTCTTGGCCTGCTCGATGCACAATCACGTCCACCGAACGCACTATAGCCTGTATGATCTTGGAGCATTCGAATGCGACGACTTGGTGGAATGGCAAGGCCAGGTAACTGTCTCGTCTGGCATGTTGGGTCGTACCTCTCGGATCGTATTGTTGTAGGTGCGTTACCACAATGGTAGCGAGATTAATGTGAGTCGATCCGTCATGGTGGACATTGTAGGGATCAACGTATCATGTGCAATCATGAAGGTGACATGATATGGTCTCTATCCTTCGGTATATCGAACGGTGACTCGATATTTGACTTCATACATAAAGCGGTCCCTAGCCTGGCAATATTTAGCGGCTATCAGCCTTGCTTATTCCGGCTACACAATCCCTATTGTGATAGCTCGGTGTTATTTGTTCATCTCCAAATGGCTCTCAGGCCGCGTGCATCCCAAGCAAGGGGAAAAGGCAAGACTTTAGATGCGGATCCGGATATTGCTAAGCTACACGGTACATGGTGAGTAGATCCCACGTGGGAAACTCCGGTCGTCCCGAATAAACAACGAATGAAGAGGTCTTCGTTCCCCCATTCCTGAGTTTGATTGCGATTACTACGCCTATGTCCCGCGAATTGGCTGCGCAATGAAATGAAGCGTCTCAAAAGTGATCGCAGCCCTCAATGGCAACCTGCACCGGATGCCGAAGTCATTCACAAGTGGAACCGCGACTACTCAATATAGTAAATCGCCACTATCGCTACCATTCACTGACTATTACACCCACACATAAGCCATGGTTGGGGGGCATCGACATATGTTTGAGGTCCAGATACGTCCACTAGGGCCCTACAGTCTTCGCGAAGACCTTGTCAATAATTACGCGATATGTCGAGCCGCTCCAAAGCAGGTGCTTTGAACAGTCAAGCTCTTTTGGTTCAATATGTATGTTAAAAGCTGATGGGGGATTACATACCGATTCTGGGAAGAGAGGAGGTAATTTGGGCAAAATACATGCAAGCATATTTGGTCATGATCTGATAGTACAGCACTCATTGTATCGCCCAGTACTGATGAAACGACTCTAGATGCACGGAGGCAGGAGTTGTGTGAAACGAGCAAACTCACCGATAATCCACCTCTATAGCCGGGATCAAAAGTTGGTGACCGGGATCGTGTCTCCCAGCTGCTCAAGCATCAGCACGGTCACTTGATGCACAGTGTGTCATGGTGTAGAGTGACGGTAGGAACCATGATATCTAATCAGAAGCGACATGGGTTGTAGATGCAAGAAGTCTTGTGGAAAGAGCAAACTCATTGGTAATCCAAGCCCCAAACCGAGGTCAAAAGTCGGTGTCCGAGATCAAATCTTCCAACCCATGCATCAACATCGTTGCTTGATACACAGTAGACCCTGGTACAGAATGACGTTGAGTAAGAGCTATCATGATATGAGCATACATTTCTCACAATACAATACTCTTAGGCGGACGCGTCCGCGCCCGAGAAAATGGAGCCTTTTCTCTATTCAACTCACTTCGGACCCGAGCCTGTATGCATCGCCAGTGGTATACGCAGTCTTTGGGATCCTGCCAATTTCTGGAATTTATGGAATTTCCCGAAATGACTGAGGCCTTGAAAGCTGGAGGGCGTCGAGCAGAGTTCAATGGAGGTTCGGTCTCCCGGTCAAAGGCAGTTGCTATACCATTGTTTACCCTGACCGTCGTCTGAAATGGCGGACCGATCATTCGGAAGGATCTTAATCACTCTGGGGACGGCTCCTACAATAGAAAGATCTGAGCGGTGCGACCCAGCATGTCAAATGACACAGTTGTCTGGCTTTGCCATTCAATCAAATCTTCACATTGAAAGGTTCCAAGATCTTCGAGCCTACAGTTCGTTCGGTAAACGTGGTCGTGCAGCGAGCAAGCCCGGGAAGATATGGCACGTCATGCAACAGTAGTCTCTTCCTGGATGGAAAGTACGTAAGTGGTCGCTTGAGTTGGGATGACAGGCATCATTCACCATTGATAGTCGATTTTGACCGCCAGTACGACGTCGTTGGAGGCCGAATTATGGAAGAGCAGTCCAAAATTTAGCCCAGTCCAGGATAAGTTTGTGAACAGGGGCAACTCTCTCGTCGCTATACCTGGTGTATATGTACTGTATGCATTTGGGTTTCCTTTCCTGAACTGTGCGAAGCCAACCTGGAAGTACGTTTTGAGCTCACCAGGTGAATTATCCGCCTGGGCTCCTACTTTGATAGTTGCAGAATGAGCGCAACGAGGATCTATCGCACGTCCAGTGAGCCATTGCGTCCGCAGACAATGATCCGAAAACGTTTCAATGTAAACAATGCCGGTGCTCCATATTTGAATAGTTCGCTGCATGGACTGATACCATACCAGCTCCATGCGACCAATATCGTTTCCAAATCTTCAAGATACAGTCTGTGAGTCTCGTCAATTCTGTGGACCTTCTAAGACTGACGAGACAGGTTGGGAACAGCGTGTTCCAAAGCCAAGTAATTACAGTTTCCTCAGATAGCTCGGGGAGATAGGAACAAGGCAAGGAAGGCCATCCCAACGCAGATGACCTAGTTGTTTACCTAGAACTATACAGCTGCAGACAAATCTTGAGCTTGGTGAACACCTCACTGACTGGTATATGTGCTGATGAGGACGATCGGAAGTTACAAGAAGCTAAGTCGAGATAACCCAGCAAATCATTCAGTGCTGGAGTCGATCGCCCAGGATCTTGCTCATTCTGCACGCTTTATTTGAAGCAGGTTCTGCTGTATTTTCAGTCAGGGTGAAAGTCCAGGAAAATAACGTGAGATTTGAATGCTTCGGTGTCATGCGTCATGGCGTTGAACCGATTTGTACACGTCAGCTTCAGCTTCACGTCACGCGAGGCATTCAGGTTCATCAAGCTTCGTACCCACTACGCCTCATTATGTGGTGACAAGCTTTACTGAAGATTGCATTACGTGTAATATACTCTGATATTGGATGAGATGATGACCACACCTTCCAGTCATCTACAAGGCAATCCATAGCCCTTCCGTCGTCTTTATTCCCTTCACCCTCGGATCACCAACCTCCGGTCAAGCGACCAGTCCGTCCATCCGTCCGTCCATCCAAGAACGGCTTCGTTTGTCCCGATAACTTGGGACCATTGTGAGTATCCCCGCCGTTTTAGACGCCCGAATCAGACAAGCTAGTGAATAAGTCAGATACCCCAAATTGGTAAGCAAGATTACGGAGAAAATCCTCTTGTACTGGTCGAATCCAGATTACCTTTTGCTGACATCAGGCAATGTATCAGGTCTAGACATGCCAACGTCGTTGTGGTATATCTTTTTAGGGATAACGATTCGCAATACGCATCAACACGGACATAGATCTACACCCAAAATTCATGGATTGTAGTCGCACAATTTCATTATCGTCAAACATGATGCCTCGACTTCGAAACTCTGGCCCTTTGGAGCGGGAAGGCAGGGACAGTGAGAGTGAAAGTGATGATGGCATTAGCGATGCGGATTACCGAATCGATGCGAGTGAGAACCAATTCACGAAAGGCATGTCAGGGCCGAGCTGCACGAGTCCACATTCCAGCGCAAGTTCGGACTCTTCGATTGGATCCTTCATTGGTTCTCGTGACCGTTCAAGCCCATTCCACCCTACACTAATCGATAACCGGCAACTATATACCGGATTTCCGTTCATTTTTGCTACGGACGCCTATCATTGCACAGAGACTGTTCATGGGAATCAAAATGGCGACTGTGTCCGTTACTTGAAACCAATGAATCGGGGTCAGAGGACACCATACTTTTTTACTGGATTCGATTGGAAAGATGTAGATGGCCAACAATGCAGCGTGAGTCTCTTATATGGAATCTTGGGGAACAATTCGGCTCACAGACAAAGATGTCCCGTGTTAAACTTTGTGATGCCTGGCAAATCGCGTTCAATCGACTGCTACACTATGCTAGTTTCTTGGAGGAGATACCGTCCAAGCTAAGTCCTGCAGATATTCAGGTTATCAACCAGGAGTTTATCGTCGTACGTTCTCACTATTCGATCCACGGAAGACGCAACTAACACCCGCAGTGGAATGATCTATTCTGTGAGTAGTCTCAAGCGTTAGGTCTCGGTCTCAATTCAGCTGATGTCCGCAGGCGAGCTAGACCAGAGTCTGGGTCGACTGGTACTATGTGAAATCGCCCACGCATTACCCAAGTTCAAAGCCTCTATTGACCTCGACGACCTAAAGGATCCAAAGAATTGCACAGATTCTAATACGGCGTTCCATGACTTGAATTCCACATTTCTCTGTGCAGCCACGGAGATACTGGTGAAGTATGCGAGGGAAAATGAGTCTCCTCTGGGCCAAAAACAGGACATAGAAAGGTATACGGAAGGATGGGAGCCTTGTACTGGATACCCAATAGTTCAAGCTACGTGTTGGAATTGTGATCGACATTCTGAAAATGGCAACATCGCCCAGGGGGAAGCAAGGCCGCTGTAGGAGTAGATCGGGGTTCTTTAGCGGATGGGGTCAGCGTACGGGAGGGATGTCGAAGATAGGGGGAATATAGATGATGGACGTAGAGGAGAGCGATAAAGTATCTTGGCCCGCGCCCAAATGTGTGGTAGCTTCAGCCCAAATCCATTCACATGCTGACACAATCTAATTTGACTTGAGCTTTGAAAACGATGGATCTCTCACCTACGGTAGATCTAGGTTTATAGCAACAGGCGAATTCTCCAGAATCATGGGAAGGGAATCCTGGTGGTGACGAAGAGGCTGGTGGCATCCTTCACGACAAATGTGGAAGGTTCGTTGTGCTTTCTACAATGTATTCCTTCTGTATTGATTTGATAAGGCCTTGAGGTACAGGTGTGCCTTGCTCTGAGTAATCTCACTTCCATACTCATCATGAAGACAAACGGAATATATCGAAACTCTGCTTCACCTCGACTCACCTCGCATATGGTACTTCGACTTACGACACGACGTCGCCTACCCGAGCGCTAGTCAATAGACCTACAAAGGCTCTTCCGGCTTATCAAGTTCACGCTCCCACCATCTATACAGATGAGGACGAATACCCCCCTATAGGCTCAATCGTACAAGCTTGTGAGTCCAACTGCCCTCGACCTAGCTGTGTTCAGAGCAATGGAGCCGTGTGGAGCACCTTCCCAGTCTGATTTCCCCACCATTATCTGCAGAAATGATACCCATATCCCCATCCAGTGATCTCGATCCACATGCTATACGAAAATTCCAATAAATTGGACTTGGCTAGACCACATGAAAGGCTAGACAACGTTACTAGCTCGAAACGTTGTCTGCTAACTCTCCCTGGACCCTGACTCCTGAAAGTACAGTCTCAGAGAACCTGGTTGACTGCCAGCGCAGCTCAAACATCCAGGGTATAGGATGCCACCAGTCGGATTCACCATTGTCAGACACCCGTTATATTTACTTGGCCCCGTTCTACAACGTCGATCCGGCAAGAGCAAGAGCAGGAGCAATAATATGTAGGCTGCCTACGACCTAGGCCAGACATGCAAGACAGCTTGTGCTTTACCTTCCAACCGTCCCATCAAGACTTCAAAGCCCAAAGTCAACAACTGCACATATAGTAGATTGGCGGCTGTCTGGTGCTATTTCCTTCATTTTCTGGCTCACATCCCCGCTTCCAGGTTCAATAAGATACACGAGTAAAAAGGGGATAAATAGGACCTAAGCGGAAGCCGACATCTGGTGGGTAATCGTTATTGTAGCATTACAAATGAGTCTCTATCTCCGTCGAGTCAGATTGGGTAGGTGTCTGAACCACATCACAGGCAAGAGGGTGGAAGAACACGTCGGGAAGCTTGACCGTTTCGTCCACGCATTCATCGAATGGATTGCACGATTAACAATGATAGGAATGATTTGAAGCCGAGGTACAGTCGGATGCGGAATTGCAGACAACTGCCGAACAAGCTGCTGCACCAGTGTTGTTCTGCCTCTTCTTCCATAGTATGGCCAAACTGTTGGCGATATTCTCAAAGGCAATGTCTGCCTCTTCCGGAGTCATCGTCGGTGCGATATCGTCCCAGCTCGCTTGACCCGTTGGTCCGACGTCGAAGGAAGGAATGCCGCCCTCTGAATCCTGTACCACTAAGTCCATATACTGGTCCGAGATTTGGGCGACTTTCTGTTTCGTTGAAGTGGCCAAGTACCAGTGTCCCTCCGAATAGATGAAGCGTCCTCCCATCTCCTTGACGAGGTAGTCACCGTAGCTCATTTCTGGGAAGTCATCCTGGAACTTCGAAATGTCACCGTGGATAGTTGGCAGAACGATGTTGGTTATGGGCTTATCGAGGGCAATGTCAACGCGATGATTCGGTTTCATCTGCGCAGCCGCCGGAAGGAAGAGTAAGGACGTGAGCATGATTGAGGCGAGGAAGAGCATCTAGTCTGATTGTAAATAATCTCTGATTTGAAAGGGGTCAAGAGGGTTGGAGTAGTGCTCGTCCCAGGTAGCGCATGTGTATAATGCACAATCGAAGGCTGCCTTCGGGGAACGCTGCATCGTGTCATATCTATTGATGAAGAAAGCCGCGTGGTACTGCCACTGCGGCGGCCGACTCGACTTGATTTAGTGAACTTTAAATCTCGAATATATCCTTAGGTAAAATACAGCAGTGGTATAAATAGCAGTTCTCTCGGCCGTTTGTTATGGCCGTATGACATTTCAAACCAATAAGCGGCTAAGTACCTTAGTGGACTAGAACTTTGACGATTGTGAGCACATAGAGAAGTTATGACCGATCTCTGCGGAATCAGGTCAACCTCGTCCTCCAATTCAACAGCCGAAGAACCGGTTACGAGAAGTCTATGGTGTACAAGCGATATCTTGGAATCAGTGTAGACAGTATTGCATCGTGTCACAGCCATGCGGGTGTCAATAGGGCTTGAGACCCATGTGGGACTGGTGAAATAACGGCCATCTATAATTAAGCCTTTTGGCGCTTGCAGTCATTCGACCAAAACCTCGGTCGCAATGGCTCAGCATCCATACGATTCGCTGACTGCATGACAGCGGACCGAAACGTATGTGGATGGCAGGCTATGTCATCATCGCCGTGTCCGCGCTCGGTAGCGGGTTCTGCGAGACCCGAATACAGTTCGACGTCTTGAGAGGACTCGCAGGATTAGGTGTCGCGTGTTCACGTGAGTTCTTACAAAAAGAGACCCAACCTGATCAGATAGTACCCAACGCTGTCGCTATGCTGGGCCGTTCTTATCCTCCTGGTCGAGTTCGAAGCAGTATTTTTGCAGCCCTCGGCGCTCTGGCTCAGATCGGTTTCGTTTCGGGCGGGACGATTGGCGCTCTGTTTGCAGTACTAGTACAACCTGCTTGGATATGGTGGTCTCTGTAATTGTCCTAAATCCTGAAAGGCAATTTGACGCTCATATACCAGTTCGGTTTTGACCTGTCTCTTATTCGGCCTGGGGGCGCTATTGCTCCCAGCGGATCCACCTGCGCGTTCGCTGCGGTCGTTTGATTTCGTTGGTCTTGTATTACTCGCCCTCTCCCTCGGCCTCTTCAACTTCTCTTGGAATCAAGCGCCAATCACTGGTTGGTCCGAGAGCTATGTATGGGCGGTCCTCATAGTGGCTGCGAGTTTTGGGCTGGCTTTCTTCCTTTGGCCGAAGTCTCAAGGCAGAAAGGCACTCATCCCAATCGAGGTACTACAGCGGACGTCGTTACTGGTTTATCTATCGCTTTGGCTTAAGTGGATGAGTCTCGGAGTTTTTCTTTTCTACACGGTCAACTTGTAAGTATTTCACCCAGAACAAAGGAAAATCGGTGCTCGAAGGAAGCGATGTGAAACACTACCCCTTGATCACCACGTGAAGTTGCCACATTTTCACAATTCACGGCATATACGCCAGAGCCCAATCTGAGCCAGGAAATAATTGGGGTTTGCGACTGTTTAATCTGAATATGGGAGGCCCCCAAGCCTGCTCACCGGCCCTGGGCTGCGGTGATAACTCGTAAGCTGCCAGGACTTCTCTTGGTCTGTCGTTCCGAGGGACACATCGAGCTAAGCAGTGTTCATCGTGTGATCGCGACCGCAAGGCAGAGTTGTGGTGTACAAGGCTTGAAGGAAGATTGCGGGGGCCAAAGTCCGTAAATTCGGCGTCACCTGGGTCCTAGGCGTACCATGCACTCATGAATGAACAAGTAGATTTAAGACACACTCGCCTCGTCTGTGCATCGAGTGCGAAAATAGAGATAAAAACGTATCTTGCCGGGGGGATTAGCATGGCGGCTAGACAGCCTGAGCGTGGTTTCTATCTCGGCGCTTGCAAATCATCGCTCGGATGATTGCAATTCATCTGGGGGCGACAGCTTAGTCAATATTGCTAGTAGCCCAATGTGTGCGCCGGACGACTCCTTGGTCGAGTCCTGACGCGTGTAGATAGAATTCAAGAGGGGTTCTATAGTTAAGGGCGGTGCGAGAAAGGGAGGAGAGAATGGTATGAATGTATCTCAATTGGGACGCGAAGGTATGTAGGGAACAATATTGGCTAAGATTGAGTTTGACAATTCCCCATGTAGACGATAGACGGTCAGCAACCGGCAATCTGTCCGGTATACCATGACGTCGGTCTTTACCGTATTTGCATGGCCATCATAATGTGTAGGGTACAGCACTACGATTGGAGCGTGTATTCAGTCCCGGCAAGCATCGCACGACTTCAGCGAATTGAGCGTTGCAGAACTCTATCAACCGATTTTAGTTGTGTAATGACGCGTCTGTATGTCTGTGATACATCGTGCTAGTAAGTCATAAGGTTTCTGGCGACACACTGACATCGCCTGGAAGATAAGAGTTCCGAAGCTTCATAAGTATTCAATAATGAAGGTCTTCGTGGACCGACTTATTGAAGCAGATTGGGCAGACAACCACACAATTGCGGAGTCAGATTCCGCGAGTGATAATCTTGAGGGAACAGTTTGTCTGCCCGAGACGGGCACCTAAAGTCAAAATATTGTGTCAGCGGTAGATGATGATGCTCATCAAATGCAAGCCATGCGGAGAGCTCTGTCTGGTCCCTCGGAAGTGAAGCTCAGTCATTCGGCTGACAATGGTATGTATATCAACCAGACTATGAGTGCGGTGCGCGATGACCGATCGCGATGCTTACTTGCATTCACATCACTGCCCATGGAGAGTCACTGAGATGCAAGACGAAAATATACTGCTCGTCCCCTCGCTGCATGTACCAAAGCAAAGAGGTAGAAGCAAGACTTCGAACGCGGACGTACATCGCTATGCGAAACCTGTAGTGGCTCCACGTGGCAAACTCCGGTCGTCCCGACTAAACAACGCAGGAAGAGGTCGTGATATCTCCCTTCCTAACCTTGACCACGCTTCTCGTGCCTACATCTTGCAAATCGGCTCTGTTTAGTACTGGGGTGATACGAGTGCGATCGCGACCCTCACGGCAACCCGCACTCGATGTCAAGGTCATCACAGAATCGACGAGTTGGAATTAGAACTGCTCAGTATAGTTCACGATCACTATGACCATGGTCTGCCGACTGTTACAGCCATGTACGTTTCGATCCAGGGCGATGGAGTTAGCATACATTTATCTGAGACCTGCAAATCCCCATCAGAGGCGGATCATCACTGCGAAGGGCTTGACCAGTTTGTGCATAAGCTGACGAGCCGCTTCCAGTCAGACTGGTTGATTCTCTGACCCAGCCATATCGATTCATCATTTACTTTTGCTGGACTTCCCTAGCTTATCCACTGACTACTAACTTGTGCAATCATTCAGGCAGCGCAATACCGCAGACACTCAATCTAAACCTCACTTATCGTTCCAGACATCCTGCTGTATGCACGGTCCAGCCTTTCGGGGCGCTGCATATTGGGTCTGAAATTACCAAGTGCACCGTATTTACCCAGAAAGATATGACTTACCTCGGAGAAAACCTTTTCGATCCCGCCTTGCTTCTGGTCAAATCTTTTGTAGACCTCGGCAATCTGCTCGAACCGGAAACGGTGCGAGACGACGTCTGAGGGCGTGAGTATTCGGCTCGTGAAGCATGGCCTCACCAAGCGGGTCAAGCGATCCATCCTGAATATGCTTCAGGCATTTCTCGGCATACCTGTGACCCGGGTTTTGCGAACAACCAATCATTCGGATTCTATCTCGTCAGCCGTGTCGAGCGAGGCCATGTATCTTAACTCGCCCTTTCTCCATCATACCACCTATGAATCATTAGCAGACGTTACCCTCTCAGGGACCCTTGCCAACCTACCGAGGTTGAAATTGTTGGTGAATCCCAAGCTAAATGTCAGCAGCTTCGCGGAATCGGCTTACAAGTCGGCTATCAATGCGATCGTGCCAAATTTTCGCGTCGAAAGAATGATTTCATTCACCCTATCATCAGCAATCGCTCTCCAAAGTCACTTACACATCAGAGGAGTCTGTTGCTGCTCCAACTGCCCGCTGTATAGGGACGTTGTCCGGTAGCTTTAAGCAGTTGGTGTTGGCGAATGGGACCCTGACAAACTCGGCCTGCCCTCCTGGGTATCCCCCAGTGATGTGTCCGTAGCCGAATATACCAGAAAAGGTTGTGCCGTATAGCTTCTCCATCGCAGAGCTGGTATTGGTCTCGCTACATGCGGAAGCTGAATTACAATTAGTCAAGAGATGACACGAAACGTACTGAGGCCTTGCTTGCACCATTTACACTAAGCCGTCAGCCGAGCGTAGGAGTGTGACCACAACGCGCTAGATGTAAGCCATTTCCATCGGTATTATTGTGATACTAATGCTCACATCGCCGACCTTCACGCCGCTCACATCTGTATGTCAAATTCGCTCTAAAGTCTCATCAACACGACTTACCTGGTCCGACCTTATCGACTACTCCCGAGCATTCGTGTCCCAATATGTCTCCATCTTTGAGCTCGAATGCCTACATGTCAGGCTCGTCCCACCGTGTCAACATACTTCACCGTTGTACAGATGTAAGTCTGAGCCGCATACAGTAGCACATGTGACGCGGACTAGTGCGTCCTCGGGCTCAGTGATATCAGGAATCTCGTGCTCCTCGACTCTCACGTCCTGCTTGCCATGCCACTGGTGGGGATCAAAACCTTGGCTCCGCTACGCGCAGCAGATGTGTACTCACGACGAGGGCTTTCATGCTGGTACCTTTCTGCCATCTCGGCTGAGTGACTGTGTCATTCGGGCTCTCGTGTTTGTCCTCGACCCCAAATGCTTTCTACAATTTTCAGTTACGGTATACCTCGCGCTGGGAGCTGGGAGGCCTACATTCATAACAACCTGACCGACGTTCGACATTCTGAGTTGAGCAGACAAGATTTTAGCATTGATAAGACTACCAGATGAAGCCCGAGACAAGATTAGTGGTACTACTTTATACTCTGGAGACAGCGAGAACGAGTGGGTGACGGCGTGACATCAACGGTGATGACATGTGATCTTCAAGATTCCCTCAAGTATGGTTGACATCCTGATGCACTTGCTTATAGCTGTCATAGTGCCAACGCGCGCTAGGCCTTCCTTCACCCACTGTTCTATCTTCGCCCAAAAGCTGACCGTGTCAACATTATGACAGTCATCTTTGTTGACGTAATCAGCCTAGATGATTACCGAGTGGAGGCCGAAAGTGGGGGACGAGTAGATCTGCACCTTCCGGGCATCATTACGTGTACTCCCGAGCGCTATTACGGTGCTCGTGGAAGGTAGCGCTAACCCTATCAGCTCCATCTTGAGTGGTCAAGCTGACGCCTCGTGCGGATGCCCTCGGCGAATGTGCCAAGCTGATGGAGCTTGCGGCTCCAACATGTTACCATGCTAGCAGTACCGGAGTCTCGCAACCTATCATACTGACCCATAACCACAGTTTGTGTAGCAGGGCGGCCACGTCAGCCCGGCGCCACTTCTGTCAGATGTCGTACCTTGTCTTGGGAGACCAATATACTCTTGCGTTACTCGCTACATGATCCTCCTTTAAGCCGCCTCTTTAAGCCGATAATCGAATCTCGCAACGCTGACATTATACAAAGGCATGAACAAAGGGGGAAGTTGTCTTGGATGCTATGTGATAGCGTTGAACGCCTCCAAAATACAATCGACTGTCACATAATCAGGCAGAGCTTAGACAGTCTCATGGAGCATAGAGAACTGCTTGACATTGTATCTTCATCATGTTGCATGCATTCGGTCGGTCGGAAGCAGTTTACGGACTACAAAGGGAATCACTAGTACGTAGAGATGTCGTTGGTCCCGGTCCATCCATCAATCCCCAGTCCCGCAGGCCGCCATTTACTCTTTGGGTCATAGAATGGCTTTTCAGCAAGAGACAAAACTCGAGTTCCCTGTTATCAGCCAGAGTTGGGGTTACACACCGATTCTGGGGTAGGGGAAGGTCAATTGGGAACACTCATCCAAGCATTAAAGGTCATAACGAAAGGTCATAACGTGATAGTACAATATTCACTGAACCGCCCAGTACTATTGAAACAACTCCAGAGTCGATGGGGGAAGAGTGATGTGAAGGAGTGATGTGAAAAGAGCAAACTCAAGGATAAACCACAAAACGTCCAACCCGCAACCCATCACTCGAGACCAAGCCTAGCGTCATCCACCGCTCAAGTTTATTGCACAACAGCTGCCCGAGATAGCCAGTGATGAAAATGGCATACATCACCGTATCTGGAACGGTCATTGACTATTACCTTGGTATCCGTGGCTATTATATGTAGATTGGACTCACAGGGTATTGACCCAACGGCGTTTTTTGCCAGATTGAAGAGCTGTGCAATCTGTTCATAGGTCTGGGAGTTCTAGGCAAGAGATTGGATCTCTCGGATGGATAGATGACGGGCAGAGGTTGAATAGTGATCGACGCGTCTCATCGATTCTGTGGGTCCACCAGGCGTTTGGAGACTCCCATCAGCTCACATGATATGCCACCACCCGGAATATGGTCACCACCAGCGATCATATCAGTCTCTCACTGTGTCCACCGGAGTCGAAATAGCGAGACCAAACAATCCAAAGCAAAGAAATGCGGGGATGACCACTTCAACCAATATCGACCCATAGCGGACTACGCGAGCTCAACCGATCTATACAGATAGATCACCATTACATCAACGTTTTGATTGTGCCTCTGCAATTGGAGGTGGATCTCATGACCTGAGATACTAGTTGTGCATGCGAGTATCCGTGAGATGAGATAGAAAGGCGAAAACACTCACCTTTACAGCTGGAATTAGCTTCAAGCTGGGGGTGAATCCACCTTCCCATTTGAGACACTTTGCTTGACAGTTCGTACCTCTTCTCGATTTCGCGGGACCGACAGCATGTACATCAGACTCAATGTAGATGCATCGCCTATTTGACAAATTATCCCATATAGCATATGCCACTCGTAAAAATACAATGGTGACAAGCGGGGTTATGTATGTTTTGCATAGCAACCATCGACGCGTCAATGTTCTTCTTGTTGTACATCACACCATGAATACATCGATTGATACATTAACATGGACAATCAATAACACATCCTTCTCAAAAATAAGACCAAATCAGCGGTGGAACATGTGCTTTGCCTATACTGGCTTGTAACATACAGAACAATGAATACATCACCCCAGCTGTCGATTGCGATCGACCGAGCTGGCTCTTGAGGTGAAGCATGTCCCGTCCGATCTAGACTCCTTTCACCGTTCCACACAAAGCTATCACCAACACATATCATATCCACGAATTATCCGGTCGACCCAGCACCCAGTGACTCATTCGCTCTGATAATCCCTCTCACCACCAGCAAATTCCGTATATTACCTCGCTACGTCCGTCCACTGGCGGACTCCACCTTAGACAGATACCGATTCCCGGTCACTCGACCCATATTTCACTTATCATCTAGGGAGTTGCAGCTTGATTATGTGACGGAGGGTCCACTTTTCATTGTCTAAACCGATGTTACGCTTGCCTAGAATCGATCAAAGAAGTCAACGGACCAGTCAATACAGTGCAAGTCATGTGTGGAAGGAGTTCTGGCCAAAATCAAACTGCAGTAAATCGTCCCTAGAGCTCAAATTTGGCGGGCCAAGATATCGTCTCATTGTGTATGCATGGTCTGATCCAAGCTTGTCGTGATGGTCCATTCACAGTACTGCCGCCTTTACCAACCTAAACAGCCAGATTCAATACATGCGGTGTGAGAAAAGTGTTTTATCTAAAAGCAAATCCACGTCTACCCCCGAGGTACGATCATACTTGGCCTGATAAAAGACATGCTCCCCTATGTTTGTTTGCGAACAATCTTGATTGTACGCGTCTCAGCCATGCGACTAAACTCTACATGATGCGTTGGCGTGACACTAGCTATCATCAGTAATTTTGGATCTGCGTCGTTGACAACTCAGACTACTGAAATATCTAATCCATATCGCTACCTCAGCCCTCAAACCGCACCGTCATTCTTTTCCTGCCTAGGCCCCTATCAGTCCGCCTCTGGTATCATAAGTGTCCAGTCCTGCTCTATCACTGTGGTTACCTCCTTCCAACTGCATCCATTTTTAAGGCCGGTCACGTATTCTTGCCACCAATTGGAACTCGCTCCGACGGATCCACCTTCTTGCCGCACCGTTTTTGTTGGCGCGGATTTTGGACAGGACACATACTATGATCATCATTGTTACCAATCAGGCATCAAGTGCAAAATCTAGGTGACTGGTTCACAACTTTGTGCATCACCAAGATTTATCACTGCTGCGCATCGTGGACACTCTCACTCAGTATCGAGTGTCGAACTGTCCTCCTTGTTTACCTGTTGTGACACGATGGACTTAAGCCCACCATTTACCTGCGTTAGGCAATGAGGGAGCCAGGTTTAACATGGTGATACAGTTGCAAGAGGTGTCGCAAGGTGATTCAGCTTCATGCCGAGACTCCGAATTGATCTGATGGCGTATCTAAAATCTACTCGTAGCAAGTTTGTACTATGTCAAGAGTGGTGTGTGTACAACTATGTGGGATATAACAACTCGTCGTGGACTTCTAGTCCAATTGTATGTGTCAACATTTACGTCAAGGGAACTACATTGACCCGTCTTCTGAGTCTGCCTCCTGAAAGTCCAGTTCTGATCCCAGACAGTCGGATGATGCTTTGAGCCTTTCTGTTGAGGCTAATGGGGGGAAGTGTACGGGCAGTCCACTAAGCTGTGCGCGAGCTGCGTCCGAGTTGGTGGTCCAGGATCAATACTTGTTGTTCCAGGAGTATTACCTGTTGCTCTAGGATTATTACCTGTCGTTTTAGGTGTTCGACACTTGCCTCTCTTGACATATCCTCCGCTAATTGTCAGCCTTGGTGAGATCAGAGAAGAGGAAATGACATGCCCTTTTTCTTGCCTGGGAATAAGTAGAAGACAGAGATGGAGATTCAAGGACAAATCTAAGTCTAATAGTGATCTGGCCAGGACAGGTACATGACCAAGAAGGGTGTAACAAGCATACGTCAAGAGTACGATGTTATATTGCAGTGACCTGAAATTATGCCATGCTTGCATGGGCTGGAGGACAGAAAGGAAGTCAGATTCGACCCTTCGTATATACTACTTGTATTTATGCCGAAGCGAGGACTGGGCAATAATGTATTGGGGCCAGGGGTAAAGTTACAGGCTAGATCGAGAGATTGCGATTGAACCCTTAGCCAACGGAGGCAACCTCGATCCGCTGGCGGGGTGGAAGGAGAAGGTTTACACATTGCGGATGTCATTTCGGCTGTCTGCTGCAGCGACTGTTTATCTGTTGGTGGGATGAGAAGGCTATATAGTCCTATTATAGTCTGAGTAGATTGGATTGAAAGGCGAGAGAGAGGTACGAATCGGACAATGGGTGCGGCAAGGCTTTTTACTCACGAACTTGTTGGATAAGGTACTGCCTCACACAGATGGCGGAAGAGGGATAGTGAGACATGCAAAGGTTAGACAACGACTGAAGAGCGACCCTGAACCAGGAACCGTCTACAAAAACCCCTGTCCGGCCAGGATTGCAAAGGCATGATCCCTATCTATCTGGCTCATACCTCTAGCCCGGCCCCACTGCGGTACACGCCATCTATCCCTGAGCCCAATTGGCTACTCCTGGACCATAAGCTCGCCCTCATGGAACAAGATCGATGAGCAGCAGAGTCATTCTTTGTCATTCTCACTCACTGGTTTAGGTTGAGTTTATCCGGGAAGTTGGCAACAAGGTGCGAAGAAGCGCTGAAAGCTTTATCCGGTCGATGTCTTAATTGGCGCCAAGGACGCTTGCGACTACCGTTCGCGCACGTGGCCGTGGAGTGAAGTGAGTCGCATATATCACACTAACGATGACTAGCCAACTAAAAAGACGGTCTGTCTTTGTAATTATGAAACACATTTGAAGGAAAAGTACATCCATGAATCCATCTGCCCCAACTTGATGAATCCGCGCTTCTCCTTGACTGTCACCTTTGTCCTTGGTGAGCTCTTGCATAGCATACATACACATCATGTACGGAGATGCAGCATGCCTTTACCTGACAACATCAAGCCAGATCTTTCCCGCTCTCCGGACTTCCTCTTGAAGCCGCCTCACTGTATCCTCATCGCATGCGGGTCGCCTACCCTTTTGGAGAGATCGCCGCTCGCTCTCGCCAATATCGAACGTCCGATGGCTGCTACTGCGGCCCGTACATAGCGTCGTAGCCAGAACAGTAAGATTGTCGACGATTCCGATCATTGAAGCGATTTACAGAGCCTTCCTCTCATGATGATGAATCACATTTTAAGATATCGCTATGGCCTGTATTTATTCGTTAGATGGTTTATCCGCCGCATCCCAACAAAGCCATCGGATAAGCAGCTTGGCTGTAGAGGCAGTCGGCACTTGCTGGCAGCCAGTCCCTCCTTCCTTTGTCACAAGTTTGGCGGTCAACCCTCCATCGACATCAATCCCATCGCCAGCCTTTAGCCCGTAGGAAAGTTTTAAGAAGCCGGTGGCATTGACAAGTCGATCAGCCTCCAGTGGAATCTGAGCTCTCATTGTCGGTCCTATTCAGAAGCCTTCAGCAGCCACCACACCATTGCTGACAATATCGTGGATCATACGGAGTGTCCCAGCATGTCTTGCCGACCAGAAGATACCTTGCCCGAAATTCAGCTGGCCAGCCAGATCGCACTACTCACTTTACGCAAGACATATCAACGAAGGCCAGCGTCCCACCATGAGCTACCATGGCAGAGACGGGTGACCAGATCTGGGTCGGCTCAGGACACAAGCTTGATATTCTTTTTCGAGCTGGAGGATTATCACACAGTCTAGGCGGGCAATATACGGTTATAGCTCAATGCTGGCAAGGCACACATCTCCACTGCTGTCGTTCCTCGCTGCTCGGAATAGATTGGTGGTCACACGTTACGTCTACTCCTGGAAGATTACGGTCAGAAGGAGCCGATTGTATGACAGTTGCTCGCTGCTTGCAATAGATTGGTGATCACACATTACGTCTGTCCCTGGAGGTTTAAGATCAGACGGAGCCGACTGTATGACAGTTCACCAGGACAGAACCGCCAAAAGGTAACTAGCATGGGTAATGCATCTCGGGTGGACTTTTGGCAAAACGTGCACTTCTAGTCATATCCTGGCTCTTTGGATCGCAAACAGGTCCTCAAGATGGCCTCAAACGCTACTCAAATCGCAGTCCCTTACCAGCTGAATTATATATCAGTCAACCTCACTATTGCCCTCGACCGTCGACATTTCTCGTCAAGCTCTATCCTCAGATTGCCTGTGTCATCAGATCCATCAATAGCAGTCTTCAAGTCTCGAGATCAAGGAAAGCCACAGCAACGCCACGCCTTCACGTCAGCAACTAATAATCTTGACCCGTAAACTCGATGCTGTTGGCTGGAATATAGATTACGATCGCCATCCGGGTCTTGCCGAGATCATCATAATAGCAAGACCGACCCAATGCTTTATGAGTTTCTCCTTGTCATCTGTCGAACCGATGAGAAAACTCGAAGACATGTTTGATGTCGCCCATGCTCTCGCATTGACTGAACCATGCCAACGTGAGCCTTCAGCTATCATACAACCCACCAAACAATCAACGCAGCTCATTTCAGCTACGATGCCGTTTTGCCGACTGCTATCATGATATTCAACATCCCGCAACCGTATAATGGATGACCGTCCTGTCTTTATATGGTCTATGGGAGGGAGATGCGTTGCTTCAGCATACTGTATGACTCACACCACTGGCCTGCACCAAAATATATGCTTTCAAGCAGTACATGTCATTACATGGTGTTGTGAGTTCCAGACGGCAGTATGATAGAACACTCTTGCATTCGGGCTTAGCGTACCGTAATTTTGCTTTTTCACTCCACTCCTTCCACGTTACACATGCCACCATTCTGGTAACAATAGTCGCTCACTACGACGGTCTGAACCGGAAAAGAGTATGAGAGGCATGCTTCGAACTGTCCCTCGATCCTGTCCCGTCGGGGGGCGCCCCCCCCCCCCCCCCCCCCCACAAACACCCCCCCCACACAAAAAAAAAAAAAAGAAAGAAACAACACCAGAG
>Ga0308160_10002796_pt1 | contig 20412 bp, 12 predicted proteins | sample PhyFR1_FD_201036 | JGI IMG/M metagenome (GOLD analysis project Ga0308160, IMG submission 201036) | Phyllosphere microbial communities from UC Gill Tract Community Farm, Albany, California, United States - DLSLF.R1 | ecosystem: Host-associated > Plants > Phyllosphere > Unclassified | place: USA...
CGGCGGTAATGACTTCGATGTTGGCGGGCGCGTTGCGCTTGACCGCCAGCGACTGCTGCAGGGAAGCCCGGATGCCCGAGACGACGACCGTGTTGGCCACGGCGCCGTCCTGCGCATTCTCCGGCGCCGCCTGCTGCGCCGACGCGGCATTGGCTGCGCCCAGCACCAGCAGCGCGACGGCATAGGCCGCCGGCGTCAGTGTGGTATGGGATTGTGCTTGCTGACGCTTGCCGGCTGCCGGCTTCGGATCTTTCATTGCTTCCCCCTTGGTTGGCTTCTTTGATGACCGTCTTGTGATTGAGGTACTGCTTGCCTGTTCAATATACAAGGGGTTGATACCAGATCACTACCAATTTCTTATTTTTTTCGTATTCAATTCCACCAATGTTGCACCGCAATGGGAACGTTTCCACAAGTGGTCTGCTCTGGGGCAGTGCGGGCCCTGTACACAAGGGGCTGTTACTGCCGCTGGTCTAACATTGGTATTAGCGGTATGCGGTGCGGGTCGCTTTGCTTGCTGTGGTAAAACAGCAAATGGTCGGTGGGTGGTCTTGCGCTTTGCCTACAACTTCGGCCTCGCCGCCAGGGTCTGCTCCAGCTTCGCATCACGCCCGTAGATATCCGCGGCAAAGCGCGCACTGCCGTCGCCGTCGACGATGGCGGTCGCGTAGAAAATCACCACCGGAATCGCATCGGCCAGGTCGACGTGCTTTGTCGGTCCCGGCTGCAGCGCATCCTGGATGGCGTCGGCCGTCCACTGGCGCTGGCGGCCCAGCACGTACTGCGCCAGGGCAGCCGGATGCTCGACCCGGATGCAGCCGTGCGACAGGTCGCGCCGGCTGCGCTGGAAGGCCTCGCGCACCGGAGTCGAATGCAGGTAGATGTCCATCGGGTTGGGCATCGCGAACTTGATCGCGCCGAGTGCATTCTTCGGCCCCGGACGCTGGCGCACGCGCGCCCGCCCTGCCTTGAGGTCGGCCATGGTGGCACCCGCCGGCACGGTCTCCATCTCGTTCTGCGCCAGGTACTTCGGGTTGCGCGCGATCTTGGGCAGGATTTCCTTTTCCAGGATGCTGCGCGGGACGTTCCAGTAGGGGTTGAATTCGAGGTAGCGCATCTGGCCGACGAACAGCGGCGTTTCCGTCTTGAGCGCGCTGCCGACCACGACCCGCATCTCGAGCGGCGCCTCGGCACCGCCGTCCGGCATCGCCCACAGGCGGTAGGCCGGCAGGTCGACCATGATCAACGGGCCGCGCCCGACCTCAGGCAGCCAGCGCAGGCGCTCGAGCGTCAGCTCGAGCTGGCGCACGCGCCGCGCCGGCGTGACGTTGAGCGCGTCGACCGTGGCGCGGCCCAGCGTGCCGTCCTCGTCCAGGCCGTGGCGGGCCTGGAAATGGCGGACGCCCTCTTCCATCTGCTCGCTGTAGATGCCCTCGGGCGGCGGCGGCGCATCGGCCGCCAGGTCTTTCAATAGCACCAGGCGCTGGAACAAGGCCGCCGCGCCCGGGTAGGCTGCGCCCGGTTTCACCTTGGCAGCCGGCTTCGGCAATGCGGGGTATGGCTGCCCCGCCAGCTCGCGGTAAGCAGCCAGCGCCGCCTTGACCGGGCCATACAGCTGCAGCTGCGGCTCGGCCGCCTGCACCGCGGCGCGCAGCTTGCCGCCGGCCAGCCCGGCACGCAGGCGCTCGACCGGATCGTACTGCTTCAGGCGCACGTCCGGCAGGCGGGTATGGAATTCGGAGCGCACGCGTCCGACGCGCAGGTCGGCCAGGTAGTGCAGCATGGCGGAGGTGAGCGCGACGTCGAAACGGGCGTTGCCGGCCGCGCCGCCGTCCAGCTGGCGCTGCAGCGCGTCGGCGCCGTAGTCGCGCGGGTCCAGGCCCTGCAATCGGGCCTGGCGCAGCACCCACAAGGCGGCAGCTGCGGTCGACGGGTTCCAGGCCGGCGCATACTTGCGCGGTGCGTAAAAGCGGTCGAGCCAGCCGCGTTCGTCGTAGGGCCCCGTGGGCTGGACCGACGATTTCGCGGCCTGGATGGCCAGCGTGTGGATGGCGGTCGGAACGGGTTGGGCAAATGCGGAACCGGGCGTGAGCGCCGCAGCTGCACAGAGCGCGAGCGCGGCGCTGAATCGATGGCTGAGCTTCATTGATACTTTCGGACTTCGGCAACCGTGCGTTACCGGCTCGCATCATATCCTGCTAACCCGATGCTGCCCAGTGGTAACGCCAAGCGTGCGCGGGAGCGTCTGGCTGGATAAACGCATCCGAAGGCATACCAACCGTTTGTTGATGCTAATATATTAACCAAACTTAAAAATAGATTATGCACATGAATGTCTGCCGGCAAAGATGCCCTCCATGCTCGCATTCTCTTGTACTGCTCCAGTGTGTTTTTGCATTACTCGCCTGCCGCCAGTGAATCTGTGACGTATTTCTTTAACGAAGACAACGATATTATCAAGGACCGCATCCATCCGGGGACAAGCCTCGCGTTCCGCACCGCCCATTACCCCCATGCGGCCTATTTCATCGACGTCAGCCTGCCAACCGCCAGCGGCGACGGCGTGGAAATCAGACCACCTTTCAGCCGCGTCGACGTCTACATAGGCGGCAACTGACCGGCGAACTGGCCTTGGGTGCCGTCAAGGACAAAGCCAAACGCAAGCAGCTTGGCAGGGTACTGACCCGCTATCGCGACAAGACGGTCGATCGTGGTTTCGACGCCGCACTGAGCTTGATGCTGGACAGTCCGAAGCCGGATGGCCGAGCTTCAAGCCACGCGAGGGACGCGTACACACCACACCTCGATATGCGTGCTCCGTGCAGCACCGCACCGAGATGCCGCACAAGCCCGGGTATCGTTGCGGTTCCATCCATAGCGAGGCTGAGCCATGGCGCAAGACTTCGACCGCACCGACAACCAGCACCGTCCCCCATTGGGCGCCACGCAAGGTTCCACCGGCGGCCGTGCTGCGCTACGACCAGGTGCACCGCGTTGCATCCGGCCCGTCGTCGTTCTTTGCGCCGCCCTACCGGGCCATGGTCGCCGACGACGGCAGGCTGCCTTCCGATCCGGAGAAGCGCGTGCCGGCCTACCGGCGGCCGCGCTGGGACGGTTTCGCCTATATCGCCTACGCCGACGAAGCGGACATCGAGCGCACGCTGGGCCAGGAAAAATTCGGCAAGCGCATCGTCGCCGACGAACAGGTCGCCTTCCGCATGGTCACGCGCGAGATCACCCGCGAATATATAGTGATCCCGAGTGCGCGCCACCGCGATCCGGTCAGCCTGGTGATGATCCACATGCGCGCGCCCACCATGTCGCGCGAAGTGTTCCAGCACCGGCTGTTGCGCGAGCACGCGTCCCTCATGCTGGACCAGCCCGCCACGCGCGAATTCGTGCGCCGCTACGCCCAGTTGCACAACATCGGGTCGACCCAGAAGGATCCGGAAGGCAGCAGAATCGATGCAGTCTCGGTGCTGTCCTTTGCCTCGCTCAACGACGTCGAGGATTACCTGGTCAGCGCCGACTACGCCGCTATCGCCGCCTCGCTCGCGGCGCTGGAGGGCGAAGGTTCGGAGTGGTGGACGGGCATCAATTACAGCGTGATCAATCGCCTGGCGCCGGAAGTGGCGACGGACCTGCCGTAAACGGCATCTTTCATTGGAGTCTTCATGCAAAAATATGCAGCAGCCATTTTGGGTGGCTTGATCGCAGGGGTGACAACCACCGCGGTCATGGTGGCCGGCCGCAAGACCGGCTTCCTGACCAAGACGCTCGACCGCGACGCGGTCGACTGGATCGACAGGCTGACCGGCTCGCGCGCGGTGATCGGCGACGCCGGCACCAGTGCGGTGGAATTCGTCAATCACCTGGGGGCCTCGGCCGCCTTTGCGGCAGCCCTGCCGGCGCTGCGCGAAGCCGCTCCCGGGCTGTCGCCGGTGGCACTCGGCACGCTGTACGGTACCGCGCTGTATGCGGTGAATATCGGGGGCATCGCGCCCGTCCTCGGCATCACCGAAGGCGAGTTCGAAGCGGGTCCGCGCAAGGCCGGCGAGCGCTGGGCGATCCACGTGCTGCAGGCGGTCGTCAGCGCGGTCCTTGCCGAGCGCCTGGCCGGTCCGGAAAGCGACTGAGCGCCTCCGGGCCTCAGTCGTTCGCGCCGAGCGCTTCCCACCCCTGCGGCGTCAGCTTGACGGACAGCTTTTCCTTCTGCGTGCGCTCGCCGTCGACGGTCCGCCCCAGGGTGGTGAATGCCTCCTTGACCTGGGGCTTCCTGGCCCAGGCGGCCACGTTCGACAGCTTGTAGGTATAGATCACGCTCGATGCCTCGTGGTCGCCGGTCTTGGCCGGCTCCGACCAGCGCACCACCTTGTCCAGCGACTTGCGGCCCCAGCACATGCGCGGCGGCTGCGCCGGATCCTTGCTCAGGTAAGGCTGCGCGGCGTCGGTCACGGTGTAGCGCCTGACCTTCACCCTGGCCCCGTTCGGCTTGCCGTCGACAAAGATGCCCGGCAATTCCGTGTCTTCGCCTTTGGCCAGGCCTGCCGCTTCCAGTGCCGCCATCTGGCCGGCGACGCCGTCGGGGTACATTTTCTGCTGGCGCAGGTCGGTTTCATACACGTCGACCGGCCATTTGACGGGCTCCAGGCACAGGTCGCCCTTCTTGTCGAAGTAGCGGGTGACGGCGGCGCCGAAATTCTTTTCGTTGGCGGAGGTCTTGCTGTCGCAGGCGGACAGCGCGGCGGACAAGGTCACGCAGCAGACGAGGGAAATGGCGGTCTTGTTCATGGTGATGTCATTGTACCAAGACCCGGCAGCACGCCACGCATGCCCGCTTGTTCGTGTAATGGTTTGCAACAAATTGAAATCGTGCATATGCATGGATGCGTATAGGATTCAACCCAATGTGTTGCAATATAATTACGAGAAGGGACAGAATCATGCGCCAGCCATGGACATTGGAACGAATAAGAACAGAAGTCGTCGGCGCGGAACAACGGCTCGAGCAGGTCATCTCCGTCTCGGCACTGCAGGATCCGCCACGCAAGACCATTCCCGAAGCCTCCTACCAGGTGGTCCATGACGCCGTCGTCAGCCTGGTCACCCTGTTCCGCGATCACGTCCTTGACGCCGCCGCGGCGACCCTGATTGCCCGCGCGTACGCCAGATGCGTCGCCGGCACGATCACCTCGCCCAACGTGGCGTGCATCCGCCAGGTGCTCGACGTCGTGCGCATGGTGCGCGAAAGGCATCTGCCGGCATAGCGATCGGAACCACATGGGTCACCTGCTGTCGTCTCTGCTCGGTCTCGTTCGTCGCTACGTCCTCCTGTTCATCGGTATCGTGCTGATTCTCGTGGGCGGGAACTGGGCTCGCGGCGAATGGCGCCACGTGCGCGCCACCGTCGACGAGTTGCCGTCGCTGCGGCAGGCGCAGCAGCATGTCGATGCGGTCCAGGCCGGCCTGCGCACGGAGATCGAGCGGGAAACGCGGCAGATGTCCACGGCCACGCTGCAGCAGCTGGACGCGCGGATGCGTGTCCTGGATGCCGACATCGGGCGGCTGGCCCAGGCGCAGGAAGACGCGTCGGTGCTGTCGGTGTTACGCGCCGGCGCAGACGCCCTGCCCGCGCGGCTGGAGCAGGCGGCGCTGCGCGGCATCGAGCTCGAACTGCGGCGCCAGGAGCGCGCCTGGCTTGCAAGCTTGCGCAGCCGTCTCGACGTGCTGCTCAACCTGGAGGCGGCACGTCGCAAGCTCGAGCGCCTTCGGCTTGCCTATCTGGCCGAATTCCAGGTCCAGGAAGAGACGAAGAAAAAACTCGCCGACGCCTATGCGCGCCGGGGATGGCTTGATCGCCTGTTCCCTTATTCGACAGCGAGCCAGCAGGTGCACGCCCTGGAAATCCAGGTGTCGGCGCAAAAAGCCCGGACCGATGCTGCGCTCGCCCGCTTCCGGCAACAGAAGGCACTGGTCGAGCAACTGCCGCGCGCCCCGGATCTCGCCCAACTGGACATCGACGAGCGCCGCCTCGCCGCCGCTGCCGCACCGCTGGCCGACCGGCTGCGCCGCGCCGAAACCTTTGCCGCGCAAAACCTGGCGTGGCAGACATGGCAGGTGGTGAAACCCGTGCTCGGCGCGGCCCTTGCCGTGCTGGCGTCGTGGATCCTGGTGCCGTTTGCCATCCGCGCCGTCTTCTATTTCGTGCTGGCGCCGCTGGCCGCGCGGGCGCGCCCCATCGTCATCGCGGACCCGCACGGCGATCAGGACCGGCTGTTCCGCGCGTGGCGCCTGCGCCCGACCGGACCGCAGATCTCCGCCGTGTCGAAGCGGGTGGTGCTGGGCCCCGAGGACGAGATGCTGATCCGGCCCGCCTATTGCCAGAGCCAGCCCGAACATGTCGACGTCGGCACCCAGGTGCTGTTCGACTGGTCGTACTGGCTGCCCAGCGTTGCTGCGCACCTGTGGATGCTGGATCGCCTGCGCACGGTGCAGCCGGCCGACGTCGTCGTCTCGTCCACTGTCGACGCACTCGAGGAAGTCGCCCTGCTGGATATCCCGGCCGGCGCCGCATTCGTGCTGCAGGCGCGCGGCCTGATCGGCGTATGCTACCCACGCGGCCGGCGCCCCAGGATCCGCAGCCACTGGCGGCTCGGCACCCTGCACGCCTGGTTGACGCTGCAGCTGCGCTATCTGTCGTTCGAAGGACCGGCCACGCTGATCGTCAAGGGTCGGCGCGGGGTCCGGCTCGAGAACGCGGCTGCGGGACGCCTGGTCAGCCAGGATGCCACGCTGGGCTTCAGCACCAACACCCGCTATTCCACGGTCCGCGCCCGGCCCTTCCTGCCCTACATGCTCGGCCGGCGAGCGCTGCTGAACGATAAATTCGTCGGGGACGACGCTTATTTCCTGTACGAGGAAATCCCCAGCCGGGGCCAGCAGGGAGACCGGAACCGCAATCCGCTGGAGGCGCTGGTCGATGCCTGCTTGAAGGCCCTGGGGGTATGATCAGTCGGCGCCGGCGGGCCACGGTTGCGCCAGGCCAGTGCGGGAATCCGGTAGCGGCACGCCGATGGCCTGAACGCTCAGATCCGCGTCGAATACAGCGCGTGGTGCGTCAGGATGAACAGCGTGCGCCCATCCTGGCCACCGAACACCAGCTGCAGCGGACGCGCGGGCACGTCGATGTGGCCCACCTGCCTGCCGTTCTCGCCGTACACGAACACCTGGCCGTTGGCCACGTACACCTTGCCGTCCGGGCCCAGGGCCGCGCTTTCGCCGCCGCGGTCGGCCACCTTCACCAGGCCGGTGAGCGCGCCGCCCTCGCCCACCAGCGCGCTGTAGGTGAGGTTGCGCGAGGCGTTGGTGAACACGGCGCGCTGGCCGACCGGGGCGGTGACGAAGCCGTTGGCGTCCAGCGTGTCCGACCAGCGGTGACCCAGGTGGTCCGGCGAGCCGTGGCGCACCACGCGGAAGGCCGGCAACACCAGGCTGCCATCGAGCGACACGTATTCGCGCGTCTTGGCCTGCGCCACGTCGCGCGCGAACATCTCGTCGAGCGTGGTGAACTCGTAGGTGTCGGGGTTCAGCTGGTCCTTGAACTCGCCGTTGTTCCAGAAATTCACCGGCAAGGCAAGGCGCGCGCCCGGACGAGGCGTTGCCGGGGTGGCGGCGACGATCGCAGGACGGGTGCCCGGCGCGACCGGATCGAGCGCATACACCGTGGCGTCCTTGCCGCTGGAGGACAGCACCAGCAGCTTGCCGCTGCGGTCCACCGCCAGGTTGACCGGATCGATAGGCGCGTCGCTGACGATTTTCAGGCCCTCTCCCGCGGCGTAGCTGAAGATGCGCTTGAAATGGCGGTCGATGAAGAACAGGCGCCCTGACGCATCGGTGGCGCCGCCGGCGATCGAATAGAAGCCGTCCTGCAGCTTGTCCACCTTGGCCGGTGGCGTTGCCGTTGCCGCTGCCGCTGCTGCGGGCAGCTTGCCGTCGTAGTCGAACACCGAGAACATGCGCTCGCGCACTTCCAGCCCGTTGGTGACGTCCGTGATCGCATTCTCGTACGCGTACTTGGAGGCGCGCAGGTAGGCCGTGCAGCCGTTCTCGTCGCAGGTCGGGAAGCCGCTTTCGGCGTTCACCGCGACGTTGCGGAAGCGGATGCCGCTCGAATTCGCGATCCGCACCGCAGTCGGTGCCGGCTTGATCGAACGCGTCACCCGGTAGGCGTGCAGGTTGGCGAGCAGGATGTTCTTCGAATTGCGGATGTCCAGCGCGATGGAGTCGGCGCCGTCGTGCACCTCCTCCTCGGTCTGCGGCGCGTGGAATTCCCAGTTCTCGACGCCGTCCAGCACGATCTCGTTGCGGATGTGGTGCTCGGCCGAGAGCTCGTAGACGCGCCCCGGCGTTTTGGTGTTGGTCACGTAGAAGCCGGCCTGTCCATGGCCGGCCGGCGCCCACACGCCGGTGAAGGTGCCGCCGCCGCCGTCGACCCAGAGGTTCGGTCCCTGGCGGTCCCACCACGCGCTGGTGTCGAAGCGCGGCCCTTTTTTATACGGGTCGGTGGGGGCGCCGGCGCTCCACTGGAAGCGGATGTCGTCCACCAGCGACTGTTCGCCGGCGCGCCACAGCAACCCCACGGCGCGGTCGTTGACTTCGCCGGTGTTGATGCCGATGCCGGTCACGATGGCATCGCCGCCGCGCGCGCTTTCGATCACGGCGCGCGGCGTGCCGGTGCCCTGGTACAGCGGCGAGCCGTTGGGCAGGCGCAGCTGGGTGAGCCCCGGGTGCAGGCCGATCAGCACGGTGTCCGGCTTCAGGCGGATGGTGTCGTTGACGACATAGATCCCGAGCGGCAGGTAGACCGTGCGGCGGCTGTCGATCGCCTTCTGGATGGCAGCGGTATCGTCGCTGACGCCGTCGCCCTTGGCGCCGAAGCTGCGCACGCTGGCCCAGTCCCGGGTGGCCGGGAGCGCACGCATGACTTGCCGTGCACTGTCCTGTTCAGTGCGGCGCGCCGGCAGCGCAGCGGTAAGGTAGCGGGTATCGAATGCCCCGGGCAGGCCCGCCTGGGCCACCTTCAGGCCGTGGTTGAATTCGCCGACCCGGTAATCGCGGCCGCTGCCGGCCAGCGCCTTGCCGCTGTCGCGAAAGCGCGCGAACACCGGTACGTTGCGCGCGCTGACGCGCTCGAAGCCGACCTGGGTGTACACGTTGTCTTCGTTGCTGATGACGACGCCCGCCTTCGACACGTTCTCGAGGCGCACATCCTGGCCCCACAGCCAGTCGCCGTAGCCGCGGTCGATCTCGATGCCGACCGGGGTGTTGCGGATCTCGGTGTTGGCCAGCGTCAGCGCGGCTTCGTGTTCGCGGATGGCGGCGTCGCGCTGGCCGTCGAACGTGGAATCGAGCAGCGTGAACTGCCAGGCCGGCGAGGTCTTCTCGGCCAGGATGCCGTAGCGCCCCCCGTAGAAGCGCAGGTTGTAGGCGATGTTGCCGACCTGGTAGACCCCCGCCAGGCCCGAGCCCATGCGGAAATCGATGTGCGACAGGTTCGAGTGCTGGGCCGTGTGCATGCGCACCGCGGCAGCGGCTGGATTACCGTCGCCGACCTCGAAGTCGACGTTCGACAGCGCCGAATAGAAGGTCGAGGAATTGGCGTCGCGTACCGGCTTGTTGACGGGATCGAAGGGCACGGCGCCGGGCACCGGCATCGCCACGCCACCGATGTTGTAGGTGTCGGTGCCGGTAAAGATCACCATGTTGGCGACGCCCTTCTGGAACCCCGGGGTGCGCGGCGCCAGCACCAGCACCGGCCGCGTCCTGCCGACGCCGTAGATGCGCACGGCGATCGGCACCAGCAGGCTGCGGGTGATGCGGTAGCGCCCGGACGGCAGGAACACGAGGCCGCCGGCACCCTTGTTGGCGGCGCTGTCGATGGCACGCTGGATGGCGTCGCTGTCGTCGGCGACGCCGTCGCCGCGGGCCTGCACCACCACCGCGCGCGCATCCTCCGGCATCGACTGGTAGGCCGATACCGAAGGCGGCGGCGCGGCGGCCGCCACGCCATTGATCGCCAGGGCGACGGCCAGCGCCACCCCGGCCACATGCTTCGACTTGTCTTTCAATATCATCTCCATCTTGCCGGCCGCTTTCAGAAGGTCATGCGCACGCCGGCGCGGTAGGTACGGCCGAGCGCATCGTACACGGCCGGATTGAGCGCCAGGCTGAGGTTGGTCTGCGGGACCAGCACCGGCGCCCGGTCGGCCAGGTTGTCCACCTTGAAGTAGGCCGTGACCTGCTTCGAGATGTTGTAGTTGCCGCCGAAGTCGATGTACACGGCGCCCGGCATGTGGTTGTCGTAGATGGTCGGATGCGCCGCGGTCGGCAGCGGACAGCCGGTGCGGCACTCGATGTATTCGTTGTTGAATACGCCGGCGCCGATCCAGCGCTCGCTCAGCGTCAAGCCGAGACGGCCGTCCATCAGCCCGTCCCAGGATTGCGATACCAATGCCTTCCACTTCGGCGTGGCGCCCGTCATGTTGCCCGCGCCTTCGCTCGGGGTGGTACCCGGCACGCCCGGATCGGAGATCGCGTGGATGGTGCGCGAGGCCAGGCCGCGCAGGGTCACGCTGCCCGGCAGGCCCCAGTCAGCCATGTTCACCCGGTAGGCGGTCTCGAAGTCGACGCCGCGGGTGTGCAGCGAAGCGAAGTTGAAGCTCTGCGCCAGCACGTAGTTGGTCCCGGCCGGACCGTTGATCGACACCGAGCCGCACACCTCCTGGTTGCCGGCGTAGCACAGGTCGACTTCCTGCTGCGGGTTCAGGGAGCTGATCACGTTGTCGACCTTGATGTCGAAGTAGTCGACCGAGAAGTTGAAGTTGCGCGCCCACTTCGGCTGGCTCAGCACGATGCCGAAGGAATTGTTGCGCGCGATCTCAGGCTTCAGGTTCGGGTTGCCGACGTTGCGCTGCTGGATCTGGACCGACTGGCCCTGGTCGTTGTTGACCGCCTGGTTGGTGACGGTCATGGCCGCGTACAGCTCGGACAGGTTCGGCGCACGCACGTCCTTCGAGCTCACCGCGCGCAGGCGCAGGCCGTCGATCGGGGTCTTCCAGGTGGCGCCGATCTTCCAGGCGCTGGCCTTGCCCGCCGTGCTGTATTTCTCCTGGCGGTCGGCCAGGTTCAGGTTGGCTTCGCCCCAGGTGTCCGACTTCAGGAAGGGGATGTTGAACTCGACGTAGGCTTCGCGCACGTTGAAGCTGCCGCTGCCGTTGTGGTAGTTACCCGCGAACCAGTTGTCGCCGGTGGCCGACAGCGTCGGGTCCTGCGGATAGCTCGGGCTGTACGGCGACTCGAGCGCGACCCCGGCGCCGTAGGGATCGCCGCGCACCGCATATTTCTCGCGCCGGTATTCGGCGCCGAAGGCCATCGACACCGGTCCCGCCCAGCCCTGCCACACTTCGCCGTTGATGTTGAGGCTGGCCACGTCCTGGTTCGAATCGGTATGCTGCATCGGCCCGTTGACAGGTGCGATATAGTTCCAGCCCGCCAGGTTGATCGGGACGTCGCCCAGCACGTTGATCGGCTGGCAGCCGGCCGCACGTGCCGCCGCGCTGCGGCAGACGATCTGTCCGGTGGCCGCGTCGCGCACCGCATCGATGGCGAAGTTGTAGCGCGGGTTGAGCGTGATGTCCTGCACGTGGATCACGGTGGTGTTCTCGCCGTGCTCCACGTAGGCGTCGTAGCGCCAGTCCCGGCCGAACAGGCCGAAGCGGCCGTCGGCGCCGACCACGAAGCGGCGCTGGGTGCGGGTCGGATGCACGTTGATGTCGGCCGGGAACTCGGCGTTGGCGGTGCCGACAGACATCGCACCGCTGGGGTAGCCGGACAGGCATGGAGCAACCAGGCTGGCCGGCAGGTAGGCGTTATCGCAGCGGATCGACAGGTTGCCCTGCTTGGCCGCGCCCGGATTCGGCTGGAACACCGACTTCACCTGGGCCCAGTTGGCGGTGACGTAGATTTCGTTGTCCGGGTCGAGGTCCCAGGAGATGCGGGTGTAGGCCACCTGGCGCTTGAAGTTCATGGCCAGGTTGGTGCCGTTGCCGACGCTGCCGGAGCGGTCGCCGCCGACGCAGAAATTGCCCATGCAATCGGTGCCATATTCGAAGGGGAACGGCGTGCCGCCCGGCCCGAACGCGGTGCCGCGCAGCGGACCGTTGGTGATCAGGCCGTATTTCGCGTACTGGATGTGCTGGGCGTTGTGGATGTACTTGTAGCGCGGCGCGCCGGCGGCCTGCATCGCCGGTGTCGATTCCTGCAGCGCCGGATTGTCGTACCACGAACGCCCGCCCGCATTCACCTGGCCGAAGCGCGGCGCATCGATCCCCTCGTGCTTCGTGAATTCGGCGCTGGCCGTCACGTGCAGCCGGTCGCCGACGAAACCCTTGCCCCAGGCGGCCTGCAGGGTGCCGTTCTTGTCGTCCTTGTACTTGGTCATGCCGCCTTCGACGTTGGCCTTGAAGCCGGTGAACTTCTTGTCGGTGATGAAGTTGACCACGCCGCCGATCGCATCCGAACCGTAGGAGGCCGAGGCGCCGCCGGTGACCACGTCCACGCGCTTGACCAGCAGCTGCGGGAACTGGCTGACGTCGGTGACGCCGGTGACGTTGGCGCCGACCACGCGCTGGCCGTCGAGCAGCGTCAGGGTGCGGATCGTGCCCAGCCCGCGCAGCGACAGCGAGGACAGGCCCTGGATCCCGCTCGAGGTGCTGAAGGTATTCGTGGTGCGGCCGGTGCTGCCCTGCAGGGCCGGCAGTTCGGTCAGGGTATCGAACAGGTTGGGCTTGGCGGCCTTTTCGATGTCGGCGGTGGACAGGGTCGTGGTCGGCGTCGGCTGGTTGAAACCGCGCGTCGCGATGCGCGAGCCGGAGACGACGACGGTGTTCACGGCGCCCGTGTCGCGGCTGGTGTCGCGCGCAGCGGTGGCGGGTGCCGGGGCGGCCGCTTCGGCCGCCGGGGTAGCGGCGCCGGTGGCTGCCGCATCGGTTTGCTGGGTTGGCTGCGCGTCCTGGGCCTGCTGGGCATGGGCCGGCAAGGCGAGGATGGCGCAAGCGCTGGCCACCGCGAGGCTGACCAGGGATTTCTGGAATGGCGTATGCATCGTGTCTCCGTTCTTATAGTGGTCCACATGGCCCGGTGTGGCTCACCGGTGCCAGGCCGTCGATGACTTCCATTGATCGCGAATCGATTGTCGGGTGTCTGGACCTCCTTTCCGAACAAGTTCTGCAACACTTTGTTAGCGCTAACTTGCGAATAATTCTAAGTTAGAAAGTAAATACTCGCCCAATAACTTTTTTATCCGTTGCGATACCGATCCCGGTATCAGCCAGCGGCGCGCCATGCGTCTCGGGTACACTGCGTCTTTCGTTCCTGCCCTTGCCCGCCATGTCCGACTCCGCCAGCGCCGCCCGTCCCCGTACCGTAGAACTTCCCTGGAGAGACAAGCTGCTGCAGCTCGAGCTCGACTGGGTAGGCGTGGCCGACTCCGCCTATCCGCCGGTGGTGTTCCTGCACGAGGGCCTGGGTTCGGTATCGCTGTGGAAGGATTTCCCGGAACGGCTGTGCCGGGCCCATGGATTGAGCGGCCTGGTCTTCTCCCGCTACGGTTACGGGCGTTCCACGGCACGCCCGCATGACGAGCGCTGGCCGGTCGACTTCATGCATCAGCAGGCCTGGGAAGTCGTGCCGGCACTGCTGGCCAAGCTCGGCCTGGTAAAGCCCTGGCTGTTCGGCCACAGCGACGGCGCCTCGATCGCGCTGCTGCTGGCGGCACGCCATGGCGGGCTGCTGAGCGGCGTCATCGTCGCGGCGCCCCACATCATGGTCGAGGACCTGTCGATCGCTTCTATCGGCGAGGCGCGCGCCGCCTATCTCGCCGGCCCCCTGCGCGAACGCCTGGCGCGCCATCATGCCGACGTCGAATCGGCATTCTGGGGCTGGAACGACGCCTGGCTCGACCCGGCCTTCCGCAGTTGGGACATCCGTGCCGACGTGGCGCGCATCGAGGTGCCGCTGCTTGCCATCCAGGGCGAAGACGACGAGTACGGCACCCTCGAGCAGGTCGAAGGGATCGGGCGCCTGGTGCCGCAGGCGCAATTACTGGTGCTGTCCGGCTGTGGCCATTCTCCCCACCGCGACGCGCCGGACCGCGTCATCGAAGCCGCCGGCCGCTTCATCGCCGCGCACACGCATGTTTCCGGATGACATCTGGTCATCAGCTATTCTGATATTTGGCATAAATAAACATTATTAGAATAGATGGTTGATCCACGCTACGCTATGGCAACAGCGTGGCAATCCGGGCATTCGGCCGGCTGCGCATCAAAACAGCAGGAGACGAAGATGCAGGCTGCCCACGAGCGGTTCGATTATGTGATCATTGGCGGCGGTTCCGCCGGATGCGTGCTGGCCAACCGCCTGTCGGCCGATCCGGGTTTGCGCGTGGCGCTGGTCGAAGCCGGCGCCGATACGCCGCCCGGGGCGGTGCCCGCCGAGATCCGCGACAGCTACCCGATGCCGGTGTTCTGCGGCGAACGCTTCATCTGGCCGCAGCTGAAGGCACGCGCCACCGCCGCGGCGCCGCTCAAGGTGTACGAACAGGGGCGCGTGATGGGCGGCGGCTCCAGCATCAACGTGCAGGCCGCCAACCGCGGCCTGCCGCGCGACTACGACGACTGGGCCGCGTCCGGCGCCGCCGGCTGGTCCTGGTCGGAGGTGCTGCCGTGGTTCCGCCGGCTCGAGCGCGACCTCGATTTCGGCACCTCGCCGCTGCACGGCGACACCGGCCCGGTGGCGATCCGCCGCATCTTCCCGACCGACTGGCCGCGCTTCTGCCATGCGTTCGCGGACGGCCTGCGCGGCGGCGGTCTGCCCTACTTCGACGACCAGAACGCCCAGTTCGGCGACGGCATGTTCCCGGCGGCGTTCTCGAACATCGACGACACCCGCGTGACCACGGCCTCGGCCTACCTCGACGGCGCCACCCGCGCCCGTCCCAACCTGCGTATCTTCGCCGGCATGCGCGTCGAGCGCATCGTGATGGACGGCCACACCGCACGCGGGGTGATGGCGGTCGACGGCAGCGGCAACCGCCTGCGCCTGGATGGCGCCGAAGTCATCGTCTCGGCCGGCGCGCTGCAGTCGCCGGTGCTGCTGATGCATGCCGGGATCGGCGACGGCCCCATGCTGCAGCGGCTGGCGATCCCGGTGGCCGCCGACCTGCCCGGCGTCGGGCGCAACCTGCAGGACCACCCGTCGCTGACCTTCTGCCATTTCCTCGACCCCGAATTCCGCATGCCGCTGGCGCGCCGCCGCGCCAGCATGACCGCGGCCCGCTTCTCCTCCGGGCTGGACGCCTGCGACGGCTCGGACATGTACATGTCGAGCGCCACCCGCGCCGCCTGGCATGCGCTCGGCAACCGCCTCGGCCTGTTCTTCCTGTGGTGTAACCGGCCCTATTCGCGCGGCCGCGTGCAGCTGGCCTCGAACGATCCGCTGGCGCCCGCCGACATCGCGCTCAACCTGCTGGACGACGAACGCGACCTGCAGCGCATGGCGATCGGCGTGCGCCGCCTGGCCGAGGTGGTGCAGCGGACCGAACTGCACCGGCATGACGCCGACTTCTTCCCGGCCGCCTTCTCGCCACGCGTCAAGGCGCTGAGCCGCTACACGCCGGCGAATGCCTGGCTGACCAAGATCCTGGGCCTCGGACTCGACACCCCGGCGCCGCTGCGGCGCTGGCTGGTCGACCGCTTCCTCACCGGCGGCCAGACCGTGGCCTCGCTGGTGGCCGACGAGGCCGCGCTGCATGCCTTCATCCGCAAGAGCGTGTTCGGCGTCTGGCATGCCAGCGGCACCTGCCGCATGGGACCGGCGCACGACCCGAGCGCCGTCACCGACAGCGAAGGACGGGTGCACAAGGTCGCCGGCCTGCGCGTGGTGGATGCTTCGCTGATGCCGCGCCTGCCGTCCGCCAACACGAATATTCCGACCATCATGATGGCCGAAAAAATCGCCGGCGCCATCCTGGCGCAGCGGCACCCCGCCGGTATCCAGCGCCCGACCGCGCTGGCAGAAGACCGCTGAACCACAGCGGCAACCGGTCCCCCACCCCACCCGGGGCACCGCCATATCCCCGGGAATGACAAGGAGACGATCATGGCTATAGTAGCGAATCAAGAAGCAATCAGCGACCGCGAGGAGCAGCGCCACGTGCTCAGGGCCGTGGTCGCGTCCTGCCTGGGTTGGGCGCTCGACCTGTACGACCTGTTCATCCTGCTGTTCGTGGCACCGGTGATCGGCAGGCTGTTCTTCCCGTCCGAACACCCGATGCTGTCGCTGGCGGCCGTGTATGCGTCGTTCGGCGTCACGCTGCTGATGCGCCCGCTCGGCTCGGCGCTGTTCGGTTCCTACGCCGATACCCACGGACGCAAGCGCGCCATGATCGCGGCGATGGTCGGCGTCGGCGTCTCGACCGCCGCCTTCGGCGTGCTGCCGACCGTGCATACGATCGGCGTGCTGGCCCCGGTCCTGTTCATCGTCCTGAAGCTGGTCCAGGGCGTGTTCGTCGGCGGCGTGGTCGCGGCCACGCACACGATCGGCACCGAATCGGTGGCGCCGCGCTACCGTGGCGCCGTCTCCGGCCTGATCGGCGGTGGCGGCGCCGGCATCGGCGCGCTGATCGCGTCGCTGACCTTCTACGGCATGTCGGCGCTGTTCCCGGGCGATGCCTTCGACGAGTGGGGCTGGCGCTGCATGTTCTTCACCGGGATCATCAGCGCGGTGCTGGGCATCACCATCTTCAGCAAGCTCGAAGAATCGCCGATGTTCAAAAAGCTGCAGGAAGCCAAGGCGCGCGCCAAGGCTGCCAATGCCGCCACGGCTGCGCCGGCCGGCGGCAAGCCGGTGTCGCCGGTACGTACGCTGTTTTCGCGCCAGTACCGCAATATCCTGCTGGTGAACCTGCTGCTGACCATCGGCGGCGGCAGCGGCTATTACCTAACCTCGGGCTTCCTGCCGACCTACCTGAAGGTCGTCAACAAGACCCCGAGCGAAACCGCCGGCTTCGTCCTGATGCTGTCCAGTATCGGCGTGATCGTCGCCTCGATCGCCGTCGGCCACCTCAGCACCTTCATCGGCCGCAAGAAGGCCTTCCTGGGCACCGGCCTGCTGCGCCTGTTCGCCCTGCCGGCGCTGGCGCTGTACATGCCCGGCGTGACCGACACGGTGCAGCTGGCGCTGTGCGTGATCGCGTTCGGCGCCCTCGGCAGCATCGGCTATGCGCCGCTGCTGATCTTCCTGAACGAACGCTTCCCCACCACCATCCGCGCCACCGGCACCGGGCTGTCGTGGAACATCGGCTTCGCGCTCGGCGGCATCATGCCGACCTTCGTGTCGCTGGCCTCGCCGTCGCCCACCGACATTCCGCACACCCTGGCGCTGTTCCTGGGCGGTATCAGCGTGCTGTTCCTGATCGGTGCAATGGTGATTCCGGAGACCATCGGCAAGCTGGACGCGCCGCAGGAGCCTCAAGCCCACTGAATCACGAACACTGATAGATAAGATAAACAAACATTATTTGTCGTGATGTGCCTGTCTCCCTATACTGGTTTCACGGAGACAGGCACCTGTAACAGGGCAATAACAATGGACATGAAAACCCACCCAGCCGCCGGCGACGGTGCGCAGGCATCAGCGGCACAGGCGGCAGAGAATCGCCCCTTCCTCGGACGCCCCCTGCAGCGCATCGAAGACGTCTCGCTGCTCACCGGCCGCGGCCAGTTCGGCGACGACGTCGGCGTCAAGCCCGGCACCCTGCATGCAACCATCGTGCGCTCGCCGCATGCGCATGCCGCCATCACCCGCATCGACAGCAGCCGCGCCGACGCCGCCCCGGGCGTGCGCGCCGTGCTGACGGGCGCCGACCTGGCCGACTGGTCGAAACCCTTCGTCGTCGGCGTCAAGGCGCAGATGGAGATGTGGGCGCTGGCGCGCGAACACGTGCGCTACGTCGGCGAGCCGGTGGCGGTCGTCGTCGCCGACACCCGCTACCTGGCCGAAGACGCGGCCGACCTGATCCTGGTCGACTACGCACCGCTGGCGGCAGTCACCACCATCGACGACGCCATCCTGGCCGACGCGCCGGTACTGCACGAAGGCGTCGGCAGCAACGTCGTCAGCGACCGCAGCTTCCGCTACGGCGACCCGGAATCCGCCTTCGCCGCCGCACCGCACGTGGTGTCGCTGACCCAGCGCTATCCGCGCAACTCGTGCACCCCGATGGAATGCGCGGTCGTCATCGCCGACTGGCTGTCCGAGGAAGAAGGCTACGACGTCAGCTCCAACTTCATGGGGCCGTTCTCGCTGCACACCGTGATGGCGCTGGCCCTGCGCGTGCCGGGCCACAAGCTGCGCCACCGCTACTTCCGCGATTCGGGCGGCAGCTTCGGCGTCAAGCATGCCGTGTTCCAGTACGCGGTGCTGATGTGCCTGGCCTCGCGCAAGGCCGGCGCCCCGGTCAAGTGGGTGGAAGACCGCCTCGAGCACCTGGCCGGCCTGACCTCGGCCACCAACCGCCTGTCGACGATCCGTGCGGCGGTCGAGAGCGACGGCCGCATCACGGCCCTCGACTACGACCAGCTCGACGACGTCGGCGGCTACCTGCGCGCCCCCGAGCCGGCTACCTTCTACCGCATGCACGGCGTGCTCACCGGCGCCTATGCGATCCAGAACCTTTCGGTGCGCAACCGCGTCGTCCTGACCAACAAGACGCCGGCCGGCCTGGTGCGCGGCTTCGGCGGCCCCCAGGTGTACATCGCGCTGGAACGCCTGATGCACCGCATCGCGGTCGAACTGCAGCTCGAGCCGCTCGAGGTCTACCGCCGCAACTTCATTCCCGCCGACGCCTTCCCCTACCGCGCCGCGGCCGGCGCCCTGATCGATTCCGGCAACTACCAGCGCGCGCTGGAACTGGTGCAGAGCGAAGGCGGCCTGGCCGATCTTTACGCGAAAAGGGAGCGGGCGCGCGCCGAAGGCCGGCTGTACGGCATCGGCTTCGCCGCCATCGTCGAGCCGTCGATCTCGAACATGGGGTACATCACGACGGTGCTGCCCAAGGAAGCGCGCGCCAAGGCCGGCCCGAAGAACGGCGCCATCGCCTCCGCCACGGTCGGCATCGACCCGCTCGGCGGCATCAACGTCGTGATCGCGTCGGCGCCGGCCGGCCAGGGCCACCGCACCGTGTGCACCCAGGTGGTGGCCGACGTGTTCGGGCTGCAGCCGGACCAGGTCGCGGTCAACGTCGAATTCGATACCCAGAAGGATGCCTGGTCGGTCGCCGCCGGCAACTACTCGAGCCGCTTTGCCGGCGCCGTCGCCGGCACCCTGCACCTGGCGGCGGTCAAGCTGCGCGACAAGCTGGCCCTGATTGCCGCGCCGCAGCTCGGCTGCGCCGCCGCCGACGTCGTGTTCAGGGACGGCAAGGTGTACTCACCCGCCAATCCCGGTAAATCGCTGCCTTTCCTGCGCATGGCCGCCAGCCCGCACTGGGCGCCGGCGCTGCTGCCCGAGGGCGTCGAGCCGGGCCTGCGCGAAACCGCGTTCTGGACCGCCGAATCGCTGGGCGCGCCGGACGAGCAGGACCGCGTCAACACCTCGGCTGCCTACGGCTTCGCCTTCGACGTGTGCGGCATCGAGATCGACCGCAACACCGGCCGCATCACGATCGACAAGTACGTCACCACCCACGATGCCGGCAAGATCCTGAATCCGGCGCTGGCCGACGGCCAGATCCGCGGCGCCTTCGCCCAGGGCCTGGGCGCGGCGCTGATGGAAGAATTCCGCTACGGCGAGGACGGCAGCTTCCAGTCCGGCACCTTTGCGGACTACCTGGTGCCGACCACCTGCGAGGTGCCGGAGCCGCAGATCATCCACATCGAGACGCCCTCCCCCTTCACGCCGCTCGGCGCCAAAGGCCTCGGCGAAGGCAACAACATGAGCACGCCGCCCTGCATCGCGAATGCCGTGGCCGACGCGCTCGGCGTGGCCGACCTGACGCTGCCGCTGACGCCGTCGAAGGTGATGGACCTGATCGGCGCCGACGAACCGCCGCCGTCGAAGGCGGTGGCGCAAGCGCTGGCGCCGACGCAGGTGCCTGAAGCTGCGCCGGTCGCGGGCGGCGATGCAATCCCCTCGACGGCGGCGCTTAATGCCGGTAACGCCGGCAACCCCGGCAAGGCCGGCAAAGGCGGCAAGTCCCTCGGCGCGCGCGGCGAGGTCGTGCTCGCCGCGACGCCCGAGGCCGTGTTCCGGGTCTTGCTCGATCCGGCCGCGCTGGCCAAGGTCATCCCTGGC
>Ga0308160_10002797_pt1 | contig 20400 bp, 12 predicted proteins | sample PhyFR1_FD_201036 | JGI IMG/M metagenome (GOLD analysis project Ga0308160, IMG submission 201036) | Phyllosphere microbial communities from UC Gill Tract Community Farm, Albany, California, United States - DLSLF.R1 | ecosystem: Host-associated > Plants > Phyllosphere > Unclassified | place: USA...
ACCTCCCACCAACGCCACGGCGCGCTCAACGGGATTTAAAAGCAACGACAACTTCAACAACAACCGCAACCGCAACCGCAACGGCAACTGCAACCGCAACTGCAACTGCAACTGCAACTGCAACGCAACGCAACGCAACTGCCCTGCGTGCCGACGCCCACCACCCCGACGTGGCGCCGGTTCAGTCCTTCCCGAACTCCTCGCCCAATTCCCTGCCCCGTGCCGACGCCGCATGCAGCGCCTTCACGATGGAGTCCTTCACGCCCGCCGCTTCCATTGACGTAAGCGCCGCATAGGTGGTGCCGCCCTTGGACGTGACCCGCTCGCGCAGCACCGACACCGGCTCGCTGGACCGGGCTGCCAGCTGGGCGGCGCCGGTGAAGGTGGCGATCGCCAGCTCGGTGCCCTGCTCCGGCGTGAGGCCCAGCTCCTGCGCCGCCTGCTGCATCGCTTCGATGAAATAGAACACATAGGCCGGCCCGCTGCCCGAGACTGCGGTGACCGGGTCGATCAGGCTTTCATCCTCCAGCCAGACCGTGCCGCCGACCGCGCGCATGATGGCGTCGGCAGCGGTGCGCTGCTCTGCGCTCACGCCGGGCAGCGCCGCCATGCCGGTGATGCCCATGCCGATCAGCGCGGGCGTATTGGGCATGGTGCGCACGATGGCGCCGTGTCCGCCCAGCCAGCGCGACAGATCCACGCCGCGGATGCCGGCGGCGATCGACAGCACCAGCTGCGCCTTCAGGTGCGGCAGCAACTGCGCGGCCACCTCGCGCATCTGCTGCGGCTTGACCGCCAGCACGATCACGTCGCTCGCCGCAACCGCGCCGTCGATCTGCTGCGAGGTGCCGACGCCGAACTGCTGCGCCAGGCGCGCCAGCGCGTCGGCATTGATGTCGACCACATGGATGTTGGCGCCGTCGGTCAGCTTGCCGGCCAGGCCGCCGATAAGGGCGGCGGCCATGTTGCCGCCGCCGATGAATGTGATCTTCAGGTTAGTTTGCATAGTCGCGTTTTCCAAAAATGGCGGTTCCGATTCGAACCATGGTGCTGCCTTCGGCAATGGCCGCGGGAAGGTCGGCCGACATGCCCATGGACAGCGTGTCCAGGCGCAGGCCATCGGCGCGCAGCTGCCCTGCCAGCAGGCGCAATGCGCGCAGCGGCGTGCGCTGCGCGGCTTCATCGCCTGCCGGCTCGGGTATGGCCATCAGCCCGCGCAGCGCCAGCCGCGGCAGGGCGGACACGGCGCGGGCCAGCGCCGGCAATTCTTCAGGCGCGATGCCGCTCTTGCTGGCTTCGCCGCTGATGTTGACCTGCAGGCAGATCTGCAACGGCGGCAGGTGTTGCGGCCGCTGCTCGGACAGGCGCTGCGCGATCTTCAGGCGGTCGACCGAATGCACCCAGTCAAAATGCTCGGCAATGGACCGGGTCTTGTTGCTTTGTATCGGCCCAATGAAGTGCCACTCCAGGCCGGGTGCCTTGTCCTGCAGCGCAGCGATCTTGTCCAAGGCTTCCTGCAGATAGTTTTCACCAAAGGCGCGCTGGCCGGCGTTGAACGCTTCCAGCACTGCATCCGGGCCAAATGTTTTGGAAACGGCCAAAAGGGCGATATCCGATGGATTACGGCCGGCATTTCTCGCCGCAGCAACAATCGCCGCATGTACTGCTTGCAGGTTTTCCGTGATGTGGGACATAATTTAATGACTTACGGAAACATTTTCCGGTTTTCGTGCACTCCACCCTGGTGGTTCCGGGCCAGACAGCCTGCCCACTTCCTGATTTTTCCTCTTTCGCGGGCCTGGGATTATAAATGGACATCTCCGAATTACTCGCCTTCTCGGTCAAGAACAAGGCTTCCGACCTCCACCTCTCGGCCGGACTGCCGCCGATGATACGGGTGCATGGCGATGTGCGGCGCATCAACCTGCCGCCGCTGGAGCACAAGGATGTGCACGGCATGATCTATGACATCATGAACGATGGCCAGCGCAAGGCGTACGAGGAAAACCTGGAGATCGACTTTTCCTTCGCCATCCCCGGCCTGGCCCGTTTCCGCGTCAATGCCTACAACCAGGACCGCGGCGCCGCCGCCGTGCTGCGCACGATTCCATCGACCATCCTCAGCCTGGAACAGCTGAACGCGCCCAAGATCTTTGCCGAACTGGCCCTGAAGCCGCGCGGCCTGGTGCTGGTCACCGGCCCCACGGGCTCCGGCAAGTCGACCACGCTGGCGGCCATGGTGAACCATGTCAATGAAAACGAGTATGCCCATATCCTGACCATCGAGGACCCGATCGAATTCGTGCACGAGTCGCGCAAATGCCTGATCAACCAGCGTGAGGTCGGCGTCCATACCCATTCCTTCAATGCCGCGCTGCGCTCGGCGCTGCGGGAAGATCCCGACGTGGTGCTGGTGGGCGAGCTGCGCGACCTGGAAACCATACGGCTGGCCTTGTCGGCGGCGGAAACCGGCCACCTGGTGTTCGGCACGCTGCACACCTCGTCGGCGGCCAAGACCATCGACCGTATCATCGATGTGTTCCCCGGCGACGAGAAGGAAATGGTGCGCGCCATGCTGTCGGAGTCCTTGCAGGCCGTAATCTCCCAGACGCTGTTGAAGACCAAGGACGGCAGCGGCCGCGTGGCGGCGCATGAAATCATGCTGGGCACGCCGGCCATCCGCAACCTGATCCGCGAAGCCAAGATCGCCCAGATGTATTCGGCGATACAGACCGGCGCGAACCTCGGCATGCAGACGCTCGACAGCTGCCTGACCGACCTGGTCAGGCGCAATGTGATTTCGTCGGCTGCAGCGCGCGCCGCCGCCAAGACTCCGGAAAACTTTCCCGGCTGAGCGCCGGCATCACTGACGCAAAGGACGTACGATGGAACGCGAACAGGCAACCCGATTCATGCACGACCTGCTGCGGCTGATGCTGAGCAAGAACGGCTCGGACCTCTTCATCACGGCCGACTTCCCACCCGCCTTCAAGATTGACGGCAAGATGACGCCGGTGTCTAACCAGCCACTGATGCCCGGCCACACCCTGGAACTGGCGCGCGCCATCATGAGCGACAAGCAGGCCGCCGAATTCGAGGCCAGCAAGGAATGCAACTTCGCGATCAGCCCGGCCAATCTCGGGCGCTTCCGCGTCTCGGCCTTTGTCCAGCAGGGCAAGGTCGGCATGGTGCTGCGGGTGATCACCACCGCCATTCCGAAGATGGAAGACCTGAAACTGCCGGAAGTACTGAAGGACGTGGTGATGACCAAGCGCGGCCTGGTCATCATGGTGGGCGCCACCGGCTCCGGCAAGTCCACCACGCTGGCGGCCATGGTGGGTTACCGCAACGAGAACAGCTACGGCCACATCATCACGGTGGAAGATCCAGTCGAATACATCCATCCGCACAAGAACTGCATCGTGACCCAGCGCGAGATCGGCGTTGACACCGCCGACTGGGGCACCGCGCTGAAGAACACGCTGCGCCAGGCGCCCGACGTGATCCTGATCGGCGAGATCCGTGACCGTGAATCGATGGACTATGCGGTCGCCTTCGCTGAGACCGGCCATCTGTGCCTGGCCACCATGCATGCCAACAGCGCCAACCAGGCGCTGGACCGCATCATCAACTTCTTCCCCGAAGAGCGCCGCCAGCAATTGCTGATGGACCTGTCGCTGAACCTCAAGGCCATGATTTCGCAGCGCCTGGTGCCTCTGAAAGACACCAAGGGCCGCTGCGCCGCGGTGGAGATCATGCTCAACTCGCCGCTGGTGTCGGACCTGATCTTCAAGGGCGACGTGCATGAGATCAAGGAGATCATGAAGAAGTCGCGCGAGCTGGGCATGCAGACCTTCGACCAGGCGCTGTTCGACCTGCACGAAGCCGGCCGCATCTCGTACGAAGACGCGCTGCGCAATGCCGATTCGGTCAATGACCTGCGGCTGTCGATCAAGCTCAACGGCAAGGAAGCCAAGGACCGCGACCTGTCCTCCGGCACCGCCCATCTGGGCATCGTGTAAGTCACCCCACGCCCGTCCGCATCCCACGCTAGCAAGCCGACTCCTGCGCTGGCGCAAGGTTGCGCTTGCGCTGTCTCAATGAACCGGCCACGAGGCAGCCGCAAGCTGCGCATCTTGCGAGCAGGCGCCATCTCCATCCCGCGTTCAGTCTGACCCAGACCGACAGCCAGCCAACGCGCGCCCGGGGCCTTCCGCTTCAGGCTCCTGGCTGTGCGTGGCCGCCCTGCCCGCTCCCTCGAAAACCAGCAGCAGAATGCAATGGGAGAAAAGCATGCGGAACGCACAGGTCGGGCAAGTCAGCAACAAGACGCCACAGAAGCACACCATCATCTCGATGGATGGCAACGATGATGACAATCATGCTGGCAGCCCCCCGACGAACCGCAAGCCGGGGACCGCCGTCGCTTCTGCCAGCAGCTCAAGCGCCTTGTCGGAAACCGTGAGCGATACCCCCGTGGTGTCGTTCAACCAGATCCATCGCAGCCACACACAGCGCCAGCCACGGCCAGAGAATGCAGGCGCCCTCAGCAGCCATCCGCGCGTGGACCGGGAGATCTTGCAGCTTTGCCAGCAATACGAGGCCAACACCGATGCCCTGGCTGCGATACGCCTGCGCCCTGCCGGCGACGGCACGTCGGCGAACGAGCTCTCCAGGCTGCAGAAGGAGCGCAAGGAGCTTGCTACCCGGCTGCAGCAATGTGCCAGCCTGTTGCAGCCCGACCTGTCGGGCACCTTGATGGAACGGGTCAAGACCGCTGCCACTGTCGATCTCGAGAACCGCTTCAGGCATGTCTGGAATGACTATCAGCAGACACAGCGCGACAGCTGCACGAAATACCTGTGGAACATGGCGTCCGGCGCGGTGGCCTACGCCATGCCGTTTGGCACGGCAACCATGCTGTCGCGCGGCTTGCAGATTCCCTATCTCGTGCTGCTCGCCGGCACGCTCCACACGCTGGCCGAGCCGATCTGGACCATGGTGCGCACCACCAGCTGGACCAATCCGGCATCGGAAATCTGCGTCGGACGTCAGCGTGCGCGCGCCCGCGCCAACGGCGATGCATGGCGCCACCTCGCACATATAAAACCCAAGGCGAAGATGCTGTGGCAGGATCCCCGAACTGGGCAGTACTCCCGCCTGACGGCCGCGCAGGCGCTCGCCACCAATCAGGACCTATGGCTCTGGCTGCATAAGGTCGTCACGGATGACCTGCCCTTCTTTGTGTTCTTCTTTCTGTATGCCGGCAAGAATTCGCTCAATGAAGCGCTGGGCCCGGCATTCTTCGATCGCACCTCTCCCCTTGGCATGCGCAATGACCTGCTGGCGCAGTTCGGCGCGGGACTGGCTTCCGGCGCACTCACCACCCTGCTTGCCCAGGGATTGCGCCGTGCCATCTCGGGCGCCACCAAAGGCCAGGAAGTCGTGACCAAAAGCCTGCACGTCTGGAAGCTGGAGGCACGCTATCTGAAGTCCTATATCGAGGACATGGAAGAGGAGCTGACCAGAACAAACCTGCCGGCGAACGATGCAAGGCAACTGGAGCGACAGCTTGTGGAAGTCCGGGCCCAGCATCGGAAGGCGCAGGCCAAGTCCGGCTTGTTGACGTCGATCGGCCATGAATTCGGCGTGATGTTCCAGAAGAAACGCGAGTCGACAGGAACCGACCCCGACATGCCTGGCAAGCGGCTCGACACCATATGCAGCATCCTCGGCAAGACCACCAGCCTGCTGCCCGGCCTGCTGGCGACACATCTGTGCCAGCCGCTTGCCAATTCCAACAGCCTGATGGAGCGCATGATCTCCTATACCGTGCCGCCGTTTTTCCTGATTGCCTGGCCCGGCTTTGCGATGCGCACGGAATTCCAGGACTGGTGGCGCTCCCTGTACGGCGCCAGCAAGGGCAAGCTCAGCGCCCTGCGCGCAGGATGCTGCTGCGCAGCCGATCCCGACGATCCCGACGCTGGCGACGAAGGGGGCGTCGGCGCAAGCACCGGCGGCAACGACGATGAGGGCAAGGAGCACGGTAACACCGGACAAGCCCGTTCAAGCAATGAAGGCGGTCTGGCCAAGGCCAATAAGAGCCATGAAGGCAACAGCGCCGCGCGACAAGCCGCACGCACACCCACAAAAGCGGATCACGATGGATCGCTTAGCTCCGACAAGGTCGAGACCAGGTCTGACACAAGCACAAGCCCAAGCTCCGATACCAGCTCCAGCCCGGTCACGTCAGAGGATTCCGAAGACAGCGAGACTTCCTCGTCATCCAGGCAGGATGCCCGTGACAGCTACACCGCATCGGGTGATGACTCAAGCCCGGATGACGACAGTGCATGAAGCAGTGCCTGCCTGGGGCTGCCCCACCCTGAGTGAACCCCGGCAAAAAGCAGGTTACATAGCGGCGCGATTCCCCACGCATGGCGTCTGGCCCTTCGCCCCTGCGTGCCTTGGCGCGCCGCATCACATCCGCTTCGCCTACTGCCCCGCTTGTTCAACTTCAGGAGCTGTCCCATGAAAGAAAAAGAGTTCAAGGCCTTATGCCGCAAGGTTTGCATGGCGCTCAATCATCCAGCACCGGACGCGCTGGGCGATCAAGGCCGCATCACGATCGACGGCGTGGAGATTGCGCTTTTCTTTGACGAGCAGGTCAATCCGGACATGCTGTTCTGCTACGTGGACATGGGGCCTATTCCGGAGGCAATGCGCACCGACATGTATGGCCAGCTGCTGACCATGAATCTGCTGTCGGGCGCCAAGACCAACGGCGTCTATTCGCTCGACCCCAACAGTGGCAATGCGATTTTCGTGGTGCACTTCATGCAGCCCGAAAAACTCGACACGCAAATGCTGGCGCAGGCGTTCACCGTCTACGCAACCCAGACCAACAGCCTGCGCGCGATGTTGCACGACGATGCGCCAGAAGCTGCCGCGAGCACTGTGGCAACCGGCGCTACTGCACACGGCCGTGCCGCGTCCATGATCGACCTCGCGTAACCCATGCGCGCCACCGAGGGCAGGCAACGGTCCAACAGCTCGACGCCGATGCTGAACCGGCAACAGCCATCGTCGTCCTATGTGAAAGGCAATGACCGGGATAATGGCGGTGATGACGACGACATCGTGTTGCAGCCCTTCACAGCAACGCAAGCGGCAGACAGCGGCATTGGCGTTCAGGATGCACCCGCATTCATGGCGATACCGCTGGACGGCGCGCTGCAACAGAAGCTGGCCCGCTGCAAGCGCAAGATGGACCTTGCCAGCAGCCGTCTGATCAATATCAGCAGGCAAGGGGGAGACACGAAAAAAGCGCGAGCGGACCTCGATGCAGCCGTTGCCACATGGTCAAGACTGAGCCAGAGCACAGATCCAGGCTATCTTTTCCACACCATCAATGACGCCAACACCAGGGCCGCTTATGCGCGTTACCAACGGGAATGGGACGCCTATCAAAAGGTAACCAGAGAAGGCGGGCAAAAGCACCTGCACAATCTGGCTGCCGGCGGCGTCGGCAATTTGATCTGCTTTGGCCTGGGTGGCTTCGCAGCCGCCTACAGCGGCAGCTGGCTGGTGGGCTTGACGGTCAATACCGTTGCCTGGACTTTCGCCGAGCCATTGATCAGCATGATGCGCGCCACCACGGTCAATAACCCCTACATGGATTTCTACATGGTGCGCCAACGCCTGCAGGCGCGCGCCATACGGGAGCAACTGGAAGGCACTGCCGACCTTGAATGCAACAAGAAGTTTCAGTGGTTGGACCACGACAGCAATCACACTGAATGGCTCAATGCAAGCGAATGGCTGGATCGCACCAGCTGGCGTGGGCTGTGGGCAGGCAAGCATTTCACCGACGATCTGATCTACCACGTCTATAGCGTGATGTACGGGCTGACCAACTGTTTGCCCGAATTCTTCGGCAAGTCTTTCTATGACATGTCCACCTGGCAAGGCAAGCTTGCCTTCGCCGGCATACGCGCCGGCGGCGGCTTTGTCGCTGGCGCCCTGATACAGGAAGGCATGCAATTGCTACGCACCTCGGTCATGGAACATACCGGCGGCAAGGAAACAGTCACCAAGCCATGCGCCCTTTGGGAAAAGGAAGCGCACTATGTCGGCATGCTGCTTGATCGCATCGACGGCAAGCTTGCAGAGCATGGACTGGATATCGCCGCGAAAAACACCCTGGAACAGCTGAAGGCTTCATTAATGTTGTGGCATCAGAAAGCCGTCGCAAAGTCGCGCTTCATCCCCTCCCTTGCCTACGAATGGCGCGTGATGCTGCAGTCCAGGCGTGACGCGACGGGCATCGACCCCGAAGTGCCGGGCAAGCGGCTCGACACCCTCGCCAGCTTCATCGGCAAAGCCGCCTCCCAGCTGCCCGGCATCGCGGTTGGCCAGCTTGCAGGCTCAGCCGCAACAAGATCGGCCTTGCCCTGGGTCAGATGGAGTGGCTATATCGTGCCGCCGCTGGTGTCGATCGCCTGGGGCTTTTCCTTCCGCCGGGAGTTCGAAGTCGTGGGCAGGACCATGCTGGGTGTGGGGCAAGCGATTGCAAGGAGATGTTGCTGTGGCGTGTCAGCCCGGGCTGACGAAGACGTTTAAGGCTAACCCCTGGCAATGCATAGATAGCGCTGGCCGTCTTACAGGTCGCCACGCCGCCAGATGAATCCTGCTTTTTACACTTGGGCTAATGCCCATGCTAACAAGACTAATTAAGCATGTTGGCTATTGCCGCGCTGTTACCTATCGCGATTGATCCAGATCGCCGCAAGCCTGCCTTGAGCCTTTTTATCGCTGCGAATGCACTATCTGCAGCAAGGTCAAATGACCGCTTCCATGGTGGGCGTCACGTGCAACAAAAATGATCACAGTGCAGCAATGCAACCGCCCGTCTGTTCATTGGCCACGGCTCCTTCGCGGCGAGCCGGGGAACATAGTGCAGTTGAAAAATACATGCATCCTTAAGACAAACAGGCTTCACGCAAATGCCTGGGCACGAACACGTTATGGAATCAATGCCTTCAATCACTTTCACAGAGGAGAAGCGGATGGATGGGACAGCCAGATACGGGAGTTCAAGCAGCTCATTTGAATCTGCTACCCGTTGGGGAAAACCGGTAGCAACGCAGGGAAAATCCGAGCAGAAGCAAACTGATCCAGGCATGGATGACTGGGAGTTAATGGAAGGCGACGATGACTGGGAATTCGTTCCCAATCAGCAAGTCTTGTCCGATCAGAAAAGAGCTGATCCGGACGATGAGGAATGGGAATTGGTGGAGCATCCAGGTGCCTTGACTATTGCGCACAAACTGGCCACGTCGCCCGGCAATGTCAACGGCAGCTGGGCAACAGCGGATCCAAGTGTATCGCCTGCTGATGCGGGCATTGACATGGACGATGCATCGCATGGCGGTATGAAGGATCCGTTAGCTTACCTGCAACGCTTTATATCCGAAGATGCGCTCGACGATACACCGGATGTAATCCAGCTGAGAACAGCGCTGAGAAGCGCCCATGCTGAATACAATGACCTGATGCGGGAAGCAAAGGAGTCCAACCAGGATCTTTGCTCCCGGGAGATGCTCTTCAATTTTTTGTCCGGCGCGAATGCCTTCCTGATGTGCTTCGGTGCTGGCACCTTGACCTCCAGTGCGGTGGGCATGCCGGTGGTCGGCTGGGGAATGAGCACCCTTCTGTGGGCTTTGACGGAACGGTTCTCGCCGATGATACGCAACACCACCTGGAGCAATCCGCATGCTGACAAGACTTACCCTCTGCTTGGCAACCTGATTGAGCAAGCGGCCAGAAACCTGGTGCGCCGAATCGGCGGCATGCAACCCCATCAATATGCCGACAATCAGAATGCCTCAGACGGTTCAGATGACGTGCGGCTAAGCGACATAGGCGTGACGGGATTCCTGAAAGCCTGGCTAGGAAAAATGAGTACGGAAGACCTACCCTATTACTTCTATACCCTCTGTTACGGCACGCGCTACAGCATCATTGCGCGCATGAATTTGCCTGCCACCTCGTTTGCCAGCTTGTTTACGCTGCTGGTCGCAGGCACGCTGGCGGGGGCAAGCACGGCGACCACCACGCACTTTCTTCGCCGCCAGCTTCATAACTCAAGCGGGCAAAGGATTACCAAAACAATGGCCATCTGGAAAAAGGAATTGACAATCCTGGACCTGCATAGACAACTTCTTGTCGCATCTATCAACACTCCTGGCATCAGTAGGGAATTGGTAGGCGTAAAAGAGCGCGAGAAAGCTGCGCTAAATAAATTAATCAATCAAGCAGTGCAAAAATCCCAATTACCGAGTTCACTTTGGTTCGAAATGAGGGCCATGTTCAACGTGAAACGTGGCATTGGCGACCAACGCGGCGAAGTGGCTGGAAAATTAGCAGAATTTGTTGCCGGTCTTCTGGCCAAGGGAAGTGTACTTGGCATCAGTACCGGATGGAACTATGGCTTTACGACACCCATGCTGCAAGCTACAGCAAGCGCAAGCGGAAAGATCGGCATCATGTGGGGCCAATATGGCATGCTGATTTTCGCATTCAATGCGCGTAAGGAGTTTGAACTGGCTTATCGTGGTGTTCTGGGCCTCGGGCTCGGAACTCGGGACGTATTCCTAGAAACGTTTCCTTGTTTGCAAATTCCGATACGGGAGGATGCGGAAGACCTAGGGCCCAAACCAGGGCTGCCTTCGATGAATTCGACGGCCGAACTCATGGCGGATTACAAAGAAAGAACAAATCTGGGTAAAAAAGCTCCCAAGCATCGAGGCACCATGGATGGTGGCGATGAAGACGTCAATGGAGACGACAACGACAATAGAGTGACGCGGCGCAACATGGTTGATGAAAGGGTCGATGCCAATCGCCTCAAGAGTGAGAAGTCTGCGGCGCCTAGCCGAAAGCAAGGAAGAGGTTCATCTCGTTATGTGTCCGAAAATACCGGCCATGCCAGCAAGGCTGACATCGCAGAAACCGTTGACGAAGGAACTGGGCCGACATCCCCAGCCAGGAAAGTTAAGAATCCGGTCAATGAAAGCCTCGACATTTCGGATAGCTCGGAATCCAGCGAATAGGCAAATCTTGCAGTGCGGGGCAGGGCGGGGTTATATCGCTATTGGCCCTGCCCCGCCGTGAACAATCACCCTGCATGCTTCATCGTGTTGTCTCCAACCACATAGAACTTGCAAAAGGTAATTTCAGCCGATTTCAGCGCAGCATGGATGCATTGCCGTGTAAGCAAAGAAAGAGTAAGGCAAAACTGGAACTGGTCTTGCCTGCATCAAGGCATCGCCTCGAACGCTACTTCGGCATTGGCCTGGGTTCCCTTGTCATACGTTTCGTTGCCTGTCACTACGCAGGTTTTCAACACGATTCAGGAAAATCCAGGAAAGGCCGAAGCTTATTCTGTCTTCTCCCCTATTTAATAGGTCGCATTAAACTCTTTCGATGTATAGCGGAACGTCGAGAACTTTTTCTGCCATATTGAGCGCTGTCACAGGCGAGATTAATGATATCCGCTCCGCGATTTCTTTATTTATTTCCGGTATGCTGATAATTTTCTTGCGGTAAGGGCTATAACGGAGACATAAATCAATATACGCCGCTGTCGCAGTATGTAATTTCACTTTACTATTTCTTATGAGCAAAGCATTTATATCAGCCCAGATTTTCCGGTTTTCGTGTGTATCATTAAATTTTAAACTTATCCAAGTTAGCGCGTGGTTATCGAAAATCGCATTTCTTAATGCGCTTATGCCGATAGAACTGAAGGAGGAGCTGCTAAAAATACTAAGCAAATCCAGATTTCTATTTTCAAGCAAGGCATACGCAAACAGTTTAGCATCTTCATCAGTTAGCAAGGGATAAACTTCCTGCTGCCGGTTTCTGGGCTTAATTCTGTACTGTTCCAATCGCAGCGCTTTAAGCGTCCTGTTCTCCCTTAAGAATTCCGCGAGCAGACGTATTCCTTCTCTTTCAAAATGACTCCCATAAAGATCAAGTGTGGCGAGCGTTTTATTTTTGTCAAAGATATTGAGCAGGGTTTTCAAATTTTTAATACCAACAACACTAACACCAAGCGTTTTTAATGTCGTATTTTCTCGCAATGCTGCAGATAGATCTTCGATCCCTTTGGAACCAATTTTATTCCCACTGATATTAATCGATATGAGTGCTCGGTTATTTTCCAAAACCTCGACAAGTGCCCTTGCACTTTTAAAGTATTGGTTGTATCGAATACTATTTTTTAAAAGATTTACAAGAATATTGTTTTCATCTAATTTTAGGCGTCGCACCGAAAAATTTTTTTTCATTGCTTTTAAAATTGATTTAATACAATACTTACTGAGGTTACTTCCAGAGATATCTAGCGAAAAATCGATGCTACTGGCCTCCAATACAGAAACAAGTGCCGGAACTGTTTTTTCATTAATGCTCAATTTTAAATATTTAAATGCTTCATTTCTTGAAATTCCTACCAGAAGCCGATACAAACCTTCTGCAGTGACTTCATCATTTTGACTGACATCCAGATCAGTTAAGGTTGAGTTTTCTTCCAGCGCTTCGGCAAGTTCAAAAAAATGATAATCACCAAGTCTATTTTTTGAAATGTCCAGAATTTTTATACTTTGATTCTCTGCCAAAATTTCGGTGAAATCTTGCAGACTATTGATTGGGCCTGGCATGATAACTGAACCATACCCCTCCTTTTCGCTTCCAGGCACAGCATAATCCTCTCCCCTTCCCATGCCATTTCCACTCAAGTCAAGCGCTACCACATTACGCGCCCCTTTTAGAAAACGCATAAATCCTTCCCAAACTTTGCTGTTGTCAAGACCAACACACCCTGTGATCACACCTTTCTCATCCATCCAGTTCAATACGTCAAATTTTTCATGCCATATTAATTGCTGAATAAGTTGATGCCGCTCGACATCATCATCTGGAATTTCTCCGTTCAAAAAAGCACAGTGACTAGGGTTATTGATATCAAGGTACAGATGTAAATTTTTACTATCCTGGGGTGCGGTTTGCTTTTTTTGTACGTTTTTCAACCGACTCTGTTCATGGACGATGGAACTGCTGTTAGATGATTGAGACGGAAATCGGGAAGATTCATACGACTTGGATAAGTTCGCGCTATTCAAGGTGGCCTCGTTAGGAATGAATGTTGTGACACAGTGGATCAGCACTTGTTTTGCTTGTGCCAAACTGTGATCAAGGGAGGAGAAATGACGTTCCGTCTAGGCGTCGTGTGTAACTTTTTAAACCTGCTATTCCTAAAGTATTTCCAATCTTTTTACTAGCTACCTGCCTTGACGGTCGTGCAACCATTAAGGTCTAAAGTTTCAACCACGATGCAGTGCGCACGTGCGATCGGCCCTGGCTGATGCCTTGCGATTTCTCAGATGCGTTGCTGGTTCGACTGCCCTTGGCGTCGGCTTTTTCATATCTCCAACTGGATATCATTGGGGCCAGGTCTTTACGCGGCTTGAAGCTGGAAGCGCCCCAGTGCGTACTAAGCCTGTTGCTATCGATATGACCGTCGTCGCGAAAGCGATTGCAGCCCTCAGCGATTCCACATCGCTTAAGCATGGCAGGGTGCAGCAAGACATTGAACGGCAAACAGCGGCATGTGCCGCATGATGTGTGGAAACAGCTTGATGCGTCATTGGGCCGTCTTAGCCGCATCATGCAGCAACGGCAACAAGGCGTCTTCGGCGATGTTGCGAAAGCCGGTCTATGCGGCGCAGGGAAGCCCTGCGCCTTATCTTCAACCAATTATCGTTGCTCGCCAGCCCAATTTAATTTATTGAACCGGATCGTCGACGCATCACGTTGGAATAGGCTTAGCAGGTGCAGCTTTGGAGTTGCTTGCCTGCTGCTTGCGAAGATCTTTTCCTCGGCCGGGAGAATTGTCTGATCTCGACTGAACCGACTTCGGGGTTCGATCGGAAACAAGCCTGGTCGGCGTGCGATTCGGGAGCCCATTCTGTTGGCCCGTCCGACGTTCAGAATTGGGCGTGCTCTTCTTGGGAGTAAGTTCGTTGATCCTGGGTAGAACGGGAAACGAGCTTGGTGCAGTAGGCAATCTGACCAAACCGCTTGCATAGCTGGAGGAACGCGGGGGTAGCGTACCGTTAGCGGCCCTTGCCTCCCAGGTATTTTTCCTCGCTTGCCTGCTTGTTGCGGGAAGCACGCCTATCCACATGTCGCCATCTGTTCTTCTCTTCTCGGATGCGCCCTGCGTGGGAAAAGTGGACAGCTGCGCATAGTTACCGGCATCTTTCAGATCTTCGAATGTAACTTGAATCGGCTTCTTGGCCATGTACTTCTCAGGATCCTTGGGCGCCTTTTTCTTGCTGTCAAACTCAGCTTCACAAAGAAGCATGTTGTCCCGTTTTGTATAATGGGCGACGGAAAGACTTTTCGAAATTTTTACGGGCTTTGACACCTCATTGGGATTTTCAGGTATCTCCAAAGTTTTCCAGATAGCTTTGTGTAATCCCCTCTCTTTTTCAGTCGGATTTCGTAACTTTGGCTGTTCCTTGAGTTCCGGAATTGGATTTTCCACGCAGATATATAGTCCGTCTTTTTCCTTCGTGCTGAGCAGTGAGCTATTTATATATTTGTCGTATCGCTTTACCAGTTTCTTATGTCCATGCTCGCGCGCAGCATATTTGGCCGTATCGTTGGAGTAAAATGATTTTTGCCCCAAGAGCAGCCTCTCCTTCATTTTGGAATACTCCCACATCTCGCAATTTGGGTCCAAGCGCAGCAATGTCGACATGAAGATATCTGCCCTCGCTATATCTCCCAGCGCCATGGCCATGTAAAATGCGCTTATTCCAAAGGTGCCATTCTTGAGTTTATCCGGCCTTCTTGCGTGAAGAATTTCCTCCTTGTCCTTGTCAGAAATAAAGGCTGAATACAGGACCGTCTCCATGAACATCTTTATCATTGTTGTCGTGGAGTGTGTCATCGCATAATAAAATGCCTGCAAATTCTGATGCTGAGTTGCCTGTATTGCTTCTTTCTTGATATCGCATGGCGCAAATGCCGTCACTGCAAGCAGATAGGCGCGCACTAATTCCACGCTTTCGTTCTTTATTGCAATATGCAAAAGCGGCAAGCCGGAATTCGCCAATATATCGTGATAGACTCTTGTTTCCTCACGAATAAACGCTCTTTCCTCCACAGTCAAACGTTTCTGCATTTTTCTCAGAAGTTCGATTCTTTGCAGCTGGCGCTTTCGGACCACGTACCAGGCGCCTTTTAGTCCGGCCGGTCTGATATTGTTTATCTTCCGTCTCTCCCACCAATTTAATGTCGCTTTGAATTCCTTAAGCGTCTCGCGCTCTTCATCTTCTGGCCTCCAAGAAAAAAACGACCAATCCGGTCCGATTTTTTCATCATCACATTTTTCTGATTCCACGTAAGAAATCCACCGCTTATTTTCTTTCAAAAGAAGTTTTTTCTCCTCTTCAGGAAGGTTCCGTATTCTTTCCTCTTCGGCAAGCTTCCGCTTTCTTTCCTCTTCGGCAAGGTTACGCTTTCTTTCCTCTTCAGCACGGATCAGCTTTGTGTTCTCCGCAACATGTCGCGCTTTTGTTCTGGCCACCTTAGCTGGTATCTGTGGCGCATGATTGTCAATGTATTTTTCTATCACCCATTTATCAAAAAAGGCATTGACATCAGCCTGCAAGGTCTTGCAAGGCTGCCCCCGCTTTCCCAAAAGGCAAGATAATTTCAGTTGACTTCCCAATTTTGGGTCGGTGCAGATTTCAGCCACTTTCTTATAGACCGCTTCGGCGTTCTCGTTCGTATTTTCGCCGCTCATAAGAAGTGTCAATTCTTTGACGTGCGAATAGCCATGCATTAACGTGGCTTTATCGATTGGCGCTGGGGGTTGTTTTTCGGCTATTTTTTTTCTTTTTGCAATCTCCGCTTCCACCAATCCGGTCGGTGCCAACCCACCCTGTGATTGCCTTCTCCTTATTTTCTGGACAAGCGGCAAATCGCTCAGGTTTATCTTTTGCTGGTCTGTTTTTGGTGCGCCCGAAGTTGCCGGCTTACCGGATTGGGACCTATTGTTCCCGTCCTTACCCCTGCTATCTCCGCTACTGCTTTCAACTATGGAACTGTCGTAATCATCTATGGCAAGCGAGGTAGTGCGGGCAATCTGAGTTCCTGCGTCTGCTGTTTTTTTTGTGGCTGGCGGCTTATTGTCGGACGATGCCGGGCTGGATGAAGGGTTGCTCTTGAATACAGGCTTGCTAGCTACTTTTGCCTGCGCTTTAGTGGAAGTACCGCTTGATGTATTTTGATTTTGGAACAGGGGAATTACATCGTATTCCGTGTCGTCCCAGGAACCGCTCACCTCGTCAAGCAATGGCGTAGTTAGTTGTTTTTGGAAATAGCTTCTGGAGGGCGACTTGTCGCTGCCGGGCTTGGCCTTGCCGGTTTTGCCTGCCTTTGCAGCCTGGCTTTTACCGGTAGAGCTCGATGCATTGGACAGGATGGGCTGGCTTTCTTTTTTGGTGGTGACGCGGGGTGAAGGCTTGGTAGCTGGCGCGGACTGTTTGCCGCCTGGCTTGTCGCTCTGCTCCTTGCCATGTTGTGGAGGTAGGAGTGACTCCGTTTCGGAGTGAGAATCGCTGATGCTAATGCTTCCGCCTGGCATAGAACCTCCCGAAATAGGCGATGCAACTTCACAGAAGAAGATAACAAGCCATCGGCTTTGATCAATCGAGATGCTCTGTCCCGTCGATCAGATACTTCGTGGCAGCAAGCAGCGAAATTAAAGGGCGATGAACGTCACCTTGAACGGACTTCGCTTAGATGGCGGCGGCCTCGGGAAAGGCATGCCAGTTGAAAAAAGGGGACACGCCTGTCTGCGCGATACACGACAGGGGTGAAACGTACGCCGCTTCCCGTCCCCGGCAACTACCAGGGCGGAAAGCGGCATCCGCCAGAAGCGGAACGTGTCAAGCCAGCGCGCTATCCACCAGCTCAATCCAGTGCGCCACCGGCGTCGCCGTGCCCGACTGCAAATGGGTAATGCAGCCAATGTTGGCCGAGACGATCATGTCCGGCCTGGTGGCTTCGAGGTTGGCGACCTTCTGGTCGCGCAAGGCATAGGCGATGTCCGGGTGCAGCACCGAATAGGTGCCGGCCGAACCGCAGCACAGATGGCTGTCGGCGCACAGTTGCACATCCACGCCGATGCCGCGCAGCACGTCTTCCACCTTGCCACGGATCTTCTGCCCGTGCTGCAGGGTGCAGGGCGGATGCCAGGCGACGCGCTTGGCGACCTTTCCGCGCAGCTTCTGCTTCAGTTCTTCCTCGAAGGACGGCAGCAGTTCCGACAAATCGCGCGTGAGCTCGGAAATGCGTTTGGCCTTCTGCGCATAGGCCGCATCCTGCTCCAGCAGGTGGCCGTATTCCTTGACGGTGGCGCCGCAGCCGGATGCCGTCATCACGATGGCTTCGGCGCCCGCTTCCACATGCGGCCACCAGGCGTCGATGTTGCGGCGCATGTCGTCGCGCGCGGCGTCGTGGTCGTTCAGGTGATGGCGGATCGCGCCGCAGCAGCCGGCGCGCGGGGCGACGATCAGCTGCACGTCCAATGCATCGAACACGCGGGCGGTGGCGGCGTTGATGTTGGGCGACATCGACGGCTGCACGCAGCCGTCCAGCAACAGCATCTTGCGGGCATGCTCGCGCCGCGGCCAGGCGCCGGCGGACTGCTTCTTCGGCACCTTGTTCTTCAGCACCGCAGGCAGCAGCGGGCGCAGCAGCTGGCCGGCCTTCATCGCCGGGCTGAACACCCAGCTGCGCGGCAGGGTTTCCTTCAAAGCGGTGCGCATGGCGCGGTCGGCCGGCGCGCGCGGCACCTGGTCTTCGACGATCTTGCGGCCGATGTCGACCAGCCGGCCATAGCGCACGCCCGACGGGCAGGTGGTTTCGCAGTTGCGGCAGGTCAGGCAGCGGTCCAGGTGCAACTGGGTCTTGGCGGTGGCGGGCTTGCCTTCCAGGACCTGCTTCATCAGATAGATGCGGCCGCGCGGGCCGTCGAGCTCGTCGCCCAGCAGCTGGTAAGTCGGACAGGTGGCGGTGCAGAAGCCGCAATGCACGCAGGCCCGCAGGATGGAATCGGCTTCCTTGCCTTCCGGCGTGTCCTTGATGAAATCAGCGAGATTGGTTTGCATGTCAGTAATCGTTTCCCAGTCGGCCGGGATTGAAGATGCCAGCCGGATCGAAAGCCTGCTTCAGGCGGCGCTGGATGCCAGCCACCGCGGGAGCAAGCGGATGAAATACGGCGTCGCGTGCGTCGGCGGCGGTGCCGGCGCGGAAGCGGCTGGCATGGCCGCCGGCGCGCGCGGCGGCGGCGCGGATGCCGTCGGCCGGTGCGCTGCTGTGCAGCCAGCGCTGGGCGCCGCCCCACTCGATGAGCTGATTGCCGTCGAGTTCCAGCGGCGCGGCCACCGGGGGCAGCGACAGGCGCCACAGCGGCGCTTCCTGTGCGGTAAAGAACGGATGCTGCTGCTCGCGCAGGCTGTGCCAGAAGCCGGCAGCGTCGGCGATTTCCTCGCCACCCAGGCGGCTGCGCGCGCCCTTCAGCGCCGCGGCCGCGCCCGACAGGCGCACCGCCAGGGTGCCGTCCAGCCAGGCGCTGGCGGAGATGGGAAGCGGCTGCCCGCCCCATTCATTGAGCGTGCGGATGGCGTCGGCCTGGCTCAGGCTGAAGGCCAGCGTGGTTTCCTCGAACGGTCGTGGCAATACCTTCAGCGACACTTCCAGCAGCAGGCCCAGCGTGCCGAGCGAGCCGGCCAGCACCCGCGACACATCGTAGCCGGCGACGTTCTTCATCACCTGGCCGCCGAAATGCAGCACTTCGCCGCGATGGTTCAACAGCACCGCGCCCAGCACGAAGTCGCGCACCGCGCCCACCGCGGCGCGGCGTGGGCCGGACAGGCCGGCCGCCACCATGCCGCCCACGGTGGCGTCGGCGCCGAAGTGCGGCGGCTCGAACGCCAGCATCTGGTTCTTTTCCGCCAGCACCGCTTCCACCTCGGACAGCGGCGTGCCGCTCCTCACCGTGATGACCAGTTCGGTCGGGTCGTAGGCCACGATGCCGCGCCAGCCGCGGGTGTCGAGCACGTCGCCGCGCAGGGCGCCGCCATACCAGTCCTTGCTGCCGCCGCCGCGGATGCGCAGCGGACGCTCGGCCGTGGCGCCGGCGATGCGGTCCTTAAATTCCTGCAATACCTGTTCCATACACTCTCTTTCAGAATCAGAAGCGCGGCAGATCGGCGAACGGCAGCTTGCCGGCGCGCACATGCATGCGGCCATACTCGGCGCAGCGGCGCAGGCTGGGAATGGCCTTGTCGGGATTGAGCAGCAATGCGGTGTCGAAGGCCTGCTTGACGGCGCGGAAGGCGTCGAGCTCGGACTGCGAGAACTGCACGCACATCGAATTGATCTTCTCGATGCCCACGCCATGCTCGCCGGTGATGGTGCCGCCCACTTCGACGCACAATTCCAGGATCTCGGCGCCGAACAGCTCCGCCTGCTCGAATTCGCCGGGCTGGTTGGCGTCGAACAGGATCAGCGGATGCAGGTTGCCGTCGCCGGCATGGAACACGTTGGCGCAGCGCAGGCCATATTTCTTTTCCATCTCCGCGATGCCCAGCAGCACCTGCGCCAGGTTGCGGCGCGGGATGGTGCCGTCCATGCAGTAATAGTCCGGCGAAATGCGGCCGGCGGCCGGGAAGGCGTTCTTGCGGCCGGACCAGAACTTCAGGCGCTCGGCCTCGTTCTGCGACACCGCGATGGCAGTCGCGCCGGAATCGCGGAACACCGCTTCCATGCGGGCGATTTCCTCGTCGACTTCTTCCGGCAGGCCGTCGGACTCGCACAGCAGGATGGCTTCGGCCTCGGTGTCGTAACCGGCATGCACGAAGGGCTCGACCATGCGCGAGCTGGTCTTGTCCATCATTTCCAGGCCGGCCGGGATGATGCCGGCGGCGATCACGTTGGCCACCGCATTGCCGCCCTTGACCACGTCGTCGAAGGAGGCCATCACCACCCGCGCCTGCTGCGGCTTGGGGATCAGCCGCACGGTCACTTCGGTGACCACGCCCAGCATGCCCTCGGAGCCGATGAACAGCGCCAGCAGGTCCAGGCCGGGCGCGTCCAGCGCCTCGCCGCCGAGTTCGGCGATCTCGCCGTCGATGGTGACCATGCGCACCCGCAGCACGTTGTGCACGGTCAGTCCATATTTCAGGCAATGCACGCCGCCGGAGTTCTCGGCCACGTTGCCGCCGATGGTGCAGGCGATCTGCGACGACGGGTCGG
>Ga0308160_10002798_pt1 | contig 20399 bp, 26 predicted proteins | sample PhyFR1_FD_201036 | JGI IMG/M metagenome (GOLD analysis project Ga0308160, IMG submission 201036) | Phyllosphere microbial communities from UC Gill Tract Community Farm, Albany, California, United States - DLSLF.R1 | ecosystem: Host-associated > Plants > Phyllosphere > Unclassified | place: USA...
CGGAGGTGTCAGCAACCGTATCGGATCCGCAAGCGCCCCTCGTCGAGACTGACGCGTATCTGCTGGGCGGGACCGCCGGCTGCTGCGGCTGCTTGCTCGGAGCAGCCTCTTCGGCCGGACCAGGCTGCTGGTTGGAAGCCTCGGCAGCCTCGGCAGCAGCGACGGCCTCGACCGGGCGCTTGATGACCTTGTCGATCGTCCGGACGATGCGGTAGACGCGGCGGGCCGTCTTGATGACGTTGGGCGGGGGCACGACCCGGTTGGACTCGCCGTCGGGGAAGCCTTCGGCCGAGTACCAGCCGAGGAGCTGAAGGAGGAGCGGTCGCACGACGTCAGCCTGCGTGGCCCAGTGCAGATCGACGAGAAGCCTAGAGGCGACGAACGATGAAGTAGTCCATGACCTTGCGGATAGCTTGGACGGTCCGCTCCTCGACCTCCTCCTTGTCCTGCGAGGGCCAGACCATATTGACGAGCCGGTGGGCGAGCAGGACGAGGCTCGAGGTGTAGAGGAAGCCGACGTTGATCCTGTGTAAGGCGAGTGAGTGTCAGACGACGAGCGGCGCCCAATCTCCGGAAAGACGGCACGGGCGGCGCACCAAAACGAGCCGTGCATGAACTCCTCGGCTTTGGACAGGACGAGGTCGACCTGCTCAACCACACAGTCGAGGCAGACGCGGGCCGACTTGCGGGCGAGACAGAAGCGGAGCGAGTCTGGGACCGGGTAAGTGCCGTTTGGGGCCGAGCAAAACTGGCGAAGACCACGACAAGGGCGAGCGAGCGTCAGCTAGCAGTTTCTGGCAAGGAGGTCGAGAAGACGAAGGCGCGCACATGGAAGAGGAAGGGCCGGTAGAGCATGATGCGCGTGTTGTTGTACCGGCAGCGGAGAAGGTGCGCCTGCAGCCGGTAGAGCGGCTCGTCGGGGGCCGTCTGGATCTTGAGGTAGTTTGGGACCTTCTCCCAGAAGTCGAGCTGGTAGGGGTCGCACGAAAACAGGTTCAGCGTGTGCTCCGCCAAGCTACAACAGTCAGGCGCAGCGCACGAGCAGTTCCTCGACTTGGAGGACGACGGTCGAGTCGGGGAAGCGCTCGGCCTTCTGAACCAGGTAGAGCGAGCGGATGATCTTGGCCTTGATAGCGACGAGCGAGCAGAGCTCGCGGAAGTAGCCGAGCTCCTTGGGCGCCTCGTTGTTGCCGAGCCGGAGCGGCTCCTTGAGAAGCTTGCCCTCGTCGTCTACGACGCTCGGCGGGGCGAGAACGTCAAAGTCGCGCTCGGTCGTCGTCGTCTGAAAGAGCGCAAACGCCGCATTAGTGGGCGCCTAGGGTAGATCACGTCCTTCGTCGCGTGGGAGGCAAGCGGGACTGACGAGGCGGAACAGCATCGCTGAGCTCGACGTCTCCATCTGGAGCGCGCAGAACCAGACGCGCTCGCGCACCCGGGCGTCCTTTGGCGCAAACGTCTCGTTGATCTCGCGACTGTCGAGCTGGATGCCACGAGCCATCAGCAGGCCGAGTCCTGGAGAAGGATGAGGTCCGATGAGGCGTCAGCGTCTCGATACGTGAGGCAGCAGGCGGGGTCCGCGACGCACCAGCCGCGTTCGCCGATAGGTTGCCCTTGGAGGAGCTGCAGCGCGGACATGGTCGTCTGTCGTCAGCGAAGATATAACGATCAGCGGTCTGGATAACGGCTGGCGTACCTCTGGCTATGGAAGCAGAGCAGCAGCAGGTACTGGATGATCGGCAAATTGCCCATCAGCAGGAGGTGCGGGACCTGTGCAGCGAGGGGGCGAAAAGGAGCACTATGTCAGCTTTTGAAGAGGAAGACCAGGAAGACGTCACGGGAGACGACTGCTGACCGAGACGAGGGCCTGAGCGCGTCGGAAGCCGTTGGCCGAGATGGCGGTGTCGCCCGGCTTGCAGCGGAGGGCGGCCGCGATCGCGAGCGCGAGATTGATGGTCGCCCGGATGATCTGCTCCGAGGCCTTGAGTCGCGTGCCGCCTTGCGGCTCCGGGGCCGAGATGGCTTCGACGTATTGGCGTCGAAAGATAGCCCACGAGAGGACGGGGAAGATGTTTTGGATACGGTTGTAGTAAAAGTCGATGAGCGGATCGGTCACCGTCCGCGGCGGCAGGACAAACTGGTGGGAGCAAAGGGGAAGCCCAGGAACCATCAGCCGGTTGCGAGGTTGGATGAAGCACGACGAGGGGGACGAACCATGTCGGATGACGAGGGCGAAGGCGCGAGCGCTTCGACGACCGACTGGTCGATGTTGTGGCCGGGCTCGGCTGCCTTGCCCATCTCGAGGTCGCGGCCAGTGTAGCGGGCGGCAGCCCGCTCGACAAAGTCGGCCGCCTTGCCGTCGCCGCCTCCGCGCTCCCAGCGCTCCGCCTCAAAGACGGGCCTGGGCGCCTCCTGCTCCGGGTCGGGCGGCTCGTTCGAATCGTCGACGCTGGATGGCGAGGGCGCCTGAGGAGGGCCAGACGGGCCAAAGCTCGCGTTGGAAGGTCGCTGGCTGCCCTTTGCCGACGCGCTCCCGTGGCTCGACGAGCCGTGGCCGCTCCGCGACTTGCTCGGATCCGACTCGGGCGGCGTGTACTGCGGCGTCGGCGCTTGGTACGTCGATTGCTGCGTCGGGACCGGCTGAGGCCGAGGCAAAAGCTGCGGCGAGTAAGGGTACGGCTGGAAGCTCTGCTGCTGCAAGTGCGACGGCACTGCTCCGGACGGATGGTAGGCTCCTCCTCCGGCGTGCGGCCCTCCGTTGAAGCTCGGCAGCGAGTTCTGGAGAGGCGGCGGTCGCATGGCCGGGTGCTGCATCTGCGTCTGCGTCGTCGTCAGATCGGCGAGCGTCGCCAGAGGGTTCTGCTCCCAGCGCGCGTTGCTCGACGACGTCGCCGGGTACCGATGGGGGTCGCCAAGCGGCGGGAGGTGATGCGCGCCGGGCGGTGGATACGAGGCCATGCCGTTCGGCCGGTAGGAGAGGCCGTCGAAGCCTGGCCGAGGCGGCGGCGGGCCTGCCCACTGGGAGCCGTACGGCATCGGCGGCCCGCTGCTGTGGTGGTGCTCGTCCGAGCCGATTCGGTTGATGGGCGGGAGGCCGCCGGCAGCGAGGATGGACGGGCCTGGCAGCTGGTCTTGCAGAGCGTGCGAGGCGACGGCGGCGGCGGCGGTGGTCGTAGACGGCAGCAGCGAGGGCTTGCGGTCCTCGGCCAGCAGCAGGCCGCTCGAGACGGCCGATGCCTGCTGGCCACCTTTTTCCTGGATGTCGCGCAGCTTGCGCTCGAGTTCCTGTAGAGACAGCAGAGAGGCGCCGCCGGGGTCAGAAAAGTGCCGCAAAGTGCCTTGTGTTTGGTCAACCGGATGACGACCGGCCACCCCGGCCGTTGGGATTCCGCTCGCCCGCGCGCGCGCGCGCGCGCGCCGGAGAGAGGGCGAGAGCGAGCGAGGGCCTGGAATCGACTGACCTCGACATACCTTTGACGTCGGCCGAGGCCCATGGTCAGCGTTCTGGGCAGAAAAGAAGAGGAGGGAGATGGGTGCTAGACGTACTTCATCGAGACGCGACGCGAAGGGGGCGGATAGGTGCACTCGACCTTGGCATGGGTGCAGACGGCGCAGGGCTGGGTGCCGTCGCACTGCAGGCGAGCGGGTGAGGAGTGGATACGAACGGATCAGCGCCCAGGGTCCGGCCGGCACGACGGCAGGGACAGGGCGGCACGGACCTTAGACCGTCGCTGGCGGCACGAGTCTGGCGGGATCGCAGTGATGTCAGTCGTGAGCGAAGGCGAGCCAAGTAACCAGGGAGAGAAGAGAGAGAGAGAGAGACGGACAGCAGGCGCGCTCGACCCGCTTGCGTTTCTTCTTGCCGTCGGGCCGGACGTCATCATCGTCGCTCTCGCTCCGGCTGTCCTCGTCCGATGTGCCGTGAGCGGCGAGCCGGGCGGCGAGACCCTTGGGCTTGGCCGGCCCGCGAGCCTTGCCGCCCTTCAGCTTGGGCTTGGCCGCCTTACTCGCGCTCGATGAGGTCGAGGTGGCAGTCGTCGTGGTCGTCGTCGCCGGCGGAAGAGAAGGAGGCAGCGGCGCTGTCGCCGAGCTTCGCCGTCGCTGGCCGGTCGTGCTGCTGCCCGAGCTGCCGGCCGAGACGAGCGCCGGCGGGACGGGTACGTACAGGGGCGGCGCGGCCATCATCCTCGAGGCCGAGCCCGGACGCGACGGCGGGCCGAGCAGCGGCGGATGGTGCGACGGCTGAGGAGGTCCGTTACCGCCGTCGACGAGCCGGCTGCTGCCTGCGGTACTCCCCGGCCGGGGGGGCGCGGGTTGCTGTAGGTGCGGCGCTGGCTCGCCGTCCGATGAGCCCGTGCTGCCGGCGGTCGACCGGAGGGGCGGGGCGTAGCTCGGCGTCCGGCCGGCGGACGACGACGACGGGTCGTCCATGTGCTGGCTGGAGGAAAGGGTCGTGGGGAAAAAGGGGTTGCCTTCGGAGGCGTGGGCGACACGGGTAGGGAGGTAGGATCCGGTGGTAATGGGTCGTCGGAACGGTGCGACAGCCTGGTGCTCAGTGACGGCCTGCGGCAGGCGGAACAAGCGTCCGCGCTGGGAAGGGAAGAGATTCCCGCGCCCTCTGCGTCGGCGGCGAGAGCGAGCGACAGCAGGCCCCCCACGCCCTTGGAACGGCCTCCTAACCGCCCCCGCCCTGAGCCCGCTTTCAGCCCTTTCCTTCAGACCCTGTGCAACATCTACAAAAAGAGCATCTCGAGCTGGTAGGGAGCTGTGAGTACGGCATCACACAGCTTGCTTTCCAGCGCTCTGCTCGTGATTTTTTTTTACGGAATGTTGGGCCGGCAAGACCGGCTGCGCGTCGGCCTCTGAAGCCGACGGGCGCGCGCCCAAGTTCGCATCCACCTCGGATCTCGTCCAAGAACGAGGCATAGAGATGCGGGTCTCTTCCGTTGCGTGCTCTGGAGCTTTCTCGAGCTCCGAGTGAGTCGTCTGCGGGTGTGGTGGCAGCACTTTGGCGTCGACCTTTGCTCCGCGCGTCCCCCACCCAACTGGTTCGCGAAAATAACCAGCCGACGATCATCCGCAGGCTATCCCAGCGCCTGGGCCCGACAGCCGTTGCCCACCGTCGCTGCAGGCCGGCCCGGAATGCAAGTCTGCGGGGCGGACGATGGAAAAGGCGGTTTCATGATGTACACCAGTCTACATGTCGAATAGAGAAGAAAGGCTAGCCGGCCGTGCCCATGCCGAGCGAGACAATCACATACGTGTTGGCCACGACGACGACCGTAAAGATGAGGTAGCCGGCACCGGCCATGGCCCAGCCGTTCTTGAAGGAGACGACCTCGGCCGCCGCCTCTGTGCCAGCGTCGTCTGACGGGGCTGGCCCGCTCGGATCGTCCGAGGCCATCGACTCGCCCGCCGCCGGCGGCGGGACCTTGACGACCATGACGTTGGACGACGTGATCCAGACCAGCGGAAAGACGACGAACGGGAGGACGATCGAGAGGATGACCTGGGAGACGACGAGGAGCGTGTCGATGCCGGATCGGCCGACGGCGATGGCGACGATCATCGATGGGACCATGCCGATCAGCCGGGTAACAAGCCGGCGCACAAGAGGCGACGTCCGCCACTCGATGAAGCCTGCGGCATGTGCGAAAGTGTCAGCAGATGCGAATACGCCCGACAGGGCGGAAGGGAGACGGACCTTCGCTGACGACCTGGCCGGCCAGCGTGCACGAGATGCTGGCCGACTGGCCGCTGCAGAGGAGGGCGATGGCAAAGAGGAGCGCCGGTCCGCTGCCGAGGTAGTCGCCAATGAGCCGGTGGGCCGCAAACAGGTCGGCCTCGGCCGCGTCAGGGTTCTTGTAGAAGGCGGCGGCGGCAATGATGAGGATGGCCGAGTTGATGGTGATGGCAAAGCCGATGAGCGAAAAGACAATGTCGACCGTGGCGTGGGTGATGTGCCGACGGATGAAGTCGAGCCGGTTGAACTCGATCTCTTCGTCGTTGTCATCGACGTGTTCGGCCGCCGGCGAGGGCGACCGATCGAGAGGCGGGTCGGTTGCTTCCGGCGAACGATCTACGACGTCGAGCTCATCCGCCGACTCCGGCTCGAGCGTCAGCGATGCGGGATGAGGACCGCAGGGGTCCTTGCGGTCCCGCAGCTCGTGCACCGACGGGCTGCTGTCGCCCTTGACGCCGTCGTCAAAACCCGGCGTCTCGTCTCTAGCCGGACCGGTCGGCCTCGCTTGACGCCACGAGCTAGGCAGCATGCCAAAGATGTCGCTGCTCGGCAGCCGCCACTTGCGCAGACTGCCGGCCCGCGGAGGCGGCGGCGCTGGGACCGGCAGGAGGTTCAGGCGGTCGACTGTTGCGAGGCGGGACCCGATAAACAAAGCGTGAGGCATCACCGTCTGAGGAGCGTAATGACTCAGTCAGCGCTCGAGGGCTGCAAAGGTGGACTAGCAACAAGGGACGCCTCGTACCGCGCCAATGATGCCGACCGAAGTGTACAGGGCGCTGGAGTAGAGGGTAGGTTGAAGTGTCAGCCGCGTGCTGAATCGGTCTGATTGTGCGCAGAGGACGCACCCCGGTCCGAAGACCTCCTTCGAAGGGACGTAGCCGAAGAAGGCCTCTCCCCAATCGGGGCCGACCTTGATGACGAGGACGGCAAAGCAGGCAAAGACGGCAAAGACGAGGCCGACGATGATGAGCTCAAAGCCGAGCATGCCGCGCCGGGTCGTCGGGTTGCCCTGGAAGAAGGCAAGCACGAGCAGGACGTCGGCCGACGTCAGGAGGACGCCGGCCCAGAGCGGCATGCGCGGGAAGAGCAGGTTGAGCGCGATCGCGCTGCCGAGGAGCTCGGCGAGGTCGGTCCTGGAGCCGCACGTCACGTTTCGCCAGTCAGCTTCCGGCACGTCAGACTCTTCAGGCCGTGCTGGACGTACGCGATGATGGCGATCTCAACGAGGACGTAGATCGGGTAGAGGACGCCCCAGCGGATGAGGAGCGTGTGCCGCTTGCAGTCGTGTAAGAGCAGCCGGGTCTGACGCGCGAGGTCGAGCCCGCTGACGATGCCGAGCCGCGTCGCCTGCGTCTGGAGGAGGATCGCGCCAATACTGGCGAGGAGGATGACGAAGAGCAGCTTGTAGCCCTGTCGAGCGGCGCAGGCGAAGAGGAGGGGGGCCCGCATGGTCAGCCTTCCATCGCCCGCAAGGTACCGGCCGGATTGCGGCGTCGAGGGCAGGCTCAGGGGGGACGCAACGTATTGGGCGCCAGCTTGTAGGTCGACCGACCAGTTGCCTGGGTCAAAGCTGTCATCGCAGTCGATCAGACGATCAGCATTGACACGAGCTGTAGACAGGTAGATGGATCATGAGACCGACTAGGAGACGGAGGCTGCGAAGCGGGACGGGCATCGAGGTCGGGGGGGGAGTGATCAGCCTGCTGCGCGGAGTAGAGACAGGAATAGCCAACAGCGGGGGGACGACCGGACGCACCGACGATGCCCGGCCCGACAAACTTGGCTTAACGACAGTCGAGCAAGAGATGCAGAGCAGGTGGATGTCAGCTCGGGACTCGACTTCCTCCTGCTGGTAAGCGTTGCCTCTGCCAGGCAGCGAGGGAGGGCGGGGTGAGGGAGACGGGCCGCACAGTGCCGGACAAGAGCCTCGCCGGTCGAGCGCATCGTCCGCGCCGTCCAAGCCCGCCATCCAGGTGCGGGCGAAGCAGAGGGCGGCATGTCGAGCGCACGAGGAAGACTGGCGGCCGTGATGAGGAGGTGACTCTCGAGATGAGGGGTTGAAGGAGTAAGGTCAACCGTCGACCCGTCGTCGGCGAGCGCGGGGCTGATCGCCTCAAGACGGGCGGCGCGGGCGAGCAATGCACTTAGAAGGGTCGCCAATGCAGTTCAGCGGCCATAAAAGGCAGACGGCGGCCGCCTTCCTCTACAGGCCTGCGATCGCTCGAGCTGCCGCCTTTGCACGCTGCAGCGACGCAGCTTCCCCTGTTGCTCGTACGACGACCTGGCTCGGCTCTGCTGCTCAAGATACTCGGGCCCGTTAGCTTGGGCCGCAGACGACAGTCGCCGACCGGCCGCCGCCGACCCGGAGGCCGCCGGTTGCTCGCCCACCCCGGAACTCAAGGGACGCGCTGTTGTGAGAGGGAGGGAGGAGCAGGCGTCGAAGGCTGGGGCGCTGTCGGAGGCCGACGGGCTCGCCGGACACCGCCGCGCCGTCGGGCCGACGGACCCCCCGTCGGCGGCCGCCCGGGAGCGTTCACATCCTCTCGCGAGGTGCCTCCGGGACTGATCAGCAGGGTGACGATCTCCTCGTTCACATCGCTGCAGGAGAAGGAAAGAGAGAGGCGGTGCAACAGACGCTGTAGCTGGAGGACCGCGTTGGCACGCTGCTTTGCCTGCTGGCTGGGCAGGCGTCAGAGGCCCTTCCCATCTCGATCCCATCGTCCGTCGAGCTCAGCGATCGGAGGGACGGGCCGAGGCCCGACCGAGCTTGCCCTGCTTTCGCCGCTCCAACGGTGGTCGTGCCGCGCGGGCGCAGAGAAGAGGCAAAGCGTGACGCCGCCCAGCCTTCGTGTGAACTTCTTTGCTTGTTGACTTTCTCGTCCGGCCAAAGTATGTGACGCGGCCCTTCGCCCCTGCCCGTTTGAGCCTGGCCCTGGCCAACAGCCACCGCTGACCACAACGCCAGACGGGCCCGATGGGGTCCGACGGGCTCGTTCCGGAAGGCTGACGATTCCCAGCTGGGCAGGTCACGCCGGCCAAGCGGCCTGGCCTGGCGGAGGCCTTCAATCACTTGGCCTCGGGACGACGCCATCGGCCACCGCCCCCGCTCGCCGTCGCCGCCGCCGCCGCCTGACCGCTGACGATCCCCGTCTCAAGGCGTCCGACTCGAGCCAGCGTGGGCCCGCGATCGAATCACCTATCCACCCTCGGGATCGGAAGGGAGGGCAAGGACGGAGGGAGTGGAACGATGGGTTCGAGCGAGGTATAAGAGCAGGGGCCCAAGCCGGCTGACCACCGTTTCTCCCTCCACACCCTTCTGCCATCTCATCACTCAACCCCTCACCCAAACCCAACCCACCTAACCACCTTCTCACCATGCTCCGCAACCTCGCCCTCGCCGCCCTGGCCCTCTCCCCCGCCGCCCTGGCCGCCCCTGTCCAGCGCAACAACGGCGGCGCCGGCAACTTCGGCGTCTCGGACCCCAACATCCTCGTCCTCCAGTTCGCTGCCTTCCTCGAGGGTCAGTCGTCGCTGTTGTCGTCGTCGCCGCTTGACCTCGCAACCTGACACCATTGTCTCACCTTGTCCCAATGCAGCCCTCGAGAGCGCCTACTACTCGCAGGGACTCGCGGCCTTCAACGCCTCGTCGCTCGAGGCCGGCGGCTTCTCGGCCAACCTCTCGCAGGCCGTCATCGCTCAGCTCACCGTCTTCGGCGAGGACGAGAAGAAGCACTCGGCGTACATTGACGGCGTCCTCACCGGCGCCGGCCTCGACCTCTTCTACAAGACGTGCACGATCGACTTCTCGGGTACCCTCGACACCGTCCTCGCGTACGCCGCCTACGCGCGCGCTTTCGAGAAGTGAGACACCATCCATCCCCAGCTTCCTTCCATCCATCACTTGCTGACCACATCGATTCTTGTCTCGCATCAACAGCATCGGTGTCGGTGCCTACATCGGAGCCGCTCCCCTGCTTGACGACTCGACTCTCATCGCCGCGTCGACGATCGCCACCGTGGAGGCCCGCCACTCGTCGTTCCTCAACCTCATCAACGGCGGTGACTACTCGCCCTCGCCGTACGACATCTCGCTCGCCCCCTCGTCGGTCGCCACCCTCGTCCTCCCCTACGTCTCGGGCTGTGACATTGGCGCCTCGCTCGGCATCATGCCCGGCACCCCCCTCACCGCCACCATCGCTGAGGACGGCAAGGTCTCCTTCATGATCAACGGCCAGGCTCAGATCGAGGGCTTCGCCCATATGATCTGGGGCGGCCTCGCCGAGTCGGTTGTCGTTGGCGCCGAGCAGGCTGCCCTCCCCTCCGACATTCCCAACGGCCCCGTCTACATCTACCTCTCGGGCTCCGAGACCCCGATCGCCAACAACGCCGCCACCGCCGACCTCTCGGCCGTCTTTGCCGGCCCCGCGCTCGCCTTTGTCGACAACAACCCCCTCTCGCTCCTCGCCGCCCTCTAAGCGACGACTGCTGTTCCTCTCCCACCTCCCGATACATAGCTAGCTGAACACTCTTTGCCCCTTTGCCCCCTCCGCCGCTGCCGCATCCCTTGCCGGCCATATACACAGACTGTATATTTAGTTGCCCCCACTCCACCACAACTCCTCGGTTCGTTCCACCTTCCCGCACCGATGCGCTTGTAGGACTGCTCGCTTCGCCTTTTGTACGCCGCTCTCGAGCAATCTAATGGCCTTGGCCTGCAATGTCTGCACAGGCGCATCTAAGCATCCTGCATTTCTCTTACACTACGACTTGCTCGCGTCTCATCTGCAGCTGCACTGCGCTGGAGCTGCCTCATCGAGCCACCTCACTACTCGATGATGCGAGCGTCGTCAGCCGGCAGCCGCTCCCGCAAGAAGCGGGCAAGGCCAAACGACCCGGATCGGCTCCGTCGACGACGATGGGCCGCCGGCGCCCAGCCTCGCACTCCGTGACCTTGGCAAGCGGGCCTACCGATGGTGGCTCTCGCGAGACCAGGGCGGTTTGGCTTGCGAAGGTGTATTCGAGCCCTCAGGCGTCCCATCGGCTAACGGCGGCGGAGCGGTCAAAATCAGGCGCGCCTCTGCACCCGCTTGTGAACCCCCCTCGGGGCAAGCCCGCTCTCGGTTGTGAACACAAGTTGGCAAGACAAGTACATGATCATTTCTGCAGGCGTTCCTCAAGCTACCCCGACAGCAGAGACAGTGGAGGCGACGGACAGGCGTCAGCGATGTGAGGGTATGTGAAGGTTGGGAAAGTCGAGAGCGGACCTTGGCATTCGTCCGCTGCAGCTGCTGCAACTCGCGCTGAAGCGACGCGATAACGGCGTCTCGATCGGCAACCTGTGGTGGAGGATGCAGGGTCAGCGGCGACGACGAGGGCGGAAGCCGTGCGGGCAGACGGACCTTTGCCTCGAGCGTCTCCTGGAGCGACTTCTTGCGCGCACGGAAAGCGCGGGCCGATACTTTGTTTCTGCAAGGGACCGACGGAGTGCACGGACGTCAGCGTCGCTCTGGTCGAGAGAGGAAAAGGGACATACCGAATCTGCCGCTTTCGAGAAGGCGAAAGGGCGTTATAGGTGGTGCGGCTCATGCGAAGCTCTTCGAGGACGGCGTCGATAGTGACTCTGCGAGAGGACGAGGGCGACCAGTCAGCGAGGACAGAGGGACCCCCTCAGACGAGGGAACGACTTACCCTTTCTCGGCGAGCTCGTCAGGCGTCCGCGACGCCTCAGTCTCGTCAGGCAGCGGCGTCGACTGCTTGTTGGGCGCCGAAGCCGCCCGGCGCTTGGAGCGAGCTGCCGCCCGTCGGTCGTCGTCGAGCGTGGCATCGTCGTCATCGTCCTCATCATCCTCGACGGCGGTCGGTCCGCCCGGGTCCTCCTCCTCGTCGTCGTCGTCCTCGCCGATGCCGTCGACGTCGGACCCGATCGAGTCGGATGCCGAGGGCGATTCGGTCATGACGGCCGCCGAAGAGCCTGAATAGGCCGTTTGGGCCAGCACCTGGGGCGGGAGGGTCGAAGGGGCATAGACCGAATTTGGGAGTTGCTGACGAGGCTGCTGGTGCTGCTGCTGGTGCCGGACGCCCGACATGGCGGCCTGGTCGAACGAGCCGAGCTGGCGTTCGATATCCTGGAGGCTCGTAAATGGGTGGTGGTGGACCTGGTGGTGGTGCTCGTTCGGACCAGCCGACGGCAGCGGGAACGAGTAGGCCTGGCCTGGGTGCCGAGGCGGCGGCGGCTGAGGCGGCGGGTGGTCGTTGCGGAAGGCGCGCGACGCCGGCGGGGCGGCCGGCAGGCTGAAGGACGAGACGAGCGACGAGGCCGCGCGCGAGAACGGCTCCGATAGGTGGGCGCCGTGCTGGTCGGTCGTCGACCGACCGGGCGTCGTGCCGGCGAGGCTGTCGTAGGCGGACGGCGTCGGCGCCTGGTCGCCTGAAAAGGCGCCCGAAGCCGGGTCGAACGCGGCCGGGCTGAACGAGTAGGTCGGGTACGAGGCATAGGCCGGCTCCGAGTAGGACGTCCGGAGCGGCGGGGGCTCGTGCAGGTAGCCGCCGTCGCCGGGCGGCATCGTGCTGCTGGCGCCAGGCGCGCCTTGCGAGCCCGCCGGCGGCTGGTGGTCGTACGCCGCCTGCTGGAAGGGCTGGTACGACTGGTAGGCCATGGGCTGGTGGGAGGAAGGAGGGAGGGAGGAAAGAGGGACCCGCGGCAAGGATGGCAAGTGGAGGAGGGCCCGCCTTTGAGGGAGAGGGCTGAGCAAGTGCGTGCGTGCCGCCTGCCTGTCGGGAAGGGATAGGGAGGGTCGAGATGGTGGTGGTGGTCGGAGGTGGCAACAGCGCCTGTCGCTCACTTCTCTCTCGGCGTGTGTGGCGGCGAGGCCCGGCCGGCCGGGCCCGGCCTTGCCTTACAAGTACGCCGAGCTTGGCCGAAGTGGTCAGAGGGAGGCTCGGCCGCCGTGGCAGCGACGAGCGCGGAGGGCTGAGAGCCGAGCGCCTGGCGCCCGTCGGATGCTCTTCCCTCCGAGCCGGGAGCAGACGGCCAAAGGTGGAGGCGATCGACTGAGGCTCGGCTCCTGCGCCGCCCTCCGGTTGTCACCCCGCCGCTGCTGGCATGGCAGGCACCGAACGGAACGGGACCTCCGCCCAAGGCGACCCGGCATAGCAGCAGCAGCAGCAGCAGCTCACGACCTTTCAACTCACCGCTCCAGGCGTTGCGCAACCGGCCTCGAGAAGAAGAGCGCAAGTCGCTCTCTGTTTCGCTGACTTGCAGGCCTGACTGGACGCGCGCCGGCTCGGCACCCGCACCACCACTTTTGCTCCACCGCAGATGAAAGGCCCTTCTCGAAATTCCCTCGCCCTTCCACCTCACCCCCCCGCCCAGGTCGGACCGCCGAGCCTTCGCAAGGGTTACTTTCGGTGGCCGAGCCTCCCTGTGCGCCCAGCCCAGCCCACCGCATACTCGGCGAGAGCCACCGGCTCCGCTGCAGCCGGAAGGGTTCCCTCGGCCGCCGCCGCCGCCCGCCCGCCCGCCGCCGCTCTGCCCTCTGCCGAGCCGACCATTCGGCCCGTTCGGCACAGCAGCAGCAGTGCCCCACAGGCCACAGGTGATCTCGGGCATCGCTGACTACTGACCGAGGCGAGGGGACCGGATATGCCAGCCGCCTTCCCCCTGCGGCGGGACCTCCGTCGCCTCGTCCCCTGCGCTCTTCACATCGATGTGGCACAAAGCGTCGCCGTCACCGTCCGGTGAGCCCGTCGAGCCCGGCGTCTTTCCTGGCGAGTGACAACCGTCCGTTCCCAAAGGCCATCACCGCGTCTCCTCGGCCGAGGACAGAAGCGGTGCGTTTTGCGTGCTCGCACATCTGCTTTCCACATCGTTATGCTCGCACGCGCGACGCTGCACGTCTTTCCTTGGCAAAACCCACAGCTCGTCGCAGCCAGCTTGCCTCAACTCTTTCACGATCCCCCGAGAAGACGGAACAAGCGGCTCATGAAGAACAAAGGCGGGTATGCGGGGATGTGCAGGGAGATAATCCTGGGGGTTGCGCACGAGTGCTGTTCAGCCCCGCGTTTCAAGATCGAAGGCCGAAAATGGCAGAAACGCACTGGTAGAGATGTCTGGGGACTCCAAAAGGGTGGAGCCCGAGCGAACGCTCGAAGAAGAGCGGGAGGAACGTGTGTCGGCCGGTCGGCTCGGCTCTTTTGGCTCGTCTAGTTGTGCTGCTGCGGCTTCTGGCTGTTGCTCTTGTGCTCGGCCAGGGCGGCGTCCATCTCCTCCTGCTCGCGCTTCTCCTCGTCGAGGACCATCGCCCACGAGTGATCGACCTTCTGCTTTGTCTGCAGCAGCACGGAGAGGTTCGACAGGCCGGGTCAACGACGAACGATCGGCAGGTGACAAGGTAGGCAGGACGAACGGGCTCAGACGTGCTGTAGAGGAAGCCGGCGCCGAGGATGAGGAGGAGCGTCGCGCCCTGGGCGATCATGCGCGCCTGGATGACCTTCTGCGTCGTCGTCTGCGTCTTGTCGCGCCAGACGTATCCGAACGAGCCAGCCATGGCAGCTGCGCGAGAGGCAGGAGCCGGGTCGCGATACGGTCAGCACTCGTCCGAGCAGGAGCAGCAGACAGAAAGATCGCTGCTACGTACTTGCCCATCCGACACCGAGGACAGCGGTCCGGTTGTCCCTGCATGACGAAGATGGTGGAGAGCTCGGGTCAGCCCTACCCGCGAGCAGCCGAGTCGGCGGGTGTCGACCAGGAGCGCATGCGACGACGTACTTGGACCACTCGATCGCCCGCTGACCGAGCGTCATCTGGTCCCACCGGGTCGCCTCCCGACGGGCCAGCTCCTGCTCAACCTTCAGGCCCGAGCCGGTCCACAGCGACTGGTCGTACTTGAGGCCCTCGTTCTCGGCGCCGATGACGGTGCCGGCGGCAAACATGATGATCCAGCTGCGAGCGTCGAGAGCAGAGGGGCACTAGGAGTCAGCCGTCGGCTTCCCTGGGAGGACGGCAGCGGCACGAGCTCGAGTCGAGGGCGGGACGCACCCGGCAGCCTTGAGCGACGGCGGAAGCCGCTGGCGGTAGAAGGTCGACGTCCGCATCGCGAGCGAGTGCAGGCCGAACCAGGCGGCCGTTGACGCGGAACCATAGATGAGAGCGCCCTTGTTGGTCGCAGCGGCGTGGCCGGCCTCCTCCTCTGCAAAGCGTGCCAACGGGTCAGCCGTCATCCCGGGAGCGCAGGCCGGCCGAGGACGCTGGAGCTAAGCGCACCAGGCGTCAGGAGCTGCCGGGTCGTGCGAGAGCCGGGAGCGAGCGGCGAGGCAAGTCAGCGAGAGGCCGTCTGACAAGTTCGGCAACCTGCAGCCGGAGCGCGTCGCTGCTGACCTTCATCTTGAGTCAGGAAAGGGTAGTAGGGGTGAGTCGGTGGGGTCGAAGAGGGGAGGGTGCTGAGGTCGGCCGGATGACGTGAGTCGATCGAGATCGATGGGTTGGGCGGGGCGGGCATGGAGGTCGCGGCCAGTCAGGACCGAAGTGCCGGTAGGCCATCGTTGCAGCACCCAGAAGGCAGACGAGAAGCCCAGCACGTACTAACTGTATGCGTCGGCTTTGGGCTGCGAGGGGAGGAGGGGGTGGTGGGTGTCGAGGGCAGAGGGCAGAGGGAGGGCCGTCCCGGCCGAAGGTGACGGAAGTCGGCCCCTCGCAGCCGAGCCTGGCACAGGGGACGCCAGGCTCAACCGACCGACCGACGGCCCTCTGCCGCAGCCGTTTCGACCCGAACAACTCTCTCGCCAGCCAGCAGCGTGCGGGAGACGACCGTCCCCTCGACGTCGGGCTGATGAAGGGCCCAACGACATTCCGAATGCGAAGAGTAGTCGCTCGGTCGCCGACGGCCGCGCGCGCGTGTCTCTCGTTGACAGAAAATGGGGATCATGGCTAAGCAGGTGCACATCCGCGCCGTCGTCGTCCCCTCAGCCCCTCAACCCGACGCCTACTGCTGCAGGACCTCGTCGCCCTGGACGGTGCCCTTGGCGTTCTTGCTGGCCGCGATGGCAGCGAGGATTTCGCCTGCGCCACCAGCAATCAGTCCCTCGGCGACCTCAAGACCGGCCGCCTCGGCATCGTCAGCGCTCGCCAGCGGCCGGTCGGCGACGGTGAAGACAACGTGCTCGGAGCCGTCGAGGCTCGTCACCGTACCCGTCAGCGAGAGCGTGCCGGCATGCGGCGAGCTGCCGCTGGCCGCCTCCGCGCTCGGCGTAAAAGTCGAGCTGACGCCGACCGGGACCGAGCAGCCGCCCTCGAGCTTGCGCAGGCACGCCCGCTCGGCCTTTGTCCGCCACTCGGTCGGCCAGTGGCCGATCTGCCGGACCAGCGCCTCGGTCTCCTCGTCACCGGCGCGCGTCTCGATGCCGAGCGCGCCCTGGCCGACGGCGTAGTGGATCTGCGGCGGCGAGATGAGCGACGTTGTCCGGTGACCGAGGTTGATGCGCTCGAGCCCGGCGTGGGCAAGGATGAGCGCCGTGTATGGCGACGTCGGCGCGTCGAGCTTGGCCAGGCGCGTGTTCCTGCGGGGACGTGACGGACGGAGTAGGACAGACGGTCAGGACAGGTTGATCCTTTGTCAATGGGCAGCTTTAGCAGCGGCGCCCAACGTACAGGTTGCCGCGCTGCAGGGAGGAAGCAAAGGCACAGCGTCAGCAGTCGGCAGGTGGCAGGGAGCGATGGCAGCCGCCGGTACGCACAACGTCCATGAACTTGAGCTGCGGGAAGGCCCGCCTGAGCTGAGCGACGCGCCGGACCGAGCTCGTGCCGACGACGCTGCCCTCGGGCAGGTCCTCGAGCGTCTTGTACGTCTCCTCGAGGCCGCGCTTCATGACGAGCGCGTCTCGCGGCTCGGCCCGCTCGAGGATGCCCGACAGCTTGAACGTCGGGCCGAGGACGGTCGGGATGTCCTTTAGCGAGTGGACGATCAGGTCGACCGACCGCTGCGTCAGGGCCGCCTCGAGCTCCGACGTCCAGAGGTCCTTGCCGCCGAGCAGGTAGAGCGCCTGCGACCTGAAGGGGGCGGTGGTGGTGGCACACGCCAAGGTCAGCGACCGGGCTCACGATGCGATCGACCGAGCTCTCGCCCGACGCACTGGTTGTTGTCGCCAGCAGTGTTCATCGTGATGATGGGGAACGAGTAGGCCGGGTAGAGGGTCTGCAGGGCGTCGCGGACGATGTGCGTCTGGACGAGAGCGAGCTGGGACGAGCGCGAGCCGAGAGTGAAGGTCGTTTTGGCCGGCTGGAGACGGCAAGGCGGTCGCAAGACAGGGCAAGCAGCGGCGTCCCTTCAGCTCCGGTCCTTCTCTGCTTCAGACGGGGCCCGAGAAGATGCAAGGGCTGGCTGGTCAAAAGGGAACGTACCGTCGAGCTGCCGCTGCTCTCCTCCTGGATGGCGGACGAACTCGAGCTCGCCTCATCCGCGACAATCTCGGGCTTGAGCTCCTGTGAGAGACTCGACTTTCGGTGGACCGGAGAGAGATGAGTCGACATGGCGGGGACAGACAAGAAGGAAGGGGACAGGTGGCACTGAGGGAGGAGGAATGGGTTGGCCGGTTGAGGTCAGGGAGCAGCAGCAGCACCGTCGTCGGCCGTCGGAAGCGTTCGTTCGAAAAGGGCCGCCCGCGCAGCACTCTCGTCCGGCGCCACCGGCCGACGACCCTGCCTGATGGGGACAAGGCTTCCAACAGGGGGGGGGGGCAGAGTAGTTGGCTGTCCTCATCGGCTGACTCGCTCGTACAGAAGCGTATGACGAGCGGCAGTGCGATGAAGACCCGCTCGCCGTTGCTGTGCTTAAGCTCCCTCTCTGTGAAGCAGCCGGGCGCGTCAAGACCTCTCTGGCTGCTGGCCGCCGCCTACAGTGGCGGGCAACCGTTAGTCCGCCTGAGCCTGGCTACGGCCATTCGAGGTCGCCTTGTCATCCATCACAGGTTGTACACCGGCTGTAGCCTGCTGGGATTGAGCTCCTGGCGACAGAGAGGGCACTCCTCCTTCAGACGAGAAGCGTAGGAGGGTCAGCAGTCGCTCGCGTGCGTGGCCGGCAAGAGGACGCGACGGACCTTCTCGGCGCTCCAACCGACGATACACGACCAGCAAAAGACGTGGCCACACTCGGTCACCGTCGGCGCGGCCCACATCTCGAGGCAGAGGGTGCACTTGCGCGCGTCGCGCTCGCGCTCGCCAGCCTCAGCCGGGAGTGGATCAAACGAAGCGGCGGGGGCGACCATCGCATCCTCCGATCCGAGCGGTAGAGGACCTGACGGTAGTGTGAAGGGTGAGAGCGATGGGGCGGGCGCCTTATCCGTGGCGTCTTGGGTGGCAGCTGTGCCAGCGTCGCTCGTCCGAGTCGACGCTCGTGACCGCACAAGAGCAAGGAGCCGCCGCAGGATGGGGAAGAGCAGTAGAACGCCGAGGAGCCGGTAACGCGGACCGGAGCGCTGCTCTCCGTGCTCGGGCGGTGGCAAGGTGGATATCTGATTCAGGTCGGGCAAGGGTCAGGTTTGTGACGAGGGCGGTGAAGAGGCGACCGAGCGAAGTGACGCACGTATGTTATGCCGGCCAAGCGTTTGCCCCACACGAGCGGTCCACCTCGGAGGAAAAAGAGCGCGAGGCCGACTTCGCTCGCGAGATGTGCCAGGGCGTCTGAGTCGACGAGTGCATCGAGCGTCGCTCGAGAGCCGGACGCCAGCGCTCTGCGTAGTTTGGCCGGTCGACGCCTTTCGGTCTCGAGAGGGTCGTCCGATCCTGGAGGTTCCGCGAGCACCGCGAGCGAGCGCAGATAGCGAGCAAGGAAGGGTAGGCCGTGCGGAAGGAGAATGGTGAAAAGGAGTGCGAGTCGCCGGCGCTGCAGGATGCGACGGACGACGCGAGACTCGTCAGCTGGCGAGCGCAGCTCGCGACGCGGGGTCGACGCAGGCGTACCCGCGTGCCGGCGACCGAGAGACTTAGTCCGGCGCTGGTGACGGGCATCACGTCAACGTACTCCTCGCCGAGCGTCTGCGAGCCTGCATGAGTGCAACCGCGGGTCAGACACCAAGCGCGTCGGCTCAGTCTAACCAGCAGGACGTTGCGTACCTCGACCAAACGTCAAGCCATAGTAGGCCAGAGAGGCGACGATCTCGAGGATCGGACCCTTGTCGAGCAGCGACCGCTCGCCTGGGGGACGAATACGGCAGAGGAGGGTCGGGTCAGCTCCGGGCGATGGTCGTCGGCTGCCGAGGGCCTGCGAGCGCGCACCGAGGACCGAGCGGGCGACGTCCCTCGTCAAGCCCGTCAGACGACTTTGGGTCTCCTCATCGCGCTGGTGCGACCGGACTGGACAAGCGGCCGATCAAGGTCAGCTCGAGTGGGACGGACTGAAGGTCATGAGGAGGAGACCGACGGAGCTCCTGCGAGCCGGCGGGCGCGAACGCGGTCGGCGACTCTGGCATCGCGCCCCGGAGCAGGATGCTTGCTCGATCTTGCGAGGCTGCGTTCGAACGGGAGAGCGGATCCGGACCGAGATGGCAAGTCTCGTATGTTGAGCTGCGTCGAATGCCTGCTGCCGGGGCGAAGCTGCTGGGGGAGATCGATGCTCGTCGTCAGGGGTGGTCGCCCTCCGGCCCGACCTCTACCGGAAGCCGCCCTCGGTCGCGTCCTCCAGACCACGATCTCCCTTTCGTCCCTCCCCTGGACGGACAACAGCTCGGCAGGCCTGCGACATCCGACACCAAGAAGCATGCTGACCTCGCGCTAGCTGCTTCTGGCCGGCTTGATGGTCATCTCGTCGTAGCTGAGCTCACCGGGCAGCCTGCCCTGTTCGCACGGGCTCTCCCGGCGCTCGCACCTCCATCCCCTCCTCCTGCCGACCGCCGACGTCACTCTCGCTCTTGAAGCGCCTCCCGTTGCTCGGCCGTCGGCAGGGCCATCCTCCTCCTGCCTGCGCCGACGGCAGCGCTCGCCGCTGACCCTGACGGGCCGGCTGCGACGTCCGCCTAGGCTCGTGCGTGCGCAAAGCAGTGTCATCGGCTGCCGTCCCGCATCGCTCGCTCGGCTGCACGACTGCGCCCAGCCTCGCGGCACCAGCAGGAAGAGGAGGGCGTGCGCGAGGTCGCATGACCCTCGCTCGGGCGTACGGAGGGCGCGGCGTGGCGCATGGGCGTACGGTAGACGGCGACGAGCCTGCCCGCCGAAGTCCCGGCCGGTACGCGAGAAGGGCCAGCGGCAGTCCGCCGACGGTCATCCCGGACGACTCGGGAGCGTCCTCTCAGCGCAAGGGGCGTGAAGGTGACGCTCGGCGTTCGGCTGATCGTCTTGGCTCCCGTCGGACGAGCTGACGCCCCTCGAGTCGTGCGTCCTGCTGACCTCCTGCGCCTGGCCTCTCCCGGTGGATGCGGGACCGTCGACTGGCCGCCTGACGTCCTCGCCAGCGGTATAAGGGCCAGGCCGACCGCCTCTGTCGCCCTCCTCCTCTCCAGCACACCTCTTCCACCCATCCACCAGCACCTCTCCCGCCCTCCCACCCAACCCATCCACCCTCTCGCCATGAAGTTCTCCGCCCCCCTCGCCCTGCTCGCCCTCTCGCTCCCGATGGCCTTTGCCTCGCCCGTCGCCCGTGGCGAGGAGGTCAAGAAGTCTGTCGCCCTCCTC
>Ga0308160_10002799_pt1 | contig 20399 bp, 21 predicted proteins | sample PhyFR1_FD_201036 | JGI IMG/M metagenome (GOLD analysis project Ga0308160, IMG submission 201036) | Phyllosphere microbial communities from UC Gill Tract Community Farm, Albany, California, United States - DLSLF.R1 | ecosystem: Host-associated > Plants > Phyllosphere > Unclassified | place: USA...
CCTTCGGACAGCGGGTTTTTACAGTACTGACGCGACGACAACGCAGGAGGATGCAGCCGTGAACCCCCAGGACGTCCCGCCGAAACCAGCCTCCCCGCCAACGGCCGGCATCCCCCAGGTAGACGCCGCCCCCGCCCCGGCATCCGTGACGTGGCCCCCGCAGCACGCCGAACCCGGCTCCTCGGCCTCCGGAGCCTCCGATTCCACCCCATCCACCTCCACCGCACCGAACCGGGCACCCAGGGCAAAGGCACTGTGGAAGGCGCTCTTCGCCGTCGTACTCGTCGCCGTGGTGGGCGGCCTCGTGTGGCTGGCCCTGTGGCTCAACTCTGGCGCAGCCTCCCCGGAGGCCCAAGGCGGCCAGGCCGGAGTCCTGGAAACCACCCCCACCCCCCGGGCGACCCCGCTGCCGCTCCCCAGGGACGGCGTCAAGCCTGCTGACTACGCCGTGGGTGACTGCTTCAAGGACTTTGATCCGGAATCGCTGGCTTCAACAGCAGTGCCCTGCGACACGGGCCATTCAGCGCAGCTCGTTGGCGTCTTCCGCTATCCCGCAGGTGAGCGCTACCCCGGCGCCGAAACCCTGAAGGCCAAGGCCCTGGAGATCTGCCAGGCCACCAAGCTGGGTCCGGCGGCCAATAGCTTCCAGCTCAACTACCAGCGCAGCTTCCCCAGCAGCACCAGCTGGGATGCCGGGGACCGCAGGGCGGACTGCTACGTGACGGCCCCGAACGGCAACGTCATCAACGCAAGCGTGCTGCCCTGACGGTTACCCGCCGGGACAGCACGCACTGAGGGCCCGCTAGCCCTTCCGAAGCACCGACAACCCCGCCGACGGAGCACCGGTGAGGGCGTCCACGTTGCCGTTGGTGAGTTCGCCCGGATCAGCCGCGGTATCAACCACCACGGTGTCGCCATCGTTGATGTCACCGGAGAGTATGGCCTTGGCCAGCCGGTCGCCGATCTCGCGCTGCACCAGGCGGCGCAGCGGGCGGGCACCGTAGGCGGGGTCGAAACCGGAAAGGGCCAGCCAGGCCTTGGCCCCCTCTGAAACCTCCAGGGTGAGCCGGCGTTCGTGCAGCCGGCGGCCCAGCTCGTCCACGTGCAGTTCGACGATGTGGCCGAGTTCCTCCACCGTGAGGGCGTCGAACAGGACCACCTCGTCCAGCCGGTTCAGGAACTCCGGCTTGAAGGACGCGTTCACCGTGGCCATCACGGCGTTCCGCTTGGCCTCGGCGTTAAGGGTCTGGTCCACCAGGAACTGGCTGCCCAGGTTGGACGTCAGCACCAGGATGACGTTGCGGAAGTCCACGGTGCGGCCTTGGCCGTCGGTGAGGCGCCCGTCGTCGAGCACCTGGAGCAGGATGTCGAACACCTCGGGGTGTGCCTTTTCCACCTCGTCCAGCAGCACCACCGAGTAGGGACGGCGGCGGACGGCCTCGGTGAGCTGGCCGCCCTCCTCGTAGCCGACGTATCCCGGAGGGGCACCCACCAGGCGTGACACGGAGTGCTTTTCGCCGTACTCGGACATGTCGATGCGCACCATGGCACGCTCGTCATCGAACAGGAAGTCCGCCAGGGCCTTGGCGAGCTCGGTCTTGCCCACGCCGGTGGGGCCCAGGAACAGGAACGAACCGGTGGGCCGGTTGGGATCGCTGATGCCGGCACGCGCACGGCGGACGGCATCGGAGACGGCGGTGACTGCCTTGGCCTGGCCGATCAGCCGCCGGCCCAGCTCCTCCTCCATGTGCAGCAGCTTCTGGCTTTCGCCCTGCAGCATGCGCCCGGCGGGAATTCCGGTCCAGGCAGAGATGACCTCGGCGATGTCATCGGCGGTCACCTGTTCGGCCACCATCTGGGATGACTTGTCCGTCACGGCCGCCTCGGCCTCGGCGGCGGCGGTGAGCTCGCGTTCCAGGGCGGGGATCTCGCCGTAGAGCACGCGGGAGGCGGTTTCGAGGTCGCCTTCCCGGGCGGCCTTCTCGTACGCGCCGCGCAGTTCGTCCAGCTTGGCCTTCAGGTCGCCCACCCTGTTGAGGCCGGCTTTCTCGGCTTCCCAGCGGGCCTTGAGTCCGTTGAGTTCCTCCTCGCGGTCCGCCTTGTCAGCGCGAAGCGCGGCGAGCCGCTCCACGGAGGCGGCATCCTTCTCGTCCTGGAGGGCCAATTCCTCCATAGTGAGCCGGTCCACCAGGCGCTGGAGCTGGTCGATCTCCTCCGGGGCGGAATCGATCTCCATGCGCAGCCGGGACGCGGCCTCGTCCACGAGGTCGATGGCTTTGTCCGGAAGCTGCCGCCCGGAGATGTAGCGGTTGGACAGGGTCGCGGCGGCCACCAGCGCGGAGTCCGCGATGGTGACCTTGTGGTGCGCCTCGTAGCGTTCCTTGAGTCCGCGGAGAATGCCGATGGTGTCCTCGACGCTGGGCTCCCCGACGTAGACCTGCTGGAAGCGGCGCTCCAGGGCGGGATCCTTTTCGATGTTCTCGCGGTATTCATCCAGGGTGGTGGCGCCGATAAGCCGCAGTTCCCCGCGGGCCAGCATGGGCTTGAGCATGTTGCCGGCATCCATGGAGGAGTCGCCGGTAGCGCCGGCGCCCACCACGGTGTGGATCTCGTCGATGAAGGTAACGATCTGGCCTTCGGAGTTCTTGATCTCCTCAAGCACGGCCTTGAGCCGTTCCTCGAATTCGCCGCGGTACTTGGCGCCGGCCACCATGGATGCCAGGTCCAGGGCGATCAGGGTCTTGCCGCGCAGGCTTTCGGGGACGTCGCCGGCAACGATGCGCTGGGCCAGTCCTTCCACGACGGCCGTCTTGCCCACGCCGGGCTCACCGATAATCACGGGGTTGTTCTTGGTGCGGCGGCTCAGCACCTGGACGATGCGGCGGATTTCGGTGTCGCGTCCGATTACCGGATCCAGCTTGCCGGAGCGCGCCATGGCCGTGAGATCGGTCCCGAACTTTTCCAGTGACTGGAAGGTGTTCTCCGGGTCCTGGCTGGTGACCTTCCGGTCGCCGCGGACGCCGGGCAGGGCGGCCGCCAGGGCTTCGTGGGAGGCGCCGGCTTCGCGGAGGATGCGCCCGACGGCGTCACTTCCGGCAGAGAGGCCCAGCAGCAACACTTCGGTTGACACAAAGGTGTCGCCGAGGCGGTCGGCCTCGGTCTTGGCGTTCTGGATGGCCTGCAGCGCGGGGCGCGAGAGCTGGGCCTGCTGGGAAGATCCACCCGAAGCCGAGGGAAGGGACTTGATGGCGCTGCTGGCCTGGACACTGACGGTGTCCGGCTCGGCGCCGGTGGCTTTCAGCAGCGCCACCGCCACACCCTCGCGCTGGTCCATCAGCGCCTTCAGGATGTGGGCGGGTTCCACCTGCGGGTTGCCGGCTGTAGAGGCGTTCATGGCGGCAGCCGAAAGCGCCTCCTGGCTCTTGGTGGTGAATTTGACGTCCAAAGAGGGCTCCTTTCAGGGCCGGGCTTTTCTTAAGGTTGAGTGTACTACGCTCAACTTTGAAAAACGCAGTCCTTTGGCCCTGTTTTCCCACAGCGAACCTTCGGCGCTTCCCTGCAGGCCCACTTTGCGGCGGGACGGGCAAAACCGGCGGGCGGTTCCCCCAACAAGCCACCCGCCGGCCCGGCCGGTCCCACAGCATCCCCGGCACCGGCACCGCCCGCCCCCTCACCGGGACGGGCGGAACTAGCAAAGACCGGCGCTTAGGAAGCGCCTACCCCTGAAACGCTGGTGATCCAGCTGAGGTTGCGGGACACGGACGCATGGTCGTTGTAGTACCTGGTGAAGCTGGACGGGTTTGGGTTGGGCAGGATGCTCGACGTCGACAGGACACCTACCAGCTTGCCGTTGACGATGAGCGGGCCGCCGGAGTCACCGCCCAGGGTGTGCCCGCTTTGCGACTGCGTCCGGACGGAAGCTGCGCCGTAGGTGTCGGTCCCCTGGCCGGCCACGGTGACGTCGGCGGTCTTGAGGTTGTAGGACATGGTGCCCGCGCCTTCGGTCTGGTCCCCCCAGCCGTACACCTTGGCCGGAGCTCCAATGGCGGGGAATGAGCTGGAGAGCCCCACATAGGAGCCGTAGTGCGGGGTGGACAGTTTCAGCAGCAGGACGTCGCCGGCGCTGGAGGCGTAGCGGGCGGCCACGGTCTTCACGGTGCCGCCGGCCTCCAGGTAGGTGGTTCCCAGCCGGACGGACTGCAAGGAGGCGGAATTGCAGTGCTTCGCCGTAATCACCCAACTGGCTGAAATCTGGCTGCCGGTGCACCCCACGTTGGTGCCGGTGGCGTCGAAGGAGATCTGCGCCGCGTAAGGAGCCGCGGAAATGGTAGTGGTGCTGCCGCCGGCTATGTCGGGGCTTGCCGTGTCACCACCCGGCGAAGGTGCGGCCTGGGCGGGCAATGGGCCCATCAGCGCGGCTGTCGCGGCAACGGCGGCAAGGATTCTGGCGATTTTCACAGCGGTGGCTCCTTCGCAGGTGACCCCGCACCGCAGCCGGTTGAGGCGCGGACGGGGTCGGTTCCGGTTGATGGGTGGAGCGATGGCCTGCCGCCCATCCGAACGGTACCGGAACGTTGTGAAGTTTGTCGCGAACCTTTACAAAACGTGTAAATAACTTTGTAGATCAAGTCGCGTATATAGAAACCGCGGCGGATTTGATTACGAAGTGGGCCCTCATCCCCGGGGCCAGGCCCAGCTCTGCCGAGGCTGCGGGAGTGATGTCCGCGGCCAGGCCGCCTCCCCGCACCCGGACCTGGTCCCCATGGGGCTCAAGCTCGGTGACCTCCACGGAAAAGGAATTGCGGGGACTTCCGTGGGCGTCCGCCAGGAACACGGACACGGCCGATGGCGGAAACACGGCCGCCCCCGGCAGCCCGGCGGCGCCTGCCGGGCCTGATTCGCCCGGCCCCTCCAGGTGCCCCGCGATCTCCAGGTTTGGGGCGATACCCTGTCCGCCGGCTGTCCGAAGCCCGGAAGCCGTCAGGGTGCCGGTGACGAAGTTGAGCCCCGCCAGGCCGGCCGCGAACGGGCTGCGGGGCCGCTCCAGCACGTCGCGGGTGGGGCCGTCCTCCGCGATGCGCCCGTTCTCGAGGACCACCACGCGGTCCGCCAGCATCAGGGCATCCAGCACGTCGTGGGTGACGATGATGGCCTGCCGGCCTGCGAGCACCCGTTTCAGCAGCCGCCGCAGCAGTGGGGCTGAATGGATATCCAGGGCCGCCATGGGCTCGTCCAGCAGGAGGAGGCCCGGGTCCGCAGCGAGCGCACGGGCGACGGCGACGCGCTGCGCCTGGCCGCCGGACAGCCCGGCGGGGCGGCGGCCGGCCAGGACTTCGGCCTCCACTTCGGCCAGCCACTGCAGGGCGTGTTCCTTTGCCTTGCGTGGCGGGACGCCGGCGCTCCGGGGCCCAAAGGCCACGTTGTCCACCGCCGTGAGGTGCGGAAAGAGCAGGGGTTCCTGGGCCAGGAGGGCGGTTCCCCGGCGGTGCGGGGGCGTCCACTGGTGGATCCCGGACTCCAGGTGGAACAGCGTCCGGCCATTGAGTTCAGCCCGCCCGCTGTCCGGCCAGACCAGGCCCGCGATGGTGGACAACAAGGTGGATTTGCCCGCGCCGTTGGGTCCCATCACCGCCACGGTTTCGGTGGGGCCCAACGCGAGGGACACGTCGAAATCCCGCTGTGCCACGGCAGCCTGGAACGAAAAGCTCACCGGACCGTCCCGCCCGCGGTGCCCGGCGTCGTCGGGCGCTGGCCAGAACGGCCCCACAGTGCCGGGCCTTGGCGCTGCAGTCCGCCGGGGCGGCCGTAGGCAAGTGCCACCACCGCTACCGCCACGGCCACCAGGACCAGCGACAGGGCGACGGCGGCGTCAGGATCGGTTTCGCGCTGGAGGTAGATTTCCAGCGGCAGGGTGCGGGTGACGCCCTGGAGGCTGCCGGCAAAGGTGAGCGTGGCGCCGAATTCGCCCAGGCTGCGGGCAAACGAGAGCACGGCTCCGGAGGCCAGCCCGGGAAGGATCAGCGGGAGGGTGACGCGGCGGAACACGACGCCCGGCGGTGCGCCGAGGGTGGCGGCCACTGCCTCGTACTTCTGCCCGCCGATCCTCAGGGCCCCCTCCAGGCTGACCACCAGGAACGGCAGTGCCACGAAGGTTTGTGCAAGGACCACGGCGGTGGTGGAGAAGGCGATCTGGATGCCGAGGACCTGCAGGGCGCCGCCCAGGAGTCCCTGCCGGCCGAAGGTGTAGAGCAGCGCAATGCCGCCCACCACCGGCGGCAGTACAAGCGGCAGCAGCACGAGGGAGCGGAGCAGCCGCTGGAAGGGGAAGCTGCCGCGGGCCAGGACGAGGGCGAGGGGGACGCCGAGAACGATGCACAGGAGCGTGCTCGCGGCCGATGTTCGCAGGCTCAGGCCCAGGGCGTCGAGCGCGGACTCCGAGGTAACCAAGGGGATGAAGTTTGCCCAGTTGACCCGGGCCACGATGGCTATAAGGGGCAGGATCACCACCAGGGCTGCCAGGACAGCGAGTCCGGAAACCCAACGCGGGATGCCGGTGTACGGCTGCCGCGCCGGGAGTTTCATTGCCTGCCTGCGCCGAAGCCGGCTTTGGCGAGAACCTGTTGGCCTTCGGATGCCAGTACGAGGTCAATAAAGGCCTTGGCGGTTTCCTTGTCCTTTGCCCCGGACAGGGCGGCAATGGGGTAGCTGTTGAGGGCCGCTCCGGCCTCCGGGAAGGGGATGCTGTCCACCTTGTCCCCGGCTGATTTGACGTCCGTGACGTACACCAGGCCGGCGTCGGCTTCGCCGGAGGTGACCTTGCCCAGGACGTCGGTCACTGCGTTTTCCTCGCTGACCGGGCGGAGCGTGACCCCTGCCTTGTCCGCTACCGTGGCGGCGGCCGCACCGCAGGGCACCTGCCTGGCGCAGGTCACCAGCCGGAGTCCGTCCCTGGCGAGGTCCTGGAACCCGGTGACACGTGCGGGGTTTCCGGCCGGGACCGCTATGGCCAGGGTGTTGGTTGCGAAAACCCGGGGGTCGCCCTCGGCCAGGCCTGCCACGGTGACTTTGTCCATGTTTTTGGTATCCGCGGAGGCAAAAACGTCTGCTGGCGCGCCCTGGTTTATCTGGGTGGCGAGGTCGGAGGAGCCGGCGAAGCTCAGGCTGACGCGGGTGCCGGGATGCTGGGCTTCGAAAGTGTCCGCCAGCTCGGTGAAGCTGGACTTGAGCGACGCCGCGGCGAAAACGGTCAGGGTTGTGGCGGCAGCTTCGGATGAGGTGCCCGCGCCCGCCGGTGCGCCGCTGCCGGCACATGCGGCCAGCCCAAGCGCCAGTGCCAGGGCCGCAACCGCCGCGATGCTTCGCTTCATACTGTTGCCTTTCCCTGCGGGCTTTCGATGATGACGGTGGTCGCCTTGACTACAGCCGTTGCCACGGAGCCCAACTCCAGTCCCAGGTCCCGGACGGCTTCGCTGCTCATCAGGGACACCACCCGGAAGGGCCCGCACTGGAGTTCCACCTGCGCCATGACCGTGTCTGCCGTAATGCCGGTCACCAGCCCCACGAATCTGTTGCGTGCCGAACTTCCGGTCCGGTGCGGGTCATCGGGAAGCTGGGCGAGTTTCTGGGCGTGCCGCGCAAGCTCCAGCCCGTCCACGGCGAGCCGGCCGGACTCGTCCCTCAGGGCCGTGAGGGATCCGTTGTCCGTCCAGCGGCGCACAGTATCGTCACTGACTCCGAGGAAGCGGGCGGCTTCTGAAACGCGAATGAGGGTCATTCCCCCATGCTAGTTCGTATTTGCGGATGGAATACTTAATTCATTCCGCAAATCGGATTATGACTGCAACGTCGCTCCCTGCGGATGCCGCGCTGCCGGGCGGCGGCGGGGCGGCGGCGGGGCGGCGGCACTACACTTCCTGCATGGCCATTTACCTGGACCCGCCATTGTGGCCTGCACACGGAACACACTTCTCGCACCTGGTATCAGACACGTCGCTGGATGAGCTGCATGCCTTCGCCGGTGCGGCGGGCATTCCGGAGCGGGCGTTCGACGGCGACCATTACGATGTGCCGGAGCGCCGCTTTGATGATCTGGTGGCAGCGGGCGCCGTGCCTGTGGAGGCCCGCGTCCTGGTGCGGAAACTGATCGCCAGCGGCCTGCGGATCCCGGCGCGGCAGCGGAACAGGTCCCTTAAGGTGCCGCTGCTGAACCGGTGGAACACCGTCATGGCCGGCCATGATGCCCTGTTCCTGGACCTGTTGGACCGCTGGAGCGAACCGCACCGGCACTATCACGGCTGCACCCACCTCCTCTCGGTCCTCGAGGCGCTGGACCTGCTTACCGAGCCCGCCGAACCTCCACGCACGGTGCTGTTGGCCGCCTGGTTCCATGACGCCGTCTACCGCGGAATTGCGGAACAGGACGAGGAGGAATCGGCACGCCTGGCCGAGGACCGGCTGGCGGAGGCCGGGCTCGCCGAAGCGGACGTGAACGAGGTTGCCCGGCTGGTGCGCCTGACCTCTGACCACCGGCCCGAGGCTGGCGACGACGGCGGCGCCCTCCTCTGCGACGCGGACCTTTCCGTCCTCGGCGGGGAACCGGACCAGTACGCCCGTTACGTGGCTGCCGTGCGCAAGGACTATGCGCACATTGGTGACGCCGACTTCGCCGCCGGCCGGGCCGCCGTCGTACGCCGTCTGCTCGAACTGGACCCGCTATTCCACAGCCCCCGCGCAAAGGCGCTGTGGGAGGACTCCGCGCACCGCAACCTGAAGGGCGAACTGGAATGAACGCACCGGGCTCGAACCCACGCCACACCAGGACGGCGAATGCCGCGCACTGGCAGCTTCCCTACACCGTCCGCTTCGAGTGGGGACCGGACGCAGCCGCCATCACGTCCGGCGCCGACCTTGCCGTGGTGGTGGACGTCCTGTCCTTCACCACCTGTGTGAGCGTGGCGCTGGACCGCGGTGCGGAGGTGCTCCCCTACCCGTGGAAGGACACCAGCGCGGAGGACTTCGCCGCCCACCACGGAGCACAGCTTGCCGGACCGCGCGGCGGCGGCGGGCTGAGCTTGTCCCCCGCCAGCCTGCGCGCCGCGGACTCCCTGGACCGGGTGGTGCTGCCCTCCCCCAACGGCTCGGCTCTCTGCCATGAGCTGGCCGGCCACGTTCCGGTGGTGGCCGCTGTGTCACTGCGCAACGCGGCGGCAACGGCCGACTGGGTGGCCGGTAACCTGCCGGAGGACGCCGTGATCGCGGTGATCGCCGCCGGCGAGCGCTGGCACGACGGAACCCTCCGGCCCGCCGTGGAGGACCAGATAGGTGCCGGCGCCTTCATTGCGGGCCTGGCGGCCGCGGGCAAGGGAGGCTACGACGCGGATGAAGGCAGGGATGGCCGGCACGGATACTCACCCGAAGCCGTGGCGGCGATGGCGGTCTATGAGGCTGCCGAGCCGCGGTTGCGGGAGATGCTGCACGGCTGCGCCAGCGGCAGGGAGCTGGCGGGCGCCGGCTACGCCCCGGATGTGGACATCGCCGCTGAATTGGACGACAGCGACGCCGTGGCCATCCTGGCGGACGGGGTATTCCGGCGCAGGTGAGGAATGTTATTGCTTAAGGCTGGCTACTGCGTGAACTGCTGCACGGCACCTGGTATGAAGCCCAAAGTGTTGATCAGCGCCAACGAGGCAATCCCATAGCCAATCATCAGGGCAGCAATTGCCAGCAGCTTCCCCCGTTCACCCCTGAGGCGAATTTGGTTCAAGGCAACGTGCCCGGCACCCACCGCAAACACGGCAAGAACGGCCACCCCAAAAATCCACAGCCCAGATGCAGCCAGGACAGCCAAAACCATGGCCGCAACAGCCAGTTTGTTCAGTTGATGTGTTGCCGTGTGCGTCGGCCCCGTCGATGCGCTCATCCTGGTCCCCCAACCTAAGGTATGCATGCGAGTCTAACTGGAGCCATCGCCGCACCTCAGGACCAGTATCCTGGCCGTACTTGGAAAGCCGAAAAGTGGGGGCATGATGGACGCCGACTGGAGCTTTAGGACAGACGACAGCAATGCACGTTACCTCGTCCCATCCGACGAAGTGCGCCTGCCCGTTGAGAAGGCCGCCAAGGAACTGCGCGAGGCCATGGAATCGTGCAGAAGAGCCGCCGTCGATCTCGGCGCCGTTATCCGCGCTTCAAGCCAGGCTGGGTATGGAACGGGATGGATCCTGGAGGCAGCAGGCCTCAACAGCGCAGATCTGGAACGAGTCCTTCGCGGCGAAGAACTCTTCTGAAGAATTTCTGGCACATCAGAGTGGCCCGGATCGAAGACCTCCCGGTCATCACGACCAGAGCCGGGATTTAGCGGTAGGTGCTCACGAACGGAGTGCTGGTGGGCACGATCTGCTTGCCCAGCGGCATCAGCGACACCGGGATGAGCTTCAGGTTGGCGATGGCCAGGGGGATGCCGATGATGGTGAGGGCCATCGCGATCGCGGTGGCCACATGACCGATCGCGATCCAGATGCCGGCCACCAACAGCCAGATCACGTTGCCCAGCAGGGCGAACGGCCCGTTGCCGCCCGGCTTGTCCACCACCATCTGCCCGAACGGCCACAGCGCATAGGCCCCGATCCGGAACGAGGCGATGCCCCACGGAATGGTCACGATCAGCAGGCAGCAGATGACCCCTGCCGCGAAGTAGCCCAGGGCCAGCCAGAAGCCGCCGAATACCAGCCAGATGATGTTGAGCAGTGTCTTCATGCATCCATTGTCCACCGGGACTGCGGACCGGAACGTGGGGGATCCCCCTGAGCAGACCCTGAATTGGCCCGGCCGACAACGCCGGGAGCAGGATTCCGGGCAGCCCTAGACCTTCGCGCCGGTCTTCGCGGCACCCACGAAGGCACGGATCTTTGCCAGGTCCTTGACGCCCCGGGATGCCTCCACACCGGAGGACACGTCCACACCCCAGGCGTGGGCTGCCACGGAAGCCTCACCCACATTGCCCGCCTCCAGCCCGCCGGCGAGCAACCACTGGCGGCCCTGCAGGACGGGGAGATCCGCCATGGACGCGTAGTCCCAGCTCTCACCCGAGCCGGGCACGGCGGCATCGATCAGGAGGAGGTCCTCGCCCCAGTCCTCCAACTCATCCGGCCCGGCACCAGCGGTGACGGCCCTGACCAGCTTCATGCCGGCGTCGTGCACTGTGGCGACATCCGCGCGGGTACGCTGGCCGTGCAGCTGGATCCACTGCAATCCTGCGGCGCGGGCAATGGCAATGGCGTCGGCCACGGGCTCGTGGCGGAAGACAGCAATGGGGGAAACATTCGCCGGCACGTCCGCCAGCAAGGTGGCAACCTGGCCCGGCGAGACCACCCGCGGGCTGGCAGTCAGGACGAATCCCACCGCATCCGCCCCGGCATCCACCGCCTCACGGATGGATTCTGACGTGCTGAGACCACACACTTTGACGAACATTCCCGGCTCCTTCAGGCTGTTTTCGTGTTGACCCCCCGCAGGAGAGTAGCAGGGACGGGTCCAACCTGCGATGCGTGCCCACGTAATCAACCGCGCACTGGCAGGGCAGCGGAACCGGCCGACCCCGGCCGCGAACTAGGCTGGGCAGATGCAGATCATCCGCTTCGCAGAACTCAAGGCCAAACCCTGGCGCAACGGCGGCGGCACCACGCGGGAAATCCTCAACGGCCCAGCCGAACCGGCGGATGTCCCCGCAGACCAGGCTGACGGGTGGGGCTGGCGGGTCAGCCTCGCAGATGTCACCAAGGCCGGTGATTTTTCACCGTTCCCGGGCTGTGAGCGCGTGCTGACTGTGGTGGAGGGTGAACTCCTGCTGCTCAGCGTGGACGGCTCCGAGCGTCCCGTGGAAAAGTACCGGCCGTTCAGGTTCGACGGCGGCGCAGCTACCACCGCCGCGCTGCCCACCGGAGACATCCGGAACCTGAACGTGATCACCAGGACCGACGCATTCAAGGGCTACGCATCCGTCATCGAAATTTCCAAGAAGCGGGCCCATCCGGTGTTTGCGGGACAGGTCGCCGTGCTGCTGCAGGGGCAAGCCGCGGTGGGTGACGGGGCCGGTGGCTCCGCTGAACTGGGGCGCTATGACGCGGTGGTGGGATCCGATGACGCCACTCCGGAGGTCACCGGCCGCGGGTTCCTGGCCGTGGTGTCCATCGATCCTGCAAGCGACTGACACGCCGGCCAACCAGCCCAACCGGGGACAGGGACAAACCTCCCGGGCCCGATATTTCGCCCTCTGGTGGGCGCTCCGGCCCGTCCCTACACTCTGCACTATGACCACAACAACGTTCAACGCGCTCCTGTCCACCCAGATCGGCAACGAATTCACGGCGTCCCAGCAGTACATCGCCGTTGCCACGTGGTTCGCCAACGAGGACCTGCCCCAACTGGCCCGCTACTTCTACCGCCAGTCCGTGGAGGAACGGAACCACGCCATGATGATGGTCCAGTACATGCTGGACCGGGACATCCCCTTCAACATTCCCGGCGTTCCGGCTGTCCGGACCGACTTCGCCAAGGTCACTGAGCCCCTGGCCCTGGCGCTGCAGCAGGAACAGGAAGTCACCAGGAACATCGAGGACCTTTTCCGTGCCGCCCGCGCCGAAAATGATGCCCTGGGCGAGCAGTTCATGCTCTGGTTCCTCAAGGAACAGGTGGAGGAGGTGGCGTCCATGACCACGCTGCTGAACATCGCCGAGCGCGCGGACAACCTCTTCGACATCGAGAACTTCATTGCCCGGGAAACCGTCGGCGACGGCGGCCGCGACGCCAACGCGCCGGTTGCCGCAGGCGGCGCGCTCTAACCCCCGGCCAACTGGGTAGCAGCAGATGTCGGATAGAGCCGTCAAAAGAGCATCTGCTGCGACCCGGTTGGGTGCAGGCACCCGTGGTGAGCTTGGGCACCAACGCTGGCCAGCCGGCGTCGGGCGTTGCTATGTTGGATGCCAAGGCTCCGCACCCGAGCCTCCGGACGACGGTTCAGTACCCGGCACGCGACAAGACTGGCCAAAGGATCTGTCATGTCGTGGTTAATCCTGGTTCTCTCCGGGGCGCTCGAAGCAGTCTGGGCCGCCGCCCTGCACCGCGCAGCGCAGGCATCCGGCAAACGCCGCATCGCCCCCTCCATCCTCTTCCTGGTCTCCGTCGCGGCCAGTACCGGCGGCCTGGCCTTTGCCATGCAAAGCATTCCCACCGGTACCGCCTATGCGGTGTGGGTGGGCGTCGGCGTGGTCCTGACGTCCGCCTACGCGATGGCCAGCAAGGTTGAACGCCCGACGGCGGCGCGCCTGCTCCTGCTGACCGGCATCGCCGCGTGCGTGGTGGGCCTGAAGGTGGTGGCGTGATGTTGAAGCGTTCAGCTCCGTGGCTGGTGCTCCTGGCATCAGCCGTCCTCGAAGCGGTCTGGGCCACCGCGCTCGGCCTGTCCGACGGCTTCAGCAAACCGCTGCCTACGTTGGTCTTCCTGATCACCGCCACGCTCAGCATGCTGGGCCTGGGGATGGCGATCCGGTCCATCCCGCTGGGCACCGCATACGCCATCTGGGTGGGGATCGGCGCCGCCCTCACAGTTGGCTGGGCAATGGCCACCGGAGTGGAACCCTTCAGCGTGCTGAAGCTGCTGTTCATTGCCGGAATCGTAGGGTGCGCCGCCGGGCTCAAGGCACTCCCCACCGAGAAGAAGCAGCCGGCTCCCGCAAGCTGACTTTCCCCACCTATGAGGCGGGACGACGGCGTGTCCCGGCGGCTCGCCGTCGTCCGCCGTCCTGGTGGCCGCAAAGGTGGGGAGGTTCAGCGGCGCGGCCCTGGCCTTTAGGCTTTTGCCATGGACTCCCCCGAGATCGCCCAGGCCGTGGACGCGCTCCGGCGCCGGATAGCCCCGGGAACGCGAACCATCCTGGGCATCGCCGGGGCGCCCGGCTCCGGAAAATCCACCTTGGCCGCCTGGCTCCAGCAACAGTTCGGCCCCGGAACGGCGGTGGTGGTGCCCATGGACGGCTTCCACCTGGGGAACGCCATCATCGACGGAACCCCGCTGCGGGAGCGCAAGGGCGCCATCGACACGTTCGACGCCGGCGGATACCTGTCGCTGCTCCGGCGCCTGGCGGCACGGGACGAGGCGGTCGTTTACGCGCCGGAATTCCGGCGCACCCTGGACGAGCCTGTGGCGGCGTCGATCGCGGTGCCGGCCGACGTTCCGCTGGTCATCACCGAGGGCAACTACCTGCTGGCCGACCAGGAGCCGTGGAAAGAGATCCGGGCGCAGCTGGACGAGGTGTGGTTCCTGGAGACACCCCACGGGCTGCGGATCAGCCGGCTGGTGGCCCGGCACGCCTCATTCGGGATGGCGCCGGACGCCGCGGAGGCGTGGGCCAACGGGCCGGACGAGGCCAACGCGGTCCTGATCAGGTCCACCCGCCACGCTGCCGACCGCATCATTCCCTGGCTCTGACCATCCCCTTTTTCCACATCGGACAGACTGACGGCAGCACCGCTGGGGTTCCCCATCTTTGAGGCGGGACGACGGCGTGTCCCGGGGACACGCCGTCGGCCATTCCATCCTCACGGCGAAGGTGGGGAATTTCAGCGGCAGATCAGGCTGTGCGGGCGGCCCGGGCCAACTCGGCACAGCGCTCGCCGATCATCATGGTGGTGATGTTCGGGTTCACGGTGGTCAGCTCCGGCATGACTGACGCGTCGGCCACCCGCAGGCCGGTGACGCCCTTGACCCGGAGTTCGGGATCCAGGGGCGACATCCGGTCCCCGGTTGCCCCCATCCGGACCGTGCCCGCGGGGTGGTAGACGGTGTTGTGGGTCTTACGGATGTACTCGGTGATCTCTTCATCGCTCTGGATGCCGGAACCCGGGTACAGCTCGGTTCCCACCCACTCGGAAAGCGCAGGCTGGGCCGCGATCTCACGGGCTTTCCGGATGCCGGCCACCATCACGCGCATGTCGTGGCCCTCGGGATCGGTGAAGTAGCGCGGATCCACCTTGGGCTTGTCCCGGAAGTCCTTGCTGCGCAGCTTCACGGTCCCGCGGCTGCGGGCGTGCGTGACGTTGGGCGTGAGGCAGAAGCCGTTCTCCGTGGTGGGGAAGCCCTGGCGCAGGGTGTGCATGTCAAACGGTACGGACCCGTAGTGGAACATCAGGTCCGGGCGGTCCAGGCCGTCCTCGGTGGTGGTGAAGATGCCGGCTTCCCACCACTGGGTGGACGTCTGGGTCATGGGCTGCTTCGCTTCCCACTGGATGACGCCCTCAGGGTGGTCCTGCAGGTGCTCGCCCACGCCGGGTGAATCCACCCGGACGGGGATGCCGAACTCCTCCAGCTGGGCCGCAGGGCCGATGCCGGAGAGCATCAGCAGTTTGGGCGAATCGATGGCACCGGTGGACACCACCACTTCGGCGCGGGCGGTGAGCTGGTGGGTCTTGGCGAAGGCGTTGTCCACCACGGCCACGCCGGTGCAGCGGTTGGCGTCGTCGAACGTGAGCTCCTTGGCGCGCAGGCCGGTCAGGAGGGTGAAGTTCTTCCGGTCCATGATGGGGTGGATGTAGGACACCGAGCTGGAGGACCGGGTGCCGTCGGCGCGGCGGTTGATCTGGAAGAAGCCGGCACCGTTGATCACCGTGTCGCCGGTGTTGAAGTGCGCCTTGGGGATTCCTGCCTGTTCGCAGGCTTCCAGCATGGCCCGGCCCGTGGGGTCCGACGCCGGGACGTTCATCAGGTGCACCGGTCCGGAGTCGCCGTGGTGCGGTGCGTCCGGGCCGGCGTCCTCATTGGTTTCCAGCTGCTTATACAGCCGGTAAGCCAGGTCCGAGGTCCAGCCGGTGGCGCCGAACTTCTGCTCCCACTCGTCAATGTCCTCGCGCGGCGCCCAGAAGGCGATGCAGGAGTTGTGGCTGGAGCAGCCGCCCATCACCTTGGCCCGGGCGTGGCGCATGAAGGAGTTGCCGTTTTCCTGCTCTTCGATGGGGTAGTCCCAGTCGTAGCCGGATTCCAGCAGTTCCATCCAGCGGTCCAGTTGCAGGATCTCGGGGAGGTCCCGGTCGTCCGGACCGGCTTCCACCAGGGCAACTTCCAGCGATGGGTCTTCGCTGAGGCGGGAAGCCACTGCAGCGCCCGCCGAGCCGCCGCCGATCACGATGTAGTCGAAGTCCGTCTTTGCTGCTGCGCTCATTATCAGTTCCTCCCTGCAGGTGCGGCGGCGTGGTCCGCGAACCAGCCGGTGACCTGCGGATCGATGTTCTGGTAGACGTGCTTGGCTTCCTGGTACTCGGCCAGGCCGGTGGGGCCCAGTTCACGGCCGACGCCGGACTGCCCGAAGCCGCCCCATTCCGCCTGTGGCAGGTAGGGGTGGAAATCGTTGATCCAGATGGTGCCGTGGCGGAGGGCACGGGCCACCCGCTGGGATTTGCCGGCGTCCTGTGACCAGACAGCCCCGGCCAGGCCGTAGTGGGTGTCGTTGCCGAGCTTCACGGCCTCGGCCTCGCTGGTGAAGGTTTCCACCGTCACCACGGGCCCGAACGCCTCGTCCACCAGGACCGACATTCCGCTGGTGACCTGGTCCAGGACGGTGGGCAGGTAGTAGAAGCCCTTTTCCAGGTCCCCGGTTCCCCACGCGCCGCCGCAGCGCAGGCGGGCGCCCTCCGCAACGCCCTTGTCCACGTAGGCGGTGACCTTGTCCCGGTGGGCTGCTGAAATCAGCGGGCCGGCCTCGGCGTCGGGGTCGAACGGGCCGCCCAGGCGGATCTGGCCTGCCCGGCGCACCAGCTCATCCACGAACTTCTCCGCAATGGATTCCTCCACGATCAGGCGGGCACCCGCGGAGCAGACCTGGCCGGAGTGAACGAACGCCGCGTTGAGGGCGTTGTCCAGGGCAGCGTCGAAATCAGCGTCCGCGAAGACGATGTTGGGGTTCTTGCCGCCCAGTTCCAGGGCAACCTTCTTGACCGAGGCGGCTGCCGAGGCCGCAATCACCTTGCCTGTTTCCAGGCCGCCGGTGAAGGACACCAGGTCCACGTCGGGGTGGCTGGACAGGACGGAGCCCACGGTTTTGCCGTCGCCAAGGACCAGGTTAGCGACGCCGTCGGGCAGTCCCAGCTCCTGGAGGACTTCCATCATGAGGATGGACGTGTGCGGCGTCAGTTCGCTGGGCTTGAGGACGAAGCTGCAGCCGGACGCCAGCGCCGGGGCGATCTTCCACGCCGCCTGCAGCAGCGGGTAGTTCCACGGCGCGATCAGGGAGCAGACGCCCACGGGCTCGTACTCGATGCGGCTGACCACCGTGGGGCTGCCGGCATCCACCAGGCGGCCGGATTCCTGCCCGGCGAGCTTGCCGAAGTATTCGAAGCAGTTGGCGATGTCGTCCATGTCGATGTCGCTTTCCACCAGGCGCTTGCCCGTGTCCAGCGTTTCGGCGCGGGCAAACTCGTCCTTGCGGTCGCGCAGCCGGGCGGCCACTTTGAGCAGGAAAGAGCCGCGCTCCAGCGGAGACCTCCCGGACCACTCGCCGGCGTCGAAGGCAGCACGTGCGGCCAGCACCGCGCGTCCGGCGTCGTCAGCCGTCCCCTCAGCAACGGTGCCCACCAGCTCGCCGTCCGCCGGGCAGTGAATGTCCCGCGTGCCGCCGTCGGACGCTCCGGTCCAAGTGCCGCCGATGAATAGCGTTGAGGCGCTCATTTCGTTTCCTCCTGCATGTCGAAATCGGATTCCCAATTGTCTTTAGCCACCTGGTCCTCGACCAGGACGGTGTTTCCGGGTGCTGCACGGTTCAGGTGCAGGAATTCAAGGTGCTGCTCGTAGTGGTCCAGGACATCGGTGATGACCTGCTCGCGGGTGTATCCCATGAGGTCGTAACCGTGGCTGCCCTCCTGGGAGAACACCTCCATCCGGTAGTAACGGTCCTCCGGATCAGCGCGGCGGGTGGCGTAGCTGGGCGTCTCGTACTGGACCGGGTAGATCTGGTACTTGAACGCCCGTTCCTCCCCCATGGCCAGCTGCAGGTCGATGCTCTGGATGCCGCAGGTCTCCACCGTGGCTACGGTCAGCGACGTCTCGGCGCCCTGGGACTTGAGCTCCGCCTCGACGTCCTTCAACGCCGGCAGGGCGACGGTTTCGGCAAAGCGGGTTGTCTGCTTGCGGCCCGGGTAGCTCATGGCCCGGCTTAGCCGCTGCCGCCAGGTCCGTCCGCCGCGCTGGTCCAGGGACCTTCCGGTGATGATGCCGGGCAGGCTGGCGCGGTAGCTGTCGTTGAGCGAGTTCTCCACCCGCAGCGCCTTGTAGAGCCCCAGCATGATCAGCACCAGCAGCAGCGAGAGCGGCAGGCCCATGATGATGGTGGCGTTTTGCAGCGTGGGAACGCCGCCCACCGTCAGCATGGCCAGGGTCAGCAGGCCGGTGGCCACCGCCCAGAAGACGCGCATCCACTCGGGGCCGTCGGAATCGGCGTCCTTGAGGTGCGAGGTGAAGTTGGACATCACCAGGGCGCCGGAATCAGCCGAGGTCACGTAAAAGAGCAACCCGGTGAAAGTGGCGACTGCGGCGGTGACGGGTACGGCGGGGAACTGTTCCAGCAGGCTGTAGAAGCCGCGTTCCGGGTGGCTCATGGCCGCCTCGCCGAACGCCGCGTTGCCGTTCATGATCAGGTCAAGGCTGGAGTTCCCGAAGATGGAGATCCACAGCACGATGAAGATGAAGGGCACGGTCATGGTCCCCAGGACGAACTGCCTGATGGTGCGGCCGCGGGAAATGCGGGCCAGGAACAGGCCGACGAACGGCGCCCAGGCGATCCACCAGGCCCAGAAGAACAGGGTCCAGGCGTTCATCCAGTCCGTGGGCCTGTCGTAGGCGAACGTGTCCAGGGTCATGGCGGGGAACCGGCTCATGACGTCGCCGATGTTCTGGGCGATCCCGTCCAGCAGGAAGCTGGTCTTGCCGGTCACTAGGACGAAGAGCATCAGGGCAACGGCCAGGATCACGTTGAGTTCGGAAAGCCGCCGGATCCCCTTCTCGACGCCGGAAACCACGGACACGGTGGCCATCACCACGGACAGGACGATCAGGCCGATCTGCACGGCCAGGTTCTCCGGAATGCCGAACATGAAGTTCAGCCCGTAGTTGAGCTGGACGACGCCGATGCCCAGTGAGGTGGCGATCCCGAAGATGGTGCCAAGGAGCGCCGCGATGTCCACCGCGTGCCCCACCGGCCCCTCGATCTTCTTGCCGAAGATGGGGTAAAGGGCCGAGCGGATGCTCAGCGGCAGGTTGTGCCGGTAGGAGAAGTAGCCCAGCGCGAGCCCCATGAGGGCGTACAGCGCCCAGCCGGTGATGCCGTAGTGGAACAGCGTCCAAACCAGGGCCTGGCGGGCGGCCTCCGCGGTTCCTCCCTCGCCCTGCGGCGGGGCCAGGTACTGGCTTACCGGTTCGGAGACGGAGAAGAACATCAGGTCGATGCCGATGCCGGCGGCAAAGAGCATGGCCGCCCAGGTGAACATGCCGAACTGTGGTTTGGAGTGGTCCGGCCCGAGCTTGGTCTTTCCCACCCGGGACAGGGCGGCCACCAGGACGAAAATGACCACGGCGGTGACGATCATGAAGTAGTACCAGCCCATGTTGGTGGACACCCAGCCCACCATAGCCCCGATGACCGCCTCCGCGTTGTCCTTGGCCATGATGGCCCACAGGGCAATAGCCACCACGCCGGTGGCGGAGCCCAGGAAGACTGTCTTGTTGACCCGGGTTTTGGCCGCCGGGCCGGCGCTGTTATTGGTGTTTCCGCCGTGCGCGGGCGGCTTTCGTTCTTCTTTCTCAGGACCCGTGGTGTCCACGGGCGGTACTGCATTCTGGCTCATCAGATCCCGTTCCAGTTTTGAGGCTGCGGTCCAGACGCCGGGCGTACGGTGCCGCTGAGGGCACACCGAATGAAGATCAGGCCGGGCGTCGCATTGAGTCTGGCTTGGCTTTCGACGCTATCAACGGGTGCCCGGAAGGGCAGACTTTTATGAATCCGGTCACGGCTGCCCGTGATGCGGCCAACGGCCGAAATTGCGCGGATGCACCCGGGTTCGCAGGGAAGAAAGCGGTCCCCGAGCTGGTTGCAGCAGTAAGGTTGGCTGGATCGGCCCTACTCCCACAAGCCAAGGAGCACCATGCCCGCCATTGTCCATTTTGAGGTCCGGATCGATCCCGCACGCCGGGACGAGGCCGCGAAGTATCTGGCCGAAACACTCGCCGCCACCCGCGCCTGGCCGGGCAACCAGGGCATCGAGGCGCTGGTGGACGACGCCGATCCCTGCCACATCCTGGTGGTGGAAACCTGGGCCACCACGCAGGACCACGACGACTACGCAGCCTGGCGCACTACCCC
>Ga0308160_10002800_pt1 | contig 20393 bp, 13 predicted proteins | sample PhyFR1_FD_201036 | JGI IMG/M metagenome (GOLD analysis project Ga0308160, IMG submission 201036) | Phyllosphere microbial communities from UC Gill Tract Community Farm, Albany, California, United States - DLSLF.R1 | ecosystem: Host-associated > Plants > Phyllosphere > Unclassified | place: USA...
AACCCCTCTCTGAGAATACACTTCACTAATTATAACGGAAAAGCCTTCATTGGAAAGCGTTAAAACGTTACAGCTTGTTTACAGTTCGCCTTAGAAAACACACAAAAAAACGTCTGACGGAAAGAATCGAAGCTTTCCCTTCAGACGTTATTCTTACATAAATCCGCGCTGTTTCATACTAATAAATTGTCCATGCCCGATGATGATGTGGTCAAGACAACTGATTCCAATGAGTCGTCCCGCCTCAACGAGTCGCTCAGATACCTCGATATCTTCCCGACTTGGCGTCGGGTCACCGGACGGATGATTGTGGACGGTTATAGGTATAATTATGAGCGTTAAGATTACTTTTCATATCGAGTCCTTTTATATCAATGTGTTAAGCATGTTTTAATTCCGCCAACATAGTATAAAATAGGCGAATAGCTGATAAGTTATAAAACAAACAATTTTAAACTAATAAGGATGGTGAGTAGTTTGGAATTAAGCAAACAATATAGATTTATGCCTAAAGAAATCAGTAACGTTAAAGAGAAAGATAAAAAGATCATAATTACAATATTAGATCTCAAAACGAATATACAAATCCCTCATCCTCTTACAGAGTTTATTACTATTAAATACTCATATACCGGAAAATCTTTAAATTCACAATTGGTGCCAGCAAGGATAGTGTGTAGATTTTTAAACTTTATTATTAAATCAATTGATGAGCGTAATAGCCAATTTATGCATTTATCACTATCTGGTCTAAAATCTCTTACATTGCAGCATGGTAGTGATTACATATCTTCTCTGACCAATCAACACCTTTCAATTAATACAATTAAACTTAATGAGAGCATACTTACAGTATTTTATATGTATTTAAGCGAAAAAAATTATATAGAAGAAAAAATAGAGACAGAACATAGTGACTATGGCGCAATACAATACGTTAAGTCATTGTTTAGAAGAAGCGACCTTCTCACTCAATACCCTGCAAAGCATAAAAACAGAACAAAACAAAAGTTAAAAGATTTTGGAGAAAACAGATATTTACTTGTTACTCAATTTATTCAAACCGCAAGAAAAGTAGCTCCAGACATAGCATTAGGAATTTGTATGCAATTTTATGGCGGTTTACGTAGAGGAGAAGTCGTAAATGTGACTATTGCTGATTTAAATATAATTCCATTCGAGTCAATGGTAGTCCAAATCAAAGATAATAGACACTTATTATTTTCTCATTTAGAAGACACTTCGAATGAGTTTCCAAAAAGAATAAATTATCTGTCTCCCAGGTTATGTAAACAGACGATTGTAGATCTTCCCATAGTATGGGATGTCTATTTTTCTCATTTAAAATTTTTAGAAAAAGCAGATAGAAAAAATCCAAAGGCATTGTTTATTAATAAAGATGGAAATGCTATGTCAGGAAAGGTCTACGAACGCAGATTTAAACGTATAAAAAAAGAATTTCTAAAGTATCTGTTAGAGAGTGGTAGATACGCAGACTATACAGTTCTAAGTGAAACATATTGGTCTACACATATTGGAAGAGGGATTTACACAAATTTTTTGTTCGATATGGATCTTACTCCTACACAAATCGCAATCGCACGAGGAGATACCAATATCAACTCTTCGATGGATTATGTAGATGAAAAGACAACCTCAATAATAATCAAAGAAAACTTATCTAAAATTGCTACTCTAAGCTAATTTTTTGATATTAAAAAAGTCACTTCAATACTAGGAGGTTTTTTATGAAAAATAATAACTCATTAATTCAACTTTCTTCTTTTTACTATAATCACCAAAGTATTTTGATCACAAAAAAAAGAGTAGAAGAATTATTATCTAAAGGCTTTTTACAAAAAATATTAATCGATGAGGAAGTTTACTTTTATAAGCATGAACTGACTGAACTACTTCAAAAAGAACAGCTAGTTTCTAGTGAGTTTTTTACTAAAATCGAGTTTTTGAGTGCAATCAATAATACCTCTTCTTTTCAAGGCTTAAAAAAGTCAGTAGAAGAAATACATAAACTGTGTTCTTCAATACATAATATTAAAATTAAAAATCATTTAGGAACCACGTATTACTCAAAATATGATGTTAAAGAGTTTCTAAGAATGGTAAAAACAAAACGAGAAGTTATGAGTAAATTTAAACTAAATATTTTTATATACAATGACATTATTAACACTTACAAAATTAATGTAATTAGAATAACTAAGAATACAGAGTATGTTCCTATATCTTCTTTTTTGATTATTAGACAACAATTAAAAACGTACAATGCAAAGTCTAAAAAAGGGACTTGGATTAAAGGGACGACCATAATCAAACGCAACCTTTTATCTAGTCTATTTGCTAAAACAGAAACATTAATAAGATGCTGTGAAAAAAACTCAATAAAACACTTTTTCGATCACAATAAAGTCTTTTATGTCGAATATAAGTCACTAATGTCGTATTACAGGCAACAAGTTAATTTAGACAACAATTATTATTCCCTCACCCAAGTAACAAAATTATTTGGCATGAATAATTCTACTTTAACAACTCTAAAAAACAACTTCGTTCCAGGATTGCTAGCAGTATGCAAACATAAAAAAATAAATTATATCCGTACTTCGCAAGTGATTGCTGGAAACACTATTTTCTTCTACAAAATCCAAATAGATAATTTATTAAACACTCATATATCCAATAAAGAAGTTATTGATAAATTTAGTATCGATTATCGTAAACTTAATTATTTAATAGAATACTTCAATATAGAATATTTAGAATTACACACAAGATTAAAATTATATAACACCTTAGAGATAGCAGAAATGATGGACAAAGAAGTTACAAAACTTTATCTAAAAAAATCCAACCAATTTTATACATTAAAACAAACTTTAAATTTGCTCTCAATAAGTGATTTAGATCTAAACACTGTTCGGAAAGAAGAAGATTTAAAGTACTATAATTTTCATAACACTACTTATTATGAGAAAGAAGAAATCAATACTTTAATTCAAAAACAAAAAGACACCTTTGATCTTTATGTCCCTTCCTCGTTAGTTAAAAAGACATTAGGAGAACATTTTATAAAATCTTTTACAGATAAGTTATTTCCTACGGGAATTCAAAGATATTCATTCCCTGACTTTTCAACGATCAACCTCTTGTTATCAAGAGATGAGTACGAAGTCCATATTAATAACAAATCAAAAAACGATTTAGTAAATTCGATCTCATATTCAAATCCTATCACCGCATTTACAGAACTAATTTCTATAAAAAAAATTAAGTTTAGTGAAAATTGTAGCAAAACACAAAAATATTGGATTGGTTATTGTAAAACATTAATACTAAGGTCAAATAAGTCTAAAGAAACTCTTCCCTATTTTATTAATGAATTAGTAAAGTGTACTGAATTAATATCTTCTTTTGCTCTTAATACAGAATTATTTTATAAGACTACAAAAGAAATTCAATTTGGTTTATTAAGAAGCTCTACACCAAATAGGCATCAAGAATTACTTCTTCCATTCTTCACTCATCTACACTATCAATTGTCTAAAGAAAACATAAAAGTTTCATACAAAGAAAAGTTACTAAGAAAAGAAAGTACTAACACACAAAAAATCGAATACGATACAGAAATTTATGACTATACAACATTTAAAAATATATATACGTATTTAAACAATTTAAACCATAAAAATATAGTAATGTCTAAATTCACTCAAACAACTGATCAAAGCGATTACGCCTATTCTTGGTTCTATTCTCTTCTTCATCTTAATAATGCATGGAGACATAGAGACATCTGCAATATACAAATGATAGATATTTCGTTTTTAAAAATCGAAACACTTACAAATTTTAATGAACGAAATCTAAGTACTATAGAAGTGAATAAAATAGTTAATCTTATTGTAGCTAGAGAATACACTGTAGCAAAAACACAAGCTACAAACACCTTATATGTGTCAGAAGATATCAAAGAATCTTTTGCGACTGCTTATGTATTGTGCCATTTAATAAATGAAAAAAATCTAATAACAACTGATAAAAAAATTATTAATTTTAATAATAAAAATAATAATTTTTCTTCATATCAAAATAAATTGTTATTTCAGCCTTTCCTATTAGAATTTAATTTTAAAAATAGAAAAATGAACAGAACTGTACTCACTATTATGCATACCTTGCTAACTAAAAACGGAAAAAATAGTGCTGCTCTAAATATAGCGAAAAGACTTAGGTCACATAAAAGTATAGAATCTACGAACATATATATTAATATACCTGAAAATGAAATGAACATGCTTTCTCTTAACTTATTTGATAGGGGTATATTTGGTTATATACCTAAAATTTTAAATGAAATAATCCTTGGTAAAAGTGTGAATTTTGTAGAGGAAACAAAAAATATACAAAAAGTTCAATCAGTGTTTAAAAACATATATCAAATCGAAGCTACTGCAGGTTTTTTAAATAACGTGCTTAAACAAAAAGAATCAATACTTCAACTATTAATAAGTTATGGCAGCGAAAAAGCTCTTAATATTTTAAATAGTCTCCAAATGAATACCCTGTATAGTAAAGATGAAAATTTCCAATGCCTTGTTGCAGACACAGGTTGCATTTATCCCAACTTAAACTGTAGGAATTGCGTATATTCAGTTCCAAATTTCTTTGCTATTTCGAATTTAACTTCTAGTGTTAAAGACTCACTTATTCATTTTAAAGATAAATTTGAGAATACCAGTTTCGAAATAGAAAAAATTAAATTTGTAAACTTACTTTTTATGGAGTTAGATCTTTTAAATGAAGCAATGAATATGTTTGGTCAGGAAGTAATCTTAGAATTTTTTGAGGATAAGGAGAGTGGATATATAGAATTAATAAATTCTTTAAATGATGTCGAATCTAATAAACCCCTTAGTGAATACGCTACTTATCAATTAAAGGAGTAAGATAATTTGGATAATACATTAAATTTATATACAGCCAAATTGAATTCTAAGTATCTTTCTGTGTTTGACATAGAGAGCGCTTTTGAAGTATTGAAAAATTTAGAAATGAAAAAAATCTTTTTATCTAAATCATATCTTGAAAATGTTTGGATATTTGCTCATGAACTTAGTCCAGGTCGTTCAATTAAATTAAACTATGAAAAAATACAAAAATACGTGACTGATGAGGATTTAAATATCATCAAACTTTGGATATGTTCAATGTTAACAAAATATAAACCATCAACGGTAATCTATTATTATCATCATTTCAGTATCGCCGTAAAAAAATCTCAATATTTTTCAGAAGAACGATTAGCTTTTTTTGTCGACTGGTTACACCAAGATGATTTATCAAACAATAGAAAAACATATCTGATATCAACAGCCTTAAATTATTTTGAATTCAGCGACCACCCTAACACTAATATCTATGTTCCAAGAATGTACGAATTAAGAAAAAAAATTAGGTTTAAAAGTAATTCTATACAACTTCCATCCTCAAAAAATATTTTAAGTTTTTCATACTGTTTAGAAGATTATTTTAAAAATATTGAAACTACCGAACTATATACAAAAAATGAAAAATCACAAAAAAAGATCCTTTTTTATCCCATATTAATTTGGTGGAAATTAACCACTATCATTCCAATGAGATCTACTGAGTTTTGTATTATAAAAAGAAATTGCCTCACTCAAGTGGATGATAAATATTTCATTAATATCACGAGAATAAAAACACCAATTAGTAAAAGTACTTCTGATGATTACTACACTAAAATCGAACTAAATGAGGATCTATTCAATCTCATAAATGAATACATTACCTTGACAGATCATTTTGGAAAAAGTGAAACTCTTATTTCCTATAATTCATTAATTAAAGTTGATTATAGTAACCAAAGAGAAATGCAAAAAAATAATAAAGACTTTTTCAATAAAAATAATCTAGACAAACTTTTAAATAGATTTTATAAAGAAGTAATTCATAATATATACAAAATTAATATTCTACCACACCAAAAATTAACGCCTAATGATACTCGTCATATTGCATTTATATCATTGATGATGCAAGGTATCTCTCCTATTGAAATTGCTCGATTAGGTGGACATAAAACTATTGCTGCTCAATACCATTATAGTTTTCATACAGAGTATTGGATTGATAATGAAGTATTTAAGTTAATCAATACTTACAAAACAAATGAAATTTATACAGAACATTACATCGAAGATCAAATTAAATTAAAAGCTTTTAACACGTCTAACACCGCGTATAAAGCCTCTTTACCTGTTGGCTATTGTACTGACCCATTAGTCCGTTGCGAAGCGTCTGAGTGCATGCTATGCAGCCATTGGGGAATTGATTTAAAAGAGTTAGAATTAAAGCATAATATTATTAACGAAAAAATTAATAAGAAAAAAAGCAGCATAACTGAATTGATGAATTTCATTTATAATATTCAAATGAGAACAAGTCTAAAGCCGTCAACTTCAGCATACTTAAAGAACGAAGAAGATTTACAAAATAAATTAAAAAAAATTGATTCTGAATTAAGAAATTTAGCAAGCCTTTCCAAAATAAACAAAGGAACTTTTAAACGATATGAATAATTCAAGAGGACGAAAATCATTGCTAGACAAGAATCAGATTAAAAATATTATTGATGGCTATGTTGTAGCTAACGGAGTTTCGAATGAAATAAAATATGCAGATATGTATAAGTATTGTTGTGAACTTTATAATTCTAATAAAATTGAAGTACTTCCATCAGAATCATTTTGGAGAAAAAAGGATAGAGCAGGTAGAATTGCTATTGATGAAGTAAACAGATTCTTATTTCAAAGAAATGAAACGACTAGTAGTGAATCTGAATTTTTCTCTCTTCTACAACTGATTGAATCAAAAGTAAATAATTCAGAAATAAAAACAGTGATTTTAAATGAATTAAAGTCATACCAAAAAAAAATTGATCAGAAACAAAAAGAAATCAGTCAACAAAAAACAAATATAGATAAATTAAATAAAAAAATTGATCGATTAACTGAACTGAATAATCAACAGCAAGAGTTAATTTTTCAAGTAATGTATTATTTCTTAAAAAATTCATCTAAAGAGAATGAAAACTTTTTTGATTCAGCTTTCAATGAAATTTTTTCAAACCCAATAGATTTTATTGATAACTTTAAAACAAAAAAGAAAACTAAAAATGATGATGTAATTGATTTTTTCAAATCTCGATTAACTTAAAGAAATATTATCGATGTGATTAAAACACTTGAGGTGTAAATATGGGTAAATATAATAAAAAGTCAAGAATGCCATCTAATCAAGAATTACAGTGGATATACGAAAGACTTGTATTAGCGTGTAAATCTAATGTGATTTTTAGCGTAGAAAAAATATTACCGACTCGTGCTTTACTTCATGTGAAAAGTGAAAACATTATTTTTTCTGTTTATTTAGATTTTAATGGTAACTTTCAAAAACCAAAGAAAATTACTGATTAGTAATTTAATAAAAAGCCTGAAATGAATCTTTTTATCCTACTAAAAAAATTCATTCCAGGCTTTATTTTTTGTATCTCTATTCAAGTTCTTCACTTGATGACTCTGCTACTTCTCTAAATATTCTTGTGTTTGTTTTAGGTGGTCTTCCAAAAAGTTCGCAGATTTTTATAAAAGTATTTTTTTCAATTTGTAAATCTGCACCTTTTAATTTAGGAATTAGATAATTTCCGTGATCGTGATGTTTAGATTTAAAACATTCCTCCCACATTGAATATTTTAAAACCACGTCGCCCGAAGGGTTGATACCTTTAATACCATCACCAAAATCTACTAATTGGATATTCAATGAATTTAAAACATCACTACGAATGCCTAAATAGTAATTAGATTTAAAATTCAAATACGAATTCTCAAATTCATTTAAATTAAATGTAATTAATTCACTTTCGTTATTATCAGCATTAAATACTTCAGATTCTAGATTTTCATCAAAAACCCTATAGTCGCCTTCTAAACCGATAATAGGCATATAATTCAATTTGTCATTATACCCAACAACAGATATCACTGTTGTAGTACTCATATTAGAAATCGGATCTCCGGAATGTACTTTTCTCTTGTCGAATAAACGTTCAATGTATGCAACCCGACACCATTCATCAGAAATTGAATTTACATCGAAATCAAAAACTCCTTCTTGAATACTATCAATGTTTTCAATATTTCTTGGACGTACTTTTAGAGAATTTATATTCGCAATATGATAATCAATTTCCTCAGTAATTGTTTCAAATAGTCGAGCCTCTAAATTGTCAGTTTCAATTTCAAATTGAGTTAAATAATTTAGGTAGTTATCAATTTCATTCCCTATTATTGTTGTTAACATATCATAAAGATATACATTCTCAGTATATACTCTGTATGAGTTGTCATAAATTAAAGGTTGGATCTTATTTAGATATTCTTTACTCTCTACTATTTTTCTAAACTCAAAAATAATTCGCTTAACTATATCTATATCTAAGTTTGAAAGCATTTCAATCCTACTATCGCTACTCACATAGGTTTCTAAATAACTGATTACCTCTAAAGGAATCTCCTCTCTATAATCAATATGCTTTTCATTTAATCTTACGTTACTTTTATCAGTAATGTTTTTTTCGAGATAGTTAATTACTTTATTATTTGAGGAATCTAATTTTGATAAACTACTTTCTAAGTCGTATTTTACTATCTCATTTTTAGTAAGCCATTTAGATATACATGAAAGAATAATTATCATCGCGTAATCAGGAAATTTTGAATGATGATTTATGAAGAGAGTCAATGGTTTTATGAAGTGTTCTCTATACTTTTCGTCCCGCAATATAGTATCTAAACCAGATGCCAAATATTTATATCGTCTAGCTTCTCCAAATTTAAATCTTATGAATAATAAAAATATCATCTTCTCTACTTCATTTAAATTTTCTGTATTAATTCTTTCATCATCTAAATTATAATCTTGTCTACCTGGAAGTCTAAATTCTATTATTTCAAATAAAGAATCCCAATAGATAATTAATTTTTTTTCATCATATTTAATAGCTGCGAGAGCCTTTATAATTTCATCCCCTGCAGAAAAGTAAAAATCCCCTACAGAAAATTCGTTATAAAAATAATCAAAAAAGTAATCTTCTGCTACCTCAGTGTCATAATCAATAGCCTTAGCAAAATAGTTTGTTTCAGTAAATTTAAAGTACCATCCATCTCTATAATGTAAATATATAGCCATATTTATATAAGCCATTATTGAAGGAGTTGAAGATACACTATTCAAAGCTTTTAAGATTTTCTTCTTATTCCGCATTATGCCATCGAAAGAATTCTTTATAAAACTGTTGATAAACATTTTTGAATACGGTGTAAGATCTTCAATATCATTAAAATACTGTGTAACACTCCTCAAATCGTCATCACTTAATTCATTTTTAATGATAAACTCTATAAATTCTCCATTACTCATATGCTCAAATTTGTTTTTTTCAAGCGTAATCTCAGCCACATTTGAGACCACTTTTTTAATTGATTCTTCATTATTTAAATAAGGATTTGTAATAATCTCTTGTTTAGCAAGTAATGCCTCAAAGTCATAATCAATATTTAATGATTTACTAATACTAATAATTTTTTCAAATATTACTTTATCAACCTCTGTCTCACTATCTACTCTGTTTAGAATATCCTGAATTGACTTTTTAGCAAGTGCTTCTTCATCCAAAGTGATTAAAATCTCTATATTATTTAAATAGCTTTTTAAATAATTTTGGTTTACATTACTCGGTCTTGTTTTGTATAAAATATTTTCTAAAATAGGATCACTAGTCCCCCCTAATTTCTCTAGAAAATAATCAAATTTCTTTTCCAATTTCCAATTGATTTCGTTATTCACTAAACAGTACGATAAATATTCAAACGCTAAGTTCATATTAGAATCGGCTAAACTTTTAAACCATTCTATTTGATAATAATCAGTACTCTTACCATCTGTACGAAGAACAACATTATCAGCTAAAAGTTTTAATTTTTTTATTCTGTTAATTCCTTCTACTTTGTTAATTTCATCTATGACATTAACACTATCAATTACTCGACTCAGTGTTCGATCTTTTCTATAACCATAAGCTAAAAGAAACTGTGTACTCTTCAAAAATTCTTTTTTTGCGTCAGTTTCTTTATTTTGATTAGCTAACACTATAGTTTGTTTTAAAGAAACGTCTGCTAAATAGCTATACACAATTTTTTGGTCATCTACTTTTGAACTGTTGTCCATTATATCCAAAACAAATTCACTATTAATATCATTTTCAATATAGATAAGTAGTTTAACTAGTTGATTTACGGTAAAAGGTCCTGAAGGTGAACCGTGTAGTGAAGTAGTTGTTTCATTCGAAACCCTCTCGAGTTGATATAGAATATCGCGCCAAACACTTTTTTGTGTTACATACCTAAGTGGTGTTAAAAGTGAGTCAAAAATAATTTGTTGAAAACGATATAATTCGAATGTTTTTGGTTTTCCTTTGAATACTTCTGTATCTTTTAGTAATAAACTATAAACACTCACTAAATGACTATCATTAAGTTCCCCAGATTTTATACGCAAAATCACCTTGTTAACTTCAAATACAAATACAATCCAATTGAAGTACCAATTTCTATCCTGGATTTTATTTTTAATACTTTCAATTTCGTCAAAATGATTTTCAATTAACCACTCAATGTTATGAACATAATAACTTAGCCCGTCTTTTATTTCTTCTAAAAAGGTATCAGAACTTTGAATAGCTTTCATCGTAATTGCTACTTTATCTTCTTCAACTTCTCCTTCTCCTAAATACTCATTAATGCTCTTATTCCAAAAAACATTATTTTCTAAAGCACTCACTGTTTCTTGTAGAACTTCAAGGTTATTTCTACGCGAATATTCCATTATTACAATCATTCGATAATCAGCATAATCAGAATCACTAATATTTTTTATAGCATTAATTAAATTTTTCCCCATGTCTAGGTAGCTGCAAATATAGTATTCATACAGTTTTAATTCATCTTCAATAGATCTTCCCATATCATTTTTACGCAATTTTTCATTGTCTATTAGAAGTTCTTCTATATACTTTTCCCATTCAGGGACTACATTATTAATTGAACACATATGACATACTTTTAAGCCCTGAATATATGGAAGAGTTGTTTCACCTTCGAACATTAAAGATTCTTTTAAGTATTCAAAGCCATTTACTACTCCTAAAGCCATAAAATAGTCATCAATATTCTCATCAAATGAGTCTTCAAAACTTCTAATCATTTCACTTAACTCAGTACACTTTATAATTGCTTCGTAATCTTTACTTTTCGCTGCTGATTTCATAATAATTTCAAAATTTTTCTTTAACGAAGCTATGCTGTGACCTTTATAAATACTCTCTACAACAAATTCTTTATTACAGTACATAAGGATTTCTTCATATCTTTTGGACTCAAATAACATTATTAATAAATTCAAATAGGCTTTTTTATTTTCGTAGATACCTTTTGTTTGCAACCAATCAACTAGAGGATTATAAATTAATTTTTCAACACTTAATTTTCTATCCTCAAGTAATTTAAGTGTATATCTTCTAAAACTCTCATGATAAATAATATAGCCACCTGAAACACTGTTAAACGACAATATACTTCTAATCGTTTTTAAATCAGAATCAACATAATCACCTTCCCAAGTAATTTCTTTCAATTCTTCGCTTGATAACGAAAAAGGAGAACCTGCTAGAATTCGGGGAACTAAAGAATTTTCTTTAATTTTACTCATCAAATACCCATAATAATTTTCCAACATATTGTCATAATGCGGGAAGTTGTTGATAAATTCTTTTGATATCATATTCGAAGAATAATTGCTAAGTTCATTAATTAAATATGTTAAATATAAAGGATTCCCATTACTTTTTGTAAACAACAAGCCTGACAGTGGATCGTTAAAATTAAAATCAAAGTCAATTAATCCATTTTTGTCCATAAACAGCTTCGTTTCTTCGATATTCCATGATGGAATTGTAAACGATGTAAAATCATTTTCTTCTAAGTCCAAAACTTCATCATATGGTTGAGAAGCTAATAATACTTTTACATTTTCCGGGAAGTTCATTTGCGCGATTATTTTAACTATTTGAGTATCAATTTTTTTCATAGTCTCTTCATGTAAACTGTAAATTCTACCAATATGATCTAATCCATCTACAATTAACACTACATCTTCGTCAATTTTGTTTATTAACTCTTGTAATTCTTCAACATCCACTCCAAATAAAGATGATTTTTCTTTTTTCAAATGAGGGAATGCAGTTAATATATCATTAACTAAATTTCCTAAAAATACGTTAGTTGTAATACGTTCTTTTTCATAGCTATCATTAACTCCTGTATAACAATAGTGCTCTATTACCTTTACTTTTTTCTCTTTCAAAAATTCTTTGAAGTTTTGAATAAACCATGATTTTCCCGACCCAGGAGCTCCAATCAAACTAATCTTTTGAGAGGAACTTAATAAATTATCGATATCTTCAAATTTTGACGTCGTATAAACATTTATAGTTTGATCAATAGAAAACTTTTGATTTATGTTCCCATAGTTTTTTATTAAACCAAGACTATAAATAATTTTATTAAGATCGAGAGTCTCTCCATTCGCCCGAGAAATTTTGATTAAATGAATTAATCTCAATGCGATGTCGACGACTGTTTTTTTATTGTTTGGAAATTTCCCAACACCAAACAAGCGAAGATTTTTAAACAGCATTTTTTCTAGTGATTCTGGCTCTGGATTGTCCAAACTTAGATTTGATTTAGGAAGATTCAACTCTATCTTTAAATCTTTTAGAAATTCTGCAAACTCATCTCTTTGTATATCTTTATCCTGCACTTCATACTTTAATCTTTTCCAACTAGCTATCGGAACTTCACCTTCTGGCCAAATCTTTTCAAGGTTAACAATAAAAGTTCTAACACTAGAATCGTAGTAAGAATTTTCTATAAAAATTTCTTCTAAAAAATTTAATTCTTCTTTATCAATAAAGTCCCAAGCTAGGCATAGTCTAATATCAACCTGTTGATTTTTTTCTATAGAAGCCCATGACCTATATAAGACATCTAAAGCTAAATCATAATTAAGACTAGATAAATCTTTTTTCTCTAAAACTTTATTTTCACTATATTTAATTTGACGTTTGGTTACTTTTTGATCCGTAATAATAGTTAAATCATCAAATTTATCTTCATAAGCTTCTTTTTGATCTATTTTTATAAGTACATTCTCATTAATTAATAATGAATTTAACACATGGTATGCTGAAAAAAGATCTTGATATTCATAACCTTTGTGTGCTTCCAATAGGCTCATAATTAGCTCCTTAAATTTTTTAGTGAATTTATTATGAATACATTTTACTTTAATAATCATCGAATAAAGTAAAAAAAAGTAAATATTTTTAAAAAAATTAATTGTATACGAATGTATACAAAAATTCAGGAGTGAATATAATGGCTGAAACATTTCGTAAAGGTAAAATTGAAGATTACGTAAGTAGATTGGAAACAAGAAAAGAAATATTACTAGGTCAACTAATCCAAAGTGATTTTGCACATTTGAGAGAAAATCTTATAGGACAAATACAATCTATAGATTTTATCCTAAATGAATTAATCAAAGAATTTAATTTAATTAAAAAATAAATCAGTATACATTTGTATACAAGCTTATTATGCCCAAAATAAAAGGGCGAAATACGGTAAACGTGTATAGAACAACAAATAATCATTTCGCCCTTCATTTTGCTTGCATATAAGAAAGACGATGAAGTTCGCAGCCGAGCAGCGAATCGCTTCCCGGAAGACGTCTCGCGGGTGGACGATCGACGTGTTCAATCCTCCGATGAATAACGTCTTTTTCGAGACGACCTCATTTTTCGTATTCAAATACAGGCAGATGAAGTGTTCCTGCTGATAGAGGCGCATCTCTTCTAACAACAGTTCGGCGGCGTCTTCCGGTGAGCGGATCGTCGGTCGTACCCATTTCGGTTCCGTGACGAGACGTCGACCGAGTTCTAGTCCAGCCATGATTTGTAGTGCCTTCGCCTTCCCGACCCCCGGTGCTTTTTCGAGCCCACCGACTCCAGCCGCCTCAAGTTCGATCAATGAAGGATAGATGTGCAGTAATTCTTCCGCGATTTCAAGCGGTGTCCGGTCGCGCGTCCCACTTCGGACGAGACACGCCAGCAACTCGACTGTCGTCGCTTGTGCCAAGCCTTTCAACTGAACCATATCCTTCGGCCATTCAATCACAGCATCCGACCTCTCTATTTCAGAATTACGCAAACATCGGCTTGATTTCAAAGGACGCGAGACGTTTTGTGATCTCGTGAATCGGCAGTCCGACGACATTATAATAGTCGCCTTCGATCGCCTCAACGAACAGACCACCCATCGCTTGGATGCCATAGCCGCCCGCTTTATCATAGGGTTCGTTCGTCGCAATATAGCCTTCGATCCACTCGCCTGGTAATGCACCAAAACGGACGTACGTTGTCACGTCGAACGTCTCTTCCTTCTCTCCGAAGCGAATCGTCACGCCTGTCACGACTTCATGAGCACGTCCTGACAGACGCGCAAGCATCGCCCGCGCTTCAGAAATATCAGCCGGCTTCTCAAGAATCATGTCATCAATTGCGACGACCGTATCGGCAGCCAGAATGACACCATCTGCTGTAATCGCTCGCGCTTTCTTTTGCGATAGATGACGGACGTACTCGTGTGGTGACATCGGATACGGTGCCTCTTCGACGACGTTCGCCGGTACGACTTCATGAGGAATTCCGATTTGTTGCAGGAGCTCCGTCCGGCGTGGTGAAGCCGACGCGAGAATCAAGTGTGGTTGCGTTATCATCAGTATCACGTTCTTTCCCGTTAATTTCGAATCGGATAATTCGAGTCATCGTTTAGTCTAACAAAAAACAAGCGGTCCCTAACAGAGTAGGAACCGCCAAATGAACCTTAATTTCCTGTCACATCGACAAATGGATCCGACTTCGGTGTCTTCTCCTCGAGTGGCGTTTGTTTATCCGGCGTCAACTTCGTCAAATCCGGACGATAATACGACTCGATCTCGACTGTGAATGAGAGCATCTCATCCTCAAGTAAGACTGTTCCACTGCCTGGACCCGGCTCTTCCGGTCCCGACAACTGGATTTGGCGTAAGACCGTGATTCGATCCGTCCGCTCGATTTGCTTCAGGAATGCCATTAATTCAACATACGACGGGGCTTCGACTGTTAGTGATGCCGGAAGCGGTGTTGCATTCGCTGTGGTCGTTCCCGTCGTTGCAGATGAAGCTGCAGCTGCCTGATCAGACTCCGTCGCCATCGCTCCGTCAACAGCAGGTGTTGAGGTCACCGGTGACTGTGGTGCTGTCTCTGTCGCCTGACCAAACGTGATCGACTGGACTTTGACACCAGCAATCTGACTCGATGCGTTGATCGCATCGATGACATCATCGTTCGATGCCGTCACCGGGACTTTTTGTTGGAGAAAACTCGACTCAGCGACGTCGACTTTCTGCTCGTTCGCTTTCGCTTGTTCGAGTACCATCTGTTCCCGCTTCAGCGTCGCTTCTTTTTCTTGCAACGTTTGGTGTGTCGTATAGGTCGTATAACCGAAGTAACCAACCGCACCGAGGACGATCAAGATCGTTAGACCGAGGAGGATGAAGCTACTATAACGTTTCAATTGTCCGTCACCTCCTCGATTTCAGTCGTTACATTCGGATCAGTCGTCTCCGTCGTATCGGTCTCAGGAGTCGCTTCCGTCGAGCCATCCGTTTCCGATTCAGACGGCTGATCTTCTTTTGGTACTTCCGGATCAGCCTCGTTCGTCTCACCTTTGACGACTTCCGTCGGGTTGACGTTTAACGAGAATTGTCCGATATAACGGGGTTCTTCTGATTTGGCATCTTCAGACGGTGTAATTTCCGTCGTCGGGACTTCTTGTCCGGTCGTCGGATCAACCGTCGTTGTCGTGACGACGTCGGCCTTTTCATTCATCGTCCGTGTCGTCACACTCGTAAGATTCGTTCCTGAGAAGACTTTATCCGTCAGTAACTCGCGATAAAAATCGTTCAGTTCATCAAGTGTCTCGAACTGGGTCGTCATCGTCACGGCATGATCTGCACCGTACGCAAATTGAAGAATGTAACCGCGTTCCGGGAGATAACGGGTAATCCGCTCAAGTGTTGGTACAGCAGGACGAGGCGTCGTCTCAAGTCCTTCGACCGTCTGTTTAAGTTGTGCAACTTCTTGTTTCGCCGATTGATCCGATTCCGACTGCAGCTGACGAACGATCTGGATTTGATCATTCGTCGATTCGACGCGATCCGCGAATTGATCGGTTTGCCAGTAGAGATAGCCACCGGCGAGTCCCCCGAACAATAAGAGGATCAATGAAGCGACGAGTGGGTACTTCGGTGCTTCATCGTTTTCGGGTAACAAGTTGATGCGGTCTTTTCGCGGTGAAGCAAGACCAGCAAGCGGTAAGTAGGCTCGTGGAATCGACTGTCCGTCGATCGTCATCATGTCAGGAATCTCATCAAGGTTTAAATCGAAGTTCGACCGGAAACGCGTCGCCAGTTCATCTCGGAACGGGAAGTCGCCGGCAAGGACGACGTTCGTGATTTCCCGTCCTTCGCGCGCGAGCGAAAAGCGATAGAAATCGAGCACTCGTGAGAACTCGAGCAACATCTCGTCTAAGACGAGTTCAACCGTCGGATCATCCGAACGGTAACGATAATGCAATTGATCATCGATGACATTAACATCCCACGCGTCAGCCGCAAACGTATCAACGGAGCGAATCAGACGCGGCACGTGATCTTCGATGATGATCAACTGGTGGTTCGTTGCATTCGCATTCCAGATCAATAATGTATCGGCTTCTGTCGTGACCGGATGATGGGCTTCGATCCCGAAATAGGTCGCGAGTGGTTGAGGTTCAGCTGCGACCAGTCGTAAATGCTTTTGTTTGAACAGTTGCGTATATTGCTTCAGCGCCTCGTTTGGCGCGGCATAGAGCATGATTTCTCGCTTGCCGTCTTCTTCCAGAACCGTGTAATCAAAATACGGTTCTTCAAACGGCAAGACGATACTATGTCCAATTTCCATGAATAAGTAACCGCGGATTTGATTCGTCTCGATCGTCTCCGGGATATCAATTTTCCGAGCGAGAACGAGTGAACCATCGAGTGCCAGCACCGCTTGCGAGCCACGTGGTACTTTCAGCTTCGTCAGTAACCCGTCAAAGATGAAATCAAGCGAGGCTTCGGGTTGCAACCAGCCTCCTTGCAGTGTTCCCGGCGGCAGCGCGACGACTGCCCGGCGCTTGATGACGCCTTTTTTGACGACTGCACCGAAAATTGCGACATCGGTGAAATTAAAGTAAATATAGGTACCTTTACGCCGTTGCGCCATATGTACGTTCTTCCTTTCTTAAAGCAGTAAATCGAGGTACCACGACACCCAATCATCCGCAAAATAATATGTCAGTAATGTTCCGACAGCAATCGACGGAACGAAGGGAATTGGTTGTTTTCGTTTCACGCGCCCGAGTCCAAGTAACGTTAATCCAAGGACAGAACCGACGAATGCTGAGACGAACAAAGCAATGACGACGTGAAGCGGTCCAAGGAAGATTCCGAGCAATCCGAACAGCTTGACATCCCCTGCCCCCATACCACGCCGGGAAGCAAGAAAGATGACGAACAATAGAACGAATCCGACGATTCCACCAATAATTGGATTATACCAGTTTTCGAGTGGAGAAAGGTAGCGCACAATCAAGGCAATCGGCAAAAAGATGAGTAAAATTTTATTCGGGATCAGCATGTAGGCTAAGTCCGACATCGTCAGGATGAACAGTAGGCTTGTCAGGACGAGCGTCAATGCGAGTTCCATCGACCAGCCGAACTGCCAGAAGGCATAGGCATAGAGGATTCCTCCGAGTAATTCAAGCGCTGGATACTTGATTGAGATCGGTTGTCCGCAAGAGCGGCATTTGCCGCCAAGCAGTGCATAGCCGAGTACTGGCGTCAGTTCGAGCGGTCCTAAGACATGTCCACACGTCGGACAATGAGAGCGCGGATGAACGATCGACTCCCCGACCGGAACGCGCAGACCGACGACGTTCGTAAACGACGTGATGAGTAAGCCTAATAAGAAAAAATATACCGTGAAGACGATCGTCATGACACGACCTCCCTTTCAAAAAAGTTCAGAAAAAAACCCCCGAGGAGGGGGTGGTAATTATTACTTTTCTTTTACTCCACTGCGCTTTAATGCTGAAGGAGCTGAAGCACTAAAATAAGTATAATCTGTTGATTTACTAGTTAACGTGACTGCATATGTGTATGAACCATTTTTCTCAGTGACAACTACATATGAATCTTTATAGTCTGCATCAGAGTTCAATGCATCCTTCATATCATCAATATACTTTTTCAAAGAGTCTGTGCGTGGTGCTGCTGCAGTACCTTTAGTAACATCGTTAGCCACGATAGCGTCGTTATTGTCATTAACCCCAACTTTTACTGTTTCACCAGGCTGAACAGGATTCGAAGATGTATAAAGTTTTGCTGCAGCTACTAATTGCTTCGCATCCGAAACAACTGCATCCTTACGTGAGTTCTCAATCAATCCACCGATTGCGACGACAGCGATTGCTGCAATGATTCCTAAGATAACGACGACGACGAGTAACTCGATCAACGTCAACCCGCGCTCATCACGCATTTGTTTTGCATCTAACCAGATTTCTTTTAAACGTTCTACCATTACATTATGCCTCCCTAGTACTTTTTTACTGTTTTTGGCTAGTAGGTAATACTATCCAGACGAATACTATTATAGTAGCACCATATTTTTTGTAGATTATGTCTTTTTTTCACAACAGGTAAATGTTTTTACAATTGTCAACTTGCTTGGATATCCGAGTAAATTTTAAACATCGGTACGACGACGGCAATGACGATGACCCCAACGATGGCAGCGAGGACAACAATCAGCAACGGCTCAATAATCGACTTTAATCGGTCCGTCGTCGTCTCGACTTCTGTCTCATAGAAGTTTGCGACTTCCGTCAACATCGTATCAAGACGCCCTGATTCTTCGCCAATCGCAATCATCTGCGTGACGAGCGGTGGAAAATATTTGTTTTTCTCAAGCGGCTCGTGCATCGGAATTCCGCGTGACATCGCTTCATTGGCACTCGCAATCCCCTTCCGGATGATCCGATTCGTGACGATCCGTTCCGTGATGTCGAGCGATGCCAGGATCGGGACCGAAGCGTTCAACAATACTGATAGTCCACGCGTCATCAAGGCAATTTGCGATTTTTGGATCAATGGACCAAAGACTGGAACCATCAATAAGAATCGATCAAAGAATAAACGTTGCCGTTCGTTTTTTAAATTGAAATACAGTAAGCCAATCAATCCGAAGGCAATCAGTAATAGTACCCACCAATAAGCGACGAAGAAGTCGGATACTGCGACGACGAGCTTCGTGATCAATGGTAGTTCACTACCGAGCTGATCGAAGATCGATGCAAAGGTCGGCACGACGTTCATCATCAAGAAAACGACGACTCCAACGGCAACGAGTGAAACGACCGCAGGATAAATCAACGCCGAGATGACCTTCCGTTTAATTTCGTACTGCTTTTCAAGTTGAGTGACGATGTTATCGAGTGCTTCCTCGAGATTACCACTCGCCTCTCCCGCCATCGCCATACTGACGAAGAACGTATCAAAGACACGTGGATGCTTTTCGATTGCTTGCGAAAACTGGATCCCACTTCGCAAATCGTCCTCGACCTCAACGAGTGCCCGTTCAAGTGGTTTCGACTCCGTCTGCTTGCGTAGAATTTCCGTCGCCTTGACGATTGAGACACCGGACCGCACGAGGGTCGCGAACTGCCGCGCATACATGACGAGATGTTCGATTTTCGGTTTGGCACTGAGAAACGTAATCTCGGTGTTCAAGCCTTTCGATTCTTGTTTTTCAAGCGAGGTCACAGCAATCTGATCCGTCCGCAACCGTTCTGCAGCTTCTCGTTTCGTCAGTGCTGTAATCTTGCCTTTCTTTCGTTTGCCGGCAATCGTCCGACCTTCATAAATGAATACTGCCATGTGTTCACCCCGATATGTACGGTGATGCAGCAGAAGCCGGAATCAATCCCCGACTGACGAGATCCTGCAATGCCATCTGCATCGTCTGCATGCCGTATTGTTTACCCGTC
>Ga0308160_10002801_pt1 | contig 20390 bp, 21 predicted proteins | sample PhyFR1_FD_201036 | JGI IMG/M metagenome (GOLD analysis project Ga0308160, IMG submission 201036) | Phyllosphere microbial communities from UC Gill Tract Community Farm, Albany, California, United States - DLSLF.R1 | ecosystem: Host-associated > Plants > Phyllosphere > Unclassified | place: USA...
CACGGGCGCGGCCGTCAGCTTCGACCGTCCGTCCGTGATCATCCTCACCCGGTACGTGCGGATCCCGCAGTCCCGGCTCATCCCGGTGTCCCGCCGCGGGGTCCTCCGCCGCGACGCCAACCGCTGCCTGTTGTCTGAACTCTCTGAACGGGTGCGAGGGGCGTTTCTCTTCTTGTGTGCGGCACCCTCTTCACTGGTGGTCGCGGCATGAACCGGACGCTTGTCTTGAACGCGAGCTACGAGCCGCTGGCGGTGATTTCGTCCCGTCGTGCGCTGCTGCTCGTCCTCAACGGCAAGGCTGCGATGCTCGTCGAGGGCACGAGCCGCGTACGGAGTGCTTCAATGGACGTCGCTGAACCCGACGTGGTACTTCTCCGCCAGTACATCCACGTTCCGCGACGGTCTATCCCCCTGACTCGACGGGCCGTGCTGGAGATGTACGACTACACCTGCGCGTACTGCTTCCGGCCCGGGAACACGCTCGACCACGTCGTGCCGAGAGCGCGAGGTGGCACCAACACCTGGGACAACGTGGTGGTCGCGTGTCTTCGGTGCAACAACAAGAAGGCGGACCGCCTACTGAGCGAGCTCGGATGGCGGCTCCCGTTTGACCTGCGCGAACCCGCACCCAACACAGCCACCCTCATCAGCAAGCGCTGGCGCGAGCCCGGGTGGGACGAGTACACGGCGCCGTGGAAGCATTTCCCCGTTGAGCTCGCCGGGTAATAGAATGCTCAGCATGCCGTCGAGGAGGTTGAGGTGACTCTAGAGCCCGGACGGGACGTGTCCTCGATTGAGCCACCCCGGCTCGGCAGCGCTAGACGAGACCCGAGTGCGCTGACAGGGACGGTTTTCCTAGACGCGGCCCAGCAGCCGGTGATCGCCGTCGACCTGTTCTTGCGGAACATCTTTGCGGCAGGATCGTCCGCCAACTCGACATATGCCTACGCCGTCGACTTACTCCGCTGGTGGCGCTTCCTCGCCTCTCCTCAAGTGGACGTGGCATGGAACCGAGCGACGCGACAGGAGTTCGACGATTTCATCCTCTGGATGAAGGTGGCGACACCGAGACATGGTGGCGACTGGCGTTACGGAACCGCACCACGCGTGGCTGTGAAAGCGGGCTTCGCACCGAGAACCATCAACCACAACATCGCGACGCTGGCGTCCTTCTATCGCTTCCACGAAGAGCATGGCGACGGACCAATCAGTCCCGTCCCGACCCAGGGGCGCATCCACGCCCACCACAACCCGATGCAGCAGTTCATCCACGCTCACCGAGGGCCGGGAAGGCAAAGGGTGCCCGAGGAAGCGCCAAAGTCCTTGAGTGACTCGCAGGTAGCGGACCTCCTGAACACGATCAAGCAGGATCGGGACCGGGCACTCGTGGAGTTCTTCCTCAGCTCCGGGGCGCGCGCCAGCGAACTCCTCGGCCTTACCGGCGAGTGCGTCGACGAAGGACGACAGCGCATCTTCGTCACCCGGAAAGGCGGTGCGACACAGTGGCTCCCAGCCTCACCAGAGTCCTTCCTCTATCTCGTGAACTATCTCAAAGGGCGCGAGCTTCGCGAGGGTGAGCCCGTCTGGCTGACGCTTCGTGCTCCGTACACGCCGCTGCGCTACCCCGCTCTGCGAGCAGTCCTGCTCCGCTTGGAGACACAACTCGGCGTGCGGCATCGCCTCCACCAGTTTCGTCACACCGCCGCCTACGACATGATGTCCGACCCGGACATGAGCCCCCGCGACGTCCAAGAAATCTTGGGCCATGCCTGGCTGACCAGCACGCAGATCTACACAAGAGCTACGGAGGAAGAAGTTCTCCTCCGGGCAGCGGCACACTACCGACGTGAGCGTCCGAAGATCGCCCCAGTCGCTGCAGCGGCCGGCTACAACCGCGCCTCGCTCGAGAACATCTTTGGTGAGTCTCGTGAGCGCTGAACTCGTCGACACGGGGGCTCGGAGACGGTCGAGAGCGTCGAAACCGATCCGGAACGTCGCCGCCCCGCCGGAAGACATCCCGTCACCCCCGTCGAAGAGTCCTCCTTCGCCTTCGTGGCCAACCACTCGACTGCCGATGGATGAGGTAATCAGCCTTCTCCGCGACGTTCCCTTCCGCACAGAGCAAGCGAACCTCGCCCGAGAGCGAACGATTCGTGAGCGGCGCAGTCGCCGAACAATGACGTGGTTGCTCTCGTTCCCCGGCGAGTCGTGGCAGGAGCGGTGGGACGCGAGCGCAATCGAGAGCGCGGACGACTTCCGCCACGTGATCAGCGAGGCAGACAATACTCTCGTGAACCGTAAGAACACCGGTTCCGAAGCAATGGGCGTGAGCTGGCTTCTCGTCATCGACGTTATCCGTCCTTCCTACGAGTGGCTCTACCGCAACCTCCGCAAACTCCAGAAGCTCTCGGGTGTAGTATTGCCCGCCAGAGACCCCGAAGGCTTTGACGCACTCAACAACGCCATCCAGCGCCGATCAAAACGTCCGGAGCATGTGCAAAAAACCGCCTTCCCGCAGCTCGCACGCATCATGGTCCACACAGGTATACAGCGAGTGGCAGACGTCACAATTGAAGATATCCGCGAGGCCTACGAGATAGGCGCCCGCGTTCTGCCGACACCGCCCGGTGGCGAGATCTACAACGTCATGTCGTGGGCCCAGTTCCTGCCACAAGGATCGCCAACCACATGGGGCTCGCAGATTCGAGTCGGGCGGCTCACTGTGGAGCAGCTCGTCGACCGCACCGGGATCAAGAGCTCCACCATGCGTGACCTCTTCGTGGTCTACATCAAGTCCCGCGCCACTGGCCTCGATTACTCAACAGTCACCGGACTCGTGAACGCGCTCGTCGACAACTTCTGGTGCCACATCGAGGTCCTCCAGCCGGGCATCAATACCCTGCGCATCCCCCTCGAGGTCCTCGTGGACTGGAAGGAGCAAGTTCAAGTCATCCGCAAGGGTCGCCGCCAGGGACAGCCCAGGAAGGACCACTCCTCGGTCCTCATTGCGGTTCGGGGCTTCTACTTCGACATCAACGACTGGGCGCAGACCCATCCCGAACGTTTCGGACCAATCGCCGCTCCGAACCCCATCACCGCGGACGACCTTCGCGGCATCTCAAAGATCAAACGGAAGCAGCGCGCGCAAAGCCACGAACGCACTCGGGAGCGCTTGCCCCTCATCGAAACCCTCACCCTCTCAGTCGAGGACCGCCGAGCGTGGCACGCGGCGGCACTTGCCGCTGCCTCGGATGTCGAACTCGGCGAAACCTTCGAAGTCGACGGCGTCAGTTTTCAACGCACGACCAAGCGAGCAGGCGCCGTGGTCAAAGGCTCCAAAACTCGAGCCGTACTACCGCCCATCTGGGTGCGCCGGCACGACACCGATGTCGTCTTTGATGCGCGGCTTGAAGAGGACCGCTCGTTCTGGCAGTGGGCAATCGTCGGTGTCCTCAAGGAGACTGGAATCCGCATTGAGGAGTTCGAGGAGCTCGCCGTCACGAGCCTCTCGCAGTTCACGGTCCCTTCCACCGGCGAGACGGTCCCGCTGCTTCAGATCGCTCCATCCAAGACCGACAAAGAGCGGGTCATACTCATGAGTCCAGACCTCGCCGACGTGCTGTCTTCGATCCTGGACCGGATACGCGATGAACACGGCCTAGTCCCACCGCTCGACCGATGGGACCCTCTTGAGAAGCAGGTAATCCCCGCCTCACCACTGTTGATGCAACGCATCGTCAATGGGCGTCGCGTTCCGATCAAGCGTGGCTGGGTCGCTGGAATGCTCAACATCGCAACACTCGAAGCCAATCTCCGAGACGGGGCCGGCCGGCCCATCCGCTTCCAACCCCACGACTTCCGACGACTCTTTGCCACAGAAGCAGTCATGTCTGGTCTTGCTCCCCACATCGCCGCAAAAGTGCTCGGTCACGATTCACTCGACACGCTGCAGCAGTACGTCGCGGTCTACGATGAGGACGTCTTCCTCCACCACCGCCAGTGGATCGAGCGGCGGCGCCGCATGCGCGAGGACTACGCCATTGAGTACCGCGAGCCGACAGACGACGAGTGGCAGGAGTTCCTCGCCGACTTCGAAGAGCGCGACCTCGAGTTGGGCTCCTGCGGACGAGCGTTCGGCACGCCGTGTGTGCACGAACACGCGTGCTTGCGCTGTTCACTGCTCCGCGTGAAACCGGACCGACGCCCGAATCTCGTCGCGAGAATTGAGAACCTCGAGAAGCGTCTGGCCGAAGCCCGACGCCGCAGCTGGAAAGGCGAGATCACAATGCTCGGGCTGAGCCTCTCCGGAGCGCGCAGCAAGCTCACGGCGTTAGACAAGAAGGTAGGGCTGGGCCTTCCCAGCCTCCGCCCCGGGCTTTAGACACCTCCCTCGGTAGGGGCCTGCTCGTTCGCTCTCCACCACACGCCCGGACCGACTCGTGCCTCGTATCGCACGCCGCCGGCTTCCTCAGGGATCGCCGCTGTTGGCCAGAGAATCTCGCCGACGCTCGACTCGAGCTTCGCAACAGTCTCAAGGTCTGGCCAGGTTCGGCCCTCCAAGATCGCGCGGAGCGTTCCCGGAGCAACATCTGCGTCACGTCCGAAGGCCCGAATGCTTCCCTCGCCGATGACGCCGCCCAGGCGCAACGCGAAACGACGCGCGTACTCGCCGGCTACCACTTCCGACGGCGCTGACGGCCAGTCCGGCGTCAGCTGATTTGGGCGCTTGCGTGAAGTACGAGGCACGTCGGCAGCGTAACCCCGGCAACTGACGTGTCAGTGCTTCGTCTTACGCTAAGGGCCCGGCATCGGGCTAGAGCAAGGGGGCAAGGGTGACCGGAGGAAGCAACGGGGATGGGGCCGCCGTTCCCACCGCGGCCAAAGACCTGCGCAAGCTCATCACGAACCCCGTGAAGATACACGTGGCGAGCTGGTTCCTCGGCGGCGTGCCCGATGACATGGGCGCGTTCGTTGGCTGGGAACTCGTCCGCGACGGCGACGACTTCATGGGGCGCAGTGAGGAAAGTGTCGCCGGTTCGAAGCCGAACCTGGTCCGGTGGTCGCGCTTAGGGCTGGAAAACGACCCTTCGGACGAACGTGGCTATCAGCGCGTGGTCGAGCGTCTGTCGAAGTACGACGAGATCGGACCGGCACCAGGCTCATGGGAGAGGGCAGTCCGCTTGCAGCAGGCGCTTCTCGAACGCCATCCGACAGAGGCGGTGCAAGCGCTTGCGGGGTTCCGGGCCCTAGTGGTCGGGACGGAGGAAGCGAAGGACCTCCCTGCTGTCCTTGCTGGAGCGACCGCTGGACTTCGTGAGGTGGTCTTCCCCCACGCAGCGATGTATCTCGTGGAGTCCACGGAGCGTCTCGGCCGACGGTACGGCGTCGCGCGCGCGATGCTCAACGTCGGCGACCGGCCACCGGAGCCCACTGCGGACGGCGACACGTTCACGTCCTCGTTGAAGCTCATGGAGGACATCAACGTCGGGCTCGGGGCGTACCTCGAACCGCTCGTCACGAGCCTCAGTCCGCATGTCTGGGCGACAACCGCGCCCAGGCTGGGCGGTGTGCTCGTGTTCACCTTTGGAAAGGCCGTCGAGCCTCGCCCGCTGCTCGACCTGGACCTTCTCGCGCTGTCAGAGCGGTCAGCGCAGATCGAGCCGTTGCAGGACGTGCGGGACATCCCGCACGCGGCGTTTAAAGCAGCTCTCCGGTGGTGGGTGGATCGGCTCGACCTGGTCTTCTCGCACCTCACGCAGCCAGCGAACTACGTCGTCGACGGGCAGTACCACCCGCCGTCCGCAGTCGAGCGACTACTTACCTTCGAGCAACTGTGCCGCTCCGTCCAGATCATCGGATCTTCCCGGGACGGGCACGCTCGGCGGCTCGCCCTCTTCCACACCCTCGACTCACTCGCCGGCCTCAATCGCACGCTCACACGGGACCGAGCGACCACCCTCTCGAAGATGGAAGCCGTCCTTGCTGACCTCGAAGCGATGCTTCCGGTGGACGTGCAACCCGTGCTCCTGCCGCGTGCCCGCGCCGCAGTGCAAGCGCTCCGCAACGTGCAGGACGGGTTCTTCATGCCGTCACGGGTCCGCGACGGAGGCGTCATGCTGCCCGACAAGAACGGCAGCGACGTCTTCGTGCCGCTGGCGACCGCGGCACGAGAATGGTTGACCGCGCTCCGGAACAGCCAGCACGGTATGGACAAGACCCCGACTGCGCGCACGAGAGCGTTACTCGCTGCTCACACCGGCGCTCTCGACCCACGGATCACGGACCTCGCGTGGCTCGCTCTCCTCGAGGTGCTCGCTCATCCAGAGCTCTTGGTGCGGCGGGAGCGTTAATCGCTCCTCCCCGCAGCGCGCGAACCATTTGCCGGCAACCTAGGCGTCAGCATTTACATTGAAGTGCTCCGGAATGAGCAGGACCAGGGTGACGACATCTGCCAGTTCAGGCTGAGAGTTCTGGTCGAGCTCGATGGTCGACGCCCTTGGCTCGAACTACTAACCCCCGGCTTTCCTGACCTCCTGGTTGAGCGCGAGGACGTGCGGACTCAGGCGCGTGCGTGCTGGCTGCAACGCGGATACCGACTCGACGTCGTTCTGTAGTCCCTGCATCGTTATGCCGACACCTGCCAGGTCCTGACGACAGGCCGGCCGGCCACGTACTGCGCGAGGGCTCGCCGGTTCAAGCGTCGGAAGTACGGCTCCCTGTCGGCCTGTTCGCGGTGAGGTCCTCCCAGCACCCGGCGAACTACCCCCTCGTGTCGGGGGTCCCCATTACCGTGGACTCATTGGGGTACAGACACTTCGCCACGACGGCGGCACCGCGATGGGCGGCGCTTTTGAACTACACGGGTGTAACACTGCATGTTGTGGTGGCGAGTTCCGCGTGGCACTATATGTAGTGGCCAGGTGCCGTCCGATGGTCCTGGGGTTGGAGTTCCGATGGAGGAGAAGTCATGACGCTGATGCAGACCACTTCAACTGCTCGACAGTTCGGATCGCTCGAGCAACTGCTGGACAGTGGGATCGCTGCCCTCGACATCACGCAAGCCGAACACCGGGCGGTCGAACGCCGGTACAGCGCCCTCGGTGCGGCGTTCGAAGAGCACTGGGAGCAGACCCGCTCCACGAACACCGTGTTTCCGCAGGGATCGTTCAACCTCGGGACCGTGACCCGGCGCGTTCACCACAACGACGACATCGACATCGACTTGGTTGCGACCCGTGACCTGGGGCGGGAGAGCATCTCGCAGATTGAGCTCAAGCGCGACGCTGGCCGTGCGGTTCGTCTGTACGCCAGCGACTGCGCGCCGAAGCCCGTCGTGGAGGAGAGCGACCGTTGCTGGACCCTCGGCTTCTCCGGCATGCACATGGACGTGCTGCCCTCGCTTGATGACGAGGATCGCTGCGGAGGTGTTCTCATCACCGACCGCAATGTCCGCGCGTGGCAGCGGTCCGACCCGCGCGGGTACGCGGACTGGTTCCTCTCGCAGGTCGCGCCGGAGCTGTCCGAGCTGCGCCACGAGTTTGCGAAGAACACGGACGTGGAGGACGTGCCCGAGTTCGCCGTGAAGTCGGTTCTGCAACGCGTGGTGCAGGCCCTCAAGCGGCACCGAGACATCTACTTCACGAACCGCCTGGGCGACCGGCCTTCCTCGATCATCATCACGACCTTGGCGACGCACGCGTACGCGGAAGCTGGTCGGGTGGACCTCTACGACGCGCTCCGCTCGATGACGAAGGCGATGCCGCGATTCCTCCGCTCGGATGCGTCTGGCTGGTACCTGGCGAATCCCGCGCAGCCCGAGGAGAACTTCACCGACTACTGGAATGAGGATGCGCGGCTTCCGCGGCATTTCGAGCAGTGGATCGATGCGGCGATCCGGGACTTCGACGCCATCGGTGCGCAGAGCGGGTTGCACAACGTTCTGCCGAGGCTTGGCCAGACGTTCGGTGCCCGCGCCCAGGAGGGAGCGGTTCGCGCGACCGGCGGGGGACTGTACGCGGCACGGAAGACGGGCTCGCTCGTTGCCCAAACGGCGTCCCCGGCCGTCGCTCCGCGGCAGGTGAAGCGCCATGGTTTCTTCGGCGGGTCGCTCTAGAGTAGGGCTCGCAGCCCAGGCGATCGCACTCCGGAGCGCCTACCCGGACAGCCGGCCAATGCTTCGCGATGGCCGCCTAGCATGGTCCTCCTCGCTTCGGCCTACGCCGGCGAGTTGCTCCTACGAGGTGCGGCTTGAAGCGCGTCCATACAGGCAGGCGGAGATCTTTGTTACGTCTCCGGCGCTGCAGACGGATGAGCAAGGACGGCTCCCGCACGTGTACGACAACGGCGCGCTCTGCCTCAACCGAGCCGGGGAGTGGCGAGAAGGTCACCTCTTCATCAACACCTGCGTGCCGTGGACGCTGGAGTGGTTGTTCTTCTACGAACTCTGGCTCGTCGACCATGTGTGGCGCGGGGACGGGATCGATGAGACCGATCTTCGGGGTCAAGCGGCGATCCTTCACCCCTACGTCGCGCCGACGGCTCGACGCTCCACCGCGGGCCGGTGACTACGCCGTCGGGTCGTCTGGGGAGTCTTGTCGAAGCGGTCCCGGCAGGAACCGGTCGATTTCGCCCTCGCTGAAGCTCATCTCGTCGTCCACTCCGAGCGCCTCCTGCGCTCGCTTGTAGGCGGCGGGACTGGTATCAGGGGCGGTCCGGTATGCCTCGTTCGCCTCATCGGAAAGCCGGTCGCGACGCCGCAGTACCTCATCCGGAGGAACCGCACTACTGATGATGTCTGCCATCAGCAGCTCATAGCGGTTCCGCAGCTCGAGAAATCGCTTCGCGGCCGTGCGGTGCGCTTCAGCAGAGCGCGCCGGATCGAAGCTCAACTGGAACACGGCGAAACCCGCAGATGCGACAGCGAGTGCCACAGTGGCGATCTTCCAGCCCAGCTCATCGGTGCCCAGGACGATCGTCACTCCGCCGAAGGTGAGCGCGCTGAGGACGATGTTCACCCACTTCGCCGCGGTGGCGAAGGTGCTGAGCCGTTCACGCTCCTTCTCATGCGTCTTGTGGGTGTAAACGAGGCGTCCGTAGGATTCTCGGATCATGGCCAGCTGCGTGTCCTGCATCGGGCCCCCTTCCTTTGAAGCCGAGCATCCCATATCGGGTCGGTCGAATCAGACGGGCAGCCGGTCAGACCCGTCGAGGCACTCCGCGTCGTAGCTCTCGTCAGCGGGATCCGGGTGCGAGACGTCGCGGGACTCCGCTGTTCAGGAGGATTTGTGGCGAGACCAAGAGATCGGCGAGCGCCTCGCGACGTGCTCGAAAGTCGGTTGGGCCAACGCGACGCAAGTCTGCCAGGAGCAGCCGTTATTGCCCCGCTCGGTTCTCTCTTGGTCGGCCTGCTCACGTCAGCGCGGACGTCAGTACTCGCGCGAGGACAGCGTTTACTTGCAGGATGCCGCAGGGAACGAGCGAGCTGCCTTGCGGGCCGGGCGCTCGTTCTTTGCAGTTGCGTCAGGCTCCTCGTACGGCCTCTCTAATCTCTTCGAGCCGCTCGCCTTGCCCGCCGATCTGCTCGAGCTCATGCGCGAGCTGCTCCAGCTCGGCACCGCCAGCCATCGTCCCGGTGAGCTCCGGAAGAGTGAAAGGGATGCGATCGAAGTCATCAACATGCGTCGTGTTCCACTAGCCCAGCGGCGACTTCACCAGCGGACAACTCAAGCGTGCAGTGCGGGCATATCGGCATCGCCCGTCGTTCGCACCCACACGTGTGACATACGGGGCACCGATGTCCACCACACGCGTCGTGATGATTTCGAGGTGTTGCTAAGAAGGGCGCCGCGCAGGCTTCGTTGTTGCATTCGACGAGCTCTTCATCCCATTGCTGGGACCCGAACCGGTAGGTCGGGGTGATGACGCTGAAGAAGTGAAACCCTTCGTAGTCGGGACGTAGCTCGATGCTGAGGTCGCTCCGCGCCTTGCCGGTGCCGTACTGGAGACCAGCTTCGGTGCGTCCTCGTGTCGTGCCGCTGGCGTGCGCAGTTGCCGCGAGTCGTGCCAGGTCGGGTTGGTGAGAACCTCGGGGCGGCGTGTACAAGGTGCTGTCGTTCGAGATGGCCGCGACGACTTCTCCGCGATGGTTGGTGACGACGATGAGCGTCGGCTCCGCGGTGAGAGCGGCCGCTCGGCGAATGACTGCGTGTCGGGACGCTGCTGTGCTGGCGTGGAGCTCGGCCAGGAGCTGTGCGGTCACGTTCCCGGTGAAGAGCTCGTTCAGGACGACGTCGGAGATCAGCACGTGGGACGCGAAGCTGTTTGCCACGTTCTCTTCGAGGCGGTGTCGTGTGAATTCCGGGAGCACGCCGAGCACGTCCAAGGCCCACGTATCGTCGGTCTTCTGCAGGTGGTGGCCGTATTCATGCAGAGCGGTGAAAGCGTCGCGTGCTCGGGAGCGTGACCGGCTGACCTCAATGATGGGCGGGTCCCACCGGTAGCGTCCCGCATACTCGCAGTCCGTCTCGATCGTACGATTGCCATACCGGAAGGCAATGTGGCGGCAGCGCTCCAGCGTGGTCAGTGCATCATCGGCGAGGTCGCGCAATGGGGCATCGTCGTGGTCGCCAGCGATTTCGAGCAGATAGTTGACCGCCCCCACAGTGTGCTCCGCGCGGAGCCAATCTTGGGGGTCTGGGAGCAGCGTCAGCGGCACGTCAGTCCTCCAGCAGGAGTGCGATGGCGTCTCGGATCGCGGTGCGTCGGCGGTCGGCGACGCTCGGCGTGCGCGCAGCGAGTGCGAAGCTGCTGCGCACGAGATCACGGGCGGCCCGCTCCCCGCGTCCTGTGTGGGCGGCGACGGCGAGCACGCCGTCCTTCACTCGGGGGTCCTGTAGCGAATCGGTGATCCAATCCTGAGGGGCCTTGAGTGGCTGCTTCACCACGTCACCGAAGGCGTCGACGACGAGGCGCGCCTGGTCGGGCGTCAGGGTGGTGTCATTCGTCCAAAGCGCCAAAACCGTGGCGGTGGGAAGCCCGGTGCGCTCGGCGAAGACTCGAGGAGTGACGCCGGCTGCGGTGAGTACCTCGCGGTCGACGACGACATCTCCGTCTGCCTCTGATGGCCACTCGATGTGGCATAGGTCTGCGAATGTTCTCGCAAGGCGCCGGAGTACGTCGGTGTCGCCGCTCACTCCGGTAGCGAATTGCGGCACCGGCGCTCCGCGAGTGCCCCGTCGAAGCGCGACCACGTCATCGTCGGTGGCGGCTTCTCCGATGTAGCGGTGCAGGAGGAATCGCCCCATCCCGGTCTCTAACCGATACCAGACCACCAACGGTGCGCCGAGCCGGTCCGGACCGGTGACCGCTTCGCTGGGGCCTGCGTCCGGGACGTCGAAGGTAACGGGCATCGCGAGGACCCAATCGGAACGAACAGCCGTCAAAAGGGCCGCTACCGGTTCGCCTCCGTCCCACGACAGCAGCCACATCTGGCCGGGTGCGGGATCGGCGTCCGGTTCCGTGGTCCATCGTCGCCGGGCGGCAGCCGTCAAGGCAGGCGGCGGTTCAGCGAGGGAGAGGGGGTGCATCAGCGGTCCGATTTCGTGGCGAGCAAAGTCTGTCAGCTTAAAGGACGCCTCTCGTTGAGGCGCAAGTCCTATGCGCGGATGGGCTCAGATGTAGACAAGTCCATCCCAGAACGCCTGCAATTCCGCTGCTGGGGCGGCGGGCAGTGGTCCTAGGAACGCGTGGATGGGGGTCCGCGTGAAGTCGTCGCGCCAGAGCGCGTGTTGGTGACGTGAGTCGATGACCCCTGCCTTGTCGAGCCCGCACGACGGTTCCGCGGCGGACGGCAGCGTGTAGGGCGGCTCGTGTTTTCCAGACGCTGACCGGCCGAGGACGGTGATGACTTCAGTGCCTGCCTGCACCACGGCGCAGGGGCGTGTGGAGTCGCGGTGCGCGTCACCCTTCGGGATCCTGGTCGGATCGGCACGGTAAATGTCTGCAAACTCAGGTTCGTGCATTGCAGTACCGTACCGTGAGCAAGCCTCATTGCGTCGCCCCTCGTTCGAGGCGCAACGGGCAAGCACGGCGGCGACGGCGAGAGCGGATTTCAGGGTGAGCCTGTTCGCGCCGGTGACGCGGGTGCCGACGAGGAACGTGAAGGACCACGAGGTCGAGCTATAAATCGTCGTTACCTTCGCCGTCAATCAGGGATCCGAATGCAAGGTTCGTAAGAACTACGGATGCACCTGTTCGTTTCCGCGCCAAAGGCCCCGCGGCAGGGGTGCGATCTCGATGTCGTCAGTCAGTAGATTTGAGAGTGGACAGAACATCGCGTTATGGATGCTTGTGCACGGCCAACCAAGGGTGGATCAGGACCTTCGGACGGTAGTCGGGGCCTCGGCTGCACTATCCGGCGGTCCACCCCCTCTCTGGTGGGCGGCCGCTGGATCGCAGTGAGGTGCAGCCGCAGCAGGGACCGGTTCGGGGCGACCAGCTGGGCGCTGAGGCTCAAGCCGGTGCGTTCCGAAGTGAGCCGATCAGCGGTGCGAGTCGAGCGTTGCTGCCGGGGACGGCTCGGCCGTCGTGGGCGGGCGGGCGGGGAAGGGTGCTCCTGTCAGATGAAGTACGACTCCCATCCTTCAGCCGTATGGTGTCGCAACTCTACTTTCTCGGCGTCCGGCATTGCCCACTCGAAGACGCGCAGAACTCGCTGTTGAAATGCTTCGTCGACTTCTTCGTCTGTCATCCGCTCAGTCAAGTATTCTTGAAATGCGTCTCCGAGGTAGATCCAAGCGCAGGTGAATGCGTCAAAGACGATGCCGTCGGATTCTTCGTCTCCCAGCGCCTGCGTTGACAGAGCCGTGAGTATCAGTCCGTACCACAGTTCCGGCTCGGTTAGAGCTGACACTGCCGCAGCGATGGCGAGCAGCACGTTCTCCCGCTGGGCGTCCTCGTCGGTCCGATCGCTTCTTTCGGAGAGGAGGTCAACGTGAGCGCTGTAGTCCAGCGCATCCACAGCAAGCCGGCTCAGTGCATCCTGCTGGACTTGAACGTCACGCGAGCCGTTATCGACGGCGCCCGGGAAAGCATCACGGCGCTGCAATGGGATGTGGAGGAACTCCACGACGCACTCGAGGGCGTAGCCGGTCAAGCGCCACTGCGCATTTGTTTTCGACTCCGCAATCGGGGCGTGGCTGAGAATGTCGCGCGCCTCCGCGTAGGATCCCGTCCGCATCAGGACGTCAGCTCGCAAGGCTGTCGCCGAAGCATCTCCGCGACGTTCCGCCTCAGCGTAGTGCTCCTTCGCCGCCTCAGATTCCCCGGCGTTCCAATGCGCATTCCCCTTCTCCCGCCACCAGTACGACCGATCACGGTAACTGGGATCGGCGTCAGCGGCACGCTCGTACAATTCGATCGCTTGCGCCGGGTTGCTGTCCCTGAGGAAGTTTCCGGCGTTGTAAAGGCCGTGGCTTGGCTCCATCCAGGTCTGGGTGGCTTCGCTGAGCTCGTATGCAACGCGATCTCGCAAGTCGAGGTGCCCGAGGGTTTCGGCATGCAGTGCGATGGCGGCAAGTACGTGCATGCCATTCGGATGCCCCTCCACCGTCACCGTTCGCCTCACCAGGGTCATAACGCTTGCTTCGTCTCCGAATTGCAGCAACGTGCCGACGGCGGCCGGCAGAAAGATTGCTTCCGGCAGTATGTTCGATTCTGCGACACAAGACTTGAGTAGGTCTGCGCACACATCGCGTGCACCTCCATGGGCTGCTGCGAAAGCAATCGCGCTGACGATATCGGCGGCAATGGAGCTGGGCGTGAGTAATCCGGGGTGAGACCATGTGAGCTGTCTTGCCGGGGTACCGAGCAATTGCACCTGAACGAACTCGTCGGAGAAAGCGACTGCCACATACGGCACTTCTGGCTCGATGTTCACGACACGGATGTTCGAGGGTCGCCCCTTGAGAAGATCGCGAACTTTCGCCTTGACCGGTGCAGTCGACCCCCCGTAGAAACTGGTTCCTTGCAGAACGACGTGCAAAGGAAGATGCTGCGTGAGGCTGCGAGCTCCGCGGTATGCCCGTACTTCTTCCACGAAAGAGGAGACGATACTTTCGTCAATCTGGTGCTCGCCTCGAACAAGTCGGCTTTTGGTTCCTGGGTCTGCTTCCCACGGGAGTAGATGCGCCCAAGTGCACCACAGCGTCTCTGATGGCCGGTGTGCCACGACGACCAACGTTGGACTCGCGAGCGACGCCCAGTAGTTCATCGTGGAACGTTTAACTGGGCGACCCGGGTTCTGCCCTGAGCCCTTGCTGGTGGACTTCATTTGCACATTGAACTCGAGTCCAGTTGCGGCAGTGCCATCAAAGATCTCTACTCTGAGGTCTATGCCGTAGTCCTTGCTCTGCCCATGCGTCAGCCACTCATCGGGAAGCATCGATTCAAACTTCCGCTCGGACCACGTTTCCATCGAGTGGTTCGACGGCCTTGAAGGCATCTCGTTTGGCATGGGCGAAGCGTACGCGTCACTCAGCTCGTCGTGCATCCGGCGGCGTCGCGCTGCGAGCCGCCATTAGATTGCTGCTGCAACGCGGTCGGGTAGATCATCACAGATGGGTACGCGTACGAAGGGGGCCGGGAACCTCACCAAGGCACCGGGCGAGACGTTCACCTACAGCGGTGCGCAGCGGGTGACCTCGTCCACGGTGGACGGCCTCCCAACCCGGTACGAGTACGCGGGTGCGGATGTGAACAAGCTGCTGTCGCAGTCCACGGACGGGGGTGCGGAGTACGACCACACTTATTCACCACCGACCAGCATGGACTTCCCGTAATCGCCAGCCGCACCGTCGCCGGCGCGGCAACTGAGTCAGTGATTAGCGATCGGGTGACCGGGTAGCCGTTGGACCCGCAGACGACGGACGGGGCCACGAGGGATTACCTAAACGGGACCGGCGCTTAAGTCAGCTCGGTAGGTTGTGGCGGAGGTCGTAGCCGGTGTCGGCGAGGAACTGCAGCCGGTTGCGTACTTCTTGTAGTGATGCTGCGTCGTCGGCGTTGCGGTAGTCGGCTCGGAGGAGCGTGTTGGCGGTGATGATGTCGTCGGTCCGGTCCGTGTAGCCGGAGGCTGCTGCGGTGAGGAAGACGGTGGGGTCAGCTGGTCGGATGAGCTCAGTGCCGGCGAAGCCGATCGTGTCGGGTTCGAACCCGAGTGCGGCCATGTCGACCTCGTGCTCGGTGAACGCGACGACGCGGTAGGGCATCTTCCGCTTGCTGATGGCCGGGTAGCCGGGCCGGTCGGAGATGGCGCGGCCGGAGATGCGACATTCGGCTTCGATGAGCCGTTCCGCTTGCTCGATGATCGGCAGGTCGGACGTCCACCGGGTCCGAACGCCGCCTGGCCCTGGGTAGCAGGCAATGGCGAAGTCCACGAGGCCACTGACCAGCCGGGATTCCCACCCGCTGTCGGTGCGGTGCACGCGTTTCCCGAGTCGTGCGAGCGCGTCATCCACCTGCCCGGGAGTGAGCCCTGCCCGCACCAGTCCATCGAAGGTGGACCCGTTGACGGCGAGCATGCGTGCGACAGCGAAGGTGACATAGATGGGTGCGGCGTCTTTCCACCGGTCGCGCACGCCGAGTACCTGCTCCCCGTCAATCCATACCCGGCGCCGGTCGACATCGACGAGCAGCACACTCTCGGTCTGTTCCGCGAGTGCGATCTGTGTCACCGTCACGGTGCGCGGTGCCAACAGCAGCAAGTCGACGTCGGCTTCCTCACCGCGTGGCCGTTGCGTTAACGAGGGGAAGCGTGCGTGGCGGCCGTCGGCGAGGCGGATCGTGTCGTGCGACTCCACGACCGCGCGGAGCCCCGCGAGTTTCAGCACCGTGAGGGTGTTGGTGAGGTCGGTGGTGTCGCCGAGCCCGTACGGCATCGTGATCTGCGGACGACCGGAGTATGCCGCGGCCACCCATTCGAGACCTGGCCCCATCAGCTGCGCTCGCCTGTGGTGTCGGGTCGGGTGAGGGCGATGAGCCAGCGGGTTTCTTCGAGGAACGGTTCCCACCCGGTGCGGGTGTCGCCGTGTGCTGGTTCGCAGATGTTGCCGGTGTCGGTGCTGCGGATGATGACCTGCCGCAGCTCGCTGCTGGGCGGGTCGCGGAAGAACACGTGCCCGTGCACCCCGGTCACGTCGTAGGCGACGTTGAGGAGGAACAGGTCCGGGCGGCTGCTCATTGCCGCCACCGTCGTCCGCGGAACAGGGCGATGATCGTCGTCAGCGGCCGTCCTTCCCGCATCCAATCGAGCGGGGTGAGGACTCGGTCGTCGACGGTGAGGAAGTCGAGGGGTGTGGTCATGAACTCCGTCATCACTGCCGCGTCGAGGAGCGGTTGGGGTGCTGCCGCGTAGAGGACGTCGAGGCCGGGCAGTAGCGACGACGGGTCGCCGAACTCGGGGAGTGCGGGCTTGACGAGTTGCCAGTCGGGGATGCGTTCTTCGCCGTCGAGGTCGAAGCTTGTCAGCCGGCACGAATCGAACAGCTCACCGACCTCGTCGATGCTGATCTGCAGGGCCGCGGCGACTTCTGGTTCAGTGAGGGTCGTGTTGAGGAGGTTCCGGCGAATGCGCGCTTGTGCGGTCTGCCACCAGTCCTCGGGAACATCAGCTGGCCCGACAGCGGAGTGTTCGGGTTGGCGGGGGATCTGTCGGCCTTCGTCGGCGTACGCGGAGAGCTGTTCGCGGGTGACTTCACCGCGGGCGTACATCCATAACTGTGACTGCCAGGGCATGTCATCCGGGAACCCTTCCAAGTAGCCGGAGTGGATCACCGCCCGGACGGCTTTCTCCCGCTTCGCGATCTCGGAGGCGGGGATGAGGAGGGTCTGCACGATGCGTTTCGCTTCCCGCACCGCCGGCACGGTCAGGTCCGACAGGACCGTGTTGGTTCTGTCGTAGAGCTCGTATCCGGGGGCGGTGTCGATGGGGCGGACGAGGATCTGCGCCAGGTGCGCTTCCGGGTGCTCGGTGTCCTCGAGGAGGACGTGCCCCCAGAGGATCCGGTCGTTCGAGAGGTGCATGGACACCAGACGCATCATCAGCAACTACCTCCAAAGGGTGGCCTGAGCAGGGCGGGGTTAGGGCTGCGGGAAGTCGGCGGTGGTGCGGCCGATGCGGTCGGGTGTGTAGCGGAGGAGGAACCGCATGATGCGGTCCGCTTCGACCATCGCCGGCACCGTCGGTTCCTGAATGTCGGAGTTGACGTTGGTGAGGTGGAACCAGGGCGGTTCGTCGGCGTGGTCGATGAGGATCGTCGGCGGTGGATCGTCGGGGTGGTCGGGGTCGGTGAACATGACGGAGCCGAAGAACCGGGTGTCGTCGTACGCCAAGGTCAGCGACAGCAGCTGCAGCATCAGCCCACCCCGCCCTCACCGCTGCCGGGGTGCCAGCGGAGGTCATGGGCGAGCTCGGATCGGAAGTGCAGCAGCTGGCGCAGCCCGTTCACCGCATCCGTGTTCGCGGCCACCCAGCTGTCGGAGTAGAGGACGTGCGCGGTGATGAAGTCGTCCGTGCAGCACCCCTCAGCGCCAGTCAGGACGGTGGTGTCCTGCGGGATGACGACCGACACTGTCGCCTCATCCGCGGTGACCGGCTTGTAGCCGAGCGCGGCCATGTCGGGGTGCTGGGCGAAGAACGCTGTCAGCCGGTTTGGCGGGACGATGACGCCGGACTGGTGCGCGGCCCATCGGTCCGACATCACCCCACCCAGCGCAATGAGCTGCTCCGCTTGCTCGTCGATGGTGGTGTCGCGGCGCCAGCAGGTCCGGATCCCGCCGTAACCCGGATACGCCGCCAACGCCCAGTCGACCAGCGCGGGCCGGTCCCTGGCCTCCCACCCGACGGGCGTAGGGAACACATGCGTCCCAAGAGCAGGCATCGCAGCGCGCACCTCGTCGAGTGGGATGCCGATGCGGTCCGCGATAGCGCGTGTGCCGCCGCCGTGCAGGGCGATGGTGCGGGCGATGGCGAACACGGTCCGCCACCCCGGGGTCACGTCCCGCTCCATCGACGAGCCGTGCACCTGCTTGCCGTCGGCCCAGACGCGTTGCCGTTTCCCGTTCACAAACACCAGGTCCGGGTAGCGGCGGGCGAGCGAGAGCACGCCGCCTTCCGACCCGCCGGGGATAACGATGAGGTCCTCGGTCCGTTCAGCTGGTGTGCCGTCGTCGTTGATCGTGGCGGTCGGGTTCGGGGTGGACAGGAACCCCGACCGGCCATCGTCGAACCGGAGCCGATCGAACGCCTCCACACGAGCGGGCATCCCCGCAGCCGCCAGCGCGACCAAGGTCTGCGTGATGTCGATCGTCCACCCGAGCCCGAACGGCAACGACAGGATCGTCTGCTGGTGTCGGATGTCCTGCACCCACTGCCGGTCACCCATCGACGCCGTCGCCTTCCGGCCCTGACGGCCGGCGCGAATCACGGCCAGCAAGCCGCGGGTCGTCCTCGGAGAGACGCTCCAGACCCAGCCCGGACGCGTCGAGGATCGCGTTCTCGGACTCCTCCGTCGCGACGAACGACCCGATCTGCGCGTTGACCGCGATAAGAGTCCCTATCCGACTCCGCGCATCCAACACGACCGCAGCGACCTCCTCGTCGGTGCAGTCGGAAGTGAGCTCTGGCTTCAACGGGTGCAGGGCAGGGAACTCGAGCTGCTGCACCGGCGGATGCCACTTCACCCCGACCCGCAGGACCCGACCGTCCTCGTCGTTGCGGTAGAACATCGACCCGAACGGATGACCCTGGTCGAGGGTGAGGTCCGCACCGTAGAGGGTCCAACCGACGGCCGCGTAGGTCGAAGCCCACCGTTGCACGGTGAGGGCGCCGAGCCCCATCTTCAGGCCCGGGATGAGAGCTTGGCCCCCCTGAACCTCGGCGTAAAGCGCGGTCAGGTCCGGGGGACTCTGGTCGCGTAAATTTGACAACGGGATCCGCGCCAAACTGACACCGCTGTTTTTATTCATCACAGTTCGCTCCCCGTTCTGCGAGACGATGTCCTCCACTGCGGGCTGGTCAACGCGCGGTCACTCGTAAACGCCCGAATCATGCTGCTCCCCAGAGATAGCTCAACAGGCGGTCATCGCTGCCCTCGAGATGCCGTAGCAGTAAAGCGACCACGGGCATCGGCCCGTGCCCCTTGAGCAGCCAATCGCGAGGGGAAGTCGACGAGTTGTAGTTCCTGCTGAGTTGGGGGTCATCAAGCGTCATCAGGCCGCGTACGAGAGCAGGAGGCGCATTCCTGGGGATGGCTCTCACTACGGTGCTCAGGTGGGGGCTGATCAAGCTTGCGCTATCCTCCGCAACGTCGAATTGCCAAGCGGGGATCAGAATCGTCTTATGGCCGAATGCCCACAATTCGCGATCGTCGACCAGTCGTTGAATCTGCTGCTCGGTTTCTCCGAGCAGACCGGCGATCTCTTTGACCGAATACGCGGTCACGGTGTCGAGGGCGCTCATCCTCACCGCAACTGCCACAAGCTCCTCCCGGCGAAGGGGACCGGACCCGACGAAAGCTGCCTGCAGGTCAGACGAGCCGAACCACTGGAGCATCAGTTCCCGGTGAATCGACGACAGCATGGACGGGGTGCCGTAGAGCCGAAGGAGCTCGGCGATGTCGGACAGTGCGCGAACAGGATCAAGCCCGAGGGCTTCGAGGGAGGCCGAGACCTCAGCGAGGGCGATTGCGCGCGAGGGGCGACCAGGCCCGGTGCGCGGCGCGGGTGTCATGCTCATCAAAGTAGTATCCATTCGGATACTGCGCTAGAGGCGCATCTTTGCCAGGTTCGCGGAGTGCATGTAACGCGGGAGCCGAACCTCCACGCGTTCCGCACGGCACTCGACAAGGTGCGCGTCGATGCCAACGTGAGCTACGAGCTGCTTGCCGAGCGAACCGGGCTCCACCGGCTCACCGTGCTTCGGATGTTGCGCGGTCACCGTGGCGGCTCGCTCGAATCCTGGTGGCGGATCGCGACTGCTCTCGACGCAGACTTCGCCCAGATGATTCGACTCCTCGACGAGGCCTGAAGCGCCGGAAGGCCGGGAACCCTGAGCGCTCCGACTCGTGCGAACCGCTAGTTCAGACAATGCGCCTACTGCGGCCGGAACGCCACCACGATCGACCACGTGCAGCCCAAGTCGCGCGGTGGTCGGGACTCGTGGGAGAACCTCGTCGCGTGCTGCCTGGCGTGCAACAACGTCAAGGGAGACCGCACTCCGCGGGAGATGGGCTGGTCGCTGCGCTTCCCGCCGAAGGCCCCGCACGGATCGGCATGGGTGGTGCGCGGCATCGAGCGTCCGCAGCCGGACTGGGACGAGTACCTGGTCGCCGCGT
>Ga0308160_10002802_pt1 | contig 20382 bp, 20 predicted proteins | sample PhyFR1_FD_201036 | JGI IMG/M metagenome (GOLD analysis project Ga0308160, IMG submission 201036) | Phyllosphere microbial communities from UC Gill Tract Community Farm, Albany, California, United States - DLSLF.R1 | ecosystem: Host-associated > Plants > Phyllosphere > Unclassified | place: USA...
CCCTCCCGGGGGGGGGGGCGCGCCCCGCCGCCCCCCCGCGCCCGCGGCCCCCCCCGCCTCCAGTCCGACGTCCGCGCCCCGGCCCGGCGTGCCCGATCAGGCGGGCAGCGCCGCCTCGATCGCGGCGATCACCTGCGGTGCATCCGGCTTCGTCGTCGGGCGGAACCGCGTGACCGTGCCGTCCGGGGCGACCAGGAACTTCTCGAAGTTCCACGTGACCCGCCCGGCCTTGCCGTCGGCGTCCGGGGTCTCCTTGAGCGCCTGGTAGAGCGGGTGGGCGCTCTTGCCGTTCACCTTGACCTTCTCGGACATCGGGAACGTGACGCCCCACGTGGTGGAGCAGTACTCGTCGATCGCCTCGGACGAGCCGAGCTCCTGCAGGAACTGGTTGCTCGGGAAGCCCAGGACCGTGAAGCCGCGGGGGCCGTACTCCTTCTGGAGCGCCTCGAGCTGCTCGTACTGCGGAGCGAGGCCACAGCGCGACGCGACGTTCACGACGAGCACCGCCTTGTCCGCGAACGCCCCGAACGTGGTGTCCTCACCGTGCAGCGTCGTGATCGCGATGTCGTCGAAGCGTCCCATGTCCCAAACGTTATCCCCAGCCCTGCTGGTTCGCAGGGTCGTCGTCCAGCCAGACCGTAGGATCGTCCCCATGTGTGGAATCGTCGGCTACGTCGGCAGCAACAGCAGCCAGGACGTCCTCCTCGGTGGTCTCCGTCGGCTCGAGTACCGCGGCTACGACTCGGCGGGCATCGCCGTCGTGGACGGGTCGCACGAGCTCGCGTCCGCGAAGAAGGCGGGCAAGCTCCAGGCCCTCGTGGACGAGCTGGAATCGCACCCCATCGCCGACGGCGGGACGGGCATCGGCCACACCCGCTGGGCGACCCACGGTGGCCCGACCGACGGCAACGCGCACCCGCACCTGGCCGACGGCGGCAAGCTCGCCCTCATCCACAACGGCATCATCGAGAACTTCTCCGAGCTCCGCGCCGAGCTCGAGGCCGAGGGCGTCGCGTTCCTCAGCGAGACCGACTCCGAGGTCGCGGCACACCTCGTCGCCCGGTCGTTCCGCGCGACCGGTGACCTGACCGCCGCCATGCAGCAGGCCGTGCAGCGGCTCGAAGGGGCGTTCACGCTCCTCGTCGTCCACGCCGACCAGCCCGGCGTCGTCGTCGGCGCCCGTCGCAACTCCCCCCTCGTGGTCGGCCTCGGCGACGGCGAGAACTTCATGGGCTCCGACGTGGCCGCGTTCGTGGCCTACACGCAGCGCGCCCTCGCCATCGGGCAGGACGAGATCGCCACGATCCGCCCCGACGGCGTCGACGTCATCCACTTCGACGGCACCCCGGCATCACCGAGCGAGTTCGAGGTGAACTGGGACGCCTCCGCGGCCGACAAGGGCGGCTGGACGTCGTTCATGGCGAAGGAGATCAGCGAGGAGCCCGAGGCCGTCGCGAAGACCATCCTCGGCCGCGTGCACGACGGTGCCGTGACGCTGACGGACCTCGACCCGATCGCCGACCGCCTCGCGCAGGTCGACCGCGTCATCGTCATCGCCTGCGGCACCGCGGCCTACGCCGGCATCCTCGGCAAGTACGCGATCGAGCAGTGGGCCCGCGTCCCGGTCGAGGTCGAGCTCGCGCACGAGTTCCGCTACCGCGACCCGGTGCTGAACGACCGCACGCTGGTCGTCTCGATCAGCCAGTCCGGCGAGACCATGGACACGCTCATGGCCGTGAAGTACGCCCGCGAGCAGGGCGCCCAGGTCCTGTCGATCTGCAACACCCAGGGCGCCACGATCCCCCGCGAGTCCGACGCCGTGATCTACACGCACGCCGGGCCCGAGGTCGCCGTCGCGTCGACCAAGGCGTTCATCGCGCAGGGCGTCGCGCTCTACCTGCTCGGGCTGCACCTCGCCACGCTGCGGGGCACGCTCACGGCCGAGCAGATCGCCGAGCAAGTCGCCGAGCTCGAGGGCCTCGCACCGAAGCTGCAGCAGACCATCGACGACGCGTCCGGCATCAAGGACCTCGCCCGCTGGATGGCCGACACCCGGAGCGTCCTCTTCCTCGGCCGCCACGTCGGCTACCCGATCGCGCTCGAGGGTGCCCTCAAGCTCAAGGAACTCGCGTACATCCACGCCGAGGGCTTCGCCGCCGGTGAGCTCAAGCACGGCCCGATCGCCCTGATCGAGCCGGGGCAGATCGTCTTCGTGATCGTCCCGTCGCCGCGCGACCCGCGGTCGCTGCACCCCAAGGTCGTCTCGAACATCCAGGAGATCCGCGCCCGCGGTGCCCGGGTGATCGCGATCGCGGAAGAGGGCGACGCCGCCGTGCTGCCCTTCGCCGACGAGGTGCTGCGCATCCCGCTCGCGACGCCGCTGTTCGAGCCGCTGCTCGCGGTCGCACCGCTGCACATGTTCGGCATGGAGCTCGCCGCGGCCAAGGGCCTCGACGTCGACCAGCCGCGCAACCTCGCGAAGTCGGTCACCGTCGAGTAGTCGCACGATGATCATCGGCATCGGTGTCGACGTGGTCGACCTGGAACGGTTCGAGCGGGTGCTCGACCGGACGCCCGCGATGCGCACGCGCCTCTTCACCCCGTCGGAGCTCGTCCGCGACGGGGAGCCCCGGCCGATCGCGTCGCTCGCCGCGCGGTTCGCGGCGAAGGAAGCGCTGATCAAGGCGTTCGGGTCGAGCGCCGGGCTGAGCTGGCAAGACCTCGAGGTCGTCTCCGACGACCAGCGGAACCCGTCGCTGACGCTGCGCCAGGGGGCGCGCCAGGTGGCGGACGGGCGCGGGGTGACGAGCGTGCACCTCTCGCTCTCGCACGACGGAGGGATCGCGACGGCGTTCGTGGTCCTCGAAGGAACAGGGGAATCTGCGTGAGCGCGTTCACCGGCATCACGGTCGACCGGGAGGCGCTGATCGCCAACTTCGCGACCGTCGCCGAACAGGTGGCACCGTCCGGCGTCATCGCGGTCGTCAAGGCCAACGGCTACGGCCACGGCGCAGCGGAGTCCGCGCAGGCGTTCGTGGACGCCGGCGCGGAGTGGCTCGGCGTCGCGGACATCGACGAGGGGATCGCCCTCCGCCACGCCGGCATCGACGAGGGCGTCCGCATCCTGGCGTGGCTGCACGCCCCCGACGAGGACTTCCGTCGCGCCGCGCAGTACGGCATCACCCCGGCGGTCTCGAGCGTCGACCAGCTCTCCGCCGCCGCCGACTCCGAGGTCCCCGCGGTGCACATCTGCGTCGACACCGGCCTGAGCCGCAACGGCGCGGTCGAGTCCGAGTGGGCCGAGCTCTTCGCCACCGCCGGTCGCCTGGCCCGCAGCGGCAACCGCACCCGCATCGAGGGCCTGATGTCGCACCTGGCGAACGCCTCCCGCGCCGACGACCTCGACCAGGACGCCGCCCTCCAGCGCGCGCTCGACGGTCTCGCTGCGAACGGCATCGTTCCCGACATGGTGCACCTCGCCGCCAGCGCCGCGAGCCTCGCCGTCGCGGAGACCCGGCACGACGTCGCCCGGGTCGGCCTCGCGCTGTACGGTCTCAGCCCGTTCCCCGACCGCACCTCGGCCGACCTCGGGCTCCGCCCTGCGATGCGCGTGACCGCCGCGGTCCTCCGGACGGTCCCGGTCCGCGCGGGCGAGGGCGTCAGCTACGGCTACACCTGGCGTGCGACGACGGACACCCGGCTCGCGGTGATCGGGCTCGGCTACGCGGACGGCTTCGACCGCGACCTCGGCAACAGCGTCTCGGTGCGGATCGGCGACCGCACCTTCCCGGTCGTCGGTCGCGTGGCGATGAACGCCATGCACGTCGACATCGGCGACGCCGACGTCCGGATCGGCGACGAGGCCGTGCTCTGGGGCGACCCGGCGAACGGCGACCCCGCGGTCGAGGACTGGGCCGCCGCAGTCGGCACGATCAACTACGAGGTGGTCGCCCGAGTCGGCCGCAGCGTCGAACGGAGGACCTCGTGAACGCGCCGCTGCGCCGAGCCCAGATCGACCTCGACGCCTACCGCGCCAACCTCGACCTGGTCCGCGAGTGGATGGACCCGGTCGAGCTGATGGCGATCATGAAGGCCGACGCATACGGGCACGGTCTCGAGCCGATCGCCCTCGCCGCGGTGGACGCGGGGATCCGGTGGATCGGCGTGCTCACGGTCCCCGCGGCCCTGCGTCTGCGGTCGATCGGCGTCGGCGAGGACGTCCATCTCTTCACGTGGCAGCACGACCCCGCGCTGGACTTCCGCGACGCGATCGACTCCGCCGTCGACCTCGGCGTCTCGAACGTGCCGGAGCTGCAGCGGGTGATCGACGCCGTCGACCAGCGTCCCGCCCGGGTGCACCTCGGCTTCGACTCCGGCCTGCACCGCGACGGTTCGACGCCGGACGACTGGCCAGCCCTCGTGACCCTCGCCCGTGACGCCCAGCGTGACGGGCGCATCGAGGTCGTGGCCGCCTACACGCACCTCGCCGAGTCCTCCGACGACGAGGACGCCTCCGCCGTGGCGCTCTTCGACGACGCGGTCGAGCAGGCCGACGATCTCGGGCTCGACATCCCGACGGAGCACGTCGCCGCCTCGCTCGCCGGGCTCGAGCGCAAGGAGTTCCGCAAGGACATGGTCCGGATGGGCGCGAACCTGTTCGGCATCCCCGGTGCCGACGGCGTCTCGGCGGCCAACCTCGGCCTCGAGCCCGTGATGACCCTGACCGCGTCGGTCGCGAAGACGAAGCGCGTGCCCGTCGACACCGGTGTCTCGTACGACTACACGTACCGCACCACCGCCGAGACCACCCTCGCGCTCGTCCCGGTCGGCTACGCGGACGGCGTCCCGCGGCTCGCACAGGGCCGCATCGAGGTCGCGATCGGCGGCACGCGCTACCCGATCGCCGGTCGCGTCGCGATGGACCAGTTCCTCGTGGACGTCGGCGACGACGACGTCCGGGTCGGTGACACCGTCGTGCTGTTCGGCACGGGTGAGCACGACGAGATGACGGTCCTCGAGTGGGGCGACGCGCTCGGCACCATCGGTGAGGAGATCGTCTGCCGGATCGGCACCCGGGTGCCCCGCGTCTACGAAGGGCACCGGGTCGAGGGCCACGTCGCCGAGTACCTCCGGGGCGAACGGTGACCGACTCCCACGTGCTGCTCGACACCACCGCCCGGACCACCGAGGAGATGGGTGCACTCGGTGCCCGGCTCGCGGCCGTCCTCCGTGCCGGTGACCTCGTCGTCCTGACCGGTCCGCTCGGCGCCGGCAAGACCACCCTGACCCGGGGGCTCGGCGCAGCGCTCGGCGCCCGCGGGCAGGTCTCGAGCCCGACGTTCGTCCTCGCCCGGACACACCCGACCTCGGCCGGGCCGGACCTGGTGCACGTCGACGCCTACCGGCTGTCCGACCCGGTGGAGCTCGACGACCTCGACCTCGACTGGGACGCCTCGATCGTCGTCGTCGAGTGGGGGCGTGGGTTCGTCGACGGCATCTCGGACAGCGTCCTCGACGTCGAGATCGTCCGCGCGACCGGTGCCGACGACGCGGTTGCCGGTGACGACAGCACCCCGGACGACCTCGACCCGGACGACGTCCCCGACGAGCCGCGCCGTGTGGTCGTCACCGCCTCCGGCCCACGCTGGGCGGACGCCGTCCTCTGACCCTGCGGTCTGCTGCCGTCCAGCCGCCCTCGCGAAGATGCAGTGTGCCGACGCTCATCGTGACCGCCCACCCCGACCCCGACTCGTTGACCCACCACGTCGCGCAACGACTGCGGGGCGCGTTGCCCGAGGGGACGGCGGAGATCGCCGACCTCGCCGCCGAGGGCTTCGACCCGCGCTTCACCCTCGCCGACCGCCACACCTACCGGACCGGCGAGGACGCCCCGACGGACGTCGTCACCGAACAGCGGCGCATCGACCGGGCCACCGACCTCGTCCTGGTGTTCCCGGTCTGGTGGTGGTCGCTGCCGGCGCTGCTGAAGGGGTGGATCGACCGTGTCTTCGTGAACGGGTGGGCGTTCGACGTCGGCGGCGACGCGGGCATGCGCCGGAACCTCGGTCGGCTCACCGTCCACATCGTGCCCGTCGCCGGGGACGATGCCGGTGTCTACGACCGGCACGGGTACCGCGAGGCGCTGCAGACCCAGCTCGAGCACGGCGTCATCGACTTCTGCGGAGCGCGCCGCGGTGCCACCGTCTTCGTGCACGAGTCCGAGCACGAGGACCCGGCGGTCCGCGAACGAGGAGTCGCCGCTGCCGTCGAGGATGTCCGGCGCGCGGTCGTCCGGGACGACGAGCACTGACCGGGACCGCCACCAGAGCGGCGCTCGATCGGCATCGAGCAACCGCGCCGCCGCTTACGATGGGACCGTGCTGCTCGCGATCGACACCTCCGCCGGAACCTCGGTCGCCGTCGTCGACCCGGGCAGTGGGCGGGCCCTCGCGACCCGCAGCACCGAGGACAGCCGCCGCCACGCCGAGGTCATCGGCCCGTTCCTCGCCGAGGTCCTCGACGAGGCCGGCATCACCCCCGCCGATGTCTCGGGCGTCGTCGCCGGCATGGGGCCGGGGCCGTTCACCGGCCTGCGCGTCGGCATCGCCGCAGCCCGCACCTTCGCCGCTGCACGCGGCGTCCCCGTCCTCCCGCTGGTCAGCCACGACGCGGTCGCGGCCGACCAGGACGGACCCGGTCCGTTCGTCGTCCTGACGGACGCGCGTCGGCGCGAGGTCTACTGGAGCGCCTACGACCAGACCGGCACGCGCGTCGCGGGTCCCGGACTCGCCAAGCCAGCGGACCTCGACGAGGCGATCCGCGCCTCCTGGCCCGACGCCGTGGGCTGGGACCGCGTGACGGCCCTGTCCATCCCGTCCTGGAGGCTCGGCGCGCTCGCCGCAGACCGGCTCACCTCCGGCGCGCCCTTCGCCGAGGACGCGCCCCTCTACCTCCGCGATCCGGACGTCACGATGCCGGGTGCGCCCAAGCGGGTGAAGCAGTGACGCTGCCCGACGGGCTGCGCCTGCGGCGCGCCCACCCGCAGGACCTCGACGACGTGATGTGGCTGGAGCACGCGTCGTTCCCGACCGATGCCTGGTCGGCGTCGCAGATGTCCGGCGAGCTGTACTCGCCGCACGGGTACTACGTCGTCGTCGAGACGACCGAGGGCGGGGCGCCGACGATCGTCGGGTACGCCGGGCTCTCCTCGTTGGCGGGCAACCCCGTGGCGGACATCCAGACGATCGCGGTCGCGGCGGACCAGCGGGGGAAGGGCATCGGTCGGGTGCTCTTCACCGAGCTCCTCGACGAGGCGCGGCGGCGTGGCGTGCACGAGGTCTTCCTCGAGGTGCGCGCCGACAACCCCGTGGCCCAGGCGATGTACACGGCGTTCGGGTTCGAGCGGATCGCCGTCCGCCCCCGCTACTACCAGCCCGACGGCGTGGACGCGTGGGTGATGCGGGCGGAGCTCGCGACGACTCCCGACGTCGGCCCGTCCGGCGTCGGCCCGTCCCGCGTCGGCCCCATCGGACAGGAGGCCCTCGATGGCTGAACCACTCGTGCTCGGCATCGAGACGAGCTGCGACGAGACCGGTGTCGGGATCGTGCGTGGCAACACCCTGCTCGCGAACGTCATCGCGTCGAGCATGGAGGAGCACGCGCGGTACGGCGGGGTCGTCCCCGAGGTCGCCGCACGGGCCCACCTCGAGGCGATGACCCCGACGCTGACCGCTGCGCTCGAGCAGGCCGGCGTCACCCTCGACGAGCTCGACGCCGTCGCGGTGACCGCGGGGCCGGGCCTCGCCGGGGCGCTCATGGTCGGGGTCGGCGCCGCGAAGGCCCTCGCGGTGGCGACGGGCAAGCCGCTCTACGGCGTGAACCACCTGGTCGGGCACGTCGGCGCCGACGTCCTCCGGTCGGACGGGTCCGAGATCGACCTGCCGACGGTGGCGCTCCTGGTGTCCGGCGGGCACACGTCGCTGCTGCTCGTGCAGGACCTCGTCGGCGACGTGGAACTGCTCGGCGAGACGATCGACGACGCCGCGGGCGAGGCGTTCGACAAGGTCGCGCGGCTCCTGGGGCTGCCGTACCCCGGCGGCCCGCAGATCGACAAGGCCGCGGCGGACGGCGACCCCACCGCGATCCGTTTCCCCCGCGGCTTGACGCTGCCGAAGGACATGGCCGCGCACCGCTACGACTTCTCGTTCTCCGGACTGAAGACCGCCGTCGCCCGGTGGGTCGAGCGCTGCCGTGACGAGGGGCGCGAGGTCCCCGTGGCCGACGTCGCCGCCAGCTTCCGCGAGGCCGTGGTCGACGTGCTCCTGACGAAGGCGCTGCGTGCGTGCGATGACACCGGCGTGCACCGGCTCCTGCTCGGCGGCGGCGTCGTGGCGAACGCCCGGCTGCGGGCCGTCGCCGAGGAGCGCTGTGCTGCGGCCGGTGTCGAGCTCCGCATCCCGCCGTTCGACCTCTGCACGGACAACGGGGCGATGATCGCGGCGATCGGCGCCCGGCTCGTCGCCGAGGGGCACGCGCCGAGCGACCTCGGGATCGCGGCGGACTCGACGCTGCCGGTGACGACCGTCCAGGTCTGACGCTCGCGGGCCGACGCCGTTCCGCGTCCGGTCTGCGCCGTGCTCGCGTCCGGCCCGCAGGGGAGTGTCTGTGGGAGGATTCACATGAGGCGCCGACGACCGTGGCGCCGAGAGGGGTGGACGGTGTCCGATCAGAACCAGTGGCCGAAGCCGGGCGAGACGCCGGACAGCAACGCATCGTCGGTGCCGTCGAGTGCGGCCCAGCCCGAGTCCGGGCAGCCGCAGCAGTACGGCGCGTCCGCTCCCGAGGCACCGTCGGCAGCGCCGAACGACCCGTGGGGGCAGTCCGGCCAGCAGGCGCACCCGGGCTACGGCGCCCCGCAGGGTTCGAACCCCTACGCCGCACCGCAGAACCCGTACGCGGCGCCGCAGCAGCCGCAGAACCCGTACGCCGCGCAGCAGCCGCAGAACCCCTACGGCGCTCCGCAGCAGCAGAACCCGTACGCCGCGCCGCAGAACCCGTACGCGGCCCCCGGCCAGCAGAACCCGTACGCCGCCCCGGGCCAGCAGAACCCCTACGCGGCCGCGGGCTACCAGCCCTACGCGCAGCGTCCGAAGACCAACACGCTGGCGATCCTGTCCATCGTGTTCGGCCTCGGGGCCATCCCGCTGTTCTTCATGGCGATCCTGCTGGGTCCCGCCGGCGCGATCCTCGGCCACCTCGCCCTCGGCCGCATCAAGCAGACCGGTGAGAGCGGGCGCGCTCTGGCGCTCACCGGTGTCATCGCCGGCTGGGTGATGACCGGTGTGTGGATCCTCTGGATCATCGGGCTGTTCGCGTTCGCCTCGATGGGGAGCTCGTACTCGAACTACGACGACTACGGGTCCGGCGCCTTCATCGGCTGACCAGGACCCCGGCGACCCGCTCGCACAACGAGGGTCACCCCGAACCACGGATCGCCGCGGTTCGGGGTGACTTTCGTTGTGCAGAGCGCGAGCGCGCCCGCGCGCCCGCGCCGCCGCCCCGCGGCCTAGCCGGCCACGTCCCCCAGCCGCTCGCACAGGATCGCGGTGTGGCGTCCCTCCAGGCGGGTGAGCACGAGCGTGACGCGCCCCCGTCCCCGCAACCGCAACCGCTTCCGGAACTGCGCCGGGTCCACGTCGACCCCACGCTTCTTGATCTCGACGGTCCCGATGTCGTCCGCTGCGAGTCGCGCGGCGAGCTGCTTCACGTCGAGCGGCATCGTGTCGAGCACCCGGAAGCCCTGCGCGAACGGTGTCGTGACGGCCCGGTCCGAGGTGACGTACGCGATGCCGTCGGAGAGCATCCGACCGTCGAGCGACCGGGCGAGGTCGCCGATGAGCCGCGCACGGATGACTGCCCCGTCGGGCTCGTACAGGTACGCGCCGAGCGGGCCGACCTCGACGTCCGCGGCGTCGGCGTCGCCCGTGAGCTCGGCGATCCCGTGCGGCCCGATGACGGTCGCGGCACGGCGGACACCGGGACGGGCGAGGGGGCCGAACCAGAGGGCGAGCTCGACGACCTCGCGGTCCACGGAGGTCCACTGCGCCTCGGCCGGGTCCGGGATGAGGTCGCGGTCGACGCCCGGCCCGAGCTTCACGCCCGTCGGGGTGGTCTTGGCGGCGGCGAACACGGTGTCGAGCGAGGGGGACCAGTCGTCCGGGTCGGCGAGGCGCTTCGTGTTCGCGTGGCCGGAGGTCCGGCGCGCCGGGTCCATCCAGACCCCGTCGACGCGGGACAGGTCGAACGAAGCGGCGTCGCCGAGCTCCACCCGTGCGGAGTCCCAGAGCGACAGGTTGTGCGTCGCGACGGCCGCGGTGACCTCGTCACGGTCGACCGCGGTGACCTCGAGGTCGAGCGCCGCCATCGCCATCGCGTCCCCGCCGATGCCGCATCCGAGGTCGGCGACCCGGGTGAGCCCCGCGGCGGCGAAGCGTCCGGCGTGCTGGGCGGCGACCTGCAGACGGGTCGCCTGCTCGAGGCCGGCCTCGGTGAAGAGCATGCGGGAGGCGAAGTCCCCGAACTTCCCACGGGCCTTCTGCCGGAGCTTCGCCTGCGTCAGGACCGCCGCGACGAGGCCCGGATCGTGTCCTTCGGAGCGCAGTCGTGAGACGACCCGGACGATCTCACCACCGTCGGACACGGCCGGGGTACGGTCGAGCAGGGCCATCCCCTCGGGGGTCAGCAACTGGGCGAGATCGGCGGCTTCCACCCGACGATCCTCCCAGGTCGCCGAGAGCCCGGTCGGACGTTGGCACTCGGATTGACCGAGTGCCAACGACGCCCTAGAGTTGGGGCGGTTGGCACTCTCCTGTGCGTAGTGCCAACACGGTTTTCATCTGTACCGAGTCAGTACCGAGAAAGAAGAGGTCACCGTGGCCGTCAGCATCAAGCCGCTCGAGGATCGCATCGTCATCCGCCAGGTCGAGGCGGAGCAGACCACCGCTTCCGGTCTGGTCATCCCGGACACCGCGAAGGAGAAGCCCCAGGAGGGCGAGGTCGTCGCCGTGGGCCCGGGTCGTATCGACGACAACGGCAACCGCGTCCCGCTGGACGTCGCCGTGGGTGACAAGGTCATCTACTCGAAGTACGGCGGCACCGAGGTCAAGTACTCGGGCGAGGACCTCCTCGTCCTCTCGGCGCGCGATGTCCTCGCGGTCATCGTGCACTGAGTCCAGTACACATCGAGAACGCCCCGTTCGGCTCCGGCCGGGCGGGGCGTTCTCGCGTTCCGCGCCGGGTCGGCGGGTCCAGGAGGCGCGGCTCGGCCCCGCATCGTCGGTGCCCGTTCCTAGGATGGTTCCGTGAGTGAACCGTCCCCGGCGCGCCCGGCCCGCAGCGAGGCATCCGTCGGCGTCGTGCAGGCGATCATCGCGTACGGGCTGTGGGGACTCATGCCGCTGCTCTTCGCGGCGATGGCCCCCGCCGGCGCGTTCGAGATCGTCGCCTGGCGGATCGTCTTCGGGCTGGTGTTCTGCGCGATCGCGATCGCCGTCACCCGCTCCTGGCTCCGGACCCGCACCCTGATGGCCCAGCGTCGGGTGATGCTCGTGATGGGCCTCGCGGCCGTGCTCATCCTGGTGAACTGGACCGTGTACGTCGCGGCGACGACCACGGGCCACACGGTCGAGGCGGCGCTCGGGTACTTCATCAACCCGCTCGTGACGATCGCGCTCGGTGTCGTGGTGCTCCGCGAACGCCTGCGTCCGCTGCAGTGGACCGCCGTCGGCATCAGCATCGTGGCCGTCGTCGTGATCGCGGTGGGCTACGGACAGATGCCGTGGATCTCCCTCGTGCTGGCGTTCTCGTTCGGCCTGTACGGGCTCGTGAAGAAGCGGGTCGGTGGCACGGTGGACGCCCTGAGCGGCCTGACGATCGAGACCGTGTGGCTGCTGCCGATCGCCGTGGTCGCCCTCGTGGTGCTCGGCGCGACCGGCCTCGGCGGCGGGGTGACGTTCACGAGCGAGGGCTGGGTGCACGTCCTCGTGACGGTGCTGACCGGGCCCGCGACGGCCGTGCCGCTGCTGCTGTTCGCGTCGTCCGCCCGTCGGGTGAGCCTGTCCACGCTCGGGCTGACGCAGTACCTCGCGCCGGTGATGCAGCTGCTCGTCGGGGTGGTCGTGCAGCACGAGCCGATGTCGGGTGCCCGGTGGTTCGGCTTCGGGATCGTGTGGCTCGCCCTGGTCATCCTGACGGCCGACTCGTTCCTGGCCGCTCGGGCATCGCGGCGCCGGGCGGTGGCGCCCACCGCGGCCGAGCCGGTCTGACGGGGCCGACCCGCGCCTCCAGGGCCCGCGTCCTGTCCGCCTGCCTGTCCGCCTGCCGGCCCGCCCGTCGGGCCCCGAGTCTCGGCCCGGCGGACAGATTCGCGCCGTGTCCGCCACGGAACTGTCCGCGCAGCCGAGTCTCGGCCGGCTGGCGGCGGCGCCCCGCCGGCGCCGCCGCCACCGCACGCGACAGCGCCCCGCGGCCGGGCCGCGAGGCGCTGTCGATCTGGTGCTGCCGACTACTTCTTGACCGAGCCCTGGATCGCGCTCTGGTAGACGGGCTTGTTGTCGCCGTCGAACTTGTAGATGCCGATGTAGGCGCTCGACGGGTCGTTGTTGTCGTCGAACGGACCGATGCCCGACGGACCCGTGTAGTGGATGTCCTCACCCTTGTCGAGCAGGGCGACGCAGTCCTTGAACGTCGAGCACTCCGTGCCGCCGTCGGCACCGGACACCGCGGCCATGTTGGCCTGGATGGTGCCGGAGTCCGTGCCCTTGCCCTTCACCGCGGCCAGCGCGGCGAGGACGGTGGCGTCGTACGACTCAGCCGCGTACGAGTAGTCGGCGAGGTCCTTGCCCGACGACTTCTTGTAGTAGGCGGAGAGCTGGGCCTTGAACTCGTCCTTCGGCGAGGCACCGGGGATGGTGCCCTGCGCGCCGGTCAGCGTGCCCTTGTCGAAGTCCTTCGAGTAGTCCGCGGTGTTGCCGTCGGACATGTAGATGCTCGACATCTTCGCGTCCTGCGACTTCAGCTCCGGGATGATCGACTTCGTCTCGTCGAAGGCCAGGACGACGATGGCGTCCGGCTTCGTGGCGAGCGCCGCGGTCACCTCGGAGGAGAAGGTCGTCTGGCCGGGCGGGAACTCCTGGCCCTTGCCCTTGCCGCCGTAGACGACGGATCCGCCCGAGTCCTCGATCGCCTTCTGCACGGTGTTGCGGAGGCCGGTGCCGTAGGTGTCGTTGAAGACGAGGAACGCGACCTTGGCGTTGCCGTCACCCGTGACGAGCTGGCCGAGCGCCGATCCCTGCACCGAGTCCGGCGGAGCGGTCCGGTAGTAGTACGACGAGTAGCCGGACAGGTCCGAGGCGGTGTTCGCGGGGGAGATCTCCACGATGCAGTTGCTCGTGAGCTGGTCGATGACGTTGAGCGTGACGCTGGAGGACTCGGCGCCGATCGCGACCGGGACCTTCGCGTTCACGAGCTTCGTCGCCGCGGAGCTCGACACCGTCATGTCGTTGCTGTCACCGGAGTCGGTGGCGGGGTCGATGGTGACGTCCTTGTCGAGCACACCGCCGGCCGCGTTGATGTCCTGCACCGCGAGTCCCACACCGGACTCCGCGGGCGGGTTCAGGTACGCGAGCGAACCGGTGAGCGGGAGGATCGTGCCGATCTTCAGCGCGTCGGTGCCCGGGGTGTCGGGGGCCTTGCAGCTCGCGGCGGGGTCCTTCTTCGCGCCTCCCGACGCGGAGGAGGACGGTGAGGTGCCGCCGCTGGTGGTGGAACAGGCGGCGAGGAGGAGCGCCGCCGCTCCTGCCACTGCCAGTGCCGTGGTGGCACGGGTGGTTCTGATCATCCGTGGAGCCCTTTCTCTGCGCGGAACCTCAGGTCCCGCTGGGGATGTGAGAGAACGTAGGGTCACGGTGTTTCAGCCGCGTGACGGGGCGGTACGCAAAGTGTTTCGTTACTCAGCCGTGACGCGAGGTCTGCGGAAACCCGCGGGTCTCGAGCCCATGGCCCGGGCGCGGTCGACCGGACCCGCGCAGTCCGGACAGGGACGTCGGCCGCCCGGGTGGGGGCTGGCCGGGGTCAGGCGTCGAGCTCGGCCTGGGACCGGAGGACGCAGAACTCGTTCCCCTCGGGGTCGGCGAACACCACCCAGCCGCCGCTCGCCGTGCGTCGGTCGGCCAGCTCGAGCGCACCGATGCCCCGCAGCCGGACGACCTCTTCGTCGCGGGTCCGGTCGGTCGGCCGCAGGTCGAAGTGGATGCGGTTCTTCACGGCCTTCGCTTCCGGCACCTCGATGAAGAGCACGTGGTGCGACCCGTCGGGAGCGACGATCATGCACTCCTCGTGCCCGGGCGCGTTCGGGTCGTCGGCGACGTCGACGTAGCCGAGGACCTGCTTCCACCACTCGGAGAGCGTGTAGGCATCACGGCAGTCGATCGAGGTGTGGGACACGGCGCTGACCATGCCGCGACCCTACTGCCGACCGACGACGAACGCCCCCGCTCCGTCCGGGAGCAGGGGCGTTCGAGGGTGCTGGTCGGGTCAGCGGCTGTAGTTCGGCGCCTCGACGACCATCTGCACGTCGTGCGGGTGCGACTCCTTGAGCCCGGCCGGGGTGATCCGGACGAACTTGCCGCGGGCCTTGAGCTCCGGGACGGTCCGGCCGCCGACGTAGAACATCGACTGCCGCAGGCCGCCGACGAGCTGGTAGACGACGTTCGCCACCGAGCCGCGGTACGGGACCTGGCCCTCGATGCCCTCCGGCACGAGCTTGTCGTCCGAGGGGACGTCGGCCTGGAAGTAGCGGTCCTTCGAGTACGAGGTCTTCTTGCCACGGGTCTGCAGGGCGCCGAGGGAGCCCATCCCGCGGTAGGCCTTGAACTGCTTGCCGTTGACGAACACCAGGTCACCGGGCGACTCGTCGGTGCCGGCGAGGAGCGAGCCGAGCATCACGGTGTCGGCACCGGCCACGAGGGCCTTCGCGATGTCGCCCGAGTACTGCAGCCCGCCGTCGGCGATGACCGGCACACCGGCCTCACGCGCGGCGAGGGAGGCCTCGTACACGGCGGTGACCTGCGGGACGCCGACACCAGCGACGACGCGCGTCGTGCAGATCGATCCCGGGCCGACGCCGACCTTCACGGCGTCGACACCCGCGTCGATGAGCGCCTGGGCGCCCTCGCGCGTGGCTGCCTGCCCGCCGATGACGTCCACCGCGGCGAACGCCGGGTCGGCCTTGAGACGGCGGACCATGTCGAGCACGCCGGCGCTGTGGCCGTTGGCGGTGTCGACGACGAGGACGTCCACGCCGGCCTCGCGCAGCGCGGTCGCGCGCTCCCAGGCGTCGCCGAAGAAGCCGATCGCGGCGCCGACGCGCAGGCGTCCGGCGTCGTCCTTCGTGGCGTCCGGGTACTTCTCGCTCTTGTCGAAGTCCTTGACGGTGATGAGACCGCGGAGCTTGCCGTCCTCGTCGACGAGGGGGAGCTTCTCGATCTTGTGCTCGGCGAAGATCGCGACGGCGTCGTCCGGGTCGATGCCGACCGGGGCCGTGATGAGCGGGGCCTTCGTCATGACGTCGCGCACGAGCGTGGTCTGCTGCTCGAACGGCGCCACGAACCGCATGTCGCGGTTGGTGATGATGCCGACGAGGGTGCCGTCACCCTCGACCACCGGCAGGCCGGAGACGCGGAACTGTCCGCAGAGCGCGTCGACCTCGGCCACGGTGGCGTCCGGGCTGGTGGTCACCGGGTTGGTGATCATGCCCGACTCGCTGCGCTTGACCTTGTCGACCGCGGCCGCCTGGTCGGCGATCGACATGTTGCGGTGCAGGATCCCGATGCCGCCCTGTCGGGCCATGGCGATCGCCATGCGGGCCTCGGTCACGGTGTCCATCGCCGCGGAGAGCAGCGGGACGTTGACCGTGATGCGCTTGGTGAGCCGGGACGCGGTCGACGCCTCGCTCGGGATGACGTCGGTGTACCCCGGCAGGAGCATGACGTCGTCGTACGTGAGTCCGATGAATCCGAACGGATCCGGCTGGTCCATGGGTCCCCTTCGTGGGCGAGGTGAAGTGGTCGAGACACCGGGAACGCTGCGGCGGGTTCCGGATAGACCATGGTAACGCGCAGGCGCTCTTCCGCATTCCGCCCCGTGGACACCCGTGGGCGGCCAGGAGGCGCGGTGCGGCCCCGTCCCGGGACCTCCGTCCGGCCTTCCTCCACAACGTCACAGTTGCGGCACGAATCACACAGGGAACGTGATGGAAACACGGGTGTCACACAATCCCCCTAGCGTCCTCGTCATCCGAACGAGAGGCTCTTCCGTGGGATCCATCACTCCGCCGGGACCTGCACTGCTGCGCAGGTTCCGCCTCCGCCCTGGACGAAAGCGACCGGTCATCATGGCCGTCCTCGTGCTCGCGTTCCTGGCGACCTTCCTGATCGACTGGGCGGTGACGCTGCCGGCGATCGGCGCCACCTCGGCCCCGACGGCGAGCGCATCGGCGTCCGCGAGCACCGCACCCGCCAGCACCCAGCCGTGCACGGTCAGCCCGACGAACGGCTGCATCCAGGGCACGATCACCGACTCGGACCGCGAACCGGTCCCGGGCGTCGACGTCGACGTCGCCGGGCCGGGTGGCTTCGCGCAGACCGCGACGACGTCCGACGCCGGGCGCTGGTCGGTGAGCGTGACCGAGGCGGGCAGCTACACCGTGAGCGTCGACCAGGACACGCTGCCCAAGGGCCAGTACCTGACGAACGCGGCGGACGCGAAGCGCACCGTGTCGGCGAGCCTCAACGCGAACGTCGGGCAGATCTTCCAGCTGTCCGACCAGCAGGGCGTCGTCACGAACGACGACGCCACGAGCGTCACGCCCCAGCGCGCCTGGCAGCAGTTCGCGTCCGGCATCCGGCTCGGGCTCCTCATCGCGCTGGCGTCGGTGGGCCTCTCGCTCATCTACGGCACGACCGGCCTGTCGAGCTTCTCGCACGGTGAGCAGGTCACCCTCGGCGGGTTGCTCGCCTACCTCTTCGCGAACCAGCTCGGGTGGAACATCTGGCTGACGGGGGTGGTGGTCACGCTGCTGTGCGCGGCGACCGGGTACCTGCAGGACGCCGGCATCTGGCGGCCGTTGCGGCGCAAGCGCATCAGCCTGACGCAGCTCATGATCGTGACGATCGGGTTGTCGATCGCCGCGCAGTACGCGTTCCAGTACTTCTTCGGCGCCTCGACCGTCCGCATCCAGCAGGGCAACCCCGAGACGGTCCGCTTCGCCGGGGTCACGCTCACGGTGCAGTCGTACGTGGCGATGGGCATCGCGCTCGTCGTCCTCGTCGCGACCGGCCTGTTCCTCGCGAAGACGCGCTTCGGCCGCGCGACCCGTGCGGTGTCGGACAACCCGGCACTGGCCAGCGCGTCCGGCATCGACGTCGACCGGGTCATCCGGTTCGTGTGGACGCTCGCCGCCGGTCTCGCGGGGCTCTCCGGCGTGATGCTCGGCCTCGTGCTCAACGGCGTGAACTGGCAGACCGGCCTGCAGCTGCTGCTGCTCATGTTCGCCTCGGTCACGCTCGGTGGCCTCGGGACCGCCTACGGCGCACTCGTCGGCTCGATGATCATCGGCGTCGTCGTGGAGCTCACGAACCTCGTGCTGCCCGGTGACTTCAAGTACGCCACCGCCCTCGTGATCCTCATCCTCATCCTGCTGTTCCGGCCGCAGGGCATCTTCGGCCGCGCCGAGCGGATCGGCTAAGGAGCGCCGCCATGGACTACATCCTCAACCTGCTGTCCTCCCTCACGCAGGAAGCACTCGCCCCGACCACGGCGGCGTTCGCGCTCGCCGCGATCGGCCTCAACGTCCACTTCGGACTCACCGGCCTGGTCAACATGGGCCAGGCAGCGTTCCTGCTGCTCGGCGCCTACGGCTTCGCGATCTCGATCACGAACGGGTTGCCGTTCGTGATGGCCGTCCTCGTCGCGTTGCTCGTGTCGATCGTGTTCGCGATCATCCTCGGCATCCCGACCCTGCGGCTCCGCGGCGACTACCTGGCGATCGTGACGATCTCCGGCGCCGAGATCATCCGCATGGTGGGACGGTCGAGCCTGCTCACCACGACGACCGGTGGCTCGAACGGCATCACCGGTTCGAGCTACCGCGACCCGTTCAACGCGCTCAGCCCGCTCCCCGACGGCACCACCACGATCCTGTGGTTCACGTACTCGAACAACGGCGTCAACGGCTGGTGGATCCGGATCGCGGCGTGGGGGCTCGTCGCCCTCTTCACGCTCGTGCTGTTCCTGCTCATGCGCAGCCCGTGGGGCCGTGTGGTGAAGGCCATCCGCGAGGACGAGGACGCCGTCCGCTCCCTCGGCAAGAACGTCTACTCGTACAAGATGCAGGCGCTCGTGTTCGGCGGTGCGCTCGGGGCCCTGGCCGGGATCATCTACGTCCTGCCGAGTTCGGTGCAACCGGACGCGATGGGCCGCTCGATGACGTTCTTCATCTGGACGGCGCTCATCCTCGGCGGTGCGGCGACGGTGTTCGGACCGGTGCTCGGCGCCGTGCTCTTCTTCGTCGTCCGACTCGCGATCCGCACCCTCGCCGGTGACTTCATCCCGAACTCGATCATGAACGCGCAGCAGGCCGAGCAGTTCTCCTACGTGCTCGTCGGCGTCGCGCTCATGCTCCTCATCGTGTTCCGTCCACAGGGCCTCCTGGGCAACAAGAAGGAGTTGACGTTCAGTGTCTGAGTCGTACGCCCACCCCAAGAACGACCCGATCCTGGTCGTCGACGACGTCACCCGTCGCTTCGGCGGCATGACCGCGGTCGACGTCGACCACCTCGAGGTCCAGCGCGGCTCGATCACCGCCCTCATCGGCCCGAACGGCGCCGGCAAGACGACGTTCTTCAACCTGCTCACCGGGTTCGACAAGCCGAGCCCCGGCGCGACGACCCGGTTCGACGGCAACACCCTGCAGAAGACCAGCGCCACCCACATCGCGAACAAGGGCATGGTCCGCACGTTCCAGCTCACGAAGGCGCTCAGCCGCCTCACCGTGATGCAGAACATGCTCCTCGGCGCCCGCGACCAGCCTGGCGAGAACTTCTTCGTCGGTCTCGTCCCCGCGCTCTGGCGGAAGCGGGAGCGCGAGATCACGGCGAAGGCCGAGGACCTCCTCGCCCGCTTCAAGCTCGACACGAAGGCCGACGACTACGCGGGCTCGCTGTCCGGCGGGCAGCGCAAGCTCCTCGAGATGGCTCGGGCGCTCATGTCCGACCCGACGATGATCATGCTCGACGAGCCGATGGCCGGCGTGAACCCGGCGCTGACCCAGTCGCTGCTCGGGCACATCCAGTCCCTGCGCGACGACGGCATGACCGTGCTCTTCGTCGAGCACGACATGCACATGGTCCGGCACATCTCGGACTGGGTCGTCGTGATGGCCGAGGGCAAGGTCGTCGCCGAGGGCCCGGCCGACACGGTGATGGACGACCGTGCGGTCATCGACGCGTACCTCGGTGCGCACCACGACACCGACCTCGGTGACGACTCGCTCCTCAACGAGGAGACCTACGAGGAACTCGCCGAGGAAGTAGCGGAAGAAGACGAGCAGGAGGCGACCCGATGACCGACGCAAGCGAGCCCACGAACGCGAGCAGCGCCTCCAGTCCGTCGCCGGCGACCGCCGCCCCGGCGGCCACGCTGGAACGCGAGCCCGTGCTCAGCGCGAAGAACCTCGTCGCCGGCTACCTGCCGGGGGTGAACATCCTGAACGGCTGCGACCTCGACTGCTACCCGGGCGAGCTCATCGGCATCATCGGCCCGAACGGCGCGGGCAAGTCGACGCTCCTCAAGGCCCTGTTCGGCCTCGTGTCCATCCGCGAGGGCTCCGTCACCCTGCAGGGCGAGGACATCACCAACCTCAAGGCGAACAAGCTCGTGCAGGCCGGTGTGGGCTTCGTCCCGCAGACGAACAACGTCTTTCCCTCGCTCTCGATCGAGGAGAACCTGCAGATGGGCCTGTACCTGCGACCCCGGAAGTTCGCTGAGCGGCTCGAGGTCATCTACGACCTGTTCCCCGTCCTCGGGCAGCGGAAGGGCCAGCGTGCCGGATCGCTGTCCGGCGGTGAGCGGCAGTCGGTCGCGATGGCCCGTGCGCTCATGATGGACCCGAAGGTGCTGCTGCTCGACGAACCCTCCGCGGGGCTGTCGCCCGTGCGCCAGGACGAGACGTTCATCCGCACACGCCGGATCAACAAGGCCGGTGTGTCGATCGTCATGGTGGAGCAGAACGCGCGACGCTGTCTGCAGATCTGCGATCGTGGGTAC
>Ga0308160_10002804_pt1 | contig 20380 bp, 25 predicted proteins | sample PhyFR1_FD_201036 | JGI IMG/M metagenome (GOLD analysis project Ga0308160, IMG submission 201036) | Phyllosphere microbial communities from UC Gill Tract Community Farm, Albany, California, United States - DLSLF.R1 | ecosystem: Host-associated > Plants > Phyllosphere > Unclassified | place: USA...
CATGAGGCGGAAGACGACAGAGTTGGACAAAGGCCCTCATGTTGATCGGTTGGGCAGGCAGCGCGGGCTTGTTCCAAGGGAGGGCAGGCGACAATCGAACCCGACAGGGCGCGCAGCTCCCGCCTCTCCAGCTCGCCGCCGCGCAGGGGAGCAGCACGCTGGCGTCGGTCGCAGCATGCTGATGACCATGACCCTCGTTCTCATCTCGTTCTTATTCCACACACCTCGATGGCTCCCAAGCGGCCCATATCCGCCCTTCGAGTCATGCGCGGCAAGCCGCCTGTCAAGCGAACCCGTCGACGGAAGGCGTCGACAGAGAGCTCTGAAGACGACAGCGCCGACTTTGTGCCGGCCTCCGCTCGGAGCAGCTCACCAAGATCGACCGCCTCGCGAAGCAGGGTAGGCCAGAGCTCAGGCCTGGCGATCGAAGCCAGCTCGGGCGAGCGAAAGTTTGGCGTGCCGTCGCCAGACGAGACGTTCGTCTCGTCGTCCAACGGCGTGTGTACTCGCCTGCCGCCGAGCTCGACTCTCCCCTCCCTCCAACATTCGGCCCTCCGGTCACTCTCGCGTGGCATCAAGCGGCTCTACCTGCCAGAGAGCAGGGGCGGAGGTCTGCGCCTCGGTGTTGAGAGCTCACTTGGGCGTCTGCCGGAGCATCTCCGACTGCTCGTGTGGGACGCGCTGCTGTCATCCGGAAGCGGCTTCATCCGGCTCTCTACCGTGTTGAGGGTGAGTCCAGCTCACCGAACGCCTGGGTCTAGCGCAGCGCCTCGGCTGCGAGACGACTGACGCAGGTGCTGCGACTCCAATCGGTCGATCGACGCTTGTTACAGCACTTCATCGCCCTGCCCCGGGTCGTCCTATCGGCGGAGCTCCCTGCTCTGCACAACCTGCGAACCCTGGGCGTCGTCTCCTTCACCGCGCAGACGACGACCCTCGTCCTGACCGGCCTCGGGCTCGTGACGGACGCCTCCGTCGCTGACGCGGTCCGCAAGATGCCTGCCCTTGAACACGTCGACCTCCGGTGCGACTGCTTTCGTCCTGTCCACAACCGTCTTTTGCGGGCTGATTGACGCCTCTGTTCGGTGCTCTACGTGGCCGGGTGGACAGAGGGACGACAGACGTCGGCCAGAAGACTATCAGCGCCTTGCAGATCGCTGCCCCTTACCTTCGATCTCTTAACCTTAGCGAGACGGCCGTGCGACTTTCCTTCCTCCAGCCGCTGCTGGTAGCTGCTCGCCGGCTCGAGTCGCTGAAGCTGGCCAACCTTAAGGCCTTTGTACGGCTTCCGAGGTCATGACTCCGAGAAGAAGGCCAACGTCGCTGACGAAGAGACACCTGCTCTGCCCCAGAACGACGTCGCTCTCAACAAACTGCTCGATGCGCTAGACGACGACGCCGACGCCGAACTGGCCGCGGGCTCAGCTGGCTCGCCTCTGGTGACTCTGACAACGCTCAAGCTCCGCGGCAATGTCAGTCCGCCTCCCCGCTCTCGATTCATCGCGCCCGGCTGTGGTCATGCGCCTGACCTACGCCTGTAAACCATCTGCGACGTGCAGGAGCTCTCCGGTGCCTCGCTCGACCGACTTCTCTGCCGCCTCCCTCGCCTCGAGCGCCTCGATGTCTCCTTCAACCCGTCTCTACGCACGCTCGCTATCCCTCCCGTCGTGGTCGGTCAACTGCGGAAGCTCCACCTCACCGGCACCTCCCTCCTCCCTGCTGCGATTCTGCAACAGCTATCGGAGCCGCCCTCCTTGCAACTGGAGACCTTGCACCTGGGCGCGCTTCAGACCCAGAATGGCTGGGCGCCAGCCGACGTCTGGGCCCTAGGCGAGGTCTGCTCGCGATCGAGCTCGACTCTGCGCAAGCTCTTCCTCGCCGGCAATCCCGCCCTCACAGGTGCCGCCCTCTCGAGTACTCCCAGCCGGCCCAAAGTCGAAGCCTTCAGCGCGCTGTTGCTCGGGATTGCACCCTTTATCCTTGTCCGTTGATGCCTCGCTAAACTCCACTCGTTTGCGCTGCGCTGACCAATCCTGTTGGCCACCTGCCTGCAGCACCTCGACCTGGCACTTGTCCCGCTCAGGTCGGATTACCTCGCCCCAGCGTTTGCATCTCCAGTTGTGGTGCCTATCCGCGAGATTGTGCTCGACGAGACCGGTATCGACGCCGGCGTCAGCACGGCGCTCTCTGGCTGCACCTCGCTCGAGGTCTTGCGCATCAAGAACTCCAAAGTCTCGCGTACGTCTCGCGTTCCTCGTCCGGCATTCATCACCCACTGGATCTGTTTCTTGTCCCCTATGCTGCAGTCGAGTCCCTCTTCACCGTTCTCGACCGATCACCGATGCTGCACACGATTGATCTGACGAGCTGTCGTAGCATCCCGCTCCGGCAGCGGCGTGGCGTGTTTGAGGTGCGTCACGAGTAGCCTCTCAGCGTGCCGCGCAGAGTCGGTCGAACTGAACCCACCGCTCGCTACGCGCAGGCCTACGACGAGGAGCTGCAAGACCGTCAACCGTTGGCGAGCAGGCGAAGATGAACATGAGTCGCGTCTACATCTCTCGCCTGACAGTGCAAACAGCTCTGAGAAATGGGACGACGGGAAGAGCTGGAGGATGTACAATTCGCGGCGGCCAGTCCGGCCGTCCTCGGGTGGAGACAAGGCTCTCGTCCTCGGAGACGAGCCTCTCGTGCCGAACAGACGATTGCGAGATGCCAGTCCTCCCGATGTCGGCTCGCTCGAAGGGTGTCCGCGTCGACCGCGATCGAGCAGCTTGTCAAGCATGCGAGGCGCGGTGCAGAGGGCCCGCCTGCGTCGAAGGGGGTGCGACAATGACCCCGGCTGGACTGACGAGACGGTGTATGATTCAGAGACAGCCAGTCACTCACTACGGACCGTGCCCAGCGCACCTTAGAAGGGCGCCGACGAGCCGAGGTGCATTTTCATGACGCTCGCAGGGACCTCGATGATCTTGCCGCGGATGGTCTCCTTGCCAAGTCGCTTGTGGGCCTCGTACCTGCAGCAAAGGTTGCTCAGATCGAGTCGGGATGTCTCTTCTCCCACAAAGGAGACGCACCGATGGCAGCCGCCGAGGGAGAAGTAGTAGGACTGCGCCGGGTCGACCGGATTCCGCACGCGCAGGACCTCGATGGGCGTGAACTCGTCGCCGCGCTGCGTCGGGATGAGCTGTAAAGTCAGCTCTCAAAACAATAGAGAGCGACGGGGAAGGTTGATCCGACAGACCTCGACCTCGCGCACGAACGTCCGGACCTTATCTTCGTCGAGAAGCGACGGCAGCGGCCGCGTGATGACGCTCATTGGCACTGAAGCGTGCGAGGGGTCGAGCGACGATCAGCTCGCCGGGCCTCAGCCGTCAGCGTCCCTACGACAGACCGTTGTGGATCTCCTTGACACCGGCACCGAAGGCTGAGAACGTGGAGGGCTCCGAGGTGGCTGCGCCGCCGGCTGGCGACGAGGGTTGAGTGTGCGAGGCCGGGCTGTCGGTTGAGGCCGTCTTGTCGGCAGCTGGCGAGCTGAAGCTCGGAGCGGACGAGGCAGCGGACATGGGCCGGCTGAGAGCAGGGGTCGTGAAGGATGGACGGCGAGCCAAGAGCAAGGTGCGCAGGCGCATGCAGGATGATTATCTGATCTGAGATGGCAATTGCTGCTGTATGGTGGTCGGGAAGCGGGGAGACGTGGACGGCGAGCAGGCGAGCGAGGGGCTGGAGGGCGACGGCGCGCGCAGCTTGCCGGCCCCCTTCCTTTGCTCCGACATCGTCGGACGGTGACGTGGCTGGCACGCATCCTGATACTCTTCGTCTCCTTGTCGATATCTCTCTTGCCAGAAAGAGGTCTCATATAACGGCATCGGAGAAAGATCAGGGCTCGAGCCGGGTCGGGTCGCGGGGGAAGAGCGAGGCCCGGCGGATGTTGCCGAGGTTGAGGTAGAACTGGACGATGCGTTCGAGACTACAGCAAAGCAGGGCCTGTCAACGATGGCTCGCTCTGCAAGGAGGTGGGAGAGCGAGACGCACCCAAAGCCAGCGCCGGCATGCGGCGGGCAGCCCCAGCGGAAGGCGTCGACGTAGGCCTTCATTGTGTCGGGCTCGACGCCCTTCTCGCGCATCTTGGTCTCGAGGAAGGCCGCGTCGTGGATACGCTGGGCGCCCGAGAGGATCTCCTCGCCGCGCATGAAGAAGTCGTACGAGTTCGAGTAGTTCTGAAGTGGATGCCGGCCAGTCTAGTTAGCAAAGGGCGCTCGGCAGCAGTCTGCCCAAGCTGGACGCACCGGGTTGACCGGGTCGGGCATCGTGTAGAACGGCCGGACGGCGAGCGGGAACTTGTCGAGGATGAAGTAGTCGGTGTGGTACTTCTCCCGGACGAGCCGGCCCAGCCACTTCTCGTTGGCCGTCCTAGGAGTACAAGCGCAGAGGTCATCAGTCGCCTTGCGCCGGCGGCTTGTAGTGTTGGAAGGGGGGAACGCACGAGAGGTCGTCAAAGTCGCCGAGCTGGTTGCCCTCCTCGTCGGTCGCACCGGCCTCGCGGAGCATGGCGATCGCCTCGTGGAACTGGAGGCGGACCGTCTTGTCCGGAATGAGGAACTCCTCGGTCGGGAACTGCTTGCGGACCGTCTCGACCTCGGGCCGGAATGTCGTCTTGAGCTCCTTGAAGAGCGTCAGGAGGAGCTCGTCGAGCAGGTCCAGCACCTCGTGGTAGTGCGAGTCAAAGGCCATCTCGAGATCGAGGCCCATAAACTCAGTCAGATGGCGGTGCGTGTTCGAGTTTTCGGCGCGGAAGACTGTCAGGAGCAGGACGTCAGCGGGCCGCGCCGCTCATGGTCGAGCGTTTCTCAAGGGAGCGCAAACGCACCGGGCGCAATCTCGTAGACGCGTTCCATGTCGCCCGCAATGCACATTTGCTTGGCAAGCTGGGGCGACTGGGCGAGGAAAGCGGTCTCTGCAGGGACCATGGCGTCCACCGATCAGCCCGTGCGTGGGACGAAAGGGAAAGCGAGCAGTGGACTCCTCTTACCCTTGAAGTAGCCGACCTTGAAGACGCTCGCGCCGCTCTCGGTCGCCGCGCCCTGGAGCTTGGGCGTGTGGATCTCGACAAACTGCTTCGACTCGAGGAAGCGGCGGAAGACACCGCCGACGGCGCTCTGGATTTTGAAGATGGCGAGGTTGGTGTCGGTCCGGAGGTCGATAACGCGGTTGTTGAGCCGCGTCTGGAGCGAGACGGTCGCAAACTGGGCGTCCTCCTTGGCAAAGTCATCGGCCGGGCGCGAGGCGTCGGCGTACGAGATTGGGAGCGTCACGGTCGGCTCGACGAGCGTGTGCATCTTGTGAATGACGACCTCGGCGTCCGAGACCGAGGCCGATTTGACCTCCTCGAACGGCGCCTTGAGCCGGCCCTCGACCATGACGATGGCCTCGGTCGGGACCGATGCGGCATACTTGAGCATCTGCTTGCTGATCTGGTGCTCGGCGTTCTCGTCCTTGGAAACCTCCATCAGCGCCTGAATCGAGTGGTTCTGCTGGCGCAGGTTGAGAAAGACCATCTTGGCGCCTGCATGCGCAGAGAGAGTTAACGCTCACGTCAGCTCGGTGTGCGTCGACTATCTCGAGAGGCCAAGAGAGGGGCCGCACCCTGCGCGCGCGTGTTGGTGACACGCGCCCGGAAGTAGACGGTCTCGCCGTGGTTCTTGGCGCTGATGTTCTTGAGCAGCGTGCGCTCGCGGCCGTCCTTCTCGGCCGACTGGTGGAGCGGCAGCTTGCCGTAGTTCTGGCTCGCCGAGTCCTGGCGAGGCGGCAAGCAGCTCGAGTCAGCGCTGACTCTGGCCCAGCCCCGTCTCCGCGACCGACGACGGCGGCGGCGACGCACCTGCGAGTCCTTGAGCGCCTTGACGCGAGCCTCCTCAGCCTCGATGGCGGCACGGCGGGCGGCCTTGGCAGCCTTCTCGGCGTCCTTTGCCCGCTTCTTGATCTCGTTCTTGCTGAGCGGCTTGCCGTCCTCGCTGGCGGAGGGTCCGAACAGGTCGCGAGCGAGCAAGGGTCAGTCGCAAGCTCGCAAGACGCCTCTTCCAGCCGCCTCGAGATTGCCAGCGACTCACCCGAGCGGGACGTCGGCGGCCGGAGCAGGGCTGGCCTCAGTAGGAGTCTGGGTGGGCTCGGTAGGGGCAGACATGGTTGCAGTGATGGTCGTTCGGAGGGTGAGGATGACGGCCGTCTTTTTCCGCCTTCGCCCGCCCGCGCACTCGCCTGCGGCATGCTTGCTGCAGGCAAGGAGGTCCGACCGACTCACGACGACGACGACGACCGCACGACCACCAGCCTCTCCCTTCTCTTCACAAGGCCCAGTCTCCACTTTTCCCAGTCGCGAGCGATGGCTCCTCGCTACCCGGCCACACTGCCGGCCGTCCTCCAGCGGCCGCTCAACGTCCATGCCTTGCCGCGCGAGGTCCTCGACGGCCTCAGCGTGCGAGCGTCATCGATCGTCGCCGCTCCAGCTGGCTCGGCTGCGACCGGCGGCCCAGGAGGCGACGGCGGTGCGAGCTCGTCCTCGGCCTCGTCCTCGGGCAGCGACAGCGGCGACGAGGACGACGACAAGATCTCCGAGGAGCAGTCCGACAATGAGCCAGAGGAGGAGGACGCCTCAGCTGCGTTCCTCGCCGCCAAGTTTGCCCTGCGGACACCATTCATCCAGTTCACGCCGGCACCAACGCTTGCGCCCGATACCCAGCTCTCGGTCTACCGCGCCCTCTTTCCGGCCTCGCTCAACCGACCAGAGACCTTCCTGCCATACCTGCGCGAGCTCCAGCTGACGGCCGAGGACCTCGTCCCGGGTGACCGCGAGCGCCGTTGGGTGCTTCTCATGCTCGCCGGCGGGCACTTTGCCGGCTGCGTCGTCGCCCTCGGCGGCCGGCGTGAGGGCAAGAAGGCTGTCAAGGGCCAGGATGGCGAGCTCCGGGTGCTCAAGCACAAGACGTTCCACCGCTACACGAGTACGTCGATGTCCGAGGCACCTTCCCCGAATTCAGACTGACGTCACCGCTCGACTCGCAGCCCGTCGCAAGCAAGGAGGCTCGCAGTCCAAGAACGACAACGCTAAGGGCGCAGCCAACTCGATCGGTGCCCAGATGCGTCGGGCGGGCGAGATCAAGCTCAACGAGGAGGTCCGGGCCCTGCTCGAGAGCTGGCAGGACGACTTTAACGCGGCCGAGCGCATCTTCATCCGCGGAAGTGTCAGCGCGAAGAAGACGTTCTGGGGCTACGACGGCGCTGTCGTCGCCAAGGGTGCATCCGTTTGGCTTCAGCGTATACAGAGGCAGCTAGCGACCCGTTGCTGACTATTACCGCGCACTGTAACTGCCAAGACGACGAGCGCATCAAGACGTTCCCCTTCCCGACCCGGCGGCCGGCCCTGACCGAGCTCATTCGGTGCTACCACGAGCTCACGCGGGTCAAACTCTCGTTCTACACGGCCGCCCAGCTGCACGAGGCCGAGACGGCCTACCTCGCATCGATCGCGCCCAAGCCGGCGCCCTCGACGGCCTCTACAGCACAAGCACCGGCAGCGCCGACCAAGCCCAAGCTGTCGGAGGACGAGGAGCGCCTGCGGGAGCGCTGGCGACGGCTGCTCGAGATGGTCCGCAAGGGCAAGGTCGATACGCTTGCCGCCTTCAGCGACAAGTGGGATGGCACGCCCGGCATGGCCTTCGGCGGCCGGGGCGAGCTTCCCGCCTGGCTGATCGAGGAGGACGCCGGCCGGCGGGAAGCCACCCTCCTGATGGCCGCCGTCGTCGCCGGCCAGGAGGCCGTCGTCCGGTGGCTGCTTGAGGAGAAGCGAGCCGACCCGACGGTACCGGTCCCGGCGGCAAGTGGCGGCGGTGGCGCAGGCAAGACCGAGGACGAGGACGAGGACGAGACGTCGCCAGATGCCGCAGAGGCTGATGGCGCAGACGCCTGCCTGCCCTCGACGTTCCGGACGGCGTACGACCTCGCATCCGCCAAGTCGGTGCGCAACGTCTTCCGCCGGCTGGCCCACGACCATCCAGACTGGTGGGCGTGGACGTCGATCAGCCCCGGAGGCGCTCGCGTCCCGTCAGGTCTGTCGGCCGAGCAAGAGGAGCAGCAGAAGCAGAAGGGTGGCGAGCGGCGCAAGGGCCTCAAGGACAAGATGAAGGCCCGCCGGGCTGCCGCGCCCTCGCCGCCGCCGGAGCCGGAGCCGGCGGCTGAGCCTCCGGTCGGAGCGGTGACGGCCGCTCTCCAGGCGACCGCGCTCAAGGGCCCTCAGCGGCTCGGCGGCCAGGGGACGGCGGTCGACCTCGGTCAGAGCCTCCAGGGCCTGACGGCCGAGATGCGGACGCGAATCGAGCGTGAGCGTCGGGCCCGGGCCGCCGAGGCTCGGATGTCGGGCCGCTGAGAGCAAACTCCTGCGCTCTACTGTATCCATTTTGCCTTTTTCTGAACGCCGAGATCAATTGCTTGTGTCGATGAGTCTGCAAGCACAGGGGTGGGATGCAACGCGAGTGCCGTATGCGTGCCGCCGCCAGGGCCGCGCCGCGACGAGCGTCGACACGCCCGACGACGGCCGCCGAAAAGGCGGGCGAGGGCCGACCGCGCGCGCGAGCTCAGCAGCTCAGCAGGCTGCAGGGCAGACCGCCGCCGCCGCCGCCGCCTTGCCTTGCTTGACCCCTTCCACCACCACCCGACCTTGTTTCCATCGCCCAAGATGCTCGCCCTCACCCGCCCTTCCTTCGTACGTCCGAGCCAGCCGCCTGTGGGCGACCTTCGGCCGCGCCGGCGGCGCCGAGAGCTGACCCCCGTGGCGTCTCTCCCCACCCGATGGCTCCTAGTCGCCGGCGCTCTGCCGCCCGCTGAATGGCCTCCGGGTCTCGCCCCTCAAGGTCAACCTCCGGCGTGCCATGGCCACCGAGGCCAACGGCGAGTACGACCTCGTCGTCATTGGTGGAGGTACGTCCGCCTTGTTGCTGCTTGTGGTGCCGGCCGATGGGGAAGAGGTCGGCCAGCCGGTGCGCGCGTACCGTTGCCGTTGCCGACGGCCGACCCGCCCGCTCGCGCTCTGCTTACATCGAAGTGGCTATGGCACGAGTGCCTTTCAAGCATTCAGCCAGCAAGACTGACCCGGATCTCATACCTCTGCCCATCTGCCAGGACCGGGAGGCTACGTTGCCGCCGTCAAGGCGTCGCAGCTCGGCTTCAAGACGATGTGCATCGACGCCCGTGGTCCGCCCGGCGGCACCTGCCTCAACGTCGGCTGCATCCCGTCGAAGGCCCTGTACGTCGCTCCCTCTGGCGCCGGTAGACAAAATTAGATCGCCGGAGAGGCTGACGGCCTCCCTCCTCGCCTGTGGGACAGCCTCGACTCGTCGCACAAGTACCACGAGGCCAAGGCCACCTTTGCCAAGAAGGGCATCGACTTTGACGGCCTCAAGGTCAACCTCAAGCAGATGCTCGCCAACAAGGACGCGGCCGTCAACGGCCTGACCGGCGGTGTCGAGAAGTACCTCTTCACGAAGTACCCCGTCGCCTACAAGAAGGGCTTTGCCTCGTTCAACTCTGCCTCGGAGATCGCCATCAAGCTCAACGACGGCGGCGAGGAGACGGTCAAGGCCAAGAACGTCATCATTGCCACCGGCTCCGAGGTGACGCCCTTCCCCGGCATGGAGATTGACGAGAAGGTCATCGTCTCGTCGACCGGCGCGCTCGACCTGCAGGAGGTCCCCAAGAAGGTGCGTCCCTGCTCGCAATCCAGCTCTGGACGAGCCCTCCTCTTGCCGCGGCCTTTTCCTGATGCCGCCACGCCCTCAACCTTCTCGCGCGCTCGCAGATGATTGTCATCGGCGGTGGTGTCATCGGCCTCGAGCTCGGCTCGGTCTGGTCGCGGCTCGGCTCCGAGGTGACCGTCGTCGAGTACCTCGGCGCGATCGGTGCCGGCATGGACGGCGAGGTCGGCAAGACGTTCCAGAAGATCCTCGGCAAGCAGGGCTTCAAGTTCAAGCTCAACACCAAGGTTATGAGCGCCAAGAAGGACGGCAACAAGGTCGTTCTCGAGGTCGAGGGTGCCAAGGACGGCAAGGCCGAGTCGGTACGTGCTTCACTTCCCTAGCCCCCGCTTGGCTTGCTGACGGCCGCCGTCGCTGACCGCGCTTGCTCCGCCTGCGTTGCAGCTTGAGGCCGACGTCGTTCTCGTCGCCATCGGTCGCCGCCCCGTCACGGCCGGCCTCAACCTCGAGAAGATTGGTGTCGAGGTCGACGGCAAGGGCCGCATCGTCATCGACGACCAGTACAACACCTCGGTCAAGAACATCAAGTGCATCGGAGACGTCACCTTTGGTCCCATGCTGGCTCACAAGGCCGAAGAGGAGGGCATTGCCGCCGTCGAGTATCTCAAGCACGGTCACGGCCACGTCAACTACGACGCCATCCCCTCGGTCGTCTACACGCACCCCGAGGTGCGTCCCACCCCTCCCCTCCCTCGCCTCCTCATCTCGCTGACTCTTTGCCACCCACTCAGGTCGCTTGGGTCGGCAAGACCGAAGAGGAGCTCAAGGCTGCCAAGGTCGCCTACAAGATCGGCAAGTTCCCCTTTGCGGCCAACTCGCGTGCCAAGACGGTCGGCGACACCGAGGGCTTTGTCAAGATGATCGTTGAGAAGGAGACCGACCTCATCCTGTGCGTCGGCCCTCAGCTCAAGCCCCTTCACCCTCGGTTGTCTCGACTGACCGGCGTCCCGCCTTGACTCTCGCAGCGGCTGCCACATCATCGGCCCCAACGCCGGTGAGATGATCTCGGAGGCCGTCCTTGCGATCGAATACAAGGCGTCGGCCGAGGACATCGCCCGCACATCGCATGCCCACCCGACGCTGTCCGAGGCCTTCAAGGAGGCCGCGCTCGCTTCGTACGACCTGCGTCCGTCCCAAGCCCTGCTCTTCTGTCTCTCGCAATGGCTAAAGCACCGCGCTGACCGACGACTGCCTGCTGCCGCCGCCGCTTGCACACAGCCGTCAACTTCTAGAGAAGAGAGGAAGGAGGGGAGGGTCGTCAGGGAGTTCTCATTTTTACATCTGCATCGAAATGCTTTCCATCGATCTCGTCCCGCTCGGGTCCTGGAAAGCATGGTGCGGCGTGGCGCGAAAGGGGGCATGAGCGCAAAGCGGCGGGGATGCGTTGGCGGTCGGTCGCCTGCGCCGACGGCTGCCGACTTGGACCTCGATTCCGCCGGCAAGCATCACCTCCCTCGCTGACACCGGCCGTCAACGACCTGCTAGCATCTCGCGACCAGCTCCTTCCGGAGAGCAAGTATGAGCCCCTCGATCCGAGGCGACGCTGCTCCTGCACCTGCTTCTTCCGCTGCGCCTCCGTCCACAACCGCCGCAGGAGCCAGCTCGACCGACCTCCTCCCGATGGGCCTCCTCCGGGACGCGCTCTTCGCCGTCCTGCACCCGAGCTCGCCATCGCCCTTCCAGCTTGTCTTTAGCTCGCATCCTGGCTGGCCCCGACCGGCGCCGGGCGCATCCGTCAAACCATCGCGGAGCACCTCGCCATCGCAGCCTCGCGAGCTTCGGATCTCGTGCCTCGACTCGTCTTTCAACCCGCCGACCCGTGCGCATCAGGCTCTCGCCTCAGCACCGTATCCTCTAGCAAAAGCAGACCAGTGGCAAGGCGGCGAGTACGATGCGCACCTGCTGCTGCTCAGCGTCAGGAATGTCGACAAGGTGCTCTCGTCGGGCGATGCGGACTACGAGTGCGTCCCTGCGCGGGCGTTCGAGCAGGCTCTCGCCCGGATCACCCGCCAGTACTCACGCTCGTCTCGCTCGGCAGGCAGCGACTGCAAATGATCCACCTCCTCGCTCAGGATATCCTTGCGGCCTCGCAGGACTCTGACTCGTCGCCGCAGTCGTGGCGCAATGTCGCCATCGGCCTGCTCTCCGAGCCCGCGTTCATCGACAAGGACAAGGTCATCCGCGGGTGGCTGCGCTCGCAAGGAGGCTCGGCTGGCCATGACCGGCAGACGAGCGAGACGGCCAAGGACGACATCAAGCTCTGTTGGCTCGTCGGGACAGACACGGTGGAGCGCTTCTTCGACCAGAAATGTGCGTCGCTGCAATCGTGCTGTGACTCTGGCCTTTCTTCTGCGCGCGCCGGCACCGACCCTGCGCGGTGCATGCACTGCCCCACTCGACCTCCCGCAGACTACACCCAGCCGCTTGAGACTTGCCTTCCACCCTTCTTCGACCCCCCGGCAACGTCCAATGCGTCACCCTCGGAGCTTATCCACTTTGCTCGCCCAGCCGCCGCACCGTCATCAGCCGGCGCCACCCCTCCTGCCCCAATCTATGAGGCGACAATCGCCTCCCTAGCGCTCCCGACCGGAGCCGTTCGCGTTGGCCAGACCCGCGGGTCGGAAGACTGGGGGCACGTCAGCTCGACTGTCGTCAGGAAGGGCGTTGCCGCTGGCGGGGACGAGTGGCGGGACCTGGTTGGGCCCTCGCTGGCTGCGTACGTCGAGCGAGAGGGCCTTTACCATTAGCTCGCCACGGAGCGTCGTATCGTGGGCGCGAGGATCATCTCGTGCAGTGATGAGATTGATGTCGGCCGAGGCTGCCGCCTCTCAGGACCGCCGTGAGACGCGTCGACGTCGCGTACCTGACGCTCAGCAGGCACCGTCCTCCGACTCCCACCAAACACGCATCCCGTCCCACACTGGCGCTGACCCCGCGCCTCGGCCCACTCTGGCAGAGCTCGCTGACCAACTCGTCCCGCTCACCGGCGACGGCGACGACCCCCCGTACCGCTGCCTCTCCCCCCTCGGCCTGTCTGTCCCTCCCTCCAGCTCAAACGGTCGCAATCGCCATGTCTACGACACTGCCAGAGGCCCTCGCTGCCGCTCTTCTCCTCCTCCTCTTCCCGCTTGGGCTCCTCCTCCTACACGTCCTGTCGGCGCTTTCCCGAGCTTGGAGCGACCCGACATCGGCCGCCGCGCTCGTGTGCGTTCAAGCGGCTGCCGCGCAGACCTTCGTCCGCGTCACCAGCTCTGACACCGACCCTCGATGCTTGCAGGCAGCCGGCTGTCCAGCTCATCGCGTTCCTGCTCGCCTCGCTTGCCCTCTATCCGCTCTCGGGAGCAACGGCTCTCGTTCAATTCACCTACGAATCCGACGCCTGGGTTCGCGCTAGCTTCATGCTCGACGCCGCCGGCCGGGCACTCTGTGCGTGAATGGGCTCTTGTCTAGGACGGCTATGAAGCGCGACCCGGCGCTGACTTCTTCTGGCGCCTGGGCAGTTTGGCTCGCACAAGATCGGCTGCTGGCTGCGTTGATCGCCACCGCCAAGCAGAAGACTCGCGCTCGCAAGACCATGGCCTGCGCAGCGGTCCTGATGGCTCTCGCCGGAGCTGTCGGTGAGCCCCTTCCGGCAAAGCCTCCTCTCATCGACTCCCTTTACCGAATCGTATCGCTGACCCACTCTGCGTCTACCCTCAGCCACTGCTCTGGGCCTCTGGGCTCCATTCTCGGCAAGCTCTTCGTCCCTGACGCTCGTATCGCACGCTGTCGGTCTCTCGCTCGACCTTACCTTCCTCGCTTGCTCCGCAGTCTCCTGCCACTCTGGCCGGACTCCTGCTTCCGCTGCCGTTCCTAGTGCGCTTTCGGCGCTCTTGGGCGATGTCCTTGGTATCCTCGGGGCGATGTCGAGTGAGGGGAGCGCTATCGGCCGATGGATCGAGGTGGCACGGGCCGCGACCGTTTCCATGTGGGCGGTTGCGTTGATCGCGCTTTTTGTTTGTGAGCCCTGGACGAAGATTTCGTGTCGCTCACTCTGACTGACAGCTGTCGCTCGGCCCTCCTGACAGCACTCGAGCTTGGACTGGCGCAGCAGTCAAGATTCTCACGGGCGACCGGTCGGTCGGCCTCCGAGGGAAACGGCGGCCACCATTCAAGACAGGGTCACCGCGCCTCCCGGCAGACTGCTACCTCACTCGGCGACGTCGGCTCCGACAGCCAGTACGACCGGCTCTCGTCGGCACATCACCTCCCCGAGCTGTCTTCCCCGACGGCCACAGGGCGTCTCGACATCTCGCCGGCTATGACATGGTCCTCGCCCGAGGTCTCAACCCCACGATCGACGTCACGAGTCGGCCATGCGAGCCGAATCTCTTCGCTCTACTGCCCGCCGCAGGATGCTCCGACCTCGATCACACAGGATGGAGCGGACGACAGCGGCGACTACACGATCGTTGAGCTCGTCGCTGTCCCGGTCTCGCCGAAGCTTGTCGACCTTGCCGTTGAGCTCCCGCCCGACAAGTTTTCGCCTCCGCCCCGACCCATCTCGGCTCGACTCCGCCCAACCTCTCCTCGGGCTGTCGACCTACGACGTGCCTCGGACGCCCTCCCGTCGCCCTCCCCAACCCGATCAGCCTTCCGCGTCTCGCCATCGCAGGCTCGTCATCGCTCCTTGCCGCATCCTTGGACCGTCCAGCAGCAGTCTACCCCGACCGGCTCGCCGCTCAACTCGCCCCTTTCCAGGCTTCCGCTGAGCGACGACCCTGACCCCTTTTCACGGTCGTCGATCGGAGCTGCCCCGATCCTCAAGCACAGCAGCTCGTATGACCCCGACCTATCGGCGCCTCGGCCATCACCTCGTGACCTAGGCTTTCCCTGCGGCGGCCGCCACAGCCAACAGCCCGCGGCCGTCGAGGCTTCAGAGATCAAAGCACCCGTTCATCTCACCCAATTCGAAGAGGGACTGCGGCCGCCGATGAATTACTCGAGATGGTCGACCGACTCGTCCATTCTGCAGCCAAGACCGCATGGCCCGTTGTCCTTCTGGTCGCGCAGGGCTAGGGCTGCACCTCGCCAGGACGGCCTGCCGGGGGCGTCTTCGAGTAGAGCGCAACCTCCTTTGTCCATCGGTCACGACGTATCCGATATCATGTCGGTCCAGCACGCCGGTAACACCGGCGTGCATCGATCACCGCTCTCGCGTCTGGGGTCGCTCGTCGGTAAGCAGGTGTCGACCTCGACAAACGGATCAGCCGACGACACCGGCCCACCCACGAGCGCCGCTTGGAAGGCTCGCCCAGTCGACACTCATTCCGGCCGCATCGTCAAGAAGAAGAAGCGGCCATCGAGGCTCAACTTGGCGGATGTTTCGCACTCTCTGCGCGGCTCGACATCGGCCTCGCCGCTCGTCTCGGCACTGTCTGCTCATCAGCGAGGTGGCTCGGTCGACAAGGCCTCGATCTCCCGGCCGACACCCATCGAAGGCTTGTCCTCGTGGGTTCCCGCTGACGTTCAGGCCGACTCGACCATTGGCGGCCCTGGTTCGTCCGCTCAGCAGTCGCACCACCCTGTCGTCTCCACGCCGAGCAACCCGCGCTGGGTTTGATGTACCATCGCGTCATCGTTATCCCTGCCGTGACTTCTTTTCCTCCTACCCACCTCCAGCCAGCCTTCTGTACGCATGCCTCGCATCCCGTTCGACAATTGATGCGCTCGCTTAAGTTGGTTCGACGTGCGATCGTTCAAAACCGCGAGCACTCCGCCGCCTGCACTGACCCTACTCGCCACTCCTAACTAAGGCGAACGAAGGGTGCTGGATCAGCTTGCGTTCGCCAGAGAGCCAAAGACTTGGGATGTGGAGGCGCAGAGCGAAGCCGCTGAACTTCGAGGCAGGGCATGGAGGGGCGAAGCAAGCATCGTTACACGGCAGTCGAGGGAAGGGATCTGAGGGAAACAAGGAGTGCCAAGGGACCGGAAGTACAAGAGCGTGCAAAAGGAGAAGTGCAACATGCGACGCCAGAGTGGGGTGCGTGTGATGGGAGGAGAGAAGGAGGGGTTTTACAATATAGCTAGAGGACGCGAGGGGATGGCGCGAGCCGAGCGATCCAGCCGGAGAGGGCCCTAGACGCGGTACTCCTCCTTCTCGAGCACCTCCGAGGACTCGTCGGGCGTGACGACGTCGTCGGGAATCTGGTAGGGGTGCTTGTTGACGAGGTAGCGCGTGACCTGGGCCATGGTCGCGCCGGCGGCGCACATGGCGAGGGTCGTCGCAAAGCCCTGGCGGTAGAGGGGCGCCGTCGTCTTGGGCCAGAGGAAGGAGCCGTAGATCGAGGCAGAGTTGCCGAGCGCGTTGACGAAGGCCTGGGTGACGGCCCGCTTCTCAGCCGGCCAGCAGATGACGTTGGACGTCCAGACGAGAACGAGGGGCGCGCAGGCGTAGATGCCACCGACGGCACTGGAGGGAGGGAGCAAGAACGTCAGCGCTCGGATGCGAGAAGAGGAGCGCGAGGCAGGAGGCAACGCACAAGCAAAGGAAGACGTATTGGGCGACAAGGGCCTTGGAACCGCAGCCCATGATGACGGCGAACGAGACGGCGGCGATGCCGAGCGAGACCGAGATGTGGATCGGGCGCTCCTTGCGCAGGTCGGACGAGAAAGGGATGACGATGATGAAGACGGCGGCCACGCAGTAGACTGTGAGGGGGAGCGATAGGGTGTCAGCACGGAGGTTAGGCGGGAGACAAAGGGAGGGAGGGAACGCACCAGGGACGGTCATGTACTGGACCATCGTGCCCTTGTAGCCCAGGTTGCCCATGAGCGTCGGGATAAAGTACTGGATCGTCTGCGAGCCGGTGACCATCATGAAGTTGAAGACCATGAGCCAGGTGCGCCAGTCGGTCGTGCACTGCTTGAACGACGCCCAGTGGCCGTCGTGCTTGGTGTCGGTAGAGCCGACGTCGTCGGCCGAGAGCCGGGCGGCGGCGAGCCACTTCTCGTCGTCCGTCAGCCAAGGGGTGTTGGACGGGTAGTCGGGCATGAGGAAGTAGGCGCCAATCGAGACGACGCAGGTGGCGGCGCCCTCGATAACGAAGAGCCTGGCGAGACGAAGCACGAAGACATGGGTCAGCCTGGCCGAGCTAAAGCGGCGCCGAGGCGTGGAGGACCAGCCAGGCAGGCAACGCACCAGCGCCAGCCCTGGAAGGAGGGCGTGCCGAGGTTGCCAGTGATGGCGCCAGCGAGAATGCCGCCAAGGGCGCCCGAGAGGGCCGAGGCGGTGTAGTAGACGGCAAAGCGCCGGGCGAGCTCGTTCTTGCGGTACCAGGACGAGAGGAGGAAGAGGACACCGGGCGAGAAGCCGGCCTCGACGACGCCAAGCAGGGCACGGACGATCGAGAGGGTGATGTACGAGTGGCAGCCGGCGAGTGCGATCGAGATGCCGCCCCAGATGAACATGATGGCGGGAAGGTAGATCGAAGGCCGGACGCGGGTGAGGATCATGTTGGACGGGACCTCGCCGAGGACGTAGCTTAAGGAGGAAGGGCGGGCGGGCTGGCGGGCGTCAGTCGATGCCCTCGCATGGGCATTTCAGGCAAAGAGAGCGCATGACTGACCCAACGAAGAAGACGAGGAGGACGACCGAGTACTCGGTAGAGGTCAACTTGAGGTCCTTCTCCATGCCTCCCGACTTGGCGTTTCCGATGTTGGCCTAGTAGAGCAGCGGGGTGAGAGACGGATCAGCCTCTCGTCTGGCAACCGACCGATCGTCAAAGCAATGTCAAGCAAGGATCAAACGTACCCGGTCAAGGTAGGAGAGAATGTACATAACCCAGACAAGGGGGATCAGGCGCCTGTCCATCTTGCGGACGAGGGCCTTCTCCTCGGCCGAGCCAGGGACGTAGACCCGGTTGGGCGAGGGCGCGCGCTCGACGTGGGCCGTCTGGGCCTTGTCGGTCTTGCCGCCAAAAATGGCCATGTTGATGAAAGAAGTCGAGTGTGGTAGGCTGGTGGGAGGGGTAGGGTGGGGTGCCTAAAGGTTGGGAGGAGGGGTCCGATGTGGGTGAGCCGCTGTCGGGGTTGGTGGGTGGTGGTGGGGGATGAGTGGAGGTGCGGGGTCGGGGCGAGGCTCACCTTCTTATGCGAGGATCAAAGGCGGTCGGTCGATGGTTGGGCGTGAGGCAAAGAGCCGTATGTGCGACGGGCCGCGTCGAGATGGCCCGAAGAGGCGTTCTGAGGAAAGGCAGCAAGGCGTTTCGGCTCAGAGAGAGGCGGGGATGTAGGAGGTCCGGGGAACCCACGGTCTGCTCAGGCGGGGACGGGTCTGGCTGTCGCCGGCACGATCCCGGCACGATATGTCGCGGGCGAAAGAGGGACGAGGCGGCCTCGTCCTTGAGGGCCGCGGGAGGCAGCCATCGCGAAAGGGGGTCAGCAGATGGGCTCCCTGGTCAGCGTCGTCGTTCCTCCGTCCCACGCCCGACCTGCGACCCTTCCCCTTGCAGCGAGCTGGAAAAGCACGCACCTGCTGAAGGAGGGATGGGGATGCTGTCGGGCGTCGACAGAGGGCGAGACGGCTGGGCGGCGCCGGCCGGGGGAAAGGCCCGAAACAAGCTTGCGCCAGACTCATCTTGCACCGATGCCAGGCTCGAGGGCTGAAGGCAGCTGCGCCCTCCGAAGCTCGGTCCTCGCGCCGAGCGACGCCGTTCACGGCGAAGAGGCCGGCTCGAACCTCGCGTCCCGTACCGAAGGCGGCGACAAAGTACGGCCGTGCGTACGGAGTTCCTCGCCCATCGTCACATTGCGGCGGCGGCGACAGCTCGGCCTCTTCCGTGACCGGCCCAGTCCTCCCACCGACCATCTCCCTCCCTCTTTAAGAAGCTCGCACTCCCCGCCGGATCCGGCTCTCGTCGCCCATCACCCATCCCTCACCCTCCTCGCACACCCCTTTCCCCTCGCCTACTTCCTCGCCCCCTCATCATGGTCAACACTGTCCTCATCACTGGTGTGTCTTGAGCGCCCTCTTAGCCCTCGCTCGCTCGCCGCTGACCTCTGTCCGTCACCGTGTCCGTTCGACCTACTCAGGTGCCGGCGGCTGGCTCGGCGGCGTGCTCGCGACCGAGCTCCTCAAGGACCCCAAGACGCCCGACGTCAACCTCATCCTGTGCGACATTGTCGAGCCCAAGCCGCCCAAGGACCTCGACCCTTCGCGCTTTGTCGCCATCAAGGCCGACCTCTCCAAGGCCGATGCCGTCGAGGCCCTCTTCAACACCAAGCTCGGCAAGCCGACAGTCATCTACTGTCTTCACGGCATCATGAGCCGCGGCGCCGAGGACAACTTTGACCTTGGCATCCGCATCAACGTCGACTCGACCCGGCTCATGCTCGAGCAGGCCCGCGCCTGCGGCGGCGAGAAGCCCGTCAAGTTCATCTTCACCTCATCGATCGCCGTCTTCGGTGGCCCTCTTGTGCGTCTATGCTGCCTCGCTTGCCTGCCCCTGCCTCGGCCCCCACATCCAGCGCCGACGCTGACCGCTGCGCGCCTCTTCATTTCCCAGCCCCACGAGGTCTCGCCCGAGACCATCACCTGGCCCGAGGGCTCGTACGGCTGCGGCAAGCTGATTGCCGAGCTCTTCGTCAACGAGTACTCGCGCCGAGGCTTTGTCGACGGCCGTATCATCCGCCTGCCGACGATCGTCGTCCGGCCCGGCCTGCCCTCGCCGGCGACGTCGGCCTTCGTCTCGGGCATCATCCGCGAGCCTCTCCACGGCGAGCAGGCCATCTGCCCGATCGGCGACTCGTTCGACGACCCCGCGCTGGACGAGCTCGAGGTCTGGGTCGCCTCGCCCGAGAACGTCATCGACAACTTCATCATCGCGAGCCACATCGACAGCAGCAAGATGCTCCCTTACACGCGCGTCGTCAACCTGCCCGGCTTCACCGTCACCGTCAAGCAGGAGCTCGAGGCCCTCCGCGACGTCGCCGGCCAGGAGACGCTCGACCTCGTCACCTACAAGAAGGACCCGACCAACGCCCGAATCGTCGGTTCGTGGCCGCGGGCCTTCAACAACGACTACTCGCTCTCGCTCGGCTTTGTCCTCCACGACGGCGGCTTCAAGTCGATCGTCCAGACGTTCAAGGACGGCGTCGCCGCCGGCCTCTACTGAGCGCCTCGCCAGTCTCTTCACGCCTCCCATCTTCTTAGCATCTCACCCTTTTGGATTCCTTCCCATCTGTCTCCTTCTGGCCATCTACGCGCTCGACCCGCCTCATCCTTGTATCGCCCGCCCACGTCCACTTTGCACGAGCATGATCCTTCTCAACTTGTCGTCTCCTGATCAGTAGTCGCTGGAGTGCCCGGATTGCCCAAGCCTTCGAGGCGCTCCTCCACTCCGACGCATACGAGCGCGTCAGCGAAGGACCCTCTCATGCCTCTCCAGTATCGTCGAGCGGCCTGCCTTGGCATCCTAACGAGCACGAGACACGCGAGCAGGCGGGAGACGTCAGTGGCGTGACGGGACATTAGATCAGGCGGAGGGTTCGATGGAAGAGGTTAGAGGGGGCCCCCAGAGGCGAGCCTGGAGGCCAAG
>Ga0308160_10002805_pt1 | contig 20379 bp, 15 predicted proteins | sample PhyFR1_FD_201036 | JGI IMG/M metagenome (GOLD analysis project Ga0308160, IMG submission 201036) | Phyllosphere microbial communities from UC Gill Tract Community Farm, Albany, California, United States - DLSLF.R1 | ecosystem: Host-associated > Plants > Phyllosphere > Unclassified | place: USA...
AATATCTTTCAGCCAGCGCTCATATAAAGCCGGCGTTGCTCCCTCAAAGATCATTCCTTTATTGTCACGTCGCGCGGTATTGTCCCACATCGGCATTGCAGCGCGATGCAGCTTAGGATGGTCATATGCGAAATACTTTTTCTGTTCTACGATATCGCGATAATCAAGCACGATGCCGCCGAATTCCTGCATATAGTCGATCTTCGAGCTTATATCAACACAATGCTTGAAAAGCGTGCCTGGATGAAATTCGCTTTGTGCGTCAAAACCGAGTTCAAGCAAATTGACGTCCCAAGTATGCTCTTTCACACCAATGATATAGATATCGCCAATGCCGGCGTCAATACAGTGTTTCCGCCAAGCTGCGATGGTACTGGCACATTCCGGAATGAATGATGGGCGATATACAGTGAGAACTGGTCTGCCATTCATCCGTATATACCGGGCATCACGCATGTATGGGACAACGCTTTCGATGAACGCAGTATAGCTTTCCACAGTTTCGCTCTGCTTCATCAGAATTTCACCACAGGACCCATCGAATCTGCGAGTCCAGGATTCATTTGCCCAGCAAAGCGAAAAGGGAAAATCAATATCCTGGGCTTCCAGAAACATATCGAGCGGCTTATCCAGCAAACGCTTGCCATCGAACCAGTAATAATAAAAACAAAAACCATAGACGCCGTACATCTGTGCCAATTCGACTTGACGCCGGATGTTATCCAGAATTCTTAAATCATAGTACCCAAGTTCACCGGGCAAGCGTGGCTGATAATGTCCCACATATTGCGGTACGGCCCGCGACACATTGTTCCATTCGGTGACGCCCTTCCCCCACCACAGATCGTTTTCTTCGGTCGGATGAAACTGAGGAAGATAATAAGCGAGTATCTTTGCATCGCCCTCCTCGCGCTGATAACGGCGCGAACTCAGCTCGACATGCTCTTCAGTCGGCTTTCCAGGCAACGCGAGAACTTGACTGACATATTTCTGAAGGAGTTCTTCACGGCTGACCGGCGCTGATACTGTCGCTGTGCCGGGGTCGCTCGCGGCTCTTTTCATATTGCGTGAAAATCTCCGAGCACGTCCGACGAGTGACTCCTTGGTTTCTTCAGGCAATGGCAGCCGCCAATATATTCTCCGTAGCAGTTGATATAAATTTTGGTTCACTCTTTTCTCAATTCATATGTTAAAAAAGCAGATTTCGATCTTGCCACTATGGGTTATTGACGGTTTTTATGCCTGCAAGAAGATACATTGACAGGGCCTTTTCAGCCCATGAATTTTTTTCCGCATCGTTGGCAAGCGCCTCCATGTAAGCAGCATCGTCCTTTGATGAAGCTCCAGTAACAAGATTACGCATGAAATCTTCATGAGTATTCGAGACCAGGCATGATTTATATTTGGCGCACTCAGGCAAATAAGTAGTAACAACCGGCTTCGAAGCGGCCATGTACTCGAACAGCTTTACCGGCGAGACAGATTCCGTAAGTTCGTAACGCTTGAATGGCAGGATGCCAATATCGTAGAAAGCTGCATATTCACTCAGAACAAAATAGGATTTGCTACCGAGAAAATGCACATTTGGCATTTGTAAAATGCCGCTCTGCGCCAGCGATTCGTCATGTGCGTATCCAATAAGCACCAACTCATACTTGCCATCGCGCGCTATTTTTTCCAGCAAATCGTAATCGATCCAATTTGCCAATGCGCCATGATAGCCAACTACCGTCCGCCCCGACGCCAATGCTGGCTCCATGTCTGCGGGTGGATAAGGAACTTGTTTGCGCCAATGTGCGAGATCCACCCCATTCGTGGAAAGAATGCATCGGTCACTACGGTATTTATTCACTTCCGCAAACAACTTGTCTGACGTAGCTACAACGAAAACTGCTTCGTGTTTCAATAGCCATTTATGCCGTTCAATTACGAACGAAGGAATTTCCCCGGTGATCTCCTCACTGATCTCGTCAATGTATTCATAAACGACCATAATCCCATCGCCAAGAAAACGCTCAACGTCGCTTATTTTTGTGGCAAGATCAATCGACTGCAAGCGCAGCAGTTTCGGCTGGCTAGCTTCCGAGAGTGCATTAAATACGCAATGCACGACTTGGTCGTCGAGTGCATCAAATACGATTACATTACCTTCGGCTCGATTGAAAACAAAAATATCCTTGTCCACTTGCAAATGGCCGCCGTAAAGGGCTAGTCCTCCGAGTTGGGCAGCCTGTAACGACATATGCTGAAAGCGCTGAAACAGCGGCGTGCTCCATCCCATTGGGACATGGAAAATATCAATGAAATCGGGATGTCCGATAATGATTTTTCTTAATTGCTGCAAGCGCTGTTCGTAGGTGCGGCGGCGGACCAGTTTTTCCATCCACGAGGTGCTTAATCTGTGGGAAGCGCGTACCGCCAGAGGAATAGAACGCAGCAGCCCATGTCGCCGGACACCCTGCCGATAGCGGGTTGCAAGATAGGCAAGCCGTTTACGCCAAAGCGGGTAATCCTCGTACGTTGAAACAGGAGCTGTCTCAACGCCGTCTACAGACACATTTCCCTGCGCCCTGCCCTGATTCTTCATGACCGCTCCTACCATTCTGAGCGGTCTGGTGACTTTCCATGAACGACTGCTTTTGAGAGCCGCGATCTGCTGGCCATATTGCTCTAACCATCTATCCCTTTCCGCGACAGCCTCTCTCAGGAAATTCATTTCCCCGTTCTGCACTTTGACTTCAGATGTCAGGGAATCGATTTCCTCCAGGCTACGTGCAATCTTGTCCTCTGCTTTAGCAATTTCATGGATACGCGCCTCTATGGCCTTCGCAAACTCTGATTGCTTCTCCTCCAGCAAATTGTTGAGGCGAGCTATTTGTTGCTTGTTTTCCTCAATGAGAGAATTTGCCACAATTAATTCTGACTCGCGAGCACTAATAGCTGATGACAAGCGCCCGATTTCAGTCGTCGTATCGCTGGCATACACCAGGGAGTCGGACAAATTTAGTTTGAGGCTGTCTAACCATTGGGGCTCCCCGTACACCACAATTACCTGATCGCCTCCCCACAGCGTATTTGGCAGAAAACGACAATCAACCACCTTGCACCATGCCAACCTGAATCCATTTTTTAAATTGGCTGGTATATTTTCTGGAAGGAAAGAATAAAAATGCTCATCGATCCTCTCATATTCCCTGTAAGGCAATGCCAGGACGACTGCCTTCCTTGCATGCAAGGAAATGTCTTCCAGAACATCGTATGGCTTATGAAAATGCTCAAGCGTATTTGATGAAAAAACAACATCGAATTGAGCACTTGGCTCTGACGGCTGCCCAACCCAATCTTCGGCAATAAAACGGATTGCCGGATAACGGCTTGTCGCCTGATTGATTGCGACATGTGAAAAATCCACACCCGTAATTTGGTCTGCAGCGATGTAGCTGGCCCAGACGTCAGTTCCGTCCCCCTGCGCGCAACCCCAGTCCACCAGGGAAAAAGCATTTCGCTTAATCTCTTCCAAAAGCCAGTCCGGAAGGTTATCGATCGCAATATGGGAAAAGAAACGGGATTGCCGGGGACCCTCGCGAGATTCCCAATTTTCCTGGAAACGGCCATCCCAGTAAATACTGGAATTAATAATATTTTCGTCTGTCATTTATTTAACTAGAACTTCCTGTTCAATGGACGGCTGGAACAAGCCAAAAAACCTCTCATTGGAAACCGAGGAAAAATAATGAGCACCCTCGACATATTCATAATAATGAATATCCCGATATTGGCGGTTCTCTACAGCAGCCACGAGCAAGTATTTTCCAGTAACCAGATAGTTAGTCAGGCGAAATACCATTTTAAACCGCCCGCTTTCTGGAAGCGACGCGACCTCTTGGTCATCGGTTGCGGACACAATCAAATCTGTGCCTTTCAGGTCTTTAATTGAAAAGGCAATGCTCAAATGTTCACGCGGTATATCCGGTGCAATATCGAGTTCAATTGCGATATTGAGTGGCTTGCCCCATGAATGAACGTCTCTGGCAATTCCGCTCTCATCACAGACGGCGGCAGAAAGTATAAGGCCTTTCCGTGAGCCCCAATGCGTGACGGGCCGGGAATCAAGTGATGGAGCCGAGATAACCGGTTCGGCGCCACTCTCCCCAGATTTTGTCGACAGGCCCTTGGCTGCCACGTCGGAACCTGTTTGCCCCTCCAAATGATCAACCTCTTCCCTGGTTTCTCCATTCAGCGATTCTTTGTCGGACTTTTCATCACTGAACATGAATTCCATGAAACGCCCCGAAACGGGAAAGACATCGCCGTCTTCGACCATATTTCCGTGATCAAGCCAGATGGCCCGTTCGCATAAAGTGCGAACCGAGGCAACATCATGGCTGACGAACAATATGGTTGCTCCCTTTTCCTGGATATCCTTAATCCGACGCATGCATTTGGCAACGAATCGAGCGTCGCCTACTGCCAGCGCCTCGTCGATAATAAGAATCTCGGGATCAACATTAATCGCAATAGAAAATGCCAGCCTGGCATACATGCCACTCGAATAGGTCTTGACTGGCTGATCAAGAAAATCTCCCAATTCGGAAAATGCGAGAACATCTTGCATTCTGGCAGCCATTTCTTCATGGGGAAATCCAAGTATCGCGGCATTCATGAATATGTTTTCCCGCCCAGTGAACTCGGGATTAAACCCGGCGCCTAGTTCAAGTAAAGCTGCTACCCGGCCATACGCACTCACTGTCCCATACGTTGGTGTTACAGTTCCGCAAATCATCTGGAGCAGTGTCGATTTTCCACTGCCATTGCGCCCTATGATTCCTACCGTTTCTCCTTTGTTTATAGAAAAAGAAACATTGCGCAGTGCCCAGAATTCACGGAAAAACTGTTTTTTTCCACGAGACAGCATCTGCATCAATCTGTCTCTCGGCTTATCATAAATGTGATAGCACTTGCTCAGCTCATCGACCTTGATTGCCAAACTAGAGGACATCTGCGAATCCTTTTCTCGTTTTCTGGAACCATGCAAAGCCTATCCAAGCAGTTGCCATTGCGACCAGAGTATATATGAGCAGACCAGTCCAATCAGGCATCTTCCCCCATATAAGAATATCTCTCGTCTGTTCAATAATGAAGGTTAGCGGATTCGCCATAATGACTGGCCTGAATCGCTCGGGAACTGCAGTGATTGGATAGAAGACCGGAGAGAGGAACATCAAAACGGTTGTAATAATCCCGACAGTTTGAGCAACGTCTCTGAGGTAAACGCCCAAGGAGGCAAGAATCCAGGCAATGCCAACAACGAGGACGACTAGGGGAAACAATACAGCTGGAATAAATATTGCGGTCCAGTTTAAGTATCCATTGAAAACGAGAAATGCCAGCAGCAGCACGCCAATATTAATAATGGCATGAAAAATTGCCGCACCCATTGAAATTACTGGAAGCACCTCAAGCGGAAACAGGACCTTTTTAACATAGTTTGTATTTGACAAAACCAGCCCGGGCGCGCGATTGATCACTTCGCTAAAAAGATTTAAAACTATCATGCCGACGAATAGCACCACAGCAAATTGCGTTTTGCTTTCGTCGCCTCCCACGCCGCCCCATCGCGACTTGAATATTTCCGAGAACACAAAGGTGTACACGAATAGCATGAAAACAGGACTGAAAAAGGACCAAGCGAGGCCCATGGCAGATCCTCTATACCGGCCAACAACTTCGCGCCTTGTCATTTGCAAAATCAGACGGCGGTTGCTCCAGAGGCTTTGGACCATGGCCAAGAAGGACAATTTTTGTGGACCATGTGGATTAACAGGAATCATAGAACCAACTAGAATATTTATTCGTATTACCGGATGCCTACTGCATTTTCAGCACTGCCAAGGATAGGCCTTCGGATGAACTTAACGAAGCCATTGGATTTTTCAGCTCTGCACTACGCCTGAATACGGTGAAAATTTCAAGTCTAAAATACAAATCGCCAATTTTAAAGAACTGCGCGCTTTCGCTGCAACGCGCAGAAGTACCAGACCACTCGCATTGCCAAAATTTTATAAGCTTAAAATTATTTCTTTTGATGAGAAAACTTAAGCGTAATACGAAATGGCCGCCAACCAACACAAAGATGAGCTAAACGGGGATGTTCTGAGCAGGATCTATTTTTGACACAGGGCGAGCGCAGTTTCCCATTCCGGCAGGTGGCAGAAAGTGCTAATCAACCGCTCACAGGAAAGGGAGGAGTTTTTTGGCCTGCTCGCTGGAAGTGGGTATTCTTCAGTACGAATCGGCAAGACACGGGTTTTTTTGGCATCCGCGTTCGCCAATATCGCCTTGGCGAAATCGTACCATGTGGCACTTCCTTGAGAACTTAAGTGATAGATGCCACTTAAGCCTTTCCTGTCCATCGTGGATCGTTTGCTGCCGTATAGCTGAGCGAGTACATTACTTGTCGTATCCGCAATCGTGCGACTCCATGTCGGGGCGCCATATTGATCACTGACAATTTTCAACTCGTCCCTTTCACGGGCGAGACGTAGAACGGTCTTTAAAAAATTGTTGCCATACATCCCGTACACCCAACTGGTTCGAAAAATAAAGAATTCGCAACCTGCTGCCTGTATTGCACGTTCACCTTCCGCTTTGGTCCGTCCATATACATTGATCGGACAGACTGCGTCATCTTCAGCGTAAGCGCCGTCCTTTGTTCCGTCAAAGACGTAATCCGTTGAATAATGAATCAGTGCCGCACCAATGCGCGCGCACTCCTCCGCCATAACGCCAGGCGCAACCCCGTTGATACGCATTGCTAACTCAGGCTCAACCTCGGCTTTATCAACTGCAGTATATGCTGCTGGATTAACGACGAGCTCAGGTTTTAATTCGCGAATAACGTTACGTATCTGGTTGAAATTACCAATATCCAACTGCGCCCTATTAAGAGCCATAACTTCGCCCAAAGGCTGAAGGCTGCGTTGAAGCTCGTATCCAACCTGTCCGTTCACCCCCGTAAGCAAGATTTTCATTGAAAAACCTCGGCCTCTGACAATGCCTTCGCGAGCCTGTCCTTGTTGGAGAGTATCGGCTCATCCGTTATTGGCCAGTCTATCCCCAATGATGGGTCGTTCCACAAAATAGATCTTTCGTGTTCCGGAGCCCAATAATCAGTCGTTTTGTACAAAAACTCAGCGTGATCGCTAGTTACAACAAATCCATGTGCAAACCCAGCGGGAATCCACAACTGAAGCTTGTTTTCGGCCGATAGTTGGAGCCCAAACCATTTCCCGAATGTCGGAGAATTTTTTCTTATATCCACTGCCACGTCGAATACACTACCTACAGTTACCCGCACCAGCTTTCCCTGAGGTTGCTGAATTTGATAATGCAAGCCACGCAATACATTTTTTGCCGAGCGGGAATGGTTATCTTGCACAAAGCTTGTCGAGACCCCCGTCAATTCTCTGAAACGCTGATCATTAAAGCTCTCAAAGAAAAAACCCCGATCATCACCGAATACTTTCGGCTCAATAATTAATAAATCAGGTATCGAAGTGGAAATAACTTGCATATATTTTCTATTTTTCAATCACAACGGAGTTACCGAGCATCAGTAAACACAGTCACGCAACAGACCGAGCAAATATTGGCCATAGCCATTCTTTTTCAATGGCTCTGCCAGAGCCTGAAGCTGCTCTTCGTTAATGTATTTCCTGCGATAAGCTATTTCTTCGGGGCACGCAATTTTCAGCCCTTGACGCTTTTCAATCGTTGCAATGAAGTGAGATGCGTCGAGCAACGAGTCATGCGTGCCGGTATCAAGCCATGCCATTCCCCGTCCCATCAGTTCCACTTTAAGCAAGCCACGCTCGAGATAAATTCGGTTAACGTCAGTAATTTCAAGCTCGCCCCGCTTCGATGGCTTTATGCTTGCGGCGATATCACATACCTGATTGTCATAAAAATAAAGGCCTGTGACCGCATAATTTGTTTTAGGGTTAAGCGGCTTTTCCTCAATGCTGACAGCAGCGTTTTTCTCGTCGAACTCAACGACGCCGTAACGTTCAGGATCAGTTACATGGTAAGCGAATACAGTGGAACCATCCTCACGGTCGGATGCTGCGCGGAGCTGCGATTCGAAATCATGGCCATAGAAGATGTTGTCTCCCAAAATGAGCGCCGAGGGAGCATTTCCAATAAAGTCCCGCCCGATGACATAAGCCTGCGCCAGTCCATCCGGAGTTGGTTGCTGCGCATACTGCAAATTCAGGCCCCACTGACTACCATCGCCAAGCAGTTCCGCAAACCTCGGCGTGTCCTGCGGCGTGGAAATAATCAGGATATCTCTGATGCCGGATAGCATCAGCGTCGACAAGGGATAGTAAATCATCGGCTTGTCATACACCGGCAACAGCTGTTTCGAAACCGATGTTGTCACCGGATAAAGCCGTGTTCCAGAACCACCGGCAAGAATGATGCCCTTGCGGCCTGTCGTCTTTTGTTCGATCATGCCTGCTCCTCGACGTTATCGCGTTGACTGTAGTTGCGCTCTATCCATTTCATATAATCGCCCGACTGCACGTTCTTCACCCATGCCTCGTTGTCCAGATACCAGCGGACAGTCTTGCGCAATCCGGTTTCAAAGGTTTCAACAGGCTTCCAGCCCAGGTCCCGCTCTATTTTTCTTGCGTCGATCGCATACCGGCGATCATGTCCAGGACGATCAGCCACGTAGGTGATCTGTTGACGATAGCTGCCTCCGGCTGAGCGTGGATCCATCTCGTCAAGGATGTCGCATAGGGCATGCACGACATCCAGATTCGCTTTTTCATTCCAGCCACCGATGTTGTAAGTCTCACCCAAACGGCCATCGGACAGCACCCGGCGGATAGCGGCACAGTGGTCTTTCACATACAACCAGTCGCGGATCTGTTGACCGTCGCCGTAGATTGGCAAGGCTTTGCCGGCGCGTGCGTTGGCGATTACGAGTGGAATAAGCTTTTCGGGAAAGTGATACGGACCGTAGTTGTTAGAGCAGTTCGTGGTCAGCGTGGGAAAACCGTAGGTGTGATGGTAGGCGCGCACCAGATGGTCGGACGCCGCCTTCGACGCCGAATAAGGACTGTTGGGCTGGTAGGGATGAGTTTCGCTGAAAGGCGCATCCGATGGGCCGAGGGAGCCGTATACTTCGTCGGTCGACACATGCAGAAAACGAAACCCGTCACGCGCTTGGTCGGACAAGGTAGCCCAGTAAGCGCGGCTCGCCTCTAACAGATTAAAAGTGCCATTAACGTTAGTCTGAACAAAGGCGGCAGGTCCATGGATTGACCGGTCGACATGGCTTTCAGCAGCGAAATGTACAATGGCGCGAGGCTGGTGCTCAGCCAGCAAGCGGTCAATCAACTCGCGATCGCAAATATCCCCTTGCACAAAGGTGTGTCGTTTGTCTTCACGCAATGAAGCGAGATTGTTCAGGTTGCCCGCATAGGTCAGTTTGTCGAGGTTCAGAACACTTTCATCGTCAGCCCCTAGCCATTCCAGGACAAAGTTGGACCCAATGAAGCCGGCGCCGCCAGTGACTAAAATCATACTATTGCCTTTATACAATATAACAACATCCTGTGAGGGCAGTATTCTACGTGAATTAAATTACGTGGTTACGGTAATGCCTGCCTCGCAAAAAATTTTCGCTTTCAAGCTATGTTTATCGGGCCTCTCTTTGTTTATGGTGTTGCAACCCAAACTCAGGCCAACCTAACGCTACATCAACTCAGCTTTACTCTATGACCACCTACGCCATCGGCGACATCCAGGGCTGCCACGCGCGCGCCATCGACCTGATCGACAAGATCCAGACCCGTACCCCTGACGCCCGCCTCGTCTTCGTCGGCGACGCCGTCAACCGCGGGCCGCAATCCCTTGCCATGCTGCGACTGGTGCGCGAACTCGGCGACCGGGCCGAAATGGTGCTGGGCAACCACGACCTGCACCTGCTGGCTGTATCGATCGGCATCCGCAAGCCGGGCCGTGGCGATACGCTGGACGATATCCTGTCAGCACCCGACTGCGCGGAACTGCTCGACTGGCTGCGGCACCGGCCGCTCGCGCTGCGCGAGGATGATTATCTGATGGTGCATGCCGGCCTGTTGCCGCAATGGACGGCCGACCAGGCACTGGCCCTGGCCCGGGAGGTGGAAGCAGCCCTGCGCGGCCCTGACTGGAAGGATTTCCTGCGCGGCATGTATGGCAATGAGCCAGCGCGCTGGGACGATCACCTGCAGGGCGCCGACCGCCTGCGCTGCATCGTCAACGCGCTGACCCGCATCCGCTTCTGCAGCGCCGACGGCACCATGGATTTCCATACCAAGGATGGCACTGGCGAAGCGCCGGCCGGCTTCATGCCATGGTTCGACGTGCCGGGCCGGCGCTCCTCCGACGTGACCGTCGTGGCCGGGCACTGGTCGACACTGGGACTGGTGGTCCGCCCCGACTTCATCGCGCTCGATACCGGCTGCGTCTGGGGCGGCAAGCTGACTGCGGTGTGCCTGGAGGACAGGGAAATCCTGCAGGTCGATTGCCCGCAATACCAGCAGCCGGGCTAGCGCATCGTCAGCCAGCCGGCAATGGCCCGCTGAACAGGCATTACGCGGCCGCCTTTTCGGCGGCCAGCGCGCCGGCGACCGCATCATGGGCCGCCGCAGCCAGTTCGCGGCGGTGAGCGCCGGCGCTTGGCAGCGCCGGCAGCAGCAGCAGTTCGGCGCGGATGTCGCGGTGGCGCAGTATGGTCAGCATGCTTTGCACGAAGGTGGTGTCGCCAACGTATTCCACCGCCGGATGCGGCCGGCCATGGCGGTCCAGGTAGCGCAAGGCGTAGGGCTGCACCGGCACGTCGGCATCGATTGCGGCTTCGAACAGGTTGGCGTGAAAAGGCAGCACCGTTCCCTGCAGCGACACGGTGCCCTCCGGAAAGAAGGCCACCCGCTCCCCGGCGTGGATGCTGTTGACCAAGCCCTGGAAAATCCGCCGCACATCCCGCTGGCGGCCGCGGGCAATGAAAATCGTGCCCGAACGCTCACACAGCCAGCCGACCAGCGGCCAGTCACGAATATCCGACTTGGCAACGAAGCGGCAGGGCCGCAGGCTGTTGATGGCGAAGATGTCCAGCCAGGACACATGATTGCAGACGATCAGCGCCGGCGTATCCGACAGCACGCCGCTGACGGACAGCCGCACGCCGCAGATTGCCAGCAGCTTCGCCGACCAGCTGCGTATGCAGCGCTCGCGCAGCGCCGGTCCGGCCAGCGGGAACACCAGCGCACAGGTCGCCAGCCCCTGCAGCAGGTGCAGCACCACCCGCACCAGGTGCAGCGTGCTCACGCCCTGCCCTTTCCCGGCCGGCCGTCCTTGATCATGGGCGGCTGAAGACGACCTGGCCGGCGACGATGGTATGCCTGACCTGGCCGCGCAGTTCATAGCCGAGGAAAGGCGTGTGCTTGCCCTGGCTGGCCAGCGCGGCGGCCTTCACGGTCCAGCGCGCTTCCGGATCGAAGATGCAGAGATCGGCCGGCGCGCCCTCTTCCAGCCGGCCGCCGGCCAGCCCGGCCAGCTGCGCCGGCGCCGGGCTGATCTTGGCGATGGCCTGCGACAGGCCGTCGCCCTTGCCGTCTTCCTCGGCCCACTTCAACGCCAGCGACAACAGCAGTTCCAGACCGGTGGCGCCGGGCGAGGCCTCGCCGAACGGCAGCAGTTTCTCGTCGTCGTCGACCGGCGTATGGTCGGAGCAGATCGCGTCGACGGTGCCGTCCATCAGTCCCTGGCGCAGCGCATCGCGGTCGCGCTGCGAGCGCAGCGGCGGCGTCATGCGGGCATTCGAGTCGAAAAAGCCGATATCGGCATCGGTCAGGTGCACATGGTGGGCGGAAACGTCGCAGCTCAGGCGCAGGCCTTCCTTCTTTGCCGCGCGCACCAGCGCTACGCCAGCGGCGGAGGAAATCCGGCAGAGATGTACCCGGGCGCCTGTCGAGCGCATCAGTTCGAAGATCGTGTACAGCGCGATGGTTTCCGCCATGACCGGCACGCCGGACAAGCCCAGGCGCGAGGCGATCGGGCCGCTGTGGGCGATGCCGTTGCGGCCGAGGTGCGCATCCTGGGCGCGCAGCCAGACGGTGTAGCCGAAGGTCTGCGCATATTGCATTGCGCGCATCAGCACCGTGGTGTCGAGGATGGGCTCATCGGCCTGGGAAAAGCCGACGCAGCCGGCATCGGTGAGTTCGGCCATCTCGGTCAGCGACTGGCCCTTCAGGCCGACGGTCAGCGCGCCGAGCGGATAGACATGGGCCTGGTTCATGCTGCGGGCGCGGTGGCGCAGCATTTCGACCAGGCCGGGCTCGTCCAGCACCGGGTCGGTGTCGGGCGGGCAGACCAGGCTGGTCACGCCGCCCTGGATGGCCGCCTGCAATTCCGATTCCAGCGTGGCCTTGTACTCGTAGCCGGGTTCGCGCAGCCGCGCCGACAAATCGACCAGGCCAGGCGCCACCACCAGTCCCTGCGCATCGATGGTCCGGTCGGCCTGGAAGCCGGCCGGCGCGGCGCCGACCGCGGCGATCTTGCCATCGGCCAGGTAGAGGTCGCGGCTGGCGTCTATCCCGTTGGCCGGATCGATCAGCCGGCCATTCTTGATATGGAGTTTCATAAGTTCCTAGTTCTGCGGCCAGGCATGCCTGGCGATCTCTGTTCTTCTGCTCTGCTGTTCTTCGGCGTTGATGCGGGCACTAATTGCCGGCGAGGATGCTCATCACCGCCATCCGCACCGCGATGCCGAAGGTGACCTGGGGCAGGATCACCGCCTGGGCGCCGTCAGCCACGGCGGACTCGATTTCCACGCCGCGGTTCATCGGGCCGGGATGCATCACGATCGCATCCGGCTTGGCCATCGCCAGCCGTTCGGTGGTCAGGCCGTAGCTCTTGAAGTATTCCTGGGCCGACGGCAGCAGCGCGCCGCTCATGCGCTCGTTCTGCAGGCGCAGCATGATGATCACGTCGACATCCTTCAGGCCTTCGCGCATGTCGGTAAAGACCCGCACGCCCAGTTGCTCCAACCCGCTGGGCAGCAGGGTGCGCGGACCGATGGCCCGCACTTCCGGCACGCCCAGCGTGGTCAGCGCATGGATGTCCGAGCGCGCCACCCGGCTATGCAGGATGTCGCCGACGATGGCGACCGTAAGGTTGCTGAAATCCTTCTTGTAATGCCGGATGGTGTACATGTCCAGCAGGCCCTGGGTCGGGTGCGCATGGCGGCCGTCGCCGGCGTTGACCACGTGCACATGCGAGCGGCCGGTGTCGGTCAGGTGCTTGGCGATCAGGTAGGGCGCGCCCGACTGCGCATGGCGCACCACGAACATGTCGGCATGCATCGCCGCCAGGTTGTCGATGGTGTCGAGCAGCGACTCGCCCTTGCTGGCGCTGGAGGCGGAAATGTTCAGGTTGATTACGTCGGCCGACAGGCGCTTGGAGGCGATCTCGAAGGTGGTGCGGGTCCGGGTCGAGTTCTCGAAGAACAGGTTGAAGACGCTCTTGCCGCGCATCAGCGGCACTTTCTTGACTTCACGGTCGCTGATGCCGACGAAGGAAGAGGCGGTGTCGAGGATCTGATTGACGATGGCCTTGGGCAGGCCTTCGATGGTCAGGAGGTGCTGCAGTTCGCCATTCTTGTTCAGTTGCGGATTATGCATGGTCTACGGTAAAGGAAAGTTTGCCGTCGTCGGCGCGTTGCAGTACGAGGCGCTCGCCGGGGGCCAGCGCAAGGGTGTGGGCGACAAAGTCGGCGGCGATCGGCAGCTCGCGCTCGCCGCGGTCCACCAGCGCGGCCAGCATGATGCGCGCCGGGCGGCCATAGTCGAACAGCTCGTTGATGGCCGCGCGCGTGGTGCGGCCGGTGTAGAGCACGTCGTCGACCAGCAGGATGGTCGCGCCATCCACGTCGAACGGGATCTGGCTAGGCTTCACATCCGTGGGCAGGCCTTTTTCGGCATAGTCGTCGCGGTAGAAGGAAACGTCGATATAGCCCAGGCGGCCATCGACATCGAGTTCCGTGGCCAGCCGGTCGGCCAGCCAGGCGCCGCCGGAGTAGATGCCGACCAGCGCCACCTTGTCCACATTGGCCAGCGCGTCTTTTACCTGCCGGGCGAGCGCGGCGTACAGCGCCTCGGCGTCGAGTTCATGATGGGGCATATTCGTCAAAGTATTGTTGCAGGATGATTGCGGCGGACTGGTCGTCGATGCGCTCGCCGCGGCGCTGCGACAGCACCGCCGACGAGTAGCGCTCGTCGACCAGCACGGTGTCGACGCCATAGCGGCCGTGCAGCTGGTTGGCGAAGCGGCGGCAGCGCACCGTCATTTCATGTTCGGCGCCGTCCGGATGGCTGGGCAGGCCGACCACGCAGAGCGCCGGCTGCCATTCGGCGATCAGCGCGCCCAGCGCGGCGAACTTGCCGTCATTGGTGGGCGCATCGATGATCACAAGCGGCTGGGCCTGGCGCATGCCGGTATTGCCTACCGCCACGCCGATCCGCCTGAGTCCGAAGTCAAAGCCGAGCACCGTCTTCACGCGGCCGCCGTACTCAGCGGCGCCGTACCCGGCCGTTTATGCATGCCCGGCCTCGCCGCTGAGCATCATCGGGTCGATGCCCAGCAGTTTCAGCGCGGCGGAAAAGCGTTCCTCCACCGGCAGGTCGAAGATGACGGCCGGGTCGGCCTTCACCGTCAGCCAGCCGTTGCGGGTGATCTCTTCTTCCAGCTGGCCGGCGCCCCAGCCGGCGCAGCCCAGCGTGACCAGCAGATGGCGCGGCCCGCCGGTGGCGGCCACGGTTTCCAGCACGTCCTTGGAGGTGGTCAGCACGATGTCGTCGGTGACTTTCATCATCGAGGAAAAGTCGCCGAACGGCGCATGCAGCACGAAGCCGCGCTCGACCTGCACCGGGCCGCCGAACAGCACCGGCTTGTCAGCCATCTGGCGGGCGTCGATGTCCAGGGAAAGGTCGATGCGCTCGAATAGCGTCGGCATCATCATGTCGGTCGGCTTGTTGATGATCACGCCCAGCGCGCCGTCTTCATTGTGCTCGCACATGTAGACCACCGCGCCGCCGAAGATCGGGTCGAGCATGGACGGCATCGCGATCAGGAAGTGATTGGCCAGATGCAGGCCGGGCTCGGCCGCGAAAGCCGCATCGCTGCGCGCCTGTGCCGTGCCGCGCGATCTGGAAGAGGGGTCTGGAGTATCGCTTTGCTTGGCCATAATCCGCGCATTTTATCAGTTTTGCCCAGCCGGATGCCCGATCTGGCATCATGGCAACTCTTTGCGAGGCGGCCCGGCCGCCCTGCGCCATTCTCCGCAATTTTCCCCGTCATGAGCTTATTCAACACATCACTCGTCTGGTTCCGGCGCGACCTGCGCACGTTCGATCAGGCCGCGCTGCACGAGGCGCTCAGCCTATCGGCCACCGTGCACTGCGTCTTCATTTTCGACCGTGAAATTCTCGATCCGTTGCAGGCGCAGGCCAACAAAGCCGACCGCCGGGTCGATTTCATCCACCAGAGCCTGGCCGAACTGGATGCCGAACTGCGCATGCACGGCGGCGGGCTGATCGTGCGCCATGCCCATGCATCGACCGAGATCCCGCGGCTGGCGGCGCAACTGGGCGTGCAAGCCGTTTTCATCAACGAAGACTACGAGCCGGCCGCGGTGGCGCGCGATGCCGCGGTCGCCGGCGCGCTGATGGCCGAGGGCCGCCGCCTGGTTCTCTGCAAGGACCAGGTCATCTTCGAGAAATCGGAAGTGCTGACCCAGGCTGGCCGGCCGTACTCGGTCTTCACGCCCTACAAGAATGCCTGGATGAAGGCCCTGATGGCCGCAGCCGATCCGCATGCGGACCATCCCCTGCTGCACAAATATGCGGCAGCGCCGGATTATCGCCGCCTGGCAGCTGCGCCGGCGGGCATGCCGTCGCTGGCCGACCTCGGCTTTGAAACCAGCGACCTGGCCAGCCTGGGTATCGCCGCGGGCATGACCGGCGGGCAGGACCTGATCGACGAATTCATGGATCGCATCCGCGACTACGACACGGCCCGCAACTTTCCGGCCGTGCGCGGCACCTCGCACCTGTCGGTGCATCTGCGCTTCGGCACCGTGTCGGTCAGGGCGCTGGCGCGGCGCGCGCTGCAGGCGATGCACAATGGCGAAGGCGGCCAGGGCGCGGCGGTATGGCTGTCGGAACTGATCTGGCGCGATTTCTACTTCAGCATCCTGCACCATTTCCCGCATGTGGCAACGCAGGCCTTCAAGCCGGAATACGACCGCATTTCCTGGGAAACCGGAGCGCATGCCGACCAGGCTTACCAGGCATGGTGCGAGGGCCGCACCGGCTATCCCCTGGTGGATGCGGCCATGCTGCAGCTCAACCGCACTGGATTCATGCATAACCGCCTGCGCATGGTGGCCGCCTGTTTCCTGATCAAGGACCTGGGCATCGATTACCGTCGCGGCGAACGGTATTTCGCCGAGAAGCTCAACGACTTCGACCTGTCCGCCAACAATGGCGGCTGGCAGTGGGCCGCCTCCTCCGGCTGCGACGCGCAGCCCTGGTTCCGGATTTTCAACCCGGTCACGCAATCGGAAAAATTCGATGCCGATGGCGCCTTCATCCGGCGCTGGCTGCCGCAGCTGGCCAGGCTGAGCGCCAGGGATATCCATGCGCCATGGAAGGCGGCGCCCGAGGCACTGAAGAAGGCTGGCGTGACGCTGGGCGAGCATTATCCGATGCCGCTGGTGCGCCACGAGGAAGCGCGCGAGCTTACCTTGCAGCGCTATGCGGTAGTGAAAAAAGAAGCGACGGAAGCAGCATGAATGGCTGCGGGCTTTGCGGCACATCGGACGGCGCGTAGGGCGGAATACCCGGAAGGGGCATGCCGCCTTTGGTCGACCTAGTGAGGTGTCCGGCCTGGCCCACCCCGGTTCATTGTCCTGCGGCCGCCTGCATCTCGCGCCCTGTGAATGCAAGGACGAACTTCAGCAGGTCGGCTTCCTGGTAGGGCTTGCCCAGATACTCGTTCACGCCCAGGTCCATTGCATAGTTGCGATGCTTGGTCGCAGTGCGCGAGGTGATCATGATGATGGGAATGTGACGGGTGCGGCTGTCGCCGCGCACGTTGCGGGTCAGGTCGAAGCCATCCATGCGCGGCATTTCGATGTCCACCAGCATCAGGTCGGGCGTGACGGTCTGCAACTGTTCCAGCGCGTCCACGCCATCCTTGGCCAGCATCACCTGATAGCCTTCGCGCGTCAGGAAACGCTGGGTCACGCGGCGCACTGTCAGTGAATCATCGACCACCATCACGATGGGTTGGCTCTGCGGCGAATGCGACGCCTGCTCGGATGCCAGCCTGGCGCCCTGCCGGGAACGTGGCGCGGCTTCCAGCAGACGCTGCGCCAGCGGCACCGGGTCGAGAATCAGCACGATATCGCCGGAGCCCAGCACCGTGGCGCCGGCCACGCCCGCCATCCGCGCCAGTTGCGGCCCGACGTTCTTGACCACGACCTCGCGGTTGCCCAGCACATCGTCCACATGCACCGCCACCCGGCTGTCACCGCTTTTCAGAATCAGCAGCGGCGAGTATTGCTGGGTCACCGGCGATGCCTTGGCGTCACCCAGCAGTTCGGACAGGTAATACAGCGGCACCTGCTCGCCGCGCCAGGTTACCGCGCCTTCGGCATAGGCATCGGCCAGCGCGCCGGCCTTCAGCTGCTGCACCTGCTCCACCAGCACCGAGGGCACCGCATAGGTATTGCCGCCGGTAGTCAGCACCACCACCTGCGTCACCGCCAGCGTCAGCGGCAGCCTGACCAGGAAGGTGGCGCCCTGGCCGGGGTGGCTGTCGATGGTCACGCGGCCGCCTAGCCCGGCGGCTTCGGAGCGCACCACGTCCATGCCGATGCCGCGTCCGGCCAGCTCGGTCACATCCTGCGCAGTGGAAAAACCGGGATGGAAGACCAGTTCCCGCAGCTCGGCGTCGCTGGGCGAGGCATGCGGTTCCAGCAAGCCCGCGGCCTCGGCCCGGGCACGGATGCGCGCAAGGTCGAGGCCACGGCCATCGTCGGAAAACTGGATGACGACTTCATTGCCTTCCTGGCGGATTTCAACCTTGAGCTCGCCAATGTCCTTCTTGCCCGCCGCCAGCCGCTCTTCCCTGCTTTCAATGCCGTGCACGATGGCATTGCGCAGCAGGTGTTCGAACGGGCCGGCCATCTTTTCCAGCACGCCACGGTCGATTTCCACGGCGCCGCCGCGGATGTCGAGGTTGACGCGCTTGTCGAGTTCCTTGGCTGCCTGGCGCGTGACCCGGTACAGCCGCTCGGCCACGCTGCCGAACTGCACCATGCGCACCCGCATCAGGTCCTGCTGCAGGTCGCGCGTCAGGCGCGATTGCTGCTGCAGGTCGGCACTGGCCTGCTCCACGCCACGCACCAGATTCTGCTGCACCGAGGAGACGTCGCTCACGGTTTCGGTAATCATCCGGGTCAGTTCCTGCAGCCGGGTGAAACGGTCGAATTCAAGCGGATCAAAGCCGCGCTCGGCGGAATGCGCCATCTGGGAGGCCATCTGGCTTTCGGCCTGGATTTCCAGTTCCCGCAATTGGGAACGCAGACGCGTCACGTTGTCCGTCAGTTCGGACAGCGACTGGTTGAGGCCTGAAACGCCGTTCTCCACCCGCGAGCGGGAAATCGATACTTCGCCGGCCTGATTGACGAGCCGGTCGATGATATCCACACGCACCCGCAGCAGCGGCGCGCTGGCGGAAGCATGGGTTTTTTCGGCGGGCGCTTCGGCAACGACGGCACTCGATACCGCGCCGTGGACCACGGCGGGCGCCAGCTTGCCGGCTTCCGGATTCTGCAACTGGTCGTGCAGATACAGGCCGACATCGAAGCGGCCCAGCAGATCTTCGAACACGGCAGGCGTCGGCGTTCCGACCGCGCTGACCTGCTCGATACGGCTTTCCATATCATGCATCTGCTGGCCCAGGCGCATTGCGCCGGCCATCCTGGCGCTGCCCTTGACGGTATGCAGCAGGCGCAGCAGACCCTGCACCGGTTCCCTGGAAGCCGGTTCAGCCTGCCAGGCGCGCAACAGCAACTGGATCTGCGGCAGCAGGTCGCTGGCCTCCTCCAGGAACACCGGCAGCAAATCCGGATCGAGTTCATCGCGCGGCATGCGGCCGGTGTCGGCTGACGGCTCCACGGTCGCACCGGTTTCCGGCGTCGCAGCAAGGTCGGCGCCGGCGGATGCCTGGCTGCCAAAGCCTGCCAGCGGCCGCGTCCTGGCGCCGGGAATGCCTGGGTCTGCCGCCTCGACCTGATCCGGCTCGGCAAGTCCGCTCGTGTCCGCAGCGACATCGCCTGTTTGCCGGAGTTCCTCGGCAACGAAGGCAGGCAAGGCGGATTGCACTTCCACAGCCGCCGTGGCGGCGCGGGCCATGACCTGCTGGCGCATTTCTTCCAGGATGCGTACCTGATGCGGCGCGGCGGGCGGCATGTCGCCCAAGGCAAACTGCCGCAGCATCTGCCTGAGCTCGCTGACTGCGGCGTCGAGGTCGTCGAATTCCTGCACGCTCAAGGGAACGGGCTTGCGCGCCAGCGCCTGCAGTACCCGTTCCAGCGCATAGGCCACTTCCTGCAAGGGAACGAAGCCGACCGTGGCTGAGCTGCCGGCCAGCGAGTGCGCCGCGTGAACGGCAACCGTGTTGACGGTGCGGCCGGCCTCATGCCGCCATTCGGACAGGTCCTGGGCCAGCACCCGTACCAGGTCGTCGGTCTCGGCCAGGTAGATATTGTGCAGCGGCACACTGATTTCGAGATCGCCGATGCGCTTGATGCTGTCGTCCAGCCGGTTTTCCACCGCATGCACTTCGGGGAAACTGATCACCTGCGCCATGGGCGCGGTTTCGGCCGGAAGCGCCGGCGTGATGTCGTCAATGCTGGCGCCGTCTTCATGCGCTTGCACCATGTCGCCTGACAATTCCGGTTCCGCCGGTTCCGCCGGCTGCGCCGCCTCTGTCATCTGGGCGGGAATCGCCGGTTCCTGGACGTCATCCAGCAGCGCTTTGGTGTCCAGGACGCCGGCTTCTTCCAATGCCGGCAGTTCGGGCAACTCGACTTCCCCGACGGCAGGCAACAGATCCTCCTGCGCTGGAATCGTTTCCACCGGGTGCGCCTGCAAAGGCTCAGGGTGCAGCGGGTCCGACAGCTCCCCGTGCGGGAGCGCGACATGATCCGCATGATCGGCGGTGGCGAATGCGTCCAGTCCAGCATGCTCGACCCCGGCG
>Ga0308160_10002806_pt1 | contig 20377 bp, 32 predicted proteins | sample PhyFR1_FD_201036 | JGI IMG/M metagenome (GOLD analysis project Ga0308160, IMG submission 201036) | Phyllosphere microbial communities from UC Gill Tract Community Farm, Albany, California, United States - DLSLF.R1 | ecosystem: Host-associated > Plants > Phyllosphere > Unclassified | place: USA...
CGCATTCAGCGCGTCACGAAGGCCGGCACCGCTTTGGCGAGGGCGACAGCGCTCGTTGATGGTGGGACAGCCATCCGTCTGGGACTGGGGTCTGGCGGCAACCAACAGGGAAAGGATGGTGTTGTAGAAGTTGTTCTCGAGGTCCGTGGCGAGGAACAGGGTGGAGAATTAGGCATCGTGGCCATCCCACGCTTTGAGGGTGCCGGACGACTGTTGGTGGACCTGAAAGGTAATTGGGGTGAGTTTTCTGCAGCTGAATCGCACAATCGCTGACAGTTCGCTAGATCTGGAGAAACACACAGTCAAGACAAACATGACTGTAATTGCCTCAGGCCGTTTCCAGCACGCTCTCTCCGCCCCACCTCCAATGCTCTCCATCGAGCCGATCCCCGGGTTCAACGCGGCATCACCAGGATCATGGGCGCGTCGGCTGTTCTCGACTCGATCCATCATCAACCTCTTTTTGCTCTACCTGGTGATATCCCTCGCACAGCAGGTTCAGCGGCTACGAACCGAAGTCGCGTATGTCGCTGAAGAAGCGAGAGATTTGCGTTTGTACGGCTTGGCATCGTCAGTTGGATCTGTGTCCACGTACACGAGCACGGAGACGGCGACTACGACGGCGACTTTCACTTATGGCGCACTCCCAACGGACGTGCCTTTTGCCGTGCCGTATCCCGCCAACGGCGATCGTGCGCGGCGCGACGAGCTCGCAATTCCGAGAGAGGTACGCGACGTGCGGACCTCCCTTGGGCGCGTCGTATTCGGTCGATCTGCATGGGATAAATGGGCGACCCACCCAACGTGAGTTGCGCGTCGTGGGAGATGATCTGAGAGCTTATCGCAGCGTGCAGACATTAAGCAGGAGTTTGGGATGGGTATGGCATGCCGTCGTCTGGCTCGTGATACCTACATAGAAGGGAGTGGCGACCTGCGAAAGGCAAACAGCGAACGATAGAACGGGCGTTGTACGATAGTGTGCCAGCCTACCCTTCAACCCCCCATGCAGCTCAATGTTGCCACTGCAGCCACACAACCAAGGACTGAGACCTCGCTACCGAACCTCTGACCTCTGATAACAATGACGCCTGTCCCGCGAAATACCTCCAACACGCAAGACAAAGCCACGATCCCGCCGTCATTGGGTTCAAGCCAAAGCTGCCGACGGACCACATAAGCTTACGGTAGACTTGAACAATAAGGGGGTTCAAGTGCCACAAGGCACGGGGCTGCGGTTTCTCGTTATGGTACCTGTGCCACTTGTGCCACTTGTAACACTTATGGCACTGTTTCCCACGGCCCACTTGGTCGGAAGCGCACTAATGGCGACTAATCGCGATTAACATGTCAGCAGGACAGGGGCGTGCCGTTCGGGCGCCGGGGGAAGGTTTGGGCACGGGAAACGAGAGACGAGGTCGTGACGACGAGGCGGTCTGGTGAATTTGATGAATTCGACGGGTGACCGTTTCTGGGTCTGGTGTAAAGTGGAGGTGGAGGAAAGTACGACTCTTGTCCCACACCTTCGGGCCACGTCGTCGTTGTTTGGACGAATGTCGGTCCGAGGGTTCGTCGAGCGCTTGCCGCACCGGCGCATCATGCCAGTATGTCGGCGCTTAGCACGTGTGCGTCAATTCAGCTCTGCAGCTGGACAAGATGGTAAGGTGGGATATTGGCCTCTCTAGCGCTCGTCACTCGGCACTGGTCACATGGCCCCATAGTTTACTCCATGCTATGAGTCTGGCCTCGTGTTGAGTTTGCATGGCACTGAGTATGCGATCGCAATGCCAAAAACATCATGTGGTAAGTGAGCCACGCCGAATCGCCCCGCTAGTCCTCATGACGCCGGGGAAGGAGGTATCACCTATCCAGCGAGATCTCGTGATCTCGCGCCGGCGACGCCGACTCATTAGGCTAAGTTTGTATCGTGGGCTAGAGTAACATGTCGCGTGGCCCGGCCCAGCCTATCGCGTGGGATATGATTTCGATTCATCTACTCTGACCAATGTCAATCGACGTCGGTCTCGACGCCTTGCGACCGAGTACGAGACGAGCTGGCCGGATCGACGACGCACCAGATCCAAGCGCGAACCAACCGACTCTTCCCGAGGTACCGGCAAGCCGCTTGATCGCTTGGTCGCTTGGGTTTGATTGATTCCACACCACCACTACCATGCATGCCCATTGATGAACATGATGCTGCGTTCGGATCCTTTGTGACGTGCGACGTTTATTCCGCTCATATTCCTTGATCCTGGTACATCTATTCGTTGTCTTAGATCCACGATACTATTGAATCCGGGACTACTACGAGAGCAAGCACGTACTATGATACTATGTTACCACTCCTCGACGTCCTCACCGCTCGCACCGTCCGCGCCAGGCGTCGTAGTGCGTCGTAACAAGACGGCCGGTGCGGCCTGCCGCATTGATGTGAACTCAATCTTGCATCCGTGGGAACTAAGCATCAAAAGCTAGCACGTCGACGTTCCGCGGCACGGCAGGAACGGTTGTCGACGGTACGCTGCCGACCAGATCCCAGCTTAGTGACTAACTATTACGGCCGGTTACGCTACTCTTGGTCTGTTTCGAGCGCTGCACCGCGGCCAGGTACAGACGCGCGCTTGTTCTAGTTCCATGTGTCGTGGGCGTGTGACTGGTGGACAAAGCTTGTCGCTCTGACCTGTTCATCTCGCAATCTGGCACCGAGGCCGCTGGGTGGATCGAGCACTGACGTTGATCGGTCAGGTTGATGCAGTGTTTTGCTGCCATCACCATGCCCAGCCCGCTCGGCCGCACACGGACAGCTTGGCACCTTGACGAGCGTTGCGTCACGGCGCCCGGACTAAGCATGCAATCGAGAAACAACAGCAATCACCCTTACGCCTCTGCTCGCCATGCTCCAAAGCCTCCGCCGGACTCCGCGCTCACATTCCGGGTCGTTCACGTGCCTGAGCTTGTTTTGGTTGATGCGACAATGACCCGTGTGAATTGGAAAATGACACCTTTTGACGCCGCAGAAAACAGATCTCGACGCGGCTTGTCTCGGTTAAGCAGTGAGGCCGACACGTCCAAGATCCCATTCGTTGCGGCCGCCGCCCTGCGCAGGTGCCGTCTGCCCACCCCACCCACCCCCTCATCCGTCTACCCGTGCGCTTCACGTCCTTCACGCGCCACCCCGTGCATGCCCAGTTTCCGCTGGCAAGCGTTACACCCCGGGCCGCCTTGTCTGATATTCCAAATGAGTGCCGAAACAGGCCCAAATGGTCCCAATTCGTCCCAAATACGACCCCGCTTGAACGTCTCTACAGCCTCACAGGTATTGCTCCCCCTTCGGAACCGTGGCATTGCGATCCTTATCGGGGCTATGTGATCGCGATGAATGGGATCGGATCAGCCAGACGGATGGTAATTACCTTCTTCCGCCGGGAGTCCTCAGCCAACAGGGCAAGGGGCGGTATCATTTTCATCATTTCCGCGGCTGGGCGTGAGGCAGAGACCCGCTCGAACTCCGCTCACTTTGACACCGCCGTGACGTTGAGAGCGGACGGAGGATGATGCGAAATGTACGTCAAGCCGACTTGTCACTAGGTCGGTCGGAGGTGAATAAAGATAAAAAGCCATAATACCATCACTCTGACGCACACTGACGTCGCTTGTTCTCCCCACCTCGCTCAGTAGCCTTGATTTACTCTTAAGAACCACAACACCGGTACGCTACGACAACACGTCGCAGTCGGTCTTTCGTCTTCGAGTCCCCGGTGCACAGAAGCCGTCGCACCCGTCGCCCTACCGCCTTCGCCCAGCCATATCACAACGAGCTTGGATCTCGTTCATTGCCATCTCTCGGGCCCAAAACCCGTACCCAACCCTCTTGCACCGCCGGAACGGATATAGCAGCGTGGCATTATTGCCTCGCTTGCTCGCTTTCTCCGGCTCAGCTTTCGGCCCTGTCCGATTCACTCGGGGTCGGCTTGACCGTGATCAGCTGGCGCAGGGCGTTGCATCACCGGCCATACCCGTCAATTCATATTCGACTTACGGTATGTTACAATTTCACACCATTCCCCCCTTGCGCCCCGAGTCAGCCAACAGCAACCGCGGCCTGTAATCCCCGTTCCTCGGGTCACACGGCTTGTTCGGTTCCGTCGTGAGAACGCCACATCCATCTCGTTCTTTGTCCTTCGCCCTGAACCCGTTCCTGGTCGAGGGGACGTCAGCAAAATCAGCCTGGGGAGATCGGCGCGTCATCTGGTCGAGTCAGGTCCCAAACTCTATTCGCCGCTTGTTTATCCGGGATAACGAGACGTTTTGATCCCAATCATCACTTGGCTCTGTTTCCTGTGGCTCTGCCCGCCCACGTCTCCCGGCCTCGTCGGCTTGACTCGTCCGGACTCAGATCCATCATTCTATTTAGCTCGCTGATCATCCACAGCCTCCACCCTCTCCCCTTAGCTCTCTTATTTTCCCACAAATACAAGCTCCAACTGCCCCCCAAATCCCCTCGGCCAAATCCTCGTCGTACTCCGATACTATCTGCTCGTCCGACTTAGCCTCCCACTTCCGTTCCTCGTGACAGACTTAATTCAAATCAAAACTCGGTATCAATCCGGACCGCCCGCTCGCGTTCTCCGTCGGTTGCTCGCTCTACCGCCCGCCATCCCTTTTCAGGTCCGTACAAAGAGTCCATCCATCACGACACGAGCTGCGCTTTCACGTTTCCTGTTTGTCCGGCACTCGCACCGTTACCAATCGGATCAACACGAATTTATAGTTATAATCGCTAGTGTATATTGTCCCTCCCTGGAAAATAAACGCATCCCGACAAGATCTCGATCCATTGTCGTTTCCGGACCATCTACCATCTCGACACCGACAGAACGGCACTTTCAATTCGTTCATCCCCATTGACTCGCCCTTCGACATCATTACTCCGCGCGACCTGCAGCGCGTGCTTGCAGCGACCAACTCCACCGTCTGCCAGATCCGCCTGACAACTTACTCCGGTATTGATTCGGTCATCGGCTGCCATTCACCCGCGCCAGTTCATTGATCGGCTTCCCCAGCTTCCCGTCTCCGACATTACTGTCAGTCGGTTCACCATATCCTCGGCTCATCTCTGTTCGGTGACGACCCCACCTCGAACGATAGCTTCTGATCAGCTCGCTCCTTGAAACGACCAACAACCCCTCATCGTGAGCTGTCGATCCTCCTTTTCGAACTTATTCCTCTCCGAAAGTCGCGGACTATTTATTCATCCGTTGAAATCACATCCACATCCGCGATTACGGCAGCTGTAACGCAGAAAGTCAATTGACAGACAGTCAAGTAATCTTACAACTTGAAAGAGATCGCGCCTGATAATCTGGCCCAAGTCATTGATTCTGCCCGCGAAAACTATCGCGATACACGAAGCCTATCTCGTTTTACCAAGTGCGACAAGAAGCTCTGGTTTCAAATGTAAGCTTATCCACCCTTTGCCACTTCCGAAACGCGACCGGGTGTAAGCCATCAAGCGTGACGGCTGTGCCTATGACAATCATTCTTCCCATGCTCTACGCCGATCACCTCGTCTGCTTCGACATCGCGCGCGTTCATCGCACATCAACTCCATATCCACTTTGCTCACTTTTCAGAATACGTGAAAGATTACTTCCACTCGACCTAGCAAAGTCGACCTGCCCATCCCGGTCAAACCCCTGCAGCTCCTGTAATCGAGCTCGCAACGCCAAAGCTCCGCATCAAAAGCCTCAACGGCGAAAGTGCCCAACATATCTACCATACACCTCTCTCAGCCCATCATGGAGACCAATTGGGTGAGTCATCCCTCTCGCCCTCATCCGAATTCGCACCTTGACACCAAGGATCCGACCCTTCCGTCTTCCGCACCCCCGCCGTACCCGTCTTCGTTCTTGACCGAGTCTTCGTATGAGCCGCGCATGAAGGTGGGACTCGCCCAGCATCATTAATCATCGCTAATCCCCAGCCTCATCATCAGGGGTTCTACAACTATTACCCCCAAGACCCCTCACGGCCATCTGAACGGCATCCAATTTCGCCTCATCATGAACCGATGCCCACCCCACCGGCCGATGAGCAAGGTCATCGTCGCTCACAAACTCAACCGTCAAACTTCCTGCCTCCTCCACCTCCACCTCACTCTACTTCACCGCAAACACAAATGTTGCCTCCGTTCCATTCATCGTTTTACCCCGGCTATCATGCCGCGAGTCACTCGCAATCGAGTTCGGCACCGTCGGCAATGAGTATGCAGTATGGGAACGGCCCGCTATCCGCCTCCGCGCCACCCAGTCAATATTCATATAGAGTTACATCGCCGCCGACCAATCTCCCCCTGGCCGACGTTCGCGGGCCCCCTCCTCATCCTTACGCGGAATCTCCCCGCATATCCACCGTGGCCAACTGGTCTACTTCCCCTGGTCTGCGACACTTGTCCCCGACTTCACCAACCACGCATCTGGGACCTCCACACATCGCAGCTAGCTCTGGTTCGACCAGCTCAAGCTCTTATCCATCGGCAACGAGGACGCCAGGGAATCTGCCCCTGGCGCGAAAAACAAAGCGGCGCAGTGGGAGTACAAGCATGTCTGCCGAAAGTTGGGACGACGAAAAGTACGGCGGCATTGGTGAATTGGGAGAGGAAACAGAGGAGCAGCCTTGGGGCATGCCCCAGGATGAATACAAGGCACTGAACCCGAAAGATAAGAAACAGGTCCGAAACAGGTGAGTAACGGTTGCGCACCGAATCCTTATTGTCCTTTGGGTCCCATTGATACCTTGTTCAAGTACTGGAGCTGACGGGTAGAATTGGCGCACGGCGATTCAGGGCGAAAAGGAAGAGTGAGTTTGGAGATTACCCGTCCATTTTCACTCTGATCTCCCTGACCGAGGTGGCGTGCTGACCGAAGATTATGTCTCAACCCTGGAGCATTCACTGCGAATTCGTGACGACCGACTGGCCAGCCTGCGGTCGCAATTGAATTCGCATCATGCGGAGATCAATGATCTGCGGAGTCAACTTGGCATCGCGCCCCTCCCGCCACTACCCGGCGCGGAGATGGATGGCGCATTGGGGCTGGTGGTGAATCACTCGGACGGCTGGAATGACAAGGACCAGCTATGAATGGAATACGACGTGTATGGAGGGAGATGCGAGGCCCGATGAACTTATGGATGATGGCCGAGACGTGGCGGGGCCACGATCGGTACGAATTGTATTTGTTGCAGCTGTAAGAGAGTTTTCATGACTGTCGGTAGATTGACGAGCTCGACTGTATATGTATGAGCTCGATTGTTTATGTCTTACGAGGAATGCCACGATAACGCCTTGACAGCCTGTCGTAATGTCGGACTTCCGATTCAGGTACTCTTAGCTCAAATAGGCTTAAGCCTTGATCAACGCACACGCAACATAAAAGCCAGAACACCCAGCTCTAGAAACCGTCCGACTATGTCTCGAGTCACGTGAGCCAAACGCGTGATGTCATGGCATGTTTGGTTCGCAGCTGACAGTAATCTGACCAACCTCAAGCGTTGAAAGCTGACAGCTGACTCTTCCGTGCTCAATGCGGGATAAGGCAGCGGGCTGGTCTGGGACTGAGTCGCTCTCGCCAAACTCAGTTGAGAACCGACTGCGTTTGAACTCAAAGCGAAGACAAGTTTTCGCCGAGGCAGCAAAGGGGGAAGGGCAGGTCCTTGTGTGGGCTCGTTTCAGCGGGTGTGCGGAACGCTCGGACGGGAGGATACAGGTGATAGGGCTGATAGAGGCGATAAGGGGGATAAGAATAGATCGGCTTGACGTCAGATTATGATGCCCTCGAGCTCACCAGATCAAGCCGGACTGCCGGGCTGGCTATCAGGTGTCCGCACTACGTCGTTGATCTCGCGGGAGTGGATACGGAAATATGCACTGAGTGGTCGGGATACAACCTGACGAACGCTTGATCCTATTTCATCTCACTTTGCCAGCAGCGGACATCAATTGCCGATATCAATAGCGAAGATCAACCGCGAAGATCAGCGGGTGACGGTAAAGCGCGCCCCTAGAGAAGCTCCAACCACCGCCAAGAGCCGCAGATGCCCCTCATCCACCGCAAGAAGAACAAAGACACGGAAGGGGGGGATACCGACGTAGAAAAGAGACGCAACGAAGAGGAAGAGAAGAAGAGTACGTCGGTTGTCCGCAGTGGTCCGTCCAGCGTGGCCGGAGTGAACAGGTGAACGGAACATCGAGCTGATGGCAGAATACGAAGGGGAAGAGTACGATGTGCTGTTGCGCTTCGTAGCTGCGCAAGGGGAGGTTTTGAAGAACAAAAAGACAGACGACGAGGAGGATGGAAAGGAAGAAGAGTCGGTGAAAACGGAAAGGGTGTGGTATATGCCGTGGAAGGTGGTGAAGGTGGACAGGAAAGCGGCCAAGGTGTGTGGTTTGATTGCTCGATATCCTCTCTTCGATCCAGTCACGACGATACTTGAACAGTCCCTGCGCGCGCGTCCATCGAGCGCGTCCATCAGGTGGTGTTTCCCATCTGAGCGATTTACTCTGCGTCGGCCGGCTTGGAGATAGTTCGACGCAGGACCGAGAATGCAACACCTGATGGACGAGGATCAGCAAGAACTGGGGCAAGGCAGCGAGTGGCGCATCACAGCATCGCATATATCCAAAGAATCAGCTCACTCCAGGTCCCGCCAGATTGGCTCGAGACGGACCGACAGCAAGGTCTCTCCACCAGCGAGGCTGAATCCCGCCGCAAGACGACAGGTTACAACGAGCTAGAAAGGTGAGCAGTTGTGTCTGTGCTCGCGATGTCGCAACACCTGAACATCTTCGTCACGAGCACGCTTCGCCAGACTAATACCAGTCCGTCAACAAACCAGTTTCTCAAGTTTATCAGCTACTTCCGCGGTCCTATTCTCTACACTATGGAATTGGCAGTCTTACTCGCTGCTGGGCTACGCGACTGGATCGACTTTGGGGTGATCATCGGTATTTTGATGATGAACGCTGTGGTGGGGTGGTATCAAGAGAAGTGAGCATTGCCCATACCGGCCTTCCACCGTCTCACTGTGCTACCGCACCGTGTTGTCAGACCGCCAGTAGATTCTCCCTCCTCTCATGCCACCGTGTCAACCACCTCACTGATCTCAGACAAGCAGGAGACATTGTCGCGCAGCTCAAAGCTGGTATCGCCCTCAAGTGCGTCGTGGTCCGCGATGGATCGGAACAGGAGATCGAGGCGCGAGACCTCGTTCCAGGCGATATAACCGTCCTTGAAGAAGGTCAGACCATCGCTGCGGACGCCAAGGTGTGTGCATATTACTTATTTGACCGCCTTCTGACCAATACTCTGCTTCTGTGCCACCGTTGAAGCATCGCGATAGGCGGTCTTAGGCTGACGCGCAGATCCTCGGCGATTACGAAGACAAAGACGGATCCGCCTCCAAAGACATCCTCGAGAAAGTCAGCAAGAGTAAACGCCGCTCATCCGACGGTTCAGAAGACGACGACGAAGGTGGTCCATCGAAAGGACCTTCGATATGCTCGGTCGATCAAAGCGCAATCACGGGCGAAAGTCTCGCCGTGGAGAAGTACGTCGGGGATATCGCCTATTACACGTGTGGCGTTAAGCGTGGCAAGTGTTACGGCCTTGTCGTGTGCACTGCGAAGCAGAGTTTCGTGGGGAAGACCGCACAGCTTGTCTCTGGTGGGTCTGGCGTGATTGTGGCAAGCGCTTACGGATAGACTCGAATGAAACGGGCCATTTCCAGATTGTACTCGGTGGGATCGGACTGACGTGAGTGGGAGACACTCTGGGCAAATGCAGGTGCCTCCGGACAGGCCATAGTGAACAAAGGTCACGCGCTCACGTTGCAGCCTCCTCGTCCTCGTCGTGTGCTTTATCTTCGTTGTGTGGATCGGCTCGTTCTTCCGCGGCACCGAAATTGCCAGTCCTGAAGACAACAACCTCTTGGTCTATGCCCTGATCTTCTTGATTATCGGGGTTCCCGTCGGTCTGCCGGTCGTCACCACCACGACACTAGCAGTCGGTGCAGCTTATCTCGCCAGACGTAAAGCTATCGTCCAGAAACTGACGGCGATCGAATCACTAGCCGGCGTCGATATCCTCTGTTCCGATAAGACCGGTACTCTGACCGCTAACAAGTTATCCCTCAACGACCCCTACGTCGTCCCCGACGCGGATCCAAATTGGTTCATGGCCGTCGCTGTGCTTGCATCGTCACATAATATCCGGGGTTTGGACCCCATTGATAAAGTCACGATTGTCGGTCTGAAGGATTACCCAAAAGCCCAGGAAATGCTCAAGGGCGGGTGGAAGACCCACAAATTTACCCCCTTTGACCCCGTCTCAAAAAGGATCACGGCGGAGGTGGAAAAGGATGGAAAGAGGTATACCTGTGCTAAGGGGGCTCCAAACGCCATTCTGAAGCTGAAGCAATTCGATCGGGAGGTGGTCGATGGATACAGGGCGAAAAGCTCGGAGTTCGCCCAGCGTGGATTCAGGAGCTTGGGCGTGGCGGTGAAAGAAGAAGGCAAGGACTGGGAGCTTTTGGGTATGCTATGCATGTTCGACCCTCCTCGAAGCGATACGGCGAAGGTGGGTTGAGTGGGCCAAAAAATGCAGGACTAACAGCAGACCATCGCCGAAGCGCATCACTTGGGTATCTCCGTCAAGGTGAGTCTGGGCTATACCCAGCAGCTCGTTCTGACGACAGATGCTCACGGGAGACGCGGTGGCAATTGCAAAAGAGACGTGCAAGCAGCTCGGCCTGAAGACAAACGTCTACGATTCGGAAAAGCTCATTGGACATGGCTCAGGCGGGGCAATGGCAGGGTCGGATATACGTGATTTCGTCGAAGCGGCCGATGGGTTCGCCGAAGTCTTCCCCGAGCATAAATACCAAGTCGTCAATCTTTTACAGGAGCGTGGCCACTTGACAGCAATGACGGGAGATGGGGTGAACGATGCGCCATCTCTCAAGAAAGCAGATTGCGGTATCGCCGTGGAAGGTGCAAGTGACGCTGCACGGACTGCTGCCGACGTCGTCTTTCTCGACGAAGGGTTGAGCACGATTATCACCGCTATCAAAGTCGCGAGGCAGATCTTCCACCGAATGAAGGCGTACATCATATATCGGTGAGCTGGTGCCCGTCCCTACCGCTAAACAGCTGTGGGGAGCGAAGTGGTGCACCTCATCCGATGCGTGACTCGCTAACAGCAGTATCGCACTCTGCGTGCATCTTCAGGTATACCTGATGCTTTCCATCATCATCAAGAACGAAACGATCCGGGCGGATCTCATCGTGTGAGTCGATGGGTTCTTCCTTGAGTCGATAGTTGTCACCCTATCCTTCGGGAAATCCTGGCTCGCACTGACTACAGCTTCCTCGCCATCTTTGCCGATGTCGCGACCGTCGCTGTGGCGTATGACAAGGCGCCGTACGCTCGTAAACCCGTCGAATGGCAATTGCCAAAAGTCTGGATCATATCGACAATCATGGGTCTGCTGCTGGCGGCTGCAACATGGATCATTCGCGGGACGCTATACCTCGAGAACGGGGGTATCATCCAGAACTTTGGAAGCGTCCAAGAGATCCTCTTCCTGGAAGTGGCACTCACGGAATCTTGGGTGATTTGTGAGTAGCGCAAGCTAATCGTATGGTCGTAAGCTAAGCGCAGTCATCACGCGATTAGCACAGGAGCGTGGGACTCCGAACGTGTTCCCGTCGTGGCAGCTGATCGTGGCGGTGCTGGGGGTCGATATCCTCGCTACGATCTTTGCGCTGTTTGGGTGGCTATCCGGTCCGGCGGTCCATGGCGGATGGATCGATATCGTCACGGTAGTGAAGATATGGGGGTACAGTATCGGCGTGACCGTCGTGCTTCTGCTTGTTTGTGAGTGGGGTTTTGTGTCGAAGCTGGGGTCAGAGAGTCATGCTTTCTGTGACAATTCGCGGCTGGATGCGCCTGAGAGATCACACGACTGACCAAAGACCTCATCCTCAACAAGATCTCCTGGCTTGACAACCTCGGTCGAGCCTCTCGATCGAAGAAGAATGAAAAGCTCGAGAATTTCTTGACGGACCTGCAGCGTTTGACGATCGTACATGAATCCGACCACGGAGAATCGCACTTCCGCTTCAGCTCGCCAAGCAAGACCGACGCAGACGACGGAGCACAGCAGGAGGGAAATGGTCCGAGCAAGAAGACAGGATCGCCGGGGAAGGGGAAGGACAGCCAGGGTGGTAAACCGAAAGAGGACAAAAATCAATACGCGGGGACATCCGGCGGCGGTGCGGAAGAAGGCGATAAGACTCTTGCAGATGACCACGGGGCGTCGTCTTCTGCTATAGCGCAGAGAGACGCTGAAAAGAGGGGCGATGGCCCGCAGATGACCGACGACGATGCGAGCGGAAGCGACCATACCAAGGTTGAGAGGTGAGGGCAGCGGTGTGATATGCTTCCGACATGCACTACCCGGGCAGGCGCTATTCGGGCAGGCACTATCTGGGCACTACTGTTCGGGCATACACTATCCGGGCATCCACTCTCCGGGCATGCACTGTCCGGGCTGCTGCAGTAGTCTTATAGCAAGATGGATAGACATAGACCAACGAATTCAGCCCAGTCCCGCATCGACGAAGCGCTCACGAAAGACCGCTGATTCTCGCTGCAGCCTGCCGGACATCTCGGATCATCCGGCTATTTACCTCGCCGAACTCTATTCTCCTCGACCAGCGATATCGGTCCGTCTCCTTATACCTGCAACTCATCACGATACATCATGCCGTCAGCGACGAAAGAGCAGCAGGAGACATACGACAGCATGGCTAATGCCTCCGCGTATCGGCCCAAGCGGGAGGGAGAGCCGGAAGAGCTGAGACTCGTAGAGGTCGATGAGATACCCGAGCAAGATAGCCAGGGTCGGAGAAGGGTCGACGGGTGGAAGGCAAGTTGGGAGGGGGTGATCGATGAGCGTGAGTCAGGATAGACTTTGATATCCGTGTTCTTGTTCTGGTCCACTCCCTGTGGAGCGAGCTACGATCGATTGCGAAGCTGAGCGCTAATCGCAGGTTGGGGCAATGTCAGCAACAACATGCACGGAGCAGCTGCCGCTTGGATCATCGATACGTATGTGACCTGATCGAACGAATCAGGCGGGCTTTACATACTGACCGCAGCGTGACCTCCGCCGCCATCATTTACATCCTGACGGATAATTTCTGGGGCCCGCCTATGATTTCGGGCGTGACGGTAAACTTGAACATCGATTACTTCCACCCTCTTCCTGTGTACGTGCCTGTGCTCTCATGGTCAAGCTTCCGGTCTGACAATAGCGGAACAAAAATCAGAGTGGACGTGACGATTGTGAAGCTGACCACGACGCTTGCAAATACGCTTTGCGAGGTGCGTCTTTGTCCGCCACGTATCACTGATGCCAGATCAAGGACGCGGAAACGGGTAAGGTATTCAGCTCGGGCACACATCTGAAGGCGTGGAGACAAAGGGGGCCGAAGTTGTAGACCGGCTGAAGTAAAGTTGAAATCAAGTGCCATAGATGCAGATGTCTTGCATTATCGGATCAGACAGATCCTCCTGCATACATCCGGGATCTTCGAGCGCAGATCCGATGCCGAAGTCACGCGCACAAAGGCACGCTGCAGAGCCTGCCTGATCTAATCGCTCTCATCGCCGGCCGTAACGAGCGCTTGCCTCTGTCCCTCCCGTTCTTCCTCCTCTCTTCTCCTCTCAGCCTCTCTCTCTTCCCTCGAGTACTTTGACAAGTCCACAGCAACACCATCGTCCTCGTACAGCGCTTCGTCGGATGTGGCGAGCGCGGCAGTGGTCTGGAACAGCGTTTTGCCTGGTTCTTCAGCGTGTGCACTTCGGGCAGCTGAGCCATGCCGGCTCAGGAAAAGTGACACCACTCACCTGAAGCTCGTTCTCGTTTCCGTCTGTAATCTTCCCGTTCTCTCGTCGGGAGCGCCTTGACCCGCTCGTCTTCCTCTCTTTCCCTCTTGACCCTCAACTCCGCCGTGAACCTCTTTCGCCATTGATCAAATGAGTCATGTGTCACTGGCGTACCCCTCGTCCGTTCTGCTTCAGCCTGGCCGTTAGCGGTTTGATCGATTCCCATATCTCCGAGATTCCCGTAACTCACCTCCTCGTATTCCCTCGTTTTACGATCATCCTCCTCCTTCTCCCGCCGCGCACGGTCGACGATCAACGCGGTCAGAGCTTCTCGCGCAGCTGAAGCTATCGTGAATGTCATTGCCATTCCTAAGCTTTCTTCCGCCTACACAGTCAGCTATAGACGAACCAAAACTGGGACCAGCTTACCACACCATTCAATGCCTCCACGAGCTTCTCCTTTTCACCCTCGGAGAGCTCGCCGGTCGGCTCCTCATCCTCGTCTGGTTCTATATTCTCAAACGAGAGGTCGCATATCACATCGGGATAGGCTTCGGGGTAAGACACGATAAGGTGGACAACCACTGACAGTCAGCAGAGCCGGGTTCATACACCAAGCGTTCGGCTCACGAGGTCGGGATGGCGATGGGTCGTCTGGCTCGACTCTTATTTGTACTTCTCTGTCGGAGAGTTCTAATGTCAGTACCTGCCTTAGTTTGTCAGGCGCGACTTGCTGTCTAATTCATCCGGAAAGATGGATTCGAGCACCTGGTCGTCAGCTCGTACTTTGCTTCAGCCGGAGACGCACTTCGAATTCTTCGTCCAAGATTGCTTGATAGTCTGCTATGAGCTCCCTTCTATCCCTGTCCTTCTATCATCGCTCACCTGCCATGTTTGAATAGTTGTAGATCGTCAACATGGGGTTTCAGTCGCAACAGTTGAAACGGCCAGATGATAAAGTCACGTGCGCTGACACGTCATCCGGTCGTGACCGCGACTGTTCTGTTGACAATGACCATCGTCGACGACCTTTGACTGACTTTTATTACGCCTGAGCCAAGGTCTCAAGAGATCCGCTCGCCATGTATTGGCCGACAAATGCGTCGAAAGGCCTGGTAGTGCCGTCGCCCTTGAACCGAGAGGCGGTCATAGCTCTCCGACAGAGCCGCCGGGGCAACCTCTTTGCAACTCTCAGCAAGGACAGCCTGGGGGTATGGGATGTGCGAGTGAGTCTGCTCAGTGTAGCTCAATTCGTACGAGCTGACAACCAGCCCACAGTACTGCAAGCCGTTGTTGTCCGCTCGGCAGCGAGTCTACAGCGGTGGGGCGAGAATGTGGATGTCTTCTGGTCGGCGGATGGCAAGGGCTTGATCATTTTGGTCAGTGGCCTCTTGGAGCGGGTTGACCAAAGCTCACTGTCAGACGTCCAGCTCTCATCTGCTAGTCTACCAACTCCAACCCACCTCCCAGCCCGCTTACGCTCCTCCCGTCACTCCGTTCCCTCTCGCTGTCGGGGCAGGCGAAGGTGAACCGCTCTTCGGCTTCACACTGAAACCTCTGGGCGCGGCGTTCGTCATGGGGGGTATCACCACAATCCTGCCTCAGCCACATACCCTTCTGATCGGCTTAAAACACCCCGCATCGATATTGACCGTACCGTGGCCGATACCCGTTGAACATCTCTCGCCCGCCGGCAGCCATTTCCCTCCCGCTCCGTTGGACGCCGGAGAGACGTTGGTGAACGGTATCGAGCACTGGGATATGGCGGAGGGCGCTGAGTGGATGTATTCGGCAGGTCAGTTGACTCGTCATCCCCCGTCCTGTAGCTGACCGCCAGATGGGAAGACTCCTATAGCGCGGCATCTGTCCATATCTCGGACAGCAGGTCTACCTGCCTTGCAGACGATGACAACTGAAGATGGGAGGGTCTACGCCATGTATCTATCACAGCAAGTTCAGCAATCCCATACCGTGAGCTTGATATCTAACGCGATGACGAGCTGACGGATCAGCCTACATCGGGTCCTCTTACGCCACATAAAGTCTCTCCGTCCCCTCTCCCACCGCATCAAGCACCTCAGCACTATTTCGCAAAACAACGAGCGCTACCAAAGTACACGGGACATCTGATTCACCCACTAGCGAGCCCGACAGAAGACCTCGGTCAAGGTGTCAAAGCTCTGGGTCTTCTAGACGCTGACGAGGCGCAAAACAATCTCGATGAGGCGAGGAGGGCAACTGAGGTAGTCACAAATAGCCGATTCGGCTTGGTAGCCATCGGTACAGCTGAGTGAGCTCAAGACAATGCTTGACACGACATGGAGCTGACTCTCAGCGGCCTTGTGGACGTTGTATCTATACCTCCCTTTCCTCAAATGCCCCGAAAATCGCATGTTCTGGATTTGAAACACTCCGCCAATCTTCGTGAGTGGATGATGGTACAGCAACTCATCAAAAGGTATATCTCCCGGACGAGTTCAATCTCTAGCTTGGACTGCGGATGGGTACGCGCTAGCTGTCGGATACGAGCACGGCTGGGCGGTGTGGTCCATAGGAGGTCGACTAGGAGGGTGGGGCATGTCAATTGCGGATGAGGATGATGGGTCCAAGGAAGGGTTCATGAAGGGTGTCAAGCAGCTGGTCAGTCTATTCCGTCTAGGATCGATGCTGACGATCAGTTTTGGGCTCCGGGGAACCTCGAACTCTTTGCGTTGTCGGACGCTCAACCAGACGAGGGGCAGGAAGCAGGGAGCTTGTTTGTCATCCCGTTCGTCAAAAGCGCTACTACCAGCCAACACTCTCCTGTAAGCAGTATTTAATGTATACCGGCTGGGAACTAAAGTCAGGACAACACACGATACGCCTTTTTGCAAATGGACGATAGGGTTCTGGTGTATCGCGGAGCAGATCAGCCCGACATGAGTGTCATCAACCCCGAATCTGATGTCTGGCAGCATATCAAGGTTAGTCCAGCGCGTCGAGTCTGCCGCTGAAAGCTGATGGTAGATTCCCGACGACTACATTGCTACGAATTGGCCAATACGATACGCCTCCATATCGAGCGACGGCAAGCTCATAGCCGTCGCCGGACGCCGAGGTCTGACCCATTATTCGTCGACGTCTGGGCGGTGGAAGCTGTTCCCGGACGAGAGACAAGAACGCGAGTTTGCCGTTCGGGGAGGGCTGCTGTGGTTTCATCATGTCCTCATCGCTGGAGTGGACGTAGACAAGTCGCATCAAGTGAGTTGTCTCTGCACCTCTGGGCATGAGATCGTCTGACAAACAGATTCGGCTGTACTCTCGCGATGCTGATCTCTCCGATCAGCACATTTTGCATTCGCAAACTCTGCCCGCGCCTATACTCGTCATGTCTCTTCTGGACAACTCGTTGCTGGTGTACACGGCGGACAATACACTGTACCATTTCCTGATTCTTCCTTCGAAAGAGACGATCCGGCTGCACCTTTGCGGCAGTATCTCATTTGTCGGCATCGTCCAAGTCCCAAGTCGGGTCCGAGCATTGTCTTGGTTGATTCCTCCCGCACAGAAAGGTGAGCTAAGGGATCTAACAAAGCTGACAGAAGAACTGGGAGATCCTGCCGACGATCTCATCGTCGCCACAATCATCTTCTTAGTCGACGGAAAATTGGTCCTGCTCAGGCCGAGAAGGGTAAGTCGATGTCTCGATTTTGACGGAAGCTGACAAAAAGGCGGGGAACGACGAAGTGCGATACGATATGCAAGTCTTGGCCGACAGGATCGAGTCGTATTGGACCCACTTGCACGGCGTCGGCACGCTAGAAAATTCGTTATGGGGTTTCGACGGATCCGGGATGCGCGTATGGCTTGATGCTCTCACCATCGAGGCGACAAGGGTGGATGCGGTGAAGGACGCATACGTATCGGTCAAGGAGAGCGTGTATCTTCGGCTGGACTTCTATCCTCTGTGTACGTCGGCGGTTTTTGTGAATGCGGGCGCTACTGACTACGCAGCGATATTGATGGACAAGGGGATTATCATCGGAGTCGATTATGAAACGTCGACCCGGTCACTGCCATTCGCGTTATTCAAGATACAGACGGGGACCCATCTATTTCTCCCCCCATTTCTGCGATATCACCTGTCCCAACGGGACCTCACCTCGGCACTGTCGTTTGCCGTCAATTACTCCTCTCTTGTTTATTTCGGCCACTCGCTCGAGATACTCCTTCACAGCGTGTTGGAGGATGAAGTGGACTCAGGCTTGGACATACTACCGCTCGTCATTGAGTTCCTCGATCATTTCCCGGAAAGTCTCGACGTCGTGGTGGGCTGTGCGCGCAAGACCGAGGTTGAGAGATGGCAGATGCTGTTCGAAGTCGTCGGCGAGCCTCGGGGGCTTTTCGAGCAGTGTCTGGAAGAAGGGCGATTAAGCACGGCAGCAGGATACCTACTCGTCCTGCAGAATCTGGAGGAATTGGACGATGCGAAGGTACGTACTCCCGTGTGTATGATCAACAGAGCTGATAGACAGGACACAGTCCGCTTGTTGCGCTTAGCAATGGCCGCGAAGGAATACCGAGTCAGTCATCTGCCTATCGGCGGGTGTCAAACGTTGCGCTGATGATCAGCTGTGTAAAGAAGTCTTGCGATTCTTGCACTCGATCGACGAGTCCGGTACCGCTCTCCAAGCGGCGATAGACGAGGTTCATATCTTTCCCCCAAGTCCAATTCCCCAATCCGAGTCCGCGACCTCGACTCCGGCTATAGATGCAGCCATAGTGACGCCGAACAACGTATCCGCACTCTCGTCAAATGGCCTGACGTCCCCGGATCCAAGCAGTCGGGAAGGGTCTACCTCGCCTTACCCCGGCAGGAGAGTAGGACATCTCCGGTCGGAGTCTGCTGGGCAGACCCCTTCGTTGTTCCAACTGTCCTCTCCGCGATTCTGGACGACTCCGCCGTCGCCGCGTACCGTCGATGTCATGCCTGACCAACCGACTGTGGAGACGCCAACCGACGAGGATGGCGGTGTAGTCAGCACTGGCCCGCTTCCGAGCGAGTAGCCGGGTGGGCAATTGCCCGGCTTCGTCGTTGTATAGGCCTGTCCCTCGCTTCGGCATCCGACTTCTCGGCGCAGCATCACTGCGGCACACTACGATCGGCCTACGTACAGTCTTGGTCGTCGAACACCCTGGATTAAATCGAACTCGCAGTAGGGCTACATCCCTCCTGGCTCTTGCACCTTATCATCCTTGTCACCGCTGATCTTCGCACGTATCTTACCAAGATCTGGCTGCGTTCCACAAGCACCACATAGGTATCATCAGCAAGGCTAGATTTTGCCGTATCCTTCGTCGCACACGTCTTTGAGTGTGTTGCCATCGCTGGCTCAGCCGCACCGCGCATGATTCATGGGATACATTGCATGCAAATATCGTAAAAACACATATCTTTGATCCTACAGCATCTCGTACCTCCGGAACCTGATCGTCAGCGTCAGCGTAGCAGGGACATCAAAGTCTGTTTGGCACAGAACCCACGTGTAGCCCAAGAATGCCAGATCCTTCTTCGCATCTGCTGCGTCGCCGGACGGCGCCTCTGATGCCGACTGGTCGATCTCGTCGGTGGGGAAGTATGACGTGTCGGTAATGCTCTTGAGGTGGGGCACGAATGGCGCGTCGATATCTCTGATACTGGCCCAATCGACTCCGAAGAAGAACTGTCTTTAGCGTTGGTCACGAGACCAGACGAATTTGGCTCACTGGATGTGCTTTGAGCTGTTCAACCGTCATTCGACGGTCGGCTTCACACAGCATCCTAAAGGTCAGTGACGGCGTCGGCAGGATATGACCCCCAACTCACCCCCTCACTAGATTCTCGGCTTCGCGGCTCAGGTGCACGTCGTCAGGGAAGTAAAGGTGGTTTCGCCAGTCAATAATCTTGCGGTAGACGTCGTGTGCGTTCTCCGAACAGAACGGCGGGTATCCTTGAGGTAAGCACACCGTACCACGCACAACGCGGTTCCCGCCGACATACCGACAAGACACTCGAACATGATAGCGCCCAACGACCACCAATCGCACTCCTTGCCATACCCCTGCTGCAGGAAGATTTCCGGAGAGATCTGGGATTAGCACCGACCGGTCACTCAAACACCAGTCGCCACAGACACCACCGCACCACTCACATAGTCCGGTGTACCGACCGTCGAATAGGCCAGCTTCCTCCTGTTCGCCTTCCAGGTCGCAATGTCCTGCTTGCTCGTCATTGTCAGATTGATCGCATTGACCATGACCGAGTTTCGCGACGCCGCTTTATCGTTGACGCTCTGCGAAGACTGACGGGTCGTATCCCCGCCATTACCGAGGAGGCGCTGGTAGTAGGCTGAATCGTGCTGTTTGTGGAAACCGGTCGACAGACCGAAATCTGACAATTTGATGTGACC
>Ga0308160_10002807_pt1 | contig 20367 bp, 10 predicted proteins | sample PhyFR1_FD_201036 | JGI IMG/M metagenome (GOLD analysis project Ga0308160, IMG submission 201036) | Phyllosphere microbial communities from UC Gill Tract Community Farm, Albany, California, United States - DLSLF.R1 | ecosystem: Host-associated > Plants > Phyllosphere > Unclassified | place: USA...
CCAAGCGCGTGATCGGCGTCGGCGTCAAGAATTCGACCTCGGACCTGCTGGTCGCGAACTGCGACGAATTCATCTTCTACGACGACCTGGTGCGCGAAGTGCGCCGCGCCGCCGCCAAGCGCGACGAGCGCAAGGGCCAGGGCCAGCAGCAGGGCCGCCGTCCTGTCGACGACAGCAACCGCAAGAAGGAAGACCTGGAAGCGCGCAAGCTGCAGGCGCTGGAGATGGTGGTCGAGACCTTCGATGCGCTGGTCTCCGAACGCGGCGACACCGGCAAGATCTGGGCGTCGCTGCTGAAGGACACGCTGAAGCGCCGCCGTCCGGATTTCTCGGAAACCTTCTACGGCTTCCGCACCTTCGGCAACCTGCTCGAAGAAGCGCAGACCCGCGGCCTGTTCGAGTTCGGCCGCGACGAGAAGTCGGGCACCTATGTCTACCGCAGCGCCCAGGCCATCGACGCCCTGGCGGGTGCGGCGGAAGCCGAGCCGCTGCCGGCGGCACCGGCCGCCGCCGTCACCGAGGCGGGCGACGAGCTGGCCGCGGAAACGCAAGGCGAGCAGCCGAGCGAGATCCCGCGCGCCGGCGATGCGGCACCGGCGGCGCAAGGCGCGGCAGCGGCACGCGAACCGCGCCGCCGCGGCGGCCGTGGCCGCAAGGGACGCGAGCAGGGCGGCGACCTGGCTGCCGAGCAGGCCGCGTTCGCACAAGAGCAGGTGGCGCAGGAAGAAGCCGCGATGGCCAGCTGGCCGGCGCCGACGCCGGATCTGGTCGAAGCCGAGGCCAGTGCTGACGTCCCGGCTGCGCAGCCGGAAGCTGGTGGCGCTGCCGCCGGCACCGCGGCAGATGGCAGCGCTGCAGCCGCATCGGAAGCTGCATCGCAAGCCGCTGACGCCGGATCGCAGGCTGCTGACGCCGCACCGCAAGCCGCCGACACCGCCGAAGCCGACAAGCCGGCCGCGCCCGTAAAGGAACGCCGCCGCACCCCGCGCAAGCCGTCCGCACGCAAGGCTGCGGCCGCCGCCGACAGCGCGGGCGAAGTCAGCCAGGCCGCCGAAGCCGGCGCCGACAACGCGGCCATCGCGCTGGACGCGCAGTCCGCCGTCGCCCCGGCCGTCGCCGACAGCGCCGCGCCCATCGATGCCGGCACCGGCAGCGACGGCGGCGAGGACGGCACGACCGACGCCGACCCGTCCGATCCGGCGCCTGCCAAGGAGCGCAAGAAGTCGACCCGTCCGGCCCACAAGGCGCCGTCGCGCAAGCCGGCCACGCGCGCACGCCATCCGGCCAAGCCGAAGACGCCCGAAGGCGCCTGATCCGGCATCGCGGTCCGGGTGCCTGAGCGGGCGCCCGATCCGGTCCTGGCGCGCGCCTGGCCGCGCCGGGGGTATGCAATAATGACAACGCACCCCTGGCTTGCCCGTTTTGGCTCGTGCTGGCTCGTTTTGGCTGTTTGCGCAAAGGACCGACATCATGCGACCGCTCACCGGACTGTTCATCCTTGTCACCTCGCTCGCTCTCGGGCCCTCGCTCGCGGGCGCAGCCGCACCCGCGGTCACGCCGCCGGCCTCCCATCCGCTGCTGGGCATCTGGGTCCTCAGCATCCCCCAGCTCGGCTGCTCCGAGACCTACCACTTCCGCGGCGACGGCACCACCCTGGTCAAGAGCGCCGACGAAGTGTCGGAAAGCGAATTCACGGTGGCCGACAAGCCCAGCGCCAAGGGCTTCTACAAGCTCGAAGACCGCATCGTGAAGGACAACGGCAAGCAGGACTGCTCGGGCGAGGTCATGCAGATCGGTACCCGCGCCACCAACTACCTGCGCTTCCACCCCTCGGGCGCGCGCTTCGTGATGTGCCGCGAGGAGTCGATGGAGGCTTGCATCGGACCTTTCGAAAGGATGCCGGCGCAGGGAATCTGATCTTCCGAAAAGTGGATGGCTGTGCCGCCAGGGTGTATATTGCTCGGCGCTTAGTCAATCATTAACGGAATCCTGATGTCCCCGGCACTCCTGTTCTGCATCCTCATCGCCTATTTCGCACTGCTGCTCGGCGTCGCCTGGGCGACCTCGCGCAACGCCAACAACGACAGCTTCTTCATCGGTAACAAGAGCAGCAACTGGATGCTGGTCGCCTTCGGCATGGTCGGCACCACGCTCTCGGGCGCCACCTTCATCAGCGTGCCGGGCGCGGTCGGCATCGACGCCTTCGGTTACGGCCAGGTGCTGATCGGCTACGTGTTCGGCTACATCGCCGTGGTCTACCTGCTGCTGCCGTTGTATTACCGCCTCAAGCTCACCTCGATCTACACCTACCTCGACGGCCGCCTGGGCCGCCGCGCCTACCAGAGCGGGGCCGGCTTCTTCATCCTGTCGCGGCTGTTCGGCGCTACCGCGCGGCTGTATCTGGTCGTGGCGGTCCTGCAGGGCATCATCCTCGACAGCCTGGGCGTGCCGTTCTGGCTCACGACCTTCGTCATCCTCGGCATGATCCTGCTCTACACCTACCAGGGCGGCGTGAAAACCATCGTCTGGACCGACACCCTGCAGACCACCTGCATGCTGGGCGGCCTGTTCGCCTGCGTCTACTTCATGCTGGGCCAGCTCGACCTGAGCATTCCGCAGGCCCTGCAGCAGATGCACGAGCGCGGCCTGTCGCGCGTGTTCACCTTCGACCCCGACAGCCCGAACTTCTGGCTGAAGCAGATCGTGGCCGGCGCCTTCATCGTGCTGACCATGACCGGCATGGACCAGGAGATGATGCAGAAGACGATCTCGGTGAAGACATTGAAGGACTCGCAAAAGAACCTGCTGGCCCTGACCGCGGTGCTGGTCGTGGTGCTGTCCAGCTTCCTGTTCCTGGGCGGCCTGCTGTACCTGTACGCCCCGGTTGCCGGCGTGACCGCCACCGGCGACAAGATCTTTTCGACGGTGGTGATGGGCCACCTGCCGACGGCGGTGCAGATCATCTTTTTGATCGCGCTGATCTCGGCCCTGTTCCCCAGCGCCGACGGCGCCATCACCGCGCTGACGTCCACCTTCTGCATCGACATTCTCGGCATCCAGCGCCGCCAGGACATGACGGAAGAGGCGAAGGGCCGCCTGCGCCGCCACGTGCACCTGGGCTTCGCGCTGCTGTTCCTGGTGATGGTGCTGTTCTTCAAATGGGTCGACAACCCGAGCATGATCGGCGTGATCCTGAAGCTGGCCAGCTACACCTATGGACCGCTGCTGGGCCTGTTCGCCTTCGGCATGATGACCACGCGCAGCCTGAACGACCGCCTGGTGCCGGTGGTGACCATCGGCGCGCCCATCCTCTGCGCACTGCTCGAATACAACCAGCATTACCTGCTCGGCAATTACCGTTTGGGTCTGGAGTTGCTTATGGTCAACGGCGCATTGGTATTTATCGGCTTGTACGCGATCTCGCGCCGGGCGACGATCAAGCCGGCCGTCGTCACGGCTTAACCTATAATTAATTACCGAAAACCGGAGCACATATGTCTTTCAAGCCCATGACTTCCCTGCGCCGCGGCTTTGGCGCGCTCTGGCGCGGCCTCGATGCCACCCGCCGGTTCGTGCTGAACCTGTTCTTCTTCATCATCCTGATCATGCTGCTGTGGGCCATGTTCGGCGGCGGCATCAAGCCGCTGGCGCCGAAGACGGCCCTGGTGCTCGACCTGAAGGGCGAGCTGGTCGAAGAGAAGGCCGGCAGCGTGCGCGATTCCGCCGTCGCGGCCCTGAGCGGCAATGCGCGCCGCACGATCCAGCTGCGCGACGTGCTGACCGCGCTGGACGCCGCCGCCAAGGATTCGAACATCAGCAGCGTCGTGCTGATGCTCGACGAGATGGATGGCGGCGGCCTGGCCTCGCTGCGCGAATTCGGCGCCGCCGTCGAGCGCGTCAAGGCGGCCGGCAAGACGGTCGTCGCCTGGGGCGGCACCTACGACCAGAAGCGCTACATGGTCGCCTCGCACGCCAGCGAGATCTACCTGCACCCGATGGGCATGGTGCTGATCGAAGGCTTCGGGCGCCACCGCAACTACTACCGCGACGCCCTCGACAAGGTCGGCGTGACGGTCAACCTGATGAAGGTCGGCACCTATAAATCCTTTGCCGAGCCCTACATCGGCAACGGCCCCTCGGACGCCGCGAAAGAAGCCGACGCCTACCTGTACAACGCGCTGTGGGCCAACTACACGGCCGAAGTCGAGAAGGCGCGCAAACTGCCGGCGGGCGCGATCGCCAAGGGCATCGAAGAACTGCCGCAGCGCATGGCGGCCGCCAACGGCAACGCCGGCAAGGTGGCGCTGGACTGGAAGCTGATCGACGGCCTCAAGACCCGCGACGAAGTGCGCGCCCTGATGGTCAAGCGCGGCGAAGCCGACGATGCCATCAAGAGCTTCCGCCAGGTGAGCTTCCAGGACTACGTCGACCGCAACCCGCCGAAGATGCTCGGCGATGCCGTCGGCGTAATCGTGGCGGCCGGCGACATCACCGAAGGCACGGGCGGCCCCGGCACCGTGGGCGGCATCTCGACCGCCAACATGATCCGCGCCGCGCGCGAAGACAAGCAGATCAAGGCCCTGGTCCTGCGCATCAACTCGCCGGGCGGCAGCGCCTACGGTTCGGAGCTGATCCGGCGCGAACTGGAACTGACCCGCAGCGCCGGCAAGCCGGTGGTGGTGTCGATGGGCGACGTCGCGGCTTCCGGCGGCTACTGGATCTCGATGGCGGCCGACGAGGTGATCGCCGATCCGAACACCGTCACCGGCTCGATCGGCGTGTTCGCGATCCTGCCGACCGCCGACAAGGTGGTCGACAAGCTGGGCATCCACACCGCCGGCGTGACCACCACCTGGCTGGCCGACGCCTACAATCCGCTGCGTCCGCTCGACCCGCGCTTCGGCCAGGTGATCCAGGCCAGCATCAACCACATCTACGACGAGTTCACCACGAAGGCCGCGATCGCGCGCCGCACCACGCCCGAGAAGATCGACGCCGTGGGGCAGGGCCGTGTGTGGACTGGCGGCCAGGCCAAGGAACGCGGCCTGGTCGACCGTCTCGGCAGCTACGGCGATGCGCTGCAGTCGGCCGCCAAGCGCGCCCACCTGGAAGGCGACTTCCGCGTCGCCTACACCGAGCGTCCGGACAGCCTGGCCGAGCGCATCCTGTCGCGCCTGGGCCTGTCGGATGCGCAGGCGCTGACGCTGCAGGTCAAGCTGGGTCTGCTGCCGGCGGACCTGGCCCTGGATGCGCTGCCGGCCGGTGTGGCCAAGGACCTGGGCTGGCTGTCGCAGGTGGCATCGCGCCGCCAGCCGTTCGCGGCGGTGACGCACTGCCTGTGCGAAATTCCATGACCCTCTTTACACTGGTTAATAGTTTGTAACGAGTTGTAGATCGGAGCAGGCTGAAACGACGGGCGCGGAGCCGATCCGCGCCCGTTTTCGTTTCTGCTTTTGTACGTTACGAAACATAAAGCAAGAGCGGTCCGTGCTAAATTCAAAAGTAAAACAGCAAAGGACCAGCATGAACCCGACCGTCACCCCCGACAAGGAAAAGACCACCACCCGACCCCAGCGCACACGCCGATCGCGCGTGATCGGTGCCATCGTCGCCATCCTCGTTATGGCCGGCCTCGGCTGGCTGGCCTGGCACTTGACGCACCAGCCGGCCGGCGGTCCAGGCGCGGGTGCCGGTGCCGGCGCAGGCAGGCAGGGCGGCCAGAGCGCAGGCTCTGGCGGCGGTGCGGGCCCGGGTCCCGGTGGCGGCGGACGCGGCGGGCGCGGCGGCATGAACGCCACCACGGTCGGCGTCGGCAAGGCCGAGCGCGCCGACATCCCGATCACGCTGGAAGCGCTGGGCACCGTGACCCCGGCGGCAGTGGCCACCGTGCGGCCCCAGGTCGGCGGCGTGCTGCAGAAGATCGTCTTCACCGAAGGCCAGCTGGTCAAGGAAGGCCAGGTGCTGGCCACCATCGATCCGCGCCCGGCGCAAATGAGCCTGCTGCAGGCCACCGGCCAGCGCCAGCGCGACGAAGCCCAGCTGGAAAGCGCGCGCGTGCTGCTGCAGCGCTACCGCACCCTGCTGGAACAGGATTCGATCGCGCGCCAGGACGTCGATACCCAGGCGGCCCTGGTCAAGCAGCTCGAAGGCGCAGTCACCACCGACAAGGCGGCCGAAGGCATCGCCCGCATCAACCTCGGCTACACCCAGGTGCGCGCGCCGATCTCGGGCCGCGTCGGCCTGCGCACTGTCGACATCGGTAACCTGGTCAACAGCGGCGACGCCAACGGCATCGCCGTGATCACGCAGATGTCGCCGATCGACGTCGAATTCGCCGTGCCCCAGGACCAGCTGCCGGCGCTGCAACAGCGCATCAACCAGAACGCCAGCATGCAGGCCATCGCGATGGACCGCACCCGCACCCAGAACCTGGCCACCGGCCGCTTCTTCGCGATGGACAACCAGGTCGACACCCAGACCGGCACCGTGCGCGCCAAGGCCCGCTTCACCAACGACGGCGGCAAGCTCTTCCCGAGCCAGTTCGTGAACGTGCGCCTCGAGGTCGACACCATCAAGAACGCGGTGACGGTGCCGGTGACGGCGCTGCGCCACGGCGCCAACGGCGACTTCGTCTACGTGCTGAACCAGCAGAACAAGACCGTTGCGCTGACCAACGTGAAGCGCGGCCAGGCGAACGCCGAGCGCGTCCAGATCGTCGAAGGACTGCAGGGCGGCGAGACCGTGATCACCGAAGGCGCCGACCGCCTGAAGGACGGCGCCAAGGTCACGCTGCCGGGCGACCGTCCGGCGGGGGCGGGTGCACGCGGCCAGGCCGGTGCGCAGGGTGGACAGGCGGGCCAGCAGGGCGAGCAGCGCCAGCGCCGCCAGCAACAGCAAGGAAATGCGCAATGACGGCAGTCGTGGTGGCCTGCGGCTCTTACACGTCATTCCCGCGCAGGCGGGAATCCATGCTGAGCTACCGGATTCGAGACGCTGGATTCCCGCTTTCGCGGGAACGACGTGCTGTGCATGAGGTGACGCCATGAGCCCATCCGCCCCATTCATCCGCCGGCCGGTCGCCACCTCGCTGCTGATGCTGGCGATCGTGCTGGCCGGCCTGGTCGGCTACAAGTTCCTGCCGCTGTCGGCGCTGCCCCAGGTCGACTTCCCGACCATCCAGGTGCAGACCCTGTATCCGGGCGCCAGCCCCGAGGTCATGGCGCGCACCGTGACCGCGCCGCTGGAGCGCCAGTTCGGGCAGATGTCCGGCCTGTCGCGCATGAGTTCCACCAGCGCCGCCGGGGTCTCGGTCGTGACCCTGCAGTTCGGCCTGGGCCAGACCCTGGACGTGGCCGAGCAGGAAGTGCAGGCCGCGATCAACGCCGGCGGCTCGCTGCTGCCGACCGACCTGCCGGCGCCGCCGGTGTACGCCAAGGTCAACCCGGCCGACGCGCCGGTGCTGACCCTCGCCATCACTTCGGACACGATGCCGCTGACCGAGGTGCAGAACCTGGTCAACACGCGCCTGGCGCTGAAGATCAGCCAGGTCACCGGCGTCGGCCTGGTGACGCTGCAGGGCGGCCAGCGTCCGGCGGTGCGGATCCAGGCCAATACCGAGGCGCTCGCCGCCAACGGCCTCGGCCTGGACACGCTGCGCACCGCCATCACGGCGGCCAATGCCAACAGCGCCAAGGGCAGCTTCGACGGCCCGGCGCGCGCCTACACCATCAACGCCAACGACCAGCTGGTCACGGTGCCGGACTATACGAACCTGATCGTCGCCTACCGCAACGGCGCGCCGGTGCGCCTGGGCGACGTCGCCCGCGTGGTCGACAGCGCCGAGAACGTCAAACTCGGCGCCTGGGCCAACATGAAGCCGGCGATCATCCTGAACGTGCAGCGCCAGCCGGGCGCCAACGTGATCGCCACCGTCGACGCCATCAAGGAGCGCCTGCCCGAGCTGCAGGCCAGCCTGCCGCCGACCCTGCGCGTGGACGTGCTGTCCGACCGCACCACCGGCATCCGCGCCTCGGTCGAGCACGTGCAGATCGAGCTGGTGCTGGCGGTGCTGCTGGTGGTGCTGGTGATCTTCGCCTTCCTGCACAGCATCCGCGCCACCGTGATCGCCAGCCTGGCCGTGCCCATTTCGCTGGTCGGCACCTTCGGCGTGATGTACCTGCTCGGCTACAGCCTGAACAACCTGTCCCTGATGGCGCTGACCATCGCCACCGGCTTCGTGGTCGACGATGCCATCGTCATGATCGAGAACATCGCGCGCTACATCGAAGAAGGCGAGAAGCCGATGGCGGCGGCCTTGAAGGGCGCGACCCAGATCGGCTTCACCATCATCTCGCTGACGGTGTCGCTGATCGCGGTGCTGATTCCGCTGCTGTTCATGGGCGACGTGGTGGGGCGCCTGTTCCGCGAATTCGCGGTGTCGCTGGCGATCACGATCCTGATTTCCGCGGTGGTGTCCCTGACCCTGGTGCCGATGATGTCGGCGCGCTGGCTGCGCCAGAACGACGAGTCGCACAACTCGCCTCATCACAGCTCATTCGCGCGCTGGTTCCAGGCCACTTTCGACAACACGATCGGCTACTACGACCGCTCGCTGAACTGGGTGCTGGAGCGCCAGGGCCTGACCCTGCTGGTGGCGCTGGCGACCCTGCTGCTGACGGCGCTGCTGTGGACCTTCATTCCGAAGTCGCTGTTCCCGACCCAGAACACGGGCCAGCTGCAGGCCCGCGTGGAAGCGCGCCAGGCCATCTCCTACCAGGCGATGACGGAGATGCAGCAGGCCGCCGCGCGCGAGATCCTGGCCGACCCGGAAGTGGCCTCGCTCAGCTCGACGGTCGGCGTGGACGCCGCCAACAACACCATGCTCCACACCGGCACCATGCTGATCAACCTGAAGGAAGGGCGCGGCGACCAGGAAGAGCTGATGAACCGCCTGCGCGAGCGGGTCACGCGCAACGTCGCCGGCGTCAACCTCTACCTGCAGCCGACCCAGGATCTGACCATCGACGCCGAGAGCGGCCCGACCCAGTTCCGCCTGTCGATCGAAGGCGCGGACACCAGGACCGTGACCGAGTGGGCCAACAAGCTGGCCGACGCGATGGCGCGCCGCAAGGAGCTCCGCAATGTGGTGACCGACGCCGGCGCCACCGGGGCCGCCGCCTTCGTCAACATCGACCGCGACAGCGCCTCGCGCCTGTCGGTGACCGCCTCGAACATCGACGATGCCCTGTACAGCGCCTTCGGCCAGCGCATCGTCTCGACCATCTTCACCGAAACCAACCAGTACCGCGTGATCCTGGAAGCCCAGCAGCCCGAGAACATGTCGCTCGACGCACTGGCCAACCTGCAGCTGCGCACCGGTTCCGGCCAGCCGACCCCTTTGTCGGCGATCGCTTCGATCACCGAGCAGGCGGCGCCGCTGCAGATCACCCACGTCGCCCAGTATCCGGCCACCACCATCGGCTTCGATACCGCCAACGGCGTGAAGCTGGGCACGGCCGTCAATGCGATCAAGGAAGTGGCGGAGGAGATCAAGCTGCCGTCCTCGGTGACCATGACCTTCCTCGGCGCGTCCGGCGCCTACCAGAACTCGCTGTCGAACCAGCTGTGGCTGATCCTGGCGGCGGTGGTCTGCGTCTACATCGTGCTGGGCGTGCTGTACGAGAGCTACATCCACCCGCTGACCATCCTCTCGACCCTGCCTTCGGCCGGCGTCGGCGCGCTGCTGGCGCTGATGGTGACCGGCCAGGGCCTGGGCGTGATCGGCATCATCGGCATCATCCTCCTGATCGGCATCGTGAAGAAGAACGCGATCATGATGATCGACTTCGCCATCGAGGCCGAGCGGGATGAGGGCAAGGACCCGCGCACCGCCATCCACCAGGCGGCGATGCTGCGCTTCCGTCCCATCATCATGACCACGCTGGCGGCGCTGTTCGCGGCGATCCCGCTGATGCTGGGCTGGGGCGAGGGCGCCGAGCTGCGCCGTCCGCTGGGTCTGGCCATCTTCGGCGGCCTGATCGTCAGCCAGATGCTGACCCTGTTCACCACGCCGGTGATCTACCTGGCCTTCGACCGCCTGGCGCGGCGCTGGGGCGGCGAGGGCCGGACGCAGTCCGGCGACAAGCCGCATGGCCCCGGTTCGGATGACGGCCCGGGTCCCGATGGCGGCCCGGACGGCGGCCATCCCGCGGCCCGGCCGGCGCAGCAGCAGCCGGCGCTGCTCACGCCGCAGCCGCAGACCACCGCCAAGCGCGTCGACGGTCCGCACGGAGCGGGTGCATGAACCTGTCCCAGCCTTTCGTCCGGCGCCCGATCGCCACCGTCCTGCTGACCATCGGCATCGCGCTGGCCGGCATCGCCGCCTTCTTCGTGCTGCCGGTCTCGCCGCTGCCGCAGGTGGACTTTCCGGCGGTGTCGGTGTCGGCCAACCTGCCGGGCGCCAGTCCGGACACGATGGCGTCCTCGGTGGCGACACCGCTGGAACGACGATTGGCCACCATCGCCGGCGTCAACGAGATCACCTCGAACAGCGGCAATGGCTCGACCCGCATCAACCTGCAGTTCGACCTGAACCGCCAGATCGACTCCGCCGCGCGCGAAGTGCAGGCGGCGATCAACGCCTCGCGCGCCGACCTGCCGGCCACCTTGAAGAGCAACCCGACCTACCGCAAGGCCAATCCTTCCGATTCGCCGGTGATCATCCTCGCGCTGACCTCGAAGACGCGCAGCCCCGGCCAGATCTACGACGAAGTCTCGAACGTGGTCCAGCAGAAGCTGGCCCAGGTGCGCGGCGTCGGCGACGTCGAGATCGGCGGCGGTTCGCTGCCGGCCGTGCGGGTCGACCTGAATCCCTTCCAGATGAACCGCTATGGCCTGTCGAGCGAGGACGTGCGCGCCGCGATCCAGGCCTCGAACCCGAACCGTCCGAAAGGCGCGCTCGAAGGCAGCGGCATGCGCCTGCAGATCTATTCGCAGGCGAATACCCCGACCAATGGCCGCACCGCCGCCGATTACCGCGGCCTGGTGGTGGCCTGGCGCGACGGCGCCGCGATCCGCCTGCAGGACATCGCCGACGTCACCGACGGCGTCGAGAACATCAACACCCTGGGCCTGTTCAACGGCGAGCCGGCCGTGATCGTGCTGGTGACCAGCCAGCCGGGCGCCAACGTCATCGAGACCGTGGACGGCGTGCGCGCGCTGCTGCCGACCCTGCAGGCCCAGCTGCCGCAGGACGTCACCATGCAGGTGGCTTCGGACCGAACGAACTCGATCCGCGCTTCGCTGCACGAAATCGAGCTGACCTTGATGATCTCGATCCTGCTGGTGGTGGCGGTGGTCAGCGTGTTCCTGCGCAGCGTGCGCGCCACGATCGTGCCGGCGGTGGCGACCGTGGTCTCGCTGCTGGGCACCTTCGGCGTGATGTACATGCTGGGCTTCTCGATGAACAACCTGTCGCTGATGGCGCTGACGGTGGCGACCGGCTTCGTGGTCGACGATGCCATCGTGGTGCTGGAAAACACCAGCCGCCACGTCGAGGCGGGCATGGATCGCATGAAGGCGGCGCTGCTGGGCGCCAGCGAGGTCGGCTTCACGGTGCTGTCGATCAGCCTGTCGCTGGTGGCGGTGTTCATTCCGCTGCTGTTCATGGGCGGGCAGGTGGGCCGCCTGTTCCGCGAGTTCGCGGTCACCCTGAGCGCGGCGGTGATGATCTCGCTGGTGATCTCGCTGACCACCACGCCGATGCTGTGTGCGATGCTGCTCAAGGAACACGACAAGGACGAGCAGGCGAATCAACTAAGGCGCCAGCCGGGCAAGCTGGCGCAATGGTCGGAGCGCGGCTTCAACCGCATCCTCAAAAGCTACGAACACGCGCTGGACTGGGCGCTGGACGCCAAGCCGCTGGTGATGCTGATCCTGGTGTTCGTGGTGGGCCTGAACGTCTATCTGTTCTCGGCCGCGCCCAAGGGCTTCTTCCCGCAGCAGGACACCGGCCAGATCAACGGCGGCATGCGCGCCGACCAGAGCATCTCCTTCCAGGCCATGCAGGGCAAGCTGCACCAGCTGGTCAACATCATCAAGAACGACCCCGCGGTCGATACCGTGGTCGGCTTCACCGGCGGCTCGCGCGCCGGCGGCGGCTTCATGTTCATGAACCTGAAGCCGGCCAGCGAGCGCGCGAAAGGGGAGAGCGGCCAGGCCGTGATCGCCAGGTTGCGGCCGAAGCTGGCGCGGGTCACCGGCGTGCAGCTGTTCCTGAACCCGGTGCAGGACCTGCGCATGGGCGGGCGCCAGAGCAACTCGACTTACCAGTACACGCTCAAGAGCGACAACCGCGCCGACCTGCGGGCCTGGGCCACCAAGCTGGCCGACGCCATGAAGCAGCAGAAGGCGCTGATCGACGTCGATACCGATCAGGCCGAGAACGGCGTCGAGACCTATGTCGAGATCGACAAGGAAAGCGCGGCGCGCCTGGGCATCAGCGCGAAGGACGTCGACAATGCGCTGTACAACGCCTTCGGCCAGCGCCAGGTGGCCAACATCTACGATGAGCTGAACCAGTACCACGTGATCATGGGCGTGGCGCAGAAGTATGCGCAGTCGCCGGAGTCGCTGAACGATGTGTACGTGCCGGCCAAGGCGGCGGCTGCTTCGGCTGGGGCGGGCAATGCCAATACCGGTGGCAGCGGCACGTCCAGCAGCAGCGTCACCGGCGCCAATACCGGCACCGCGGCGGCAGCCGGCACCGTGGGCGCGGGGGCCGGTTCTTCCACCGGTTCGAGCGGCGGCGGCACCCCGGCCGGCGCCACCAACCTGACCGCGGCGCGCGACCCGTCCAGCGGCTCCGCGCTGTCGACCGGCGCCACCACCATGGTGCCGCTGTCGGCGATTGCCAGGTTCGCCGAGCGCTCGACCCCGAGTTCGGTCAACCACCAGGACGGCGAGCTGTCGACCACGATTTCCTTCAACCTGAACCAGGGCTATTCGCTGTCCGACGGCCAGGCCGCGGTGCGCGATGCGGAAAACGCGATCGGCATGCCGGTCAACGTGCGCGGCAGCTTCCAGGGCCAGGCCAAGCAGGCGCAGGAATCGAGCCAGCAGCAGCCGCTGCTGATCCTGGCGGCCATCGTCGTCATCTACATCGTGCTGGGCGTCCTGTACGAGAGCCTGGTGCACCCGATCACGGTGCTGTCGACGCTGCCCTCGGCCGGCGTCGGCGCGGTGCTGGCGCTGCTGATGTTCCACATGGAGTTCTCGATCATCGCGCTGATCGGCGTCTTCCTCCTGATCGGCATCGTCAAGAAGAACGCGATCCTGATCATCGACTTCGCGCTCGAAGCGGAGCGCGCGCGCGGGCTGTCCGCTACCGAGGCGGTGCGCGAAGCCTGCCTGCTGCGCTTCCGCCCGATCCTGATGACGACCCTCGCCGCCGCTCTGGGCGCGCTGCCGCTGGCGATCGGCTTCGGCGAGGGCTCCGAGCTGCGCCAGCCGCTGGGCATCGCCATTATCGGCGGCCTGGTCGCCAGCCAGCTGCTGACGCTGCTGACCACGCCGGTGGTCTACGTCTACATGGACAAGCTGCGCACCGTCAAGCCGGACGAGCACGAGCTGGCGCGCCACCCCCACGAACAAGAAGCTTCCATTTCCCACTCATGACCATGCCTATGCCTTCCACCCTGCGTCCTTCCTTGATTGCCCTGGCTGCCGCCGCCATGCTCGCCGGCTGCGCCGTCGGCCCGGCCTACCAGCGCCCGAGCGCGCCGGAACCGGCCAGCTACAAGGAACTGCAGGGATGGGTGCCGGCTGCGCCCGCCGATGCGCTGGAACGTGGGCCGTGGTGGACGCTGTTCGGCGACCCGCAGCTCAACGAGCTGGCGGCCAGCGTCGAGGTCTCGAACCAGAACGTGGCGGCGGCGGTGGCAGCCTATACGCAGGCGCGCGCGCTGGTGACCGAGCAGCGCGCCTCGCTGTTCCCGTCGGTGACCCTGAACGGTTCTGGCACGCGTTCCGGCACCCGCGGCGGCGGCAGCGGCAACGCCACCGTGGACCCGAACGGCAATATCATCGGCGGCGGCAGCGGCGGGGGCAGCGTGAGGAACGCCTACCGCCTGTCGCTGGGCACCAGCTGGGAGCCGGACGTGTGGGGCCGCCTGCGTGCCGGCGTCACCGCCGCCAGCGCCAGCGCCCAGGCCAGCGCCGCCGATCTCGCATCGGCGCGGCTGTCGGCGCAGGGCGAACTCGCTTCGAACTACCTGCAGCTGCGCGCCGTCGACGCCCAGCGCGCGCTGCTGGCGACCACCATCGCCGGCTACCAGCGCGAGCTGAGGATCCAGCAGAACCGCTACAACGTCGGCATCATTCCGCACTCCGACGTCTACCAGGCCGAGACCCAGCTGGCGAATGCGCAGAGCGACGACCTGACGCTGGTACGCCAGCGCGCCCAGCTCGAACACGCGATCGCGATCCTGGTCGGCAAGACCCCGGCCGACTTCGCGATCGCGCCAATCCCTCAAGGGCAGGCGCAGTTCGCCTTCTTTGTGCCCGAGGTGCCGGTGGGCGTGCCCTCGATCTTGCTGCAGCGCCGCCCGGACATCGCCGCCGCCGAGCGCCGCGTGGCCGCCGCCAACGAACAGATCGGCATCGCGCGCTCGGCCTACTTCCCGAGCATCGGCCTGAGCGGATCGCTGGGCAGCTCGGCCAGCCGGGTGGGCGACCTGTTCAACGCGTCGAGCGCGGCCTGGTCCTTCGGCCTGTCCGCGGCCCAGACCCTGTTCGACGCCGGCGCCACCCGCGCCCGCGTGGCAGGCGCCCGCGCCGCGCACGAGGAAGCGGTGGCGCGCTACCGCCAGACCGTGCTGGATGCCTTTGCCGACGTCGAAGACCAGCTGGCCGCCACCCACGTGCTGTCGCAGCAGCAGGAACTGCAGCGCCGCGCCTCGGAGGCCGCCGACAAGGTCGAGCAGCAGGTGCTGAACCGCTATAACGCCGGGCAGGTGAGCTACACGGAAGTGGTGCAGGCCCAGATCACGGCCCTGAACGCGCGCCGCGCCCTGGTCACTACCCAGTCGACGCGCCAGACCACGGCGGTGGCGCTGGTGCAGGCCCTGGGCGGCGGCTGGCATGCCGAATGACCTGCATCAAACCGGGGTCAGACACCGGTTTTTGGAAAGGGCCGGGTGGCAAATTTGTGAATTTGGTGAATTTGGGGTCAGAGCCCTTTTTTGGGAAAGATCCCTGGAGCAGGAGTGTGTTGCGCAATGCGTCGCTCGCCACGAAGAAGCGTGCGCGGCGTCCAAAAATATTCTATAAAGCCATTGCTACTAGAAGTGCTCTGACCCAAACTTGGCCCAAGAATGCGCTCTGCTCCCGATCTTTTCAGTCAACTCTCGCTGCCGGGCAACGACTCGGCTGCCGGTGCCGTGCTCTACATTGCGGGCACGATCTGCCTGACGGCCTGGATGCGCCGTGTCGAGTTCAGGCAGGGCGGCAGGGCGGCCGGTGTCGCCACGCTCGACCTGCTGAGCAGCATCAGCCTGGCGTTACCGGCACTGGCTTACTGGAATGTGCAGCTTGGCGCCAGGCTCGGCGATGGGCTGCTGCGGCTTCTGTTTGTGCTCGGGGTGCTCGGGCTGTTCGGTTTCGTTTCTGCCGATGCACGTACGGCGATGCGCAATCCACGCCTGGCGCTGCGCCAGCGCCGCATCGTCGCTTCCATCGGCGCTGCCGGGGTGCTGTTGCCGTCCACGCTGGAGGTGTGGTGGGGCAGCTCGGCGCTGATGCATGTGTACGCGCCGTCCTGAGCGGCCAGGCGAAGACCGCAATCTGTGGCAGATCGGGACGCATCTTCGTTGTGGCGGTGGCGCTATGCGCCGGGCCGGCGCCGGCAGCGCATGCGGAAGCCTGCTCCGGCATCTGGGCCGCGCAGGCATCGCCGCCAACCGGCCGCGGGACCTGGACCAGCTGCGCTTGGCAAGCGGTGGGGAAGCGCGCTCGGTTGCAGTGCCCGGTAGCTATTGCCCAAAACCGGGCTCTGACCCCGGTTTGACTCGACTCAACTCAGCGGCTTGCGCTGCGCCCAGCGGGCGGCGAGCACCGCGCACACCATCAGCTGGATCTGGTGGAACAGCATCACCGGCAGAATCACCATGCCCAGCGCGCTCGGCGCGAACAGGACCTTGGCCATCGGCACCCCGCTGGCGAGGCTTTTCTTCGAACCGCAGAACACGATGGTGATTTCGTCCTCGCGCGAGAAGCCGAGGCGGCGGCTGATGAAGGTGGCCAGGCCGAGGGCGATCGCCAGCAGCACGCAGCACAGCAGGCCCAGGCCCAGCAGGGACGACAGCGACAGCTTGTGCCACAGGCCTTCGTTGACGGATTCGCTGAAGGCCGTGTAGACCACCAGCAGGATCGAGCCCTGGTCGACGATCTTCAGCATCGGCTTGTGGCGGTCGACCCAGGCCCCGATCCAGGGGCGCAGGAACTGGCCGGCCAGGAAGGGCAGCAGCAGCTGCTCGACGATGGACAGCACCGCATCCAGCGGCGAGCCGCCCGGTACCGAGGCCCCCTGCACGATCAGCATGCCCACCAGCAGCGGCGTGACGAAGATGCCGACGAAGTTCGAGGCCGAGGCGCTGCACACGGCCGCCGCCACGTTCCCGCGCGCCATCGAGGTGAAGGCGATCGAGGATTGCACGGTCGAGGGCAGGGTGCACAGGAACAGGATGCCGACGTACAGCTCGGGCGGCAGCACGCCGCTGACGACCGGCTTCATCGCCAGGCCCAGCAGCGGGAACATCACGAAGGTCGAGGCCAGCACCACCAGGTGCAGGCGCCAGTTGGTCAGTCCCGACAGCATGGCTTCGCGCGACAGCTTGGCACCATGCAGGAAGAACAGCAGGCCGATCGCCGCCACGGTCACCTTGCCCAGCACCTGGGCGGTCTGGCCCTGGCAGGGCAGCACGCTGGCCAGGGCCACGGTGCACAGCAGCCAGGCGGTAAAGGCATCGGGGATGAGGCGGCGAAGCGGCGCGGAAATGCGGGAGAGGAAGGACATGTCGGCTGTTCGGAATCGCAGAAGGTCAACCGTCTATTCTAGTCCTTTGCGGACGCGCCCGCCGGATGTCGAGATTTCTTACAATTGCGTATCGATAATGGATGAGATGTAAATATAAGCGCTTGATTGCGAACGCAATATTTATTGTGGTATGGAACTTGCAATGCTGCTAGGGCAATCCTTACAATAATCCCCTGCCGAGAGAGAGAGAGACGCCACATGAAAACCCTGACCCGTGCAAGCCTTGCCGTGCTGTCCGTGTTCACCCTGGGGGCCAGTGCCCAGGCCGCCGAAATCGTTGTCACCCCCGCCGACCTCGGACCGGGCCTGAACAAGTGGCATCTCGATAACTACCGGGACACGAGCACCGGCTACAGTTCGACCACCACCGCCGCGATTACCGATACCAAGCCGCGCAGCGGCAACGGGTCCGTCGAGATGTCGCTGACCGACGGCAGCGGCAAGGCCGACTACGTCTACACCTGGGGCTACGTGCCGGGCCGCACGCTCGGCAACCTGAGCGCCCTGAGCTACGACTGGCAGCGCGCAAGCGGCGGCACGGCCGGCCAGCACCTGATGCCGGCATTCCGCCTGTTCTACGATGCCGACGGCAACGTCGGCACCACGAACGACACCGGCTACCTGATATTCGAGCAGGTCTACAACCCGCCGGGCAACAACGGTCCGGTGACGACCGATGCCTGGGTGACCAGCGACATCCTCGGCGCCAATTTCTGGATGCGCCAGTTCACGCCGGGCAATACCGTCGAAAGCTACGACAACACCCTGGCCGAATGGGCCGCTGGCGCCCACCCGAGCGCGGTCGCCGACCTGCTGAGCGCCGACACCGCCATCCTCGGCATCGAGTTCGGCATCGGCTCCGGCTGGAACGGCAGCTTCCAGGGTTTCGTCGACAACGTGACCTACCGCTTCGGCAGCGGCGACGTCACCACCTTCAACTTCGAAACCGAAGCTGCCGACGTGCCCGAACCGGCCAGCCTGGCGCTGATCACCCTGGGCCTGCTGGGCGTGGCAGCGCGCCGCCGCAAGGACCAAACCATGTAAAGACGCTGTGAACCAACGGGGTGAGTATGTGTGAGAAATCTATTTCCAGTCATCACCAGGAAATATATACTCCTCACTTGCTTTTTATTCACCCTGGGGTCCAACGTGTTCAAATCCATCGTTTTGCCTGTCGTCGCCGTCATGGGGGTCATCGCCTCCGCTTCCGCCGACGAGGGCCAGTGGCAGCCGCACCAGCTGCCGCAGCTGAAGTCCGAACTCAAGCGCATCGGCATCACCATCCCGGCCGAGAAACTGGCCGACCTGTCCAAGCACCCGATGAGCGCCATGGTGTCGCTGGGCGGCTGCTCGGCGTCCTTCGTCTCGCCGGACGGCCTGATCGTCACCAACCACCACTGCGCCTACGGTGCGGTGCAGCGCAACTCGACCCCGGAACACAATTACATCGTCAACGGCTACCTGGCCAAGACCCGCGACGCCGAGCTGCCGGGCGGTCCGAACACCCTGGTCTACGTGACCGAGAAGGTCGAGAACGTGACCGACCACGTGCTGAAGGGCCTGTCCGCCAGCATGTCGGGCAAGGAGCGCCACGAGCAGGTCGAAAGCCGCATCAAGCAGCTGATCGCCGAATGCGAAAGCGACAAGGCTTACCGCTGCTCGGTGCCGGCCTTCCACCGCGGCCTCGAGTACTACCGCATCAAGCAGCTGATGGTGCGCGACGTCCGTCTGGTGTACGCGCCGGCCGACAGCGTCGGCAACTTCGGCGGCGACATCGACAACTACGAGTTCCCGCGCCAGGCCGGCGACTTCTCCTTCCTGCGCGCCTACGTCGGCAAGGATGGCCGCCCGGCCGATCCGTCGCCGGATAACGTGCCATACAAATCCAGGGACTTCCTGGTGGTGTCGGCCGAAGGCCTGAAGAACGGCGATCCGATCCTGCTGGCCGGCTACCCGGGCCGCACCAGCCGCTACAAGCTGCCGTCGGAGATCCGCTTCGCGCGCGACGTCGACTACCCGGCCAAGGTCGCCTCGATCACCGCCGACCTGTCCGTCATCGCCGCCAGCACCATGGGCAACCCGGCCTGGGATGTGCGCTACGCCAGCGTCGCCAAGAGCCTGAACAACGTGCTGAAGAAGACCCAGGGCCTGCTCGACGGCTTCGCGCGCAAGGACATCGCGGCGATCAAGGACGTGCAGGATGCCGAGTTCCGCAGCTGGTACAAGCAACACGGTAAAGGCGGCAGCCTGCTGTCCGACCTCGATACCGCGATTGGCAACGACATGGCTTCCTCGCAGCAGGAAGCCGCGTGGGCGGAAGCGACCCACAGCGACCTGCTCAAGAGCGCACGCAGCCTGTACCGCCTGTCGCTGGAGCGCCAGAAGCCGGACGCCCAGCGCGAAGCCGGCTACCAGGAACGCGACCTGTCCTTCATCAAGGCGCGCCTGACCCGCCTCGAACAGTCCTTCGTGCCCAGCGTCGACCAGGCGCGCTGGACCGCTGGCCTGAACCGCTACGCCAAGATCGATGCGAAGAACCACCCGCACGGACTGGACGCGCTGCTGCCGAAAATCGATGCGATCCCGGCGATGTATAAATCGACCGAGCTGGCCGACACCGCCAAGCGCCTGGCCTGGATCGGCAAGGATCCGGAAGCCTTCCGCAAGTCGAACGATCCCTTCATCCAGCTGGCCGTGCGCCTGCACGACACCGGCATGGCGCTGGAAGACCGCCGCAAGGAAGTCGACGGCAACCTGGAACGCGTGATCCCGCAGTACATGGAAGCCGTGATCGCCTGGAAGAAGTCGCAGGGCAAACCGGTCTACCCGGACGCCAACTCGACGCTGCGCGTGACCTACGGCACCGTCGGTTCGTACACCCCGCGTGACGGCATCGTCAAGGGTCCGTTCTCGACCGTGGAAGGCATCGTCGAAAAGGCCACCAACAAGGAGCCGTTCAACGCTCCTGCCAACCTGCTGCAGGCGATCCGCGAGAAGCGCTATGGTGTGTTCAAGGATCCGGTGCTGGGCACCGTGCCGGTCAACTTCCTGACCAGCGCCGACACCACCGGCGGCAACTCGGGTTCCGCGGTGATGAACAAGCGCGGCGAACTGGTCGGCCTGAACTTCGATTCGACCTACGAATCGATCACCAAGGACTGGTACTTCGACCCGGTGATCACGCGCGCGATCCACGTCGACATCCGCTACATGCTGTGGGTGATGAAGGAAGTCGACCATGCCGACAACCTGTTGAAGGAAATGACGATCAAGTA
>Ga0308160_10002808_pt1 | contig 20365 bp, 20 predicted proteins | sample PhyFR1_FD_201036 | JGI IMG/M metagenome (GOLD analysis project Ga0308160, IMG submission 201036) | Phyllosphere microbial communities from UC Gill Tract Community Farm, Albany, California, United States - DLSLF.R1 | ecosystem: Host-associated > Plants > Phyllosphere > Unclassified | place: USA...
CTTCCCATCCCGAACAGGACCGTGAAACGACTTTGCGCCGATGATAGTGCTGCAACCAGTGTGAAAGTAGGTTATCGTCAGGCTAAGTAATTAGCAGTAGCGTAGTAAAAGCTAAAAAACCCCGCCCGGTGAACCGAGCGGGGTTTTTTGCTTTTATCTTTCCATATCCGCACCTCATCACGCTATCAGGTGCAATCTTTCGCTCGCCGGCACAGAATGGCCGTGTCCATCGGGAGCGAATGCATGCGCGACGTTGTCATCATCGGCGGCGGCCACAACGGCCTGGTCTGCGCCTGGTACCTGGCACGCGCCGGCCTCAAGGTCACGGTGCTGGAACAGCGCACCGTGGTCGGCGGCGCCGCCGTCACCGAGGAGTTTCACCCGGGCTTCCGCAATTCGGTGGCCTCGTACACCGTCTCCCTGCTCAATCCAAAAGTCATCCGCGACATGGACCTGGCGGCGTATGGCCTGCGCATCGCCGAACGCCCACTGTCCAACTTCCTGCCGCTGGACGACAGCCGCTACCTGAAGGTCGGGGTCGGCAAGACGGCCGAAGAGGTCGCGAAGTTCTCGGCGCGCGATGCCCGCCGCCTCGATGCCTACGCGGCCCAGCTGGATGCCGCGGCCGACGTGCTGCGCGAACTCGTGCTGCAGACGCCGCCGAACCGGGTCGAGGGCGGCTGGCTGGCGGCGCTGCCCGAATTCATCAAGGCCGGCAAGCTGGGTAACCGCATGCGCAAGCTGCCGCTGGCCGAGCAGCGCGGCCTGCTCGACCTGTTCACCAAGTCGGCCGGCGACTATCTGGACGGCTGGTTCGAGAGCGCGCCGATCAAGGCAGCCTACGGTTTCGACAGCGTGGTCGGGAATTACGCCAGCCCGTATGCGCCCGGCTCGGCCTACGTCTTGTTGCACCACGTGTTCGGCGAAGTGAATGGCAGGAAGGGCGCCTGGGGCCATGCGATCGGCGGCATGGGCGCGATCACGCAGGCGATGGCGGCCGCGGCGCAAAAGCAGGGCGTCGAGATCCGCACCGGTTGCGCAGTGGGGGAAGTGTTGCTTGAGAAGGGCCGCGCTACGGGCGTCGTCACCGACAAGGGCGAGCGCCTCGATGCGCGCGCGGTCGTCTCAAACCTGAATCCCCGCCTGCTGTACACGCGCCTGGTCGACCCGGGCGCGCTGCCACCCGACTTCCTGCGGCGCATGCAGGCCTGGCGCTGCGGTTCCGGCACCTTCCGCATGAATGTGGCGCTGTCGGAGCTGCCGGACTTCAGCTGCCTGCCCGGCAGGCACGCGGCCGAGCATCACGGCAGCGGCATCATCATTGCGCCCACGCTGCAGTACATGGAGCGCGCCTACCACGACGCGCGGGCGATCGGCTGGGCGCGCGAGCCGATCGTCGAACTGTTGATTCCGTCGACGCTGGACCCGACCCTGGCGCCGCCCGGCCAGCACGTGGCCAGCCTGTTCTGCCAGCACGTCGCGCCCGAGCTGCCCGACGGCGCGAGCTGGGACGTCCACCGCGAACGGGTGGCCGACCTGATGATCGCCACCGTCGACCGCTACGCGCCGAATTTCAAACACGCGGTGCTGGGCCGCCAGATCATGAGTCCACTCGACCTGGAGCGCACCTTCGGCCTGGTCGGGGGCGACATCTTCCACGGCGCGCTCGGGCTCGACCAGCTGTTCTCGGCGCGCCCGATGCTCGGCCATGCCGACTACCGTGGCCCGCTCGACAGGCTGTACACCTGCGGCGCCGGCACCCACCCGGGCGGCGGCGTCACCGGCGCCCCCGGGCACAATGCCGCACGCGAGGTGATACGCGACCTGGCCAGGCGCCGCTGAGGCGCCGGCGCACGCACAGCCGGCATATAAGCAGCAAGTTGAGCGCAACACCGGGTGCGCTCCCTTGTATGATGGCGGCAAACGCAACGCGAGCATTCGCCCGGAGACGCCATTGGACCTGACACGCCGCCGCATCACACTTACCCTGCTGTCCACACCGTTGCTGACCACCGTGGTCCATGCCGCCGCGCTTCAGCCAAAGCGCAGGCCGATCACCGACTTCGGCGCCATCGCCGACGATACCACCAACGATGCGACGGTCAACACCCGCGCCATCCAGGCTACCATCGACCACCTGGCGAAAGAGGGCGGCGGCACCGTGGTGGTGCCGCGCGGCGTGTTCGTCAGCGGTGCGCTGTTCCTGAAACCGCAGGTGCACCTGCACCTCGAGCAGGGCGCGGTCCTGAAGTGCTCGACCGACATGAAGCACTTCCCGGTGCGGCGCACCCGCATCGAAGGCCACTTCGAGGACAACTTCAATCCGGCGCTGATCAATGCCAGCGGCTGCGATGGCCTGCGGATCAGCGGCGAAGGCACGCTGGACGGCGCCGGCCGCCCGATCTGGGACCTGTTCTGGAAGCTGCGCAATGCGGCGCCGGATAAACACAATTTCCCCAACCTCGGCGTGCCGCGCGCCCGGCTGGCCCTGATCGACAATTCGCGCGGCGTCGTCGTCGAGGGCATCACCTTCAAGGATTCGCAATTCTGGAACCTGCACCTCTACAAATGCCGCGACGTGGTGGTACGCAACGCGCGCTTCCAGGTGCCGGACGATTACAAGCAGGCGCCCAGCACCGACGGCATCGACCTGGACAGCTGCCAGGACGTGACCATCGACGGCTGCCATTTTTCCGTGACCGACGATTGCATCGCGGCCAAGGGTTCGAAGGGCCCGCATGCGCTGGAAGACAGGGACAGTCCGCCGGTCGAGCGCATCCGCGTGCGCAATTGCGTGTTCCAACGCGGCCATTCGGTCATGACGCTGGGGAGCGAGGCGACCATCGTGCGCGACGTCGTCGTGGAGAACTGCAGCGCGACGGGCGTCAGCAACGTCGCCGTGCTCAAGCTGCGGCCGGACACGCCGCAACAGTACGAGGACATCCACCTGCGTAACATTACCCTCGACGGCGACAAGGGTGCCGTCATCAGCATGCAGCCCTGGACCCAGTACGTGGACCTGAAAGGCGCGCCGCCGCCCCGGTCGACCGTGCGCAACATCAGCCTGGAGGGCATCAAGGGCCGCTTCGGCACGCTCGGCACGATCCGGCCGAACCCGGGGCAGACCGAGATCGGCGCCATCCTGCTGAAGGATATCGACGTGCGGCTCGCCAACGAAGACTTCCAGGTCAGCGGCGCCGGCAAGCTGCGGCTGGAGAACGTGATCGTGAACGGCAAGCCGCTCACGGTGTAGTTGCGCAGGCGGTACAATGCCGCCTCCAAGCGAGGCGACCATGACCCAGGCAGCACCCGGCAACACGACCAGCACCATCACGATTTCGAGGATACTCCACGCCGGCTACGTGATGGCCTGCGCAGGCACGCGCATCGCCTTCGATACCATTTTGGAGAATCCGTTCAGCCGCAACTGCCACGCCTTCCCGGACCTGCGTTTCGACCAGGACGCGATCCGGCGCGAGCGTTTCGACGCGGTGTTCATCTCGCACTTCCACGACGACCACTGCTCGCTCGAGAGCCTCGACCTGCTGGACCGCGGCACCCCTGTTTATATCTATTGCATCTTCGACGAACTGTTCGAGATGGTGCGCCGGCTCGGCTTTACGCAGGTTCGCGCCCTGCGGCTGAACGAAGCGGTAGCGGTCGGCCCGTTCCAGGTGATCCCGCGCGAAGCCATGGATGCCGACGTCGACTCGATGTTCCAGGTGAAGGCGGCCGGGCTGAATGTGCTGAACGTGGTCGATTCCTGGATCGACGACGCCACGCTGGCCCAGCTGGTGGACGAGGGGCCGTGGGACATGGTGCTGTGGCCGTTCCAGACCATGCGCGAGCTCGAAGTCCTGGCGCCTTCGCGTCACGCGCCGGCGCCGCCGACACTGCCCGAGGAATGGATACCCCAGCTGCAGGCGCTGGCGCCGCGCTACGTGGTGCCCAGCTCCTGCCAGTTCCTGCAGGAGCCGTGGTCCTGGTACAACCGCGCCTTCTTCCCGATCACGTACGCGCAGTTCACGCGCGAAGTGGCGGCCGCGTTGCCGGCGGCGCAGGTGGTGCGCCTCGATCCGTCGGTGTCGGTGACACTGGATGCAAGCTCGCTGCGGCCGGCGCCGCCGCTGGACTGGGTGATCCCGGTGGGTCCGCAGGGCGTCGATTACGTCTACGAGGGGAACGCCGCGCCGCCGCCGACTGCGGACGTCGCGCGCCACTTCGCGCCGCTGGCGGCCGGCGCATTCGCGCGGGTGCTGGACTGGTGCCGCACGACGCTGCCCGCAAAATACGGCGACGTCGAAGCCGCCTCCGACTACTTCGACCGGCCGCGCCTCTGGCAGCTGACCCTCTACGACCACGCGGGCCAGCCTACGCGCCTGCGCTACCGGCTGGAGCCGGGCGGACCGGCCGTGCTGGTCGACGATGGCGATGAGGACGCGGCGCTGGGCTGGACCACCGAGATCCCCGCCACCAAACTGTACGGCGCGCTGGAGCAGGGCGAGTCGCTGACCACGATGTATCTGCGCATCAACGACGCGGTGTTCGACGCCGGCATCGAACGGGATCTGCAGGACGCCGACGTGGTCGACGATCCGCTGATCCGCTGCCTGTTCAGCGACACCTTCGGCGCCTACCAGGCGGCCCAGCTGCGGCGCCTGCTGGCGCGCTCACTTCCCGAGTAATAAAAGCGACTGTTCCCAGTCGCCTTCCCAGGCCTGCAGGAAATCGTGCGTCTTGAAGGCGCGCTTCAGCGCACCGAGCGGCGCGCGGTAGACGTCGTGCAGGCCGAGCGCCAGCGTCACCGGATTCCACACCGCGTTGCGCTTCGACTTGCGCACGCTCGCCTTGACGCGCGCGCCATCGTCGCCAAAGATGCCGATCGCCTCGTCCAGCGCCTTGTCCAGGTCGAGCCGCACGATGCGCCCGAAAGCCTCCAGCACCTCGGCCTTGCCGATGCCGTACTGCGATTCGGCGGCAGGCGCCGGGGCAGGCGCCTTTTGCGGCGGCGCCGCCGGCTCGTGTTTCAGCCTGCCGGCCAGCTTCTCCAGGTCCTTCTTCTGGAAGCGCAGCGCCTCGAGCGGACGGCGGAAGCCCGGCGCCGGCAGGTGCACGGGGATCTTGTACGCATCCTTGGTCATCGTGATCAGGACGTCTTCGCTGCCGGCCGCCAGGCGCGCAACGTCGCCTTCGAAGAACACCGGCGCAGCATAACCGCCGTTGGCGTCGCCGAACAGCGCGGCATGCGCGGGGTCGTAATCCAGCCAGACCCAGGGTGTGATTCCGTGTTCCAGCAGGCGCGCCAGGGTCCAGGGCGAGGCGGTCTGCCGGGCCAGCCAGGCGCAGGCTTCGAGGGTGGTGGCGCGGAAGGGCAGGTCGGGGGTGTTCATGCGTTTCTCGAGGTCGTAAGCAGCGGACGGCTATTGTAGAGCAGAACGCAGCCGCCGCTTGACACTAAAATATGACGAATGTAATATGAATTCCATCATATTCAGGATCCAGCCATGTCCGACGTTCTCAAGCAGACCCGGCGCCAGCAATCGCACCAGCGCATTCTCGATGCCGCCGCCCGCGCGGTGTGCCGCGACGGCTATGCCGGCCTCGGGGTGGCCAACGTGATGAAGGAAGCGGGCCTGACCCACGGCGGCTTCTACGCCCACTTCGAATCGCGCGATGCCTTGCTGGCCGAAGCGGTCGATCACGCCGGCATGCTGAGCACGGCGCGTCTGCGCGAGCGCCTGCCGGCCCGCATTGTCGCAGGCGCCAGTCCCTTGCGCGCCCTGATCGAGGAATACCTGTCCGACCGCCACGTGGATGCGGTCGACAGCGGCTGCCCGGTGGCCGCCCTCGGCGCCGAGCTGGCGCGCGGCGAACCGGCCCTGCGCGAGGTTGCCGCGCGCCGCGTGCGGCATCTGGTGGCGGCGGTCGAGGCGGCGCTGGCGCAGGGCAGTGCCGCCGGTGCGTACGGCAAGGCACTGGTGATCGCCAGCACGATGGTGGGCGCTGTCCAGCTCGCCAGGGTGCTGCAGGGCGAGCAGCGTGCCGCCGTGCTGCGCAATTGCGCAGATGTGCTGATCGGCCAGTACGATCGTCCCGCGAAGGATTGATTCCAGCGATGCCGCCTGCGCAAGCAGCGGCATTTTTTTCACCCTTGAATATGATGTGCGTCATATTTTTATCGACAGGAGAGCAAGCCATGAAACTCGACAATGCCACCGTCTTCGTCACCGGCGCCAACCGCGGCCTCGGCCTGGAATTCGCCCGCCAGGCGCTCGCCGCCGGGGCCCGCAAGGTCTACGCCGGCGCGCGCGACCCGGCCAGCGTCACGCTGCCGGGCGTGCTGCCGGTGCGCCTCGACGTCAACGACCCGGTACAAGTGCTTGATGCCGCGGCTGCCTGCGGCGACGTCACGCTGGTGATCAACAATGCCGGCATCGCCAACATGGGCGGCCTGCTCGACGAGGGGAGTGTCGACGCGCTGCGCGCCATGTTGGAGACCAACGTATTCGGCCTGCTGCGCGTCAGCCAGGCGTTCGCGCCGGTGCTGGCGCACAACGGCGGCGGTGCCTTCCTCAACGTGCTGTCGGTGGCCAGCTGGATCAGCACGCCGGGCCTGGGCGCCTACGCGGCCACCAAGTCGGCAGCCTGCAGCCTGGCCAACGGTCTGCGTCTCGCGCTGCAGGAGCAGGGCACCCAGGTGCTCGGACTGCACGTCGGCTTCATCGATACCGACCTGACGCGCGGCATCGATTTGCCCAAGCTGGCGCCGGCGGAGGTCGTGAGCAAGGCGTATGCGGCGCTGGAGGCAGGGGAGAAGGAGGTGCTGATCGACGAGCTGTCGCGGCGGGTGCGGCAAGGGCTGGCGGCCGATCCAGGCGTCTATCTCGATACCGTGGCGCGCGAGGCTTGATGCGGCGCCGGCTGCAGGCCATGCACGCGACACCTATCGCCGGATTTTACACGGCAGCGCAGCGGCAGCTCTGCGGCCATTGATTTTTTGATTCAAATCAGAGGTGTACGAGCGGTGAGCATCCAGGCATGGCTGTTGCTTACTCATTGAGCTTAAACTACGAGGAGATTGCCATGTCGTTGAGGTCTATCAGTACGATGCTGGTCAGCCTTGCGCTGTTTGCCTGTTCCTCCTTGTTCGCTGCGCCGCTGCTGGTCGATGTGGCCGGGATCCAGAGCAATGGTCTCTTCGGCGATTCGGGTAATACGGTGCTGAGCATCGAGGTCGGTGTGAATCCGGCGACGAGAGGTCCGGTACCGGCAGCTACGCCGATGCCTTCGACCTGACTGACTTCGATCTCGACTTCCAGGTCGGCTGCGACGGCATCCTGCGCCTGGAATTCTTCGAGGATGTCGACAACCTGGCGCGGGCGGACGGTCGGTGGAATTTCGGCACCCTGACCTTTGGGGTGGAGCCGGCATCGATCCTGCTGCTGGGCGCCGGTCTGGGCGCAATGGGCTACGCCGCTCGCCGCCGCGCAGCCCGCATCCGTTCCTAACGCCCGCCGCGCCCTTTATCGGGCCCCGCTTCGTCCGGGACCGCTTCGCCGGTGCGCGCCACCGGCAGATGCCAGTCGTAGCGCAGCGCCGCCAGCCGCAGTACGAAGCACAACGCCGCCCCGGCACAGGCCATCGCGGTGCTGTGCCAGCCCAGCGCATCGCCCACCACGACCACGGTGGCGCCGGCCAGCGCCGCCACCGCATATACCTCGGCGCGCATCACCGCCGGAATCTCGGACAGCAGCACGTCGCGCGCGATGCCGCCGCCGATCCCCGTCAGCATGCCGAGCAGGGCCGCCATGAAAGGCTGCACGCCGAACACCAGCGCCTTCTGGGCGCCGGCGACGCAGAACAGCGCCAGGCCGGCCGCATCGAGCACCAGCACCGTGGTGCGCAGGTGGCGCAGGCCTGGATGCCAGAAGAAGATCAGCACGCCGGCCAGCAGCGAGGCCGCCAGGTAGCGCCAGTCGCGGATCGCCGCCGGCGGCGTTGCGCCGATCAGCAGGTCGCGCACGATGCCGCCGGAATTGGCGGCGACGAAGGAGAGCACCAGCACCCCGAACAGGTCGAGCCGGCGGCGCACGCCGGCCACCGCGCCGCTGAGCGCGAACACGAAGGTGCCGAGCAGGTCGAGGGTCAGCACCAGGGTGCGCAGCGCGGCACCCACATCGAGAGAAACTGCGGGGAACATGTGTAAAGCCTGGATTCGGGTATTCAACCGGACATTATGCCGCCTGCGTGGCTGCGGTGGAAGGGCAACGCGGCTGCTACACTGCGCGGATCGCCACCCGATCGCCCGCCCGCCCTTACCTTTACTGTCATGTCCCGCATCGACTTCAACCACCTGCAAGCCTTTATCCTGGTCGCGCGCGAGCGCAGCTTCACCCGCGCCGCGGCCCGGCTGGGCGTGACGCAGTCCGCATTGAGCCACACCATCCGCGGCCTGGAAGCGAAGCTGGATGTGCGCCTGCTGACGCGCACCACGCGCGGCGTTGCACCGACCGAGGCCGGCGAGCGCCTGTTCGCCACCCTCGAACCGCACTACGAAGGGATCGCCGGCGGGCTGGCGGCGCTGGGCGAGCTGCGCGAGAAGCCGGCCGGCACCATCCGCATCACGGCGCACGATCATGCCGCGTCTACCATACTGTGGCCGCGCCTGGCGCCGCTGCTGCCGGCCTACCCGGACCTCAAAATCGAGATCGACATCAATTACGGCCTGATCGACATCGTCGCCGAACGCTTCGATGCCGGCGTGCGCCTTGGCGACCAGGTGGCCAAGGACATGGTGGCGGTGCGCATCTCGCCGGACGTGCGGATGGCGGTGGTGGCCTCGCCGGCCTACCTGGCCGGCCGCTCGGTGCCACGCGTGCCGCAGGAGCTGACGGCGCACGGCTGCATCAACATGCGCCTGCCGACCCACGGCGGCCTGTATGCCTGGGAGTTCGCGCGCGGCGGCGAGGAACTGCAGGTGCACGTCGAGGGCCAGGCCATCTTCAACACCACGCCGCAGGCGCTGCAGGGGGCGCTCGACGGCGCCGGGCTGGCCTACGTGCCGGACGACCTGGTCGGCGAGCACGTCGCCGCCGGCCGGCTGCAGCGCGTGCTCGAGGACTGGTGCCCGGTGTTTCCCGGCTATCACCTGTATTATCCGAGCCGGCGGCAATCGTCGCCGGCGTTTGCGCTGGTGCTGGATGCACTGCGCCTGTCCGCAGCGCTGTGACTCATGAGATGAGCTCATATCGGTATTGAGCATTTGCCGGCTTCTCTCATGAGATGGCAGGATATACAGTCGCCTTTTTCGAAAGGACGACGCATGAAACACATCGCCATCGCCGGCCTGGCGTTTTCGCTGGCCGTCTCCGCCTTCGCAGCGATCCATGCGCCCTCGACCACCTCCGGCGCCTACGTCACCTTCGAACCCTGCGCGCGCTCTGCCTGGCACACGCACCCGCAAGGGCAGGTCCTGATCGTCGCCGCCGGCGTCGGCCGCGTCCAGCGCTGGGGCGGCAAGGTCGAAGAGATCCGTCCCGGCGACGTGATCTGGACCCCGCCCGGCGTCAAGCACTGGCACGGCGCGGCGCCGGCCACCGCGCTGACCCATATCGCGATCCAGGAAGCCGCCGGCGGCAAGAACGTCGAGTGGATGGAGAAGGTCAGCGATGAACAGTACAACCAATAATCCCGGCGCTGGCCGACCCGCAGGCCGGCTTGCAGTCGCTGCATCGCTGCTGCTGTGCTGCGCCTGCGTTCATGCAGCCCCCGCGACGAAACCCGCGCCAACCAACAAGGAGAAACGCATGGCTTCACCCGCATTGGAACACTATACCCGGGACCTCGTGCTGGACCAAGTCTGGCTGCGTCCGGCCTGGCGCCGCGCGAGCGCAGCCTGGTCACCGTCAGCGCGCTGGTGGCGAGCGGCCAGGTGGCCCAGGTGACTTATCACCTGAACCGCGCGATGGACAACGCCTTGAGCGAAGCCGAGGCCTCGGAAGCGCTGACCCAACTGGCGTTTTACGCCGGCTGGCCGAACGTGTTCTCGGCGATGCCGGTGTTCAAAGACGTGTTTGCCAAGCGCCCGTCGGCGGCACGCAAATAAACCAACTACCCATTAAGGAAACAACATGGAACTGAAACGTGTGGGCTCGCAGCCCTCGATGAAAGGCCCCGCAGAATACTTCACCGGCACCGTGCGCGTCGATCCGCTCAGCCCCGCGCACGAACCCTCGCGCGTGTCGGTGGCCAGCGTCACCTTCGAGCCGGGCGCGCGCTCGGCCTGGCACACCCACCCGCTGGGGCAGACGCTGGTCGTCACCGCCGGCTGCGGCTGGACCCAGTGCGAAGGCGGGCCCATCGTCGAGATCCGTGCCGGCGACGTGATCTGGTGCCCGCCGGGCCACAAGCACTGGCACGGCGCGTCGAAGACCACCTCGATGACCCACCTGGCGATCCAGGAAGCGCTGGACGGCGTCAACGTGGTCTGGCTGGAAAAGGTGACCGACGAAGAATACGACGTCGTCCCGACCGCAGCGGAGCATACGCACAGCTGATACCGGTGTTCATTAATTCTGGCGCCGATTCATGATCACCGCTCATAAGGCCATGCAATAAACACGCGCCCGCTTGTGGGCATTTGCCATTATCATGCGCACTGGGTCGGGGACGGACCGCCGGCCAACATGATATCTACAAAGGACAACAATGACTGTTAAAGCGTATGGCGCCCTGGCTGCCGACAAGCCGCTCGAATCCCTCGACATCGAACGCCGCGCGCCGGGTGCGCACGACGTCCAGATCGACGTCGCCTTCTGCGGCGTCTGCCACTCCGACCTGCACACCGTGCGCGCCGAATGGGCCGGCACGCTGTTCCCGTGCGTCCCGGGCCACGAGATCGTCGGCCGCGTCTCCGCCGTAGGCGGCCACGTGAACGGCGTCAAGGTCGGCGACCTGGTCGGCGTCGGCTGCATGGTCGACAGCTGCCAGCACTGCGCCGATTGCGAAGACGGCCTGGAAAACTACTGCGACAACATGGTCGGCACCTACAACGGCCCGACCCAGGACGCTCCCGGCCACACGCTGGGCGGCTACTCCGAGCAGATCGTCGTGCACGAGCGCTTCGTGCTGCGCGTGAGCCATCCGGAAGAACAGCTGGCCGCCGTGGCGCCGCTGCTGTGCGCCGGCATCACCACCTACTCGCCGCTGCGCCACTGGGGCGCGGGTCCGGGCAAGACCGTCGGCATCGTCGGCATCGGCGGCCTGGGTCACATGGGCATCAAGCTGGCGCGCGCGATGGGCGCCCACGTGGTCGCCTTCACCACCTCGGAATCGAAGCGCAAGGATGCGGAAGCGCTGGGCGCGCATGAAGTCGTCGTCTCGCGCGACGCGGAAGCGATGGCCGCCCGTGCCAAGACCCTGGACCTGATCGTCAACACCGTGGCCGCGCCGCACGACCTGGACGCCTTCCTGAACCTGCTCAAGCGCGACGGCACCATGGTGCTGGTCGGCGCCCCGGCCACGCCGCACCCGTCGCCGCAAGTGTTCAACCTGATCACCAAGCGCCGCGCGATCGCCGGCTCGATGATCGGCGGTATCCCGGAAACCCAGGAAATGCTGGACTTCTGCGCCGAGCACAAGATCGTCGCCGACATCGAAATGATTCGCGCCGATGAAATCAACGACGCGTACGAGCGCATGCTCAAGGGCGACGTCAAGTACCGCTTCGTGATCGATAACGCGACCCTCGCGGCCTGATTGTTTTACTCCAAAGCCGCCGCCCTGCGCACTGTGCGGGGCGGCGGCTTTTTTTATCCTCCAGATGAATCCAAATATTTCCATGGCTCCCGGCACGCGCCTGGAGCAGCCGGCGGCGTGGGGCGCCGTGTTCGCCCTGTCGCTGGCCGCCTTCGCGCTGGTCGCGTCCGAATTCATGCCGGTCAGCCTGCTGACGCCGGTGGCTGCCGACCTGCACATCAGCGAAGGCCAGGCGGGGCAGGCGATCGCCATCTCCGGCGCGTTTGCGCTGGCCACCAGCCTCCTGATCCCGGTGCTGGCCGGACGGCTCGACCGCAAGGTGCTGCTGCTGGCGCTGACGGGCCTGATGATCAGTTCCGGCACCGTCGCCGCCTTTGCGCCGGACTACACGATGTTCATGGTGGGCCGCGCCCTGATCGGCGTGGCCATCGGCGGCTTCTGGTCGCTGTCGGCCGCCACCGCGATGCGCCTGGTGCCGGCGCCGCAGGTGCCGCGCGCGCTGGCGATCCTGAACGGCGGTAACGCACTGGCGACGGTGGTCGCGGCGCCGCTGGGCAGTTATCTCGGCGGCGTGATCGGCTGGCGCGGTGCCTTCTTCTGCGTGGTGCCGGTGGCGGCGCTGGCCCTGGCCTGGAAGGCGTTCAGCCTGCCGGCCATGCGGCGCGACGGCGGCGCGCACTCGGCCAATGTGCTGAAGCTGCTCAAGCGTCCGGCGGTGGCGCTCGGGATGGCGGCATCCGGCCTGTTCTTCATGGGGCAGTTCACGCTGTTCACCTACCTGCGGCCCTTCCTGGAATCGGTGACGCATGCCGGCGTGCAGACGCTGTCGCTGCTCCTGCTGCTGGTCGGCGTGGCCGGCGTGGTCGGCACCACGGTCATCGGCCGCTTCCTGGAAGCCGGCATGTACCGCACCCTGACGCTCATCCCGGTGCTGATGGCGGCGATCGGCCTGCTGCTCGCCGTGTTCGGCGGCTCGGTGGCGGTCGCCGCGGTGCTGCTGGCCTTGTGGGGCCTGGTGGCGACGGCGGCGCCGGTCGGCTGGTGGACCTGGCTGGCCAGGACCCTGCCGCGCGATGCCGAAGCCGGCGGCGGCCTGATGGTGGCGGTGGTGCAGCTGTCGATCATGATCGGCGCCAGTGCCGGCGGCCTGCTGTTCGACGCCATCGGCTATGGCGCGACCTTCGGTGCCAGCGCCCTGATGCTGCTCGTCGGGGCGGTGATGGCGGTGCTGGCTGCGCGGGCGACCCGGCGCGAAGGATGCGCTTGAGCTTAAGCTTGAGCATGAGCGTCGGGTACGCAGCATGAGCGTCGCGGGCGAGGGCGCGCGGACGCCGCTGGCCGAGCTGCTGCGTCCGCGCACCCTGGACGGCGTGTTCGGCCAGCGCCACCTGCTTGGGTCGGGCAAGCCGCTGTGGGTCGCGATCGAGACGGGACGGCCGCATCCGATGATCCTGTGGGGGCCGCCCGGTGTCGGCAAGACCACGCTGGCGCGGCTGGCGGCGCGGACGTTCGATGCAGACTTCATCGCGTTGTCGGCGGTGCTGGCCGGCTTACGCGAGATCGAGGCGGCGCTCGACCAGGCTGCCGGCCAGCGTATCGTGGTCTTCATCGACGAGATCCACCGCCTCGATGCGCCGCGCCAGGCGGCCTTGCTGCCGGCGCTGCAATCCGGCCGCCTCATCCTGATCGGCGCCACCACCGAGAACCCGTCGTTCGCGCTGAAGCACGCTTTGCTGTCGCGCCTGCGCGTGCATGCGGATGCCGCGTTGTACTGGCTAAGCCGCATGCTCGACGGCGGCGCCGATCCACGCTACCTGCTGCGGCGCATGCGCAGCATGGCCTGGGACGACATCGGCCTGGCCGACCCGCGCGCGATCCGCATGGTGAACGCGGCCGCCGACGCCTGGGAACAACTGGGTGCGCCGGAAGGGTATTTGGCGCTGGGGCAGGCCGTGGTCTACCTGGCGGTGGCGGCCAAGAGCAATGCCGGCGGCGTTGCCTACGGCCGGGCGATGCAGTTCGCACGCGGCGGCGGGCATTTGCCGGCCGGCGTGCAGGACACCGGCTGGTACGAACCGGTGCCGCGCGGACTCGAAGCGGGGATTGCGGCAAGGCTGGCCTGGCTGCGCAGCCGCTAGCACAGCGTGAAGCGGGATGCACTACGCAAAAGCCTGCCCGGCCGCGCAGCCGCTAATCGCAGCTGCGAAGCGCAGCTACTCATAGAAAGCGCCGCTCCCGGCCGCCTTGGACGGCATCACCCCTTATGCCGGATCGCATCGATCACCAGCGCCAGCGCACGCGAGGCCTGGCGCCGGCTCGGATAATAGGCGTGCAGGCCGGGAAACACCGCGCACCAGTCCGGCATCACGCTCACCAGCCGTCCCGATTTCACGTACGGGCCGACCAGGCTTTCGGGCAGGTAAGTCACGCCGCAGCCGCTCAACGCCGCGTTCAGCATGTGGTAGACGTTGGTGAACACGGTCTGCCCGCGCACCTGCACCTCCAGGTCGCGTCCCTCGTGGCGCAGCTCCCACGCGTACAGGCCGCCGCTGCTGGCCAGGCGCAGGTTGATGCAGTTGTGCTTCATCAGTTCCTGCGCCGTCGTGGGCACCGCGTGCCATTCGAAATAGGCGGGGGCGGCCACGACCATCATCTGCACGTCGGGCGTCAGGCGCACGGCGATCATGTCCTTGTCGACCTGGTCGCCGTGGCGTACGCCGATGTCGTAGCGTTCGGCGGCGATGTCGACGATGCGGTAGTCCGAGCTCATCTCGACGTGCAGGTCCGGATACTGCTGCAGAATGGGCGCCAGGCGCGGCCACAGCACGGTGTCGATCACGTGGTCGATGGCGGTGATGCGGATGGTGCCGGCCGGCTTGTCGCCGAGGTCGCTGACGGCGGCGATCTCGGCCTCGATCTCTTCCAGCCGCGGCGCCACGTTCTGCATCAGGCGCTCGCCCGCCTCGGTGGGCGAGACGCTGCGCGTGGTGCGCGTCAGCAGGCGCACCCCGAGCCGTTCTTCGAGTGCGCGCACGGTGTGGCTCAGTGCCGATTGCGTCATGCCGAGCTTGGCGGCGGCACGGGTGAAGCTGCGTTCGCGGGCGACCGCGAGGAAGACGAGGATGTCGTTGATGTTGTCACGGGCCATCCCGGCATTCTACAGGCACCCGCTAATGATGACCTGAGGCCGCAACGTTCGTCGAGGGTACGGCCAGGAAGTCCTCCACCAGCTTGATGGTCGCATCCGGACTCTCTTCCATCAGCCAGTGCCCGGCGCCGGGCACCACCGCTTCCTTCACATTGGTCGCCGCGTTGTGCATGATGATGCCCATGTTCTGGCCGAAGGACTTTTCGCCGCCGATGGCCAGCACCGGCATCGTCAGCTTGACCCTGGACGAGATGCGGTTGTCGGTCACGTCATGGGTGGCGATGGTGTTGAACTGGGCAAAGGACGCGCGCATCGCGCCGGGCTGGGCATACAGCCGGGTGTAGTGGGCGCGCGTGGCTTCGTCGATGCGCGACGGATCGCCGGCGAACTCGTTCCAGAAGCGGTCGAGGTAGATGCGTTCGCGCCCGGCGACCAGGCGCTCGGCATTCTTGCCGCCGAAATTGAAATGCCACAGCGGCGGGGTGAGGATGATCTGGTCCCAGGGATCGATGCCGGGGATGGGCGCGTCCATCACCACCAGCCGCGTCACCTTGTCGGGGTAGCGCGCGGCATAGGCATAGGCGACCATGGTGCCGATGTCGTGGCCGACGACCGCGGTGCGGTCCTGGCCCAGTGTTTCGACGACGGCGCGGATGTCGGCCGCCTGCGACTTCTTGTCGTAGCCGGCGGCCGCCTTCGACGAGCGGCCCATGCCGCGCAGGTCGGGGATGATGACGGTATGGGTGCGCGCGAGGCCGGCCGCCAGCGGGCCCCACATGTCGCCGGTGTCGCCGAAGCCGTGGATCAGCACCACCGCCGGCCCGCTGCCGCCGCTGCGCACCCACATGGTGGCACCGTCCGCCAGCTGGACGGTGGTGGTCTTGAAGCCCGGCGGCAGCGCGGGTTCGCGCGCGTGCGCCGAAGACATCGGCGCAAGGGCGGGCAGCGCAAAGGCGAGCAGGGCAAACATCAGCAAGCGGCGAAACGTCATGATCGCGGCCCCATGGAAGGATCACGATTCGACCCGCCTGCCCAGCCAAGGTTGCCCCGGCCGCGCCGCTACCTGAACTGGATCAAACGCCGTCCACCAGCGACTTGGCCTGCACCACCTGGCCGCGGTAGGCATCGAAGATATTGCGCAGCGCATCGGCCATGCTCACCTTCGGCGACCAGCCCAGCTCGGCGCAGGTGTTCTCGATCTTCGGCACGCGGTTCTGCACGTCCTGGTAGCCCACGCCGTAGTAGGCGCCCGAGCTGGTGTCGACCAGTTGCACCAGTTTCGCGGTCCCGGCGTATTCCGGATACTCGGCGGCCAGGTCCAGCATCATGCCGGCCAGTTCGCGGATCGAGTAATTGTTGACCGGGTTGCCGATGTTGTAGATCTTGCCGGTGGCGGCGCCGTCCTTGTTCTCGATGATGCGCATCAGGGCGTCGATGCCGTCGTCGATGTAGGTGAAGGCGCGCTTCTGCTGGCCGCCGTCGACCAGCTGGATGTTCTCGCCGCGCACGATGTGGCCGAAGAACTGGGTCAGCACGCGCGAAGAACCTTCCTTCGGCGTGTGGATGGAGTCGAGGCCGGCACCGATCCAGTTGAACGGGCGGAACAGCGTGAAGTTCAGGCCCTCCATGCCGTAGCCCCAGATCACGCGGTCCATCAGCTGCTTGGCGCAGGCGTAGATCCAGCGCGGCTTGTTGATCGGGCCGTAGACCAGGTTCGAGTTTTCCGGATCGAACTCGGCGTCCTGGCTCATGCCGTAGACTTCCGAGGTCGACGGGAAGATCAGGTGCTTCTTGTATTTGGCGGCCGAGCGCACGATCGGCAGGTTGGCTTCGAAGTCGAGCTCGAACACGCGCAGCGGTTCTTTCACGTAGGTCGACGGCGTGGCGATGGCGACCAGCGGCAGGATCACGTCGCACTTCTTGACGTGGTATTCGACCCATTCGGTATTGATGGTGATGTCGCCTTCGAAGAAGTGCATGCGCGGGTGGTCGAGCAGGTCGGCGATGCGCTCGGACTGCATGTCCATGCCGTATACTTCCCAATCGGTGGTCTCGAGGATGCGCTTGGACAGGTGGTGGCCGATGAAGCCGTTGACGCCGAGGATGAGGACTTTTTTCGTGTTCATGGTAAGGACTTTCGTGAAACGGTGTGGCTGAAACAAAAATCAGAGATTGGCGATGACGACGCGGCGCGCGTCCGAGGCGATCACGCGCAGCGGCACGTGGCGGCGCTGCAGCTCGAACACCAGGTCGGCGCGCGCGAACGCCATGCAGGGAATGCCGCGCGCGGCGTTGTCCTGCCACGCGCCGATGAAGGCGTCGAGGGTCGGGATGGCGAGCGCAGGCTGCTGGCGCAGGCCGAAGGCGAATTCGTCTTCGTAGTCGACCAGCGTGACCGGGCGGCCCAGGTAAAAGGTCAGCGACTGTTCGTAGATGCCGACCGAGTACAGGCGCGTCGCCGGCGTCAGCACGGCACGCATGGCCGGCAGCAGCGCAGTGCCGGCGCGGGCCTGGCCGAGCGGCTCGAAACCGGCCAGCAGCACCTGGCTGGCCAGGAAGCCGGACAGCGCGATTGCCAGCACGTGGCCGTCGAGCCGTTCGTGGCGCGCCATCCACAGCGCCAGCACGCCGCCGCACAGGGCCAGCATGCCGGCCATGTTGATCCACACGGCGAAGGCGGCGTAGAGCGTCGCTTCGCCGTCGTGGCGGGCGAAATCCGGCGCAAAGGGCGCGGCCAGCAGCAGGCCCAGGCCGACCAGCACCAGCGCCGCGGCGTTGAGCATCCGGTTCTTGCGCGAGGCCTGCTCGAGGTGGCTGCCGACCAGCAGCGCCAGCGCCGGGAACACCGGCAGGATGTAGCCGGGCAGCTTGGAGCTCGAGACGCTGAAGAAGGCCACGATGAACACCAGCCAGACCAGCGCCAGCAGGCGCGGACGGAAGGTAGCGCTTGCATCCGTGGCGCTGCGGCGCGGGTCCGGCTTCAGACCGGCCGCCAGGCTCGGGACCAGCACGCCCAGCCAGGGCATGCTGCCGGCGGCCAGGAGCACGATGAAAATCCAGCAGGGCGCTTCGCGGTGGTGTTCCTTCAGCAAAAAGCGCTCGAGGTGTTCGTGGATGAAGAAGAAATGCGGCTGCTCCGGATTGCGGATGCCGACCAGGATGAACCACGGTGCCGCGATGGCCAGGAACAGCAGCAGGCCCTTGACGATGTGCAGCCGCGTCCACAGGCGCCAGTCGCGCGCGATCAGGGTGTAGCACACCAGCACGCCACCCGGCAGCACGATGCCGATCAGGCCTTTCGACAGCACCGCCAGCGCCATCCCGGCCCAGCAGGCCAGCATCCAGTTGCGCCGTGCATGCGCGCCCGCATCGTCGCGCTGGGCCAGCAGCAGGGCGCACAGGCTCAGGGTCATCATGCCCGACAGGCCCATGTCGACCGAATCGACCTGGCTGCCGAGCACCCAGTAAAAGCAGGAGCCCAGCACCAGCGCCGCATACAGGCCGGCGCGGCCGCCGAACGCGCGGGCGCCGGCCAGGCCGGTCAGCAGCACGCCCAGGATGCCGCACAAGCCGGTCCACAGGCGCGCCTGCCACTCGCCGACGCCGAACAGCGTGAAGGTGAGGGCATTCATCCAGGCTTGCAGCGGCGGCTTTTCGAAGTACTTGATGCCGTCCAGGCGCGTGGTGATCCAATCGCCGCTGGCGAACATTTCACGCGCGATTTCAGCATAGCGGCCCTCGTCCGGCGGCACCAGGGTGCGGATCGCCAGCACGGCCAGCGAAGCCAGGACGAATCCGGCCGCGAGCGCGCCGATGGCCGCCCGGTTGCGGTGCAGTTCTTTCATGGTTCAGTTCAGTGCGGTGCTCAGTGGGGTGATGAGGATGGCGGCCGGGATGGCAGCGAGCGCGGGAAGCGCAAGGTAAAGGTGCTGCCCTGTCCGGGGCTGCTCGCAACGTCCACCGTGCCGCCGTGCAGCTCGGCGATCGAGCGCACCACGGCCAGGCCCAGGCCGGTGCTGTCGGTCGAACTGCGGGCAGCGTCGGCGCGGTAGAAGCGGTCGAACAGATGCGGCAGGTGGCGGGCGTCGATGCCGCTGCCGGTATCGCTGACGGCGATGATCACGGCGTCCGGCGTCGACGTTCCCAGCAGGCGGATGGTGCCGCCGCGCGGCGTGTAGCGCAGCGCGTTCGCGAGCAGGTTGGACAGGGCGCGGCGCAGCAGCAGCGGATCGGCCATCAACTGGCCGTCGGCGCGCGCTTCGAGTGTCACGCCCTGTTCCTCGGCGACGATGTCGTAGAACTCGATCAGCTTCTGGAATTCGCTGGCCAGTGCCACCCGCTCGAGCTGGACGTGCTGCTCGGCGTTGTCGGCGCGCGCCAGGAACAGCATGCTGGCCACCATGCGCGACAGGCGGCTGCCTTCCTCGACCACGACTTCGAGCGTCTGCTGGTACTCGAGCGGGGTGCGGGCGCGCGCCAGGGTGACGCTGGCGGCGGCCACCAGGTTGTTCACCGGCGAGCGGAATTCGTGTGCGATGTCCGACGAAAAGCGCGTCAGCTGCTCGAACGATTGTTCCAGCCTGGCCAGCATGGTGTCGAAATTCCCGGCCAGCGCGCGCAGCTCGGCCGGCCAGGCATCGTCGGCGATCCGGGCATGCAGCTTTTCGGCGTTGATGCGGCCGATCTCGGCGGCGATGGCGCGCACCGGTGCCAGGCCGCGCCGGGTCAGCATGAAGCCGACGCCGGCCGACAGCAGGATCGCCAGGCCGACCACGCTGGCCAGCCTGGTGCGGTAGGCTTCCAGCAGGTGACGGCTGTCGCTGACGTCGAGCACGCCGCGCAGCACGGTGCCCTGCGGGCCGAGGGCCGGGCCGTGCAGCTCGATGGCCTCCGCGCCGCGCGTGTCGACCGCCAGGTCGTAGACCAGCAGCGAGCGTTCGCGCCCGTCCTGGCGGTCGTCGACGCGCGCAAACGACCCTGCTGCAACCCGTGCCCGCATGGGCGCCAGCGCGTCGGCAAACACCGCGGCATTCGCCGACGCGTCGCGCACCGAGCCGCTCGGGGCCAGCAGCTGCCAGCCGAAGCGGCGATAGGCGTCCTGGTATTCGCGCCACTCGACCTGCCACTGGTTGAGCGGGTGCCCGCTGACCGCAAGGTTTTCCAGCACGTCGCGCTGGATCTGCATGTCGTTCTTCAGCGCCGCCTCATCCTTCTCGCGCAACTGGTGGGCCAGCTCGGAATACATCATCGCCGAGACGGCCAGCACGATCGCCGTGATCGCCACGCTGACGAACACGCTCATGCGCAGCGTCAGCGACCAGCTGCTGCCGGTCGTCTTAGCTGCGGACTTCGAGGACATACCCGACTCCACGCACGGTGTGCAACAGCTTGACCGGATACGGGTCGTCGAGCTTGGTGCGCAGGCGCCGCACCGCCACCTCGACCACATTCGTCTCCGAG